>JGI24891J29808_1000843_pt1 | contig 9925 bp, 11 predicted proteins | sample FreactcultuFSWF8_FD_29808 | JGI IMG/M metagenome (IMG submission 29808) | reverse complement strand
GAAAGATAATGTAAATTTAAAATCGTGATATGCCTAGGAAGTAAGGCATTTAGTCTGTAAATATATCACGATTCGATCACGATTTTGAAAAGGAGGCATGGCAAACTCATTAATTATTAACGGGGATATTTTACATCTCATTTGATTTAAAATATTTTTTCTACGTTGGAGATGGGGTAAGGGCAACTACCTTTTCGGATAGTTCTTGAACAGCCTTGATAAGGGGACCGATGAGTTCTTCATATCCGATTGATAGAACATCTTTCCCGCCTTTGATAGAATGTTGTTGATAACCTCCAAAGTCGATGCCCAACGTATCTAATGATGCCTTGAGTTCCTGTGCAATCAATCCATAATGATATCTTGACCTAGTTTTACTTCCGTCGTTTGGTAAAACAGTCTCGGTTGTATTTCCCTCAGTGTCTGTTGTAGCAGTAATATAATCTTCTCTAAAATTCCATTTGTACTTGACTGGATGTAGTGTGTTTATAAAAGCCAAACCGAGATCAGAGTCTACAACATCTGTCTTATCTCTTGCGTCACTACGTGATTGAACAGCTCCGTAACAATACGTCGTTGTTAAAGAATTACCAAGTTGAACCTGATTAGAACCGGAAACAATGTTTGTTATTCCATAGCCAAGAGTCGATACATTGATATATCCAACGTCAGAAGTTCCGTTGAGACTTGAGCCGCCCACGACTGTATTGTCAGTTTCAGTTGTGAGGTATTTTCCACTACTTGTGCCAAGAATAGAATTGAATGTCCCCGTTGTCATTGCCGGACAAGTATAGTTCCCAAGAATTAAGTTGTTACTTCCCGATGTCATCGCAGTGGATGAATTCATACCTATTATTGCATTACCCCCGCTTGTGCTTGTTGCAGACGTATAAGTGCTCCTTCCGATAGCGATGTTATACGTGCCTTGATTATTCCCGACAGCATTACCAATTGCAATGTTAGAACCGGAAATGGCTTTTGCACTATAACCAATCGCAACACTGTTATTTCCAACCGTCGTTTGATCTGTTAACCCGACGGTCAAGGCAATTGTAGATGTTGGATTGATAGATAAACCCCCAATTTGCATTTTTGCACCATCGAATGTGAGAGTCGAATTTCCTTGTAATGTGTTCGACGTTGAAGTGCAAGACACAATTTGGTTTGTCCCTTGAGAAGACATCGATACTCCGCCTCCCGAAGCAGTAGATGATAAGACACCGTTTGTATTTGATAGTCCAGAACCGATTGTAAGACCAGAGACATTAACACCATCTGCTGTGTATAAAATCTCATTTGCTGTTGCATTTAAATTACTGAGTTTAACAGATCCGAGAAAGACCCCATTATTATTTGATAAAGAAACATCGCCAATCATTGGATTGCTCATTTATTTAATAAAATTATTTATTAAATATTTTTCAAATAATTTAGATTTAAGTTGCCTCAATGTATGCATTGCATGTGCTTGCACAATTTGCTAGGTTTTGTATCAATCTCACATACGATGCTGAACAAGGGATTGTAAAGCCGAATTGAGTTGATCCTGTGAGAGAGATAGAATATTGAGTTGTGAAAAAGTTGACATTATCGGTACTATATTGCAGGGATAGGCCACAAACAGACGTCGTGATCCCAGTTACCGATCCAAAGACAGAAAGATATCGATTGTTACTCGTTGAGAGCGATGTCGAGGTAGTATTTTGTGCAAGAATTATATTGTTAAACACACATGCGCTCGAATGATTGCTAGGTGTTACGACTTTCAAGTTTGTATTTGAATCGAAACCCATTCGCGGGTCTTCTGTCAGCACAACATTATTTGATCCAACAGTGCTGACAGGTAAATTTGTACAATTGAACCCAGTATTTGATACTGCAATTGGTGGTATTGATGTTACATTAACATTTGGTGTGTTTGCAATCGATGTTTGAATCATTCCATTTTGAACAGATACTTTAAGCCCTCCGTTAAGTTGATCGAGATACAGACCATTTATGTCATTGAGATTTGTATTCAAATTGTTCATCGGATCGAGAGACAACCCGGAAACCTGCACAGGAAGTGATGTGTTTTTAATATAAACGGCCATTGTTTTATTATATCTTTGAAGAAAAATATAATATTAAAAATTTCATCGGAGATGATTAAGCACGACGAGGCTTACGAGCTTTGCGACTCATACGACCGCCATCCGATGAGTACACATCTCCACCAGTCATCGGAAGGCCGAGACCAAACAGGTGACCAATCCCATCTACGACACTGCCAATATCAGAGCCGATCCCTTTACCACGTTTCACTCGGGGCTTACGAAGACCAAGACCAATCGCGCCTAAGGCACTCGAAATGAAACCTTTACCTGTCTTAGAAGGCCGAAGATGAGCCCCCAGATTCTTTTTCCCTTGAGTGACCCCGTTTGCGTGTTGAGCTTTAGAGACGACTTTCCCGTGCTTATTAACCATTAGGTCAGATTTAGTTAGACCACCCGACGTGTGCTTTGAAGTACCGTTCCAGACCTGCAACTTCGATCCGATAGAAGACATTTTAATATAGCGTGAAAAAATATTTTTTATTATTTCATTTTATTTTTCAAGAATGAGTTCATGTAAATTATTCAATTTTATTTTCTTATGGCAATTCTATGCTTAATCATTATGTCTCGTTTCTCTGCGTTTTTCTCAGTTAAGTAAGCCTTCCAAAAAGGAGAATTTATATTCGGAAGACCGTGATATAAGAAAGCAAGGCAATATTCACCACAAACATCGTCGTCAATACTTTGCTTCCAACTTTGAAGGTCGAATGTGTTATAATCATACTGTCCCGTCAAACTGTGTTTCTTTAGATACTCATTAAAACCTGTTTGCAGTCCAAGAATCGAATCGGCTTCGTCTGGATGTAACCCGTATGAATCGAAGTAATTAGGTAATCTCGTATTCAAGCCAGACATTGCCACCCAATGAGTTCCAGATTCATTATCTGAAGAATAATTGATTATCAAACAAGCATTAAAAGTGTTGATTATAGGAAGTTCATCACTTGGAAAGACCCCGAGAAATGCTTGATTTTTGAGTTTATGTATCTTTACATAGTTTTCTAACTGAATGTTTGTTGTCATTTTATTAATAAAATAAAATGAAAATCTTTAGAATTAAAATCCATTTCTCATCGCATTACGGGATCTGTCAATCACAACCTCGGCTTGTTGGAGAGCGACAACAACTAATGTGTAATTATTAGCATATTGTGTCGGTCCGAGTTCAATAGTTAAAGTAGTGCTACCATTCCGTGTGTCATCGGTCGGGGTTGTTAGGGGACAATCTCCACTTGCAGTTGTGTTCAAACAAAACAATTGGAAGCTATTCATCCAATGTTGATATGACAAATATGGTGCCGATTGATCAAGGCACATCTTCACATACTCGTCGTACGAGTTGATAGTCGATGTTAAGTAATCACTCGAGACGTTACAGAGATACTGACTTTGTTGAGGGTATTTCTGTCCTGAGATAATCGCACTCATTCTCGTGACGATGGGGGCATTGAAATTTGCATTTGCAAGATTTTGTCTGAGATTACCACATGAAAGAGGATTTGAACAGGTGTCACTCCTATCAAACGTACTCGAGAGAACAAGGCTTGCTACAATCGAATTAGGAACAATGCCTTGTAAACAATTGATGGTCATTGTAGCTGGCGTATTCGCACTCGTTTGCACTTGATATGTTTCACACCTCGTGTAATTGATCGGATAAGTAAATGGACTCACATTCAACGCAGAGTTAACAGCAGTTAGACTATCACTCGTCGGTTTGATTCGAGCAAGATAGAGAGCAATACTATTGATACTTACGGTAGGTTGAGATCCAGTTTCCCACTGAAACCATTTGTTGATATTGGCGATTTTCAGTTGGACATCCAGTTGAGTACCCGGAGGTAAATAATCTGCAGTTTCCCAAATACCTTCAGCAGGTCTTACTTTGAATTCAAAAGAAGGATTTGAAGTGGCCATTGACCCATTGTAATTTGAATTCGGTGTTAGCAATTGTCGGTAGAATTCACCGTTGAGATTTTGAATAGGTTCGACTGTAATGCATTTGACCGGGACGAGATAACAATCATCCATGGTTTGATTAGGGAGAGGGACACTTTCCAAAACTGTGAAAGCATCGTCGCTTCCACTCAAATTGCCCAATGTTTCAACTGCTTGGGCTTCACCCGTGATCGAGTCACTATGACCATATGTGGCATAACTGGGATCCTCTCTCGGCTTCTGAAGGGCTCTTTTAGTTAAAGCACTGTAAGCATACAGTCCATCCACGTGATTATCACTCACATCGAGACCAGAAATACGGGTTTGAATGTTGTCTAGAAAAAGATGAGAAGCAAAATTACAAAGGGTGGTTGCTTGAGGTTGGACACCGGCCCCACCCGGTACAGCATCTGCGAAGTTGATGTTCACAACGAAGTAACTTTCAGACAAACTGATCATTGTCTCGGAATCACTTGGAATATTAAATCTCTGGGTATTGGAGGTCATATTTTGTCCGGTAGGAGGGATAATTTCAAAAAACTTTGAGCTGATATCTACATAGCGAATTGCCGATGACTCGTCCATAAGAGGTAAAATTCTCTTGCTCACATGAAGATTTTGAAGCTGTTTTGAGATTGGAGCATTTTTACTCCACACGGGAAGTTCACCCCCGCGAAGTTTAGATTTTATAACACGTCTGTGCATTTTATTTTAACAGAGAAATTAAAATAAAATTATTCACAAATTTAATTTTAGCTTCGCTAAAACATGTTCGGCATATGCCGAATTTAATTTAATTGATATATCCAAACTTGGAAACAAGACCGCGAGAATCAATTTCAATACGAGCATGGGTCAAACCGACGACATACATTGTCATTGGGGCAGCCAAGGCAGTTGTGAATTGAGCATAGATGTCAACATTTCCACATTCTGTGGAAGGCGCGAGGCCAAACGTTTTAGCTTGATCATCTCTCAAATTAATCACATACAAAGTGTATTGCTGGTCCCATCTTGCATAGTCGAGAAACACGTCGTCTTGATCCTGTAGACAATTTTTAGCATATTCCCGGTATGTTCTGATATCTGTAGCGAGAGGAAAGCACGTAGGACTCGGATGTTGGACACCATTGAATCGAGAATAGAGTTGAGTAACAACCCCACCTTGAGAACCACCGAAGACAGATCCACAAGCCACTCTAGGCCAAGATTTATCGAGTGTTTGTTGAAACAAAACCACAAGTAGATCAGGACGTGTTTGACCTTGAAAAAGACCGGTGAAGTTGAATATCGATTGACCTTGTGCAAGTTGTCTCGTTTCACATTTCGAGTAAGGCAAAACATAGCTAAACGGATTGGAAAGTAAAGCCGACGACTGTGCTTTCAAGCTGTCATCGGATAGATAAACACGATTGAGGAGAAACTGGATGTTCGAAAGCACACAACCACCGGCAGAGATAGTGGCCACGCCGGGGTTCTCTTGGAACAAATTTTGAAGATTCAACACCATGACGATCCGAAGTGGCACGTTACTAGGAAAATATTTTGATGTAAGAAATACACCGTCCTTCAGTCGTAAACTAAGATTGATGGTCTGATTCGTGATCCATGCTTTTGTAAACGCAAGGGCCACAGGCATTGCACCGTCTGCCGTTTGCGTGGTTGTGAGAGGATAACCGACATATTGCCCTTCTTCCAGTGCGTCTTCCGACACATCGCAAGATGTGGTCGCGAGAGAGAAAGGACGCTTTGCGGTCATTGCATCCTTGACAAAAGACTGAATAGGATAGACCCCACCCGAATGAGGTTCACTAACAAGCACAGAGCCGAAATATACATCACACTGATTAACAACGGAATCACAAGCAAAAGCAGAAAGACCTTGATTCCCTCCTAAAGCAGGAATGGTCATTGTCAACTGAAAGTAAGAATTATGAAGATCATACATCGAGCCATCGCTATTTGCTTGCACTTGGAATTCAAGACGAGTCATTGCCCCAGCCAACGATGTCGCTTGTGATAAAGAACTAATTGTCGGAATGTTTTCATATCTTTGCTCTTTGACTGTCACAGGGACGCCGAGATCAGCTGAGAACGGAAAGGCACGACTATCGATTTGAGGATAAATTTCACCACCAATTGATGAGTAAGTGTTCATTTAATTTAACAAGAAAGATTATTTTTTCAAAAATTAAATGATATTTTTTTTTTCCATGAAGTCTTTAGAGTTGCTGGGTGAGATGTTTTTTCAATGCATTCCCGTGACCATTCAAATCTTTCCTTGCTGAACTCAATCCAGCCATGACTTGATCTTTCAATGAGCCTTTGGTATCAAGTGCGTTTTTAAAAGCAGTTTTCCCAATATCCTTTGCTTTATCCATAATCATATCTTTGTGTTTATCCCATTGACCAGTCAGGACAGGCTTGACTTTCTCGTGGAAATAATCTTTTGCTTGACCCCATAATCCTTTGACTTTATCTCCAAACCATCCCTCCCCCGACATTGGTTGAAATTGAACGACAGATCCACCTATCTTCACAGGTTGCTTACTTATCAAATTCTGAACATATGCGTGATGAATCGACATTTTATTATAATAATCATAATAAAATTTAAATTAATTTCGGCATATGCCGAATTTAATATACAATTTCACGAATTGCGATTGTCACAGTTGAATAATCCCCAACATTTATAGGCATCTTTGAACCCGTAGAAAGTGTAAAAGAGATATCGATGTATGGAATGTTCTTTTGAGCAACAGCAAACCACTTTCGAGCATTTTGAGTAGTGTAATAAATGGAGTTTCCGAGAGCCGGTGCGATCTCACTATTAGGAATCCAGCAAAGAGTGTTTGTTTCCATAGATCCCACAATTGCTGATTGAACGAGAGAACAATTCACATAAACACTGCTCGTGTCTTGCCTTATCGGGATTTGACAATCAAACATAGAAACTTCATAATCTTTATCAATGTCGAGTTTGAACGGAGAAGCAAGGGTGTTTCTAAAACTTTGCGCATTGTCTCCATTGCGGATTGAAAAGTCACCAGAATTAAGTTGAATAAATATTTTGTGGCCAGTCGTCATATTTATTCTAGAAAGATTTTATAATTTCTTCTTCAGAAAGCTAAAACATCCTTTCACGTCAGCCTCAACAACTTCAATATCATTTACAAGCAAGGGGAGAATCGCATTCAACACATCTTGCTCAGATTGTGGCATGTTTGAAGCAGTAACAAGTTTAGTGATAAAAGATGTCGCGAGTGCCTTTCGATCAACAGAATTCATACTTTGTGCGTTTTGAATATCGGCTATAGCCTCTTTCAACATTGGAAGAATTCCTTGTAATGTCGTCATTTTATTGTAAAGATTTTTTAAAATTTAAATTCGGCATATGCCGAACATGTTTTAGCTTCGCTAAAATTTAATCTGTGATAAGTTTGTAGATCCGATCATATTCTTTCTTGGGTATCGTGTCTTCCAAGCTTTCAAGCATGCTAATTGCCTTATTTTGCTGGTTCGAATCGCGAACTTGAAGCAATTTCTCGATAATTTCAGAGAGACTAAGCACACCGCCTGAGAAAGTCATTCTACCCACAGGATTAGGAGCTCGTTTTTGTATCCAGTGAAGCTTGTTTTTGGGTTCATAAACTCCATACTTTCTTGGCTTTCTCTTCCGGATGTTGCCATTTTTAAAGCGACCGTGAGGAGCAACTAAACCATCACCTTCTTGATCAGTCTTAATTTCAAAATATTTATCCTGAGCACTCTTTGTCATATCTGCAAGAGTGTTAAGCTCGGCTATGAGATGATCCCTTTCATTCTCAAGAGTTTCAAGCTGTGCTTTATTCTCTTCTATGGATTTCGGAAGTTGAGTTATTCTAAATTCAAATACTTCTGCGTTGGCAAGCCGTTTGGACAGTTGCGCTGCCAACTTTTTACTATGTTTGGCTGGGGAACCGTGAGCGAGTGCTTCTCGATATGACTTTTCAGCTTTTTCAATCATAACTTTTAGATTTTTGATAGATCCACCGCTACCAGTCAGAAGTTTATCGCGTTCAACAATTGAATGTTTTATAATCTTCTCATCTGATAGGATATGTCCTGTTAAAGTGTTTATATCTCTCTCAACAATTTCCAACCGATCGGACTTGTCTTTTGCAAGACGTTGGGACACCTCGTAATCTTCTTGTGCGCTTTTCAATGCAGTGGCTCTTTCAGCAAAGGGGAAGATTTCATTTATCTTATCACGACCGAGTTTGGGGATATTCTGATTCGGCTTATTTCCATTTCTCTTGTTATACAGCTTATCAATAACTGGTAAAATCTTTTTGATTTCTGACATGGGTTCGACAGAGCCTTTTTCTGTCATATCAAGCAGTTTCATGAATTGTTCTTTCTCATTAGCAGTCACTCGGTCTGAATTTGCTTTGAATTGTTTTGTTCCTGCACGGATATCGCCCAAAGCATCTTCAATAATAGAAGGGTCATTGTATGACATGACTAAATCATTTGGTCGAAATAAACTTTTGAGCGACGGATCCGCTAATATAATATCACTCAAGTTGTAAAAGTCATCACTATCTTCATCCCCTAATTTTGCTTGTTTATTGTCGATAACCATTCTCAGTACTTTCACGGGATATTCATCAAGATCGGGTATCTTTTCAAGCATCGCTTTCAGTCGGTCTTTGTTTTCAATCGTCTTAAATTTCTTGATTTCACTTAGCTTATTAATCTTAGACAAAAGTAGAGTATTTGAGCCATTACCTCCGGGTTTGTCTTCGTTTTGAATGACTTGTTGAAGCTCGTCTCCTGTCAGGTCATAGCCTTTGTATTTGTCACGTTTTGCATTCCCAGACACAATGTTAGTCATTGTTTCACTTTTAACTCTTGCCTTTTCTTCTGGGGTAAATTTAACATCACCATATCCACCTCCTTTCTGCTTGTGAAGTTTGATTCTAACGGACTTTGGTCCGACGGAGTTAACGCTTCGAGTAGCCATTTAATTGTATAAACATAAAAAAAATTCGTGGAAAAAAAATAAATAAAAATTTCAAATAAATGACTAAATATGATAAAGATGAATTTTTGCAAAAAGGTGAGTTAAAATATAAAAATGAGAACCCATTCCAGCTTCAACATCCATATCGTGCCTTGTGTGTTGGCTCATCGGGATCGGGGAAAACTTACTTTCTCTTGAAACATATCTTACTCGATCCCAAGATGCCTTTTGATAAGGTCATTTGGTGTGCTCCTGCCTTCTCTTTGGAACAGAGCAAATTACAGGAAGTCAAAAAGAAACTAAAGAATAAATTAGTGCTTATCGATGGCCTTGATGAAGAGAAACTACAGGAAATGATTGACAATAAACCCAAAGACGAGCAGTGGCTTATTGTGCTAGATGATCTGATCACAAAGACAGACTCAAATTTCATCAAGGACTTGTTCATTTCAGGGAGACACAAGTCAGTCTCAACTGTGGAAATTCTACAACAGGTTTATGCTGGCAAGACCGGTCGAACTCACAGATTGAATAGTGATTACTTTCTCTTATTTAATTTCCCAGATAGGAGCGAAGCACGACGCCTTCTCCAACAATTGGAGCCTAAAAATTTTCATAAATTGTGTGATTGCTATGAACAGAGCATCGAACGCGACAATGGCCATGGATGTTTGATTGTTGATAATAAGCATCACACGAGGGACAATGGTTCAAATATGCTTCGATATCGTGACAACAGTTTGGATCATAGTTGGCTGTTGGAGTAATTAGAATTATAATTATTTTCTTTTTCAATATTTATTAATAAATGGATCCAATCACTTTAACAAGCTTTATTATGAGTATTTCAGCACTTTTGACGGGCATCTTCACCCACATTAAA
>JGI24891J29808_1000842_pt1 | contig 9942 bp, 21 predicted proteins | sample FreactcultuFSWF8_FD_29808 | JGI IMG/M metagenome (IMG submission 29808) | reverse complement strand
CGGCGCATGGGTCGGCTGCCACCCCGGCGCTACGCGGCCGCTGACGCTATCCGCGCCGCGGCCTCGAGCTCTGGCCAGCTCAGCCCGGTTGGCGACACCACGCCCTGCTCGATCCAATCCCGGCTGAGGAACGCGACGGCGCCGATCAGATAGCGGTCGATGAACTTTTGGGACGCTGGGATCTCGATGCCCCAGGAGATGCTCGACCGGCGTCCGACGCTCGACCGGGAGTACCGGGCGCCCCCTGTATAGTGGCCCCCCCAGCTTCCGGGCTGCCACGCCGGCAGGTCGTCCGCGCCTGCCGGGATGTCCCAAAAGGTCGTATTGCCTTGGATGCCGATCGGCAGGCTCCAGGCGTGCCCAATGCCTCCGAACAGCCATGTGGCCGTATCAAGCATCTCCGCATTCGCTGGATCGAGCTGCGCCGGCAGCCCAATGTCGGGCCCCTGAAGGCCGATATCAAGTCCGGTCTGCCAGCAGTACGCCTCGCCCTGGTCGAGGTCGGTCCCGTTGTCGTTGGCGCCCGTCACGGCATCGTAGCCGGTGCTCGCGTAGCCCGCGAGGGCTTGCGCGGGAGTCGGGACCCAACTCGAGCCCCACGCGACCGCCATCCGCACCTGCGCCTGGCGGAAGACGCCTGCCCAGAAACAATCGGAGGTCGTGAGATTATTGAGAGGGTTTGCCGGGAGCGCGATCCGGGAATGATAGTCGATGGATGCTGGCGATGTTGGAAGTTGGACGAGCTTGGCGCCGACGCGTGCAGCGATCGCGTGATGGGTCGCAGAGCGGAGGCCGAGCAGCATATCAGCCATCCTCCGGAAAGATTCCGCAGTACACGACTACGCCCTGCCGCGCTCCGTGCCAGCTCATGACGCTCCACACCTTCGCTCGCCAGCGGTTCGCGACGTTCGGTTCCTCGCCCTTCGGCGCGATGACAGCGACGGCCGGTATCTTCGTCCATACGCCGCGCACCTGGGCGACGAAGGGAAACTGCGGATCGCTCGTGGCATGCCACTGGTCGCTCGCCAGCAGCTCGCCGTCGGCGTGGCCGCAGCAGCTCAGTCCGTTCATCTGCGGATTCGTCTGCGCGTCCCACCACCGATGCTCCAGGGTATCCGTGGTCGTCCACTGCGGCGGCTGCGCGGCGCAAATGGCCGGCAGGAGGGCCAACCCGGCGAGCAAAAGGCGCCTCATAGAGGTTGCCCCGGCTTTGGCATGACGATGGCGTCGGCGCGGAGGAAGCGCGCGCAGTCCTGCACCGCAGCCGCCCAGCCGGCCGGGTCCTTGGCGCGGTCGGGAGTCTTGATCCCGGCCTCGCACAGAGCGACAGCTTCCCGCTGCGTCAGCCAGCGCGGGCCGGGAAGCGGCGTCTGCGCGTCTGCCAAGGCGATGAAGCAGGCCGCAAGAACCGCAATCGCTATCACGATGACGGCGAAGTCGAACCACTCAGCCAACCTTCCCATCACTTCCTCCACCACCGGCACAGCATGCAGCACCGCACCTCGCACGCCGGCCGCGACAGGATAGCGAACGCCGCGGGCACCAGCGCCATGACGGCGAAGAGTTCGAGAGGAGCTAGGTGGCGGAGGGCGTCGATCACCTACTCGCCTCACACGCTCTAATGCTCTGCCTCGTCGCTTGATAATCATCGATGAACATCTTCGCCGCTTCGGGCAGCTCGTCCCACTCGGAGGCAAGTTCTTGCTGCTGGGCGGCGGAATAGGTTTTGAGCGGAGGGCATACGCGCACAAGCTCGACGGTCGGGGGCGCCGATTGGCACGCCGCGAGGAGAAGGATGAGGAAAGCAGCGAGCGCTCTCATTTGGGATCAGGCGGGATGTCTTCGCCCGTCCAATCAGCCAGCTTCAAAAATACATGCCATCCGCATCCCTCCGGATCTTCTGGATAGACATTTCCTTTCTTGTGGTAAAAGGACGCCGTCACTGTGCCGTCAGCATAAACGTGATGCAGCCCAATCCCAGAGACAGCCCCGCAGTTACAACGGATCAGCGGCTTCAGGGTCTTTCCGGCGCTGTCGGTCGATCTGTACCACCCAGGCTTCCCAACGACAGGAAACCCTTCCCAGACACTGTCCGTGTCGTCCAGCCGCGGGATGGTGACGGCTGCCATCAAAACTTCCCCTTCTCCAGCGCGTCCTTCGTCTCCTGATCCGTCGGCGGATTCACTAGCGGAGCGTCTTCCTTCTTTTGCAGGTCCGCCGCCTGCTGCGCGGGAGGCTTGGCCGGCGGGNACAGCTTGGCGCCGATCGTCTCGCGAAAGAGGTACACCAGAACGCCGCCGGCCGCCGCGACCAGGGCGCTGATGAGGAGGGAGATCATGACGCCGGCTTCGGCCAGCCAGCGGAGAACGCCGTCTCGATGGCGTATACTGCGCTCGCGCGATCGAGATACGGCTTCACGGCCGCTTTTCGATCGTCCTCTGTGGTGCCGGGCGCGAGGACAACAAGCATCTCTTCCTGCGCTCTGCAACCAATCTTCGCGCTTTCAACGGAGAGAAGCGCCTGGACGTAAAGCGCCTGTTCTTCGGTCAGTGTAACAGAGATGTTGCTCATCCTATCCTCCTCCTTGCCGATATAGCCGTTGCCAGGGCGGCCCCACTCACGTGAACATCCCCTTGATCGGAACAAGCCCCGGGATATCCAGTCTCGCCGAAAGCATCAGCAGGAACTCCAGCGGGTCAATCTCCCAGTCCGGCTTTGCAAGAACTGCCGGCAACGCAATCCCACGGATTCCCCACACCTGAGCAGCCGAGCAGAACTCCGCTTTCGGATTGTGTATCTCGAACGGAAACGCGAACGAGAACGCGCCAAAGTAATCGTATGGCGCTCCGGTCTTGGAACGCAATTTCGCTTCCCACGCTTCGTCGGCCGCAGGCTGCCACTTCCACTCAACTTCCAGCTCCCACGTCGGCTCGATGTAGTCGAACGGTCGGAGCTGTAGCCCCGCTGGGACGCCGCCGATCTCGGCCGACCGCGCGCCGAAGTAGCCGTCACGGAAGACGGCATCGACATGCGAAGGGCCGCCGACCTCGAAAGCCGAGATGGCCTCGGAGATGATCGTGTCGGAGCGGATAAATCGCCAGCGCATTAAGTGCTCTGCGCCTCGGTGTTGCATGGACGCTCCGCGACCGGGATATGCTGCATCTGGCCGTCCGTGACATCGGCGAATCTGCCGCCGAATGCTCCGGCTCCAGCCGCCGCGGCGAATTGGCACGCAATCAACAGTCCCTTCGGATCTGGCCATTGCGTCGTCCGCGCAAAGTAGAGGCCGGCCGCGATCTTCATGGCCGTCTCCGTCAGCACCTCCGAAAGAAGCGGCGCGGTCGCCATTTCAGCGGTAGAACGGATGGTAGACGGGATGGAAATAGACCGGATGGAAAACCGGCCCGTAACAGCACGGATGACACGCGCCGAGGCCGATCGCAGCGACGGCCAAAAGGATGAGAGCGGCCGCGGTCTTCATGATGTGCCGCTTGCCGAGTGGAAGGTGGCCGCTGCCGTCTTCGCCCGCTGAAGGGCCGCCGCATACGCGCCAGATTTCGTCGGCGCGACGCCGAGCGGGACCAGGCTCGCGAGGCTGGTCAGAACTGCGACCGCCAAATCGATGTAATTTGCAGCCGATCCCGTGAAGCTCGGGGTAATGACACCCTGCGCGCTCGTGATGAGCTGCGCGAGGTCGTTGAGATAGCCGGTGACCTGGGTGACATCCGCCTGGGCGGTTGAGCTGATCTCACTGCCTGCCGCGGCGACGAATGCCTGGACGGCCTGCTGACCGGCCGTAAGGAACGTCTGAGCGGCGGCAAGCGCGTTCGTCGTGCTGGCGCATCCGGCGGCGAAAAGCGCGAGGGCCGGGATGGCGAACGCGGTCCGGGCGAGGAGGGTTCGGCGAAGCATGGTCATGATCCTTTCTGGATAGGAGCCGAGGCGCTTGGCGCCGCGGGAGGCGTCTTGTTGGCTTGATGCAGATAATTGCCGGCGAAGCCGCTCATGAAGCTGTAGAGGACGCGCCACCAGGCCGGAGAAGCCGCGGTCGCCGGCGGAAGCCACGGCAGCGCATGCGCGACCAGGAAGCCGAGGAGCGCGATGGAGGCGAAGATGCCGGCGGCGTACCTGCCGAGGCCGAGCATCTGAAGCGCCGTGACCGGATCGGGGTATGTCATGCCGAGACTCCTGCCGCGGCATCCGCCGCTGCTGCTGTTCTGCGCCCGAGACGCGCGAGCCACCCGAGGCCATTGGAGGCGAAGTCGCCGGCCGCCGCGTACGCGGACGCCTGATGGGCGATGAGGGCGGCGAGCACGTCGGCGGCAGAGGCCGAATGCGCCGCCGCGATCGTCTCGGGCCCGGGAATGCCGTCTTGCGTGGCTCCGATGGATGCCTGGAGCTGCATCACCGCCGTCCCCGGACCCGCATTCACCGCCTCATCGTAAACGCTGAGACTGATCCCGGCCGGGAGTGCGTCGCCGTTGATCGGCTCCCAGAACCATGTCCAGCGGATCGTTTGAGCCTCGATGTCCGTGAGGGCGCGCATATCCTCGGGCGTAATCGTGGCGCCTGGATTTTGGCGCTGGCGCCATGCGAGCAGGATCGGGGCCGAGATGCCGCAATTTGTGCCGACGAGAAGATCGCCGATGAAATTACCCGAGTCGGAGGGAGCGTTCTGGTAGCCGCCTTCTTCGGAGGCCGTGAAGGCGTCGGCGCAAAGAAACGCTGCGGAGAACTGCATCAGGTCACGCGAAGAGTGTTCTATTCGCGCCCTAGCAGATTGGTCCTCCGGTTCGCAAAAGAAATCGGCATAGCAACGCGCGCCGTTCGTTGCTTTTCCGAGAAAGACGGCGCAACGAAATTATGGCTTGGCGCTTGACCTTCCTGCTACCGCCGCGAAACCGTCGATCGTCGCAAGATCGGCGTCGATTGCCGCCCTCACTGCCGCCGGCAAGATGGTTGTCGCCAAGACGCCGTCGATATCCTCACTGAGCGCCACTGCGACCGCCGCACCATCGACGCCTCCGCCGGCCTGCTTCAGCGCGAGATCGGCCTCGCGGGTTTCGTCCATCAGGGCTCCGGCACTCGGGGGAATTGACCGCGTGGGGTCGGCCAGAAGGCGCAGGGCGTGGTCGCCCGCATGCTGGGCCATGGGCAGCGTCGGCGCCGCGCAACCGGCTACGGCGCCGCATACGGCCGCCAGAAGGGACCACCGCCAGGTCATCGCGGATTATCTCCCGGGACGACGGGGGCGCGCGGCACTGCGCCCTCTCCTTGAGAAATCTCCGGCTCCTGCCACGGCTGGGACTGCCGCTCGCGCATCACCGTCTGGATGAGGCTATTCAGGTCCGATATCCGCTGATTCATCGCCGCCTGACTGGCTGTATCGGCGCCCTGGGCGGAGGCGAAAGCATTGGAAAGCGCGGCGAGCGCGGCGCTGTCGGTGGCTTCCCGGGCCTGGAGGGTCGCGATGTCCCTGGTATTGTCCCCGATCGCATCTTCCTGATGCGCCGTGTATCGGCCGCCATAGAACGCCCAGACCAACGCGCTCCAGAGCACGATCGAGATGGCGCGATAGACGAGGGTCCCATCCAAACGCAGCCAGCTAGCGGCGCAGCGAAATGTCATGAGGCGGATCCTTCGGGTTTTGTGAACACTCCGTCAGCTAAAGCGGACGGCTTCTCAGGCAAGCTATGCGGCAATCCGCTGGCTTGGCGCCTGACAGCCGGTTCCCGACTGGAATCTAGCCCGCATAAGCACGATGCGTGCCGCCGCGACATCACGGTTGAGGGCGCACCCGCAATCACAGCGATGCTCCCTCTCGGCGAGAGTCTTGCGCTTGATAGTGCCGCACTCCGGGCACGTTTGGCTTGTGCCGCGTGGATCGACCAGCACGACAATCCCACCAGCGTTCGCAGCTTTGTAGGTGACGTGCTGAATCAATTGGTTCCAGGCGGCATTATTGACGGACTTGGCGAGCATCCCGGTCGCCAGCCCTTTGATGTTCAAGTCCTCGAAAGCGATGTGCGAATGCTCGTTCACAAGCCGGCGTGCCAGCTTGTGCGAGAAGTCGCGCCGTTGATTGGCGACGTGCGCGGAGACGCGAGCAATGCGGAGCTTGGCCTTCGTGCGGCGCTTGCTGCCACGTCGCTTCCTGGCAACCGCACGCTGGGCGCGACGCAAAGCCTTGGCGGCATTCTTCGTGCATTGCGGCGGCGGTACCATCTCTCCGGTGGACAACGCCACCAGCGACGTGAGGCCCATATCGATCCCGACCGGGGTGAATGGCCGATTGATCGGCTCCGCATCTGGCATCTGGATTTGAAAGCAGACGAACCATTTGCCAGCCTTGCGGCTGATGACCGCCGCGCCGATCTTCGCCCCCGGAGGCAACGGGCGATGCCACCGCACTTTTATCTCGCCCGGAATTCCGACAATGCCCAGCCGCTTGCTCTTGCGTATCGTCAACCCGTCGCCTACGCGCATCTCGGCACTATCGAAGCGAGCCTTCGCCCGGAAGCGCGGGAAGCCCGGCTTGGCTCCACGCTTCACGCGGCCGAAGAATGCCGAGAACGTCTTGTCGAGGCGGCGGAGCACCTGTTGCTCACCCGAGAAGCTGTATCCGGCCAGCCGTTCGTCCTCCGCGCGGACCGCTTTCAGTTCCGCAGCCTGATTGCCGTAGCGCAGAGAGACGCCGCGCCGCCGGTAGGCTTCGATGCGCTGCTGAAGCCCGGCATTGTACAAGTCGCAGAACGCGCCAAGCATCTCTGTCAGCGCGGCTTCCTGTGCCAAGGTCGTGTAGAGGCGGAACTTATAGGAGAGAATCACCTACGTGCCCCTCTGCGCTTCGATGTAGCGCCGGATCGTAGCTTCCGAGACAGCGCCGACCGTCGCCGCAAAATAGCTGCGGCTCCACAGCGTCGGCAGGCGCGAGCGCAGCGCCGGGAACTCCTGGCGCAAAACCCGGCTGGTGCGGCCCTTCAAGCGGTTGACGATCTCGGCAACGCAAAGCGTCGGGTCGGATTCGATAAACAGATGCACGTGGTCGGGCATTACCTCGATTGCGTGGATCGTCATCTCATGTTCGGTGGCGATCTCCGCCAGCAACTCCTTCAACCGCGCATCCACGGGCGGCGTCAGAACCGAACGGCGGTATTTCGGGCACCACACGATGTGATGCTTCAGCGAGAATACGGCCCCGGCGTTCTTGGCGTATCGGTCCTGAACCATAACGACAGATATACATCTGGCAGACTTCTATGTCAACGGCCGAGTGTCGCGCTGTCGCGCGACCCGGCATTCCTCCGTCGCCTGAAGGCGACGGTCCCCAGCCGGAGGCGCTGATGGTGGCAGACAACGCAGCTCAGCTATGGTCAGCCGATCAGGGACAGGACATTGAACGCGATCCAGCGGGTGATCGTCGTCCCATTCGCGAGGACCAGCGGAAAACCGACTTGGTAGGCACCGTTGTTGCCGTTTCCGGTCAGCATCCAGGAAAAGGTGAGGCCGCTCGATGCCACGGTCACATTTGACACCGTCACGTCGCCGGCGTCGAGCGCAACACCGTCCTCGCGTTGCACGATCGGCGTTCCGATCGAGGAGATCGTCGTGCCGCGGGCCTGCATGTTGCTCGTGCAATCGAGGCCAAACGCCAGGTCGGAGTCGGTCAGATAGATCGCTCCGTACTGGATCGGCGGCGGATTGAACGCCTGGAAAGAAAGACTTTGTGACATGCTCAATTGTCCACCGGTAGACTGCGCTGCCTTACATCCCGCTGAAGGCTACGAATGCGCGAGGGCACCCCCGCCGGCCGAACTATTCCTCTCGAGCTCAGCGGGCCGAATGTCGCGTCGCCGAAGATGGCATTCTTTCCTGAGGCCGCCCCCCGCGCTCCGACCGGTCCAAGCGTGCCGAGTCCCACTGTCGGATTTTTCGCCTGTGCAATTCCGGCCGCTGATGCCGGCCCGAAAGTCCCTAGTGCGCCCACCGCATTCTTCCCCGCCGCAGCGCCTCGGCTGGAGAACGACCCCAGCGTCGCAAGGCCGAGGAGCGTGTTGCCTTGGAAATAATACAGCACCTGCCGCTCGCTCGGCTCCAGCATGCAGAAGGGCTCGGAGGCGAGTTGAGCGCATGCATCGGCATTAAGCATAGTATTGTAAATTACTGGACGCGAAAGTAAGCCACCTAATGGATAAGAACTATCAAGCGCTCCCAAGAGCAGTGGATAAGCACCATTCGCTCGCGTGGCACCAGAAAATGAATAGGTGCCCCGGAGTGTTCCATTTATGTAAAATTGAACACTCCCAGATGAACCTGCCGAAATAACGGCTATCAAATCCGTCCATACACCAGCAGTGACTGAAATGGTCGATACTACATCCAGATAACTTGATCCGTTTCCAAGAGAAACATACGGAAGACTGTTATTACCTACGTTGAGAGAAAAAGGGCCAGCAACAGTGCCATTTGATTTTGAGATGATGCCACGATAATTTGCAAAGTTGGAATTGACTTTTGCGGCTAAGGTAAGAGTTCCGGTAAGTGCGAGCTTCGGAGAGTCCGGAGAAGTTGTGTAGCCGCTCGTGCACGAAAGAACCGGTCCGAATGGACTTCCTGCAAAAGATGGTGCTGTCGCTCCGGGAGCTGTAGGATTGTTGTTAGTGGAATCCCAAAAGTTTCCGCCGAGCGTCCAAAGTCCTACTAATCCGCCATCTACACCTAGCGGATGCCCTGGGATCAGCCGCACCGGCACGCTCGGCACCTGGCGCGGGTCGAGCAGCCTGCCGCGACGAAAGTAAGACATCAATTAGCCCGCGCTGAAGCCGGACGGGTAGAGGGTCGGCGTCACAGATACCGGCAGCGCGACGCCGCCGTTCCAGTAAAACGCCAGCTTCGCGAAGTTGCCGCTCGCTAGAACGGCTGGCACGATGATGCCGGGACATACAAGCGTCTGATACACTACCGACGGGTCCAGCGGTGGTGTAACGCCCCCGTAGTAAGGGAAGAGTGCGTTGTTCGATACGTAAGCTGGCTCGAAGTTCGTCCCGTCCCGCGCTATGATGAGCACCGCCGACATCTGGGGCGACGCGCCGAGCGTAATGGAAGAGCCGAGCTGAAGAACGAGATCGACGACATCCGGATATGAGTCCGAGCTCGCCAGGGGTGGGATGTTGAATGCGTTCGATATGAGAAGTGTCCCGCTAGCGGCGCTGTCGAGACCGCTGATGGTCAGCGCAATTCCGGTCTGGAGCGGGCCGAGGCCAAGAGGAGTGCTTGCCATCTCAATTCACCGCAATACTGGAGGAAATGAAGCCCTGCGCCTGGCACGCCTGAAGATCTGCGATCTCCAGCGGCGGCTGCCATGCCGGGCTGGTGACTGAGGTCATGGCAAGGATCGCAGCCTCAGACGCGCTCGACATGTCCCCGCTCGTGACAAGAGCTGAGAGCCACGATGATAGGAGCGCCGCCACTCCTGCGTTGGAGGTCTCGATTGTCGCCTCGCCGGATTGCAAGAGCACCGTCGCCTCGATCGCCGCGCTTACCGCATTGTCAGTCGCTGTCGGCGGCGAAGATCCAGACAACGTGCCACGTGAGCGAAGAACGATCTTCGCCCAATCTCCCGTCGCGGAGCTTTCCAGAATATCGAACGCCGCCTGCGTCGAGATGTTCTGCCCGGTCAATGTCGTGGTCTGCGTGTTCAGGCTCACAACGCCAGCAGCAAGAGAAGCGGGCACTGGCGAGAGCGCATTGAACGCCGCCGCCACCTGAGCATGTGTCCAGCTCATCTCAGGACGCCGGAAGCCGGAGGACGAACGAGCTGACCGTAAGCTGCACCCCCGCCTGGATCAGCGCCGCGCCGAGTGTGATGTCCGCGCCGGCGGCGCTGTAGCTCCACACCGCCGTCCCGTCGTCGATCCCGCTGCCGGTGCCGGTCGGCCCGCC
>JGI24891J29808_1000841_pt1 | contig 9978 bp, 15 predicted proteins | sample FreactcultuFSWF8_FD_29808 | JGI IMG/M metagenome (IMG submission 29808) | reverse complement strand
GGAGTAAAGTTCGGAGTGCCGCCCGAGTAGTTTCCAAACGTGATTGAACCAACCGTGCCGCCCCCGCCGCTTTGCACCGCGTAAAGCAGGCATTCTTTCAAGTCACGAGACGACAACGCATCGTACCCCGCCGCAATGGCAGAGTTCAGTAAAGTTTGTGCGGTAGATGCCATAAAATCAGGTAACGGTTACATTGTTGGATGGACTCGTAAACGGCGTGTAAGGCCCGCTGGCGGTCGTCACGCCTTGGATATAGACGAGTGAACCAATGGTCAGGCTTCCCATTGTGAACACTGTTCCGGCGACATTCGCCCTGACCGAAAAGGTCGTCCCGCCGTTGGTCGAAATGTAGATATTCCAATACGGCGGTAGGATGCTTGAAGTCGTTGCCCAATTTACCACGCCTCCACCAACCGCTTGCGCCACTGGCGCGGGAACTGAGGTCGTGCCGTAAACGGCCTGTAAAATGCAGGAATTGAGGTCTTTGTCGGATAACGCGCGGAAACTACCAGCCGCAGCCCCCACCATCGCCGCCTTGGCCGTCAACCCCGCCGCATTCGCATAATACCCAACCAACGATAGCAGTAGGCAACGGTCGCCCAACGCGTCAATGAACGCGGCTGCTACCCCTGTTTCTAGGGTCTTTGCGGTTGCGGCCATAAAGTTTCAATCAAACCCCCTTGATACTGCCCGCATAACGCAGGAACACGATATACAGGCGCAACGTCGCCTCGGGCGTGTCCTGCAAAAACGAGATGTTTCCGAGGATGGTGTTGATGTTCGTGCCGATGGTCGTATCCACGTTATACGCAGCGTTCCAATCGCACACCGCCTCGAAATCATCCAGCGGCCCGCCCGGCTCGCGGTCAGCGTTGACCACTTCAAACACGCCCATGAACGAGGTCGCGTCGATCACGAGTTGTTTCAGGTTCGTCCGGTAATCCGTGCCGCCCGCGTGGTTCAGCTTGTAGGCGAGAGCCAGGACGGACAAAGCCAAGGTCTGGCGATTGTTCCAGTTCTGCACTTGGGCGACGTTGTTCGATAGCGTCTTGGCTTGGGCGGGCGTCACGGGAACGGTCAATGCCGAGAACGCCGTAAAAACGCTCAAAAGATTCTGTGAAGTTGTGGTAGCCATAAATTATGCTGGTTCGTCCTGCGGTTTGGTCGGACTCATCTCCTTGCGGAAATCGGCTTCCCACCCATCGTCGGCGTCCGCGGACGCCCCCCCCATCGGCTCGAAGTAGCCGCTGACATTTCCCTCTGAATCCGGCGCACCCGTGACGCAGAACGTCAGCTTGTCGCCGTCCTTGGGCGTCATGTCCTTCGGGAAATGATCTGCCGACAGCATGACGACGTTCTTCGAGCCTTCGTCGGGATTCGGGCTGGCCGGGGGCGTCTCAGCACCGTCCGAGCCAGCCGAACCCATATTGTCGTAAGAGTCCATATTGAGTTGCCTCGTCCGAACGTATTATTCGGACAAGGCGATTGTGTCAATACTATCAATCCTCGGGCGGGAATTGCCACTGGGTATTACCGCCGCTGCCAGAATCATAACATTCGGCAGCATACGCCAGCCAGCTTTGGTAGTCCGTGTTGCTGATAGGCCCGACAGGAACCACACCAGTATTCGGCTTGCGCACGTACGGCTGTGCTTGGCCCAAGGCGAGAATGACGCGCTCGATGTCGGGGTAAACCGTCTTGATGCCCAAGTCGTATTCACCCATGAAAAAGCCTTGGTTATGCTTGTANTTGTTCACCGAGCAGGTGACGCCGGTATTCGGGTCAACGTAGGTGAAGTAATCCGGCGATTTCCAAGTCCACTTGCCCATGAACGAGCGGGCCAACCCGAATTTCATCTCGGAATTGACCGAAGCGATGTCGCCGACGTAAATCGTGCGGGCCTCGCGGTTATAGACGTGATAGAGCCGGATAGGCGCATTCTTCCAGTCGGTCGAAAAGACGGGTTTCAAACCGAACGTGGCGCTGATGTTCTGGAACGGCCAGACTTGCTCAATCCAGACCGCATTCGCCCCGCCAACGCCGTTGATGGCCTGGCCGTCGAGGTCAGCGCGGAAACGGAAGCGCATTTGCTGTTTGTCCTCCTTGAACAACCAGTCACCGCAACCTTGGGTGACGCCGTAGNNGTANAACGCGCCGCCCTTTTGGAAGTCGGCAGCCGAATACATCTGCGTCAAGGCGGGGTTTGCCACCAGCAATTGACGCCGGGTAGTCGCGTCCACTGTGATGGAAAACTTGCCTGCCATGAGCCATTCCCGCTTGTGATAGCCGTTGGCGGCGAGGTCGTCCTGGCAGTTGGCGAGGTATTCCATCGTCAACTGGCCCATTGCGGCAATGACAGCCGCCGTGGTCGTGCCGGTCAACGCGCCGGAATTGAACAGCGCCGTCAGACCACCGTTGCCGTTGAGGTTCAGGAACAAAGCGTTGTTCGTGTAGGCCGGGGCCGTCCCGGTCGAGACGGTGAACATGTTGTCCGAAATATCGAGCGCGACGGGGTTGCCGTAGGCATCGGAAATGCCCGCGAGCCACAAACCGCTTTGCGTGGCGTTCGTGCCGCACTTGCGGAGAACCAGCAGGCGCAGGAAGTCGGAGCAAATGTTCTCGGGCAAATCCTGATAGCCCTTGGCAATCATGCCGAGCTTTTGAATGCCTTCGTCGATGGTGTTCAACTGGTCAAGGCAGAACGGAATCGAATTGTATTCGCGGCGGTAACGGTCGAAGCGCAGTTGATCAACGCCGTGGCCAATCACTTGCGGCGTGAGCGAGCATGGCGTTCCCAAGCAAGGGTCGGCGGCGAATTGCTGCCACAAACCGGGGTCGTTTGGACGCGTGACGTACACCTTCTCATGCAGCAACGTCGTTTCCGATTGGAGCGGAAACATTTCCGTGGCGTACATGCCGGTGTAAATATACTCGAACGGCTTTCGATCCTCGGAGATTTTCTTCGCCCACGGGTATGGGCGCGAACCGAGGTAGCTGTTAAACGCACCGCACTGGCTGGTTGACAGAGGCACTTAAAGTCTTTCTATTCAGCAGATTATATCTGCTAAAATTTGTTCTGTTGGGCGGTTTTCACGCGCAACGGGTTCTTTGTTCTTGGGAATTTGCGAGAAACGAAGGCTCGCTACGTCGTGCAAGTTTTCACTTGGCTGTTGGTCACACCAGCAATTCGACCAATGCGGGAGGACGCACCTTTCGGCCCCGCTCTGATTTTCAATCCTGATAACCAACTACGCGCGGCGATTACAAATTGCAAAAAATAAAACTGCTTGACTCTAATATTGCCTATGGCTATTGTCACACAAGAGCGCAGAAAAACACTGCAACACGAAAGAAAATATTTATGGCGAAACTTGACATTAAATTGAGTCGAACAATGATGAAATATCGGTTCACTGGCGAGGAACTGATTGAACTGGGCCAACTCGCCGCCGGGTATCAGCGCACCCGCGACGAATACGAGGCGCAACTGACTTCCATCAAGTCGGATTACAAGGGCAAGATCGAAGGCTCCGAATCCAACCGGGACGGCTGCTTTCGCAAGATGACCGACGGCTACGAAATGCGTGACGTGCAAGCCGTGGTTGAGTTCAATGCGCCGAAGAAAGGGCGCAAGACCCTGTTCCTGCTCGACGAGGACGCCGAGGACAAGAAGGGCGTCAAGATCGGCGAGGAAGGCATGACCCAAGCCGACCTGCAAATGACACTGGACGAATCCGACGCCAAGGAGTAATGGCCGCAAAACCACAGCGTTTCAATGAACGGCTCCGCGTCTGGCGCAAGGCGCGGGGCTGGATGCAGAAGGAGGCTGCGGATAAATTGCGAGTTGGATTATCCACTTACCAGCAATGGGAGCAGGGCTGGACAAAGCCAAGCCGGTTTCCAAACATGACAGAAATTTTATCCAGAATGGAGGCGTTGCGATGAACTGCCCACACTGCGGAAAATCAATTGTGGTTGCGGTGCCAACAACGATTTTTTCTGATGCTGATATTGTCCGATTTTGGTCGCATGTTGAAAAAACAGATGGATGCTGGCTTTCAAAGGCTCAACCTAGCGGGATTTATGCTCGCCTTTATATGGGCGGCAAGCCGGTTCTTGCCCACATTGCGTCTTATACAATGCACTTTGGCTTAGTTCCGACAGGATGCAAAGTCTGCCATTCGTGTGACACGCCGCGCTGCGTCCGTCCGGATCACTTGGAAGCAAAGCCGCAATCTGTGAACATGCGAGACATGATTTCCAGGGGAAGGAACAAGCCAAAGATGGGACAGTCAAATCCGAACGCAAAACTATCTGATGCTGACGTGGACGTAATTCGTAAACGGCTGATCGAAAAAAGTGCCACTATAAAACAACTAGCTAAAGACTACGGCGTTTCATTTCAAAACATTTGGAGAATCGCCAGAGGCTTGGGGCGCGGAAACATCGCCGTTATTCTGCCAAAAAAAATCCACAGGCTATCTGATGCAGAAGTAATTGAGGTGTCCAAATTGTGCGCGGAAAGAAACCTTACGCAAACTCAAATAGCGAAACAATTTGGTGTAACTCAAGGTTCTGTTTCGTATTTGAAAAGAGGACTGCGGGGGCATGGCCTCAAGCGCATGGAGGACGCGAAATAATTTATGAAAACACAAACCGCAGAACAAACCGACATCGCATCGTCTGGTGGAACGCCGGACAATGCGCCAACCACGCGCCAGAAGCGCACCCGCAAACCGTCCGCGCCGAAAACCGGACTCGTGGCCAAACTGCAAGGGCAGATACGCGAGGCCCGCAAGATCGAGAAGGCGACGGCGATTATTGCCGAGCTTTCGCCGTTCGGAATTACCGAGGTGCGCGAGGCGGTTGAAAAGCGCGTCCACGACCTGAACGCAGAACCGGGCGCATTTAAAATTTCGGAATGACCAAACTATACGTCCAACTCGGCAGGCACGGCGACATTTTGGCCGTCCTGCCATTCCTGCATGACGACTTCCGCAAGACGGGCGTGAAGCCGAGGCTGATGATCGCCGCCGAGTGCGCTCCGTTGTTGGACGGGGTTACCTACGTTGACCGCGTGATTTACGAAGGGCCGCATTACGAGATTGAAAAGGCGGTTACACTCGCCCGGACGATGGCTGACACGGTGGTTTGTACCCAAGTCAATGGACACCCATTGCAAGTGCGGGAGTTCACCTACAAGCCGACTGGCAGCGAATCGGCGCGGGCCACCAGTTTCGAGAAAGAAATGTGGCGTGTGGCCGGGAAGTTGAGCCAATGGGACGATTGCCTGCCGCTCGTGATTGACCAGCGCGACACCGACCGCGAGGCCGCGTTACTTGACAAATATCTGCCGCCAAAGAAGGGCAAGCAAAAGCCGCTGATGTTGCTGGCGTTGAAGTCCAATAGCTCTCCGTTTCCGTACGCCGATTTGCTCCGCGAACTGGTGACGCTCAAATTCCAGCATCAATACCGCATCTTGGAACTGCCCCAAGCGGAGCGCATCTACGATTTGCTGGCTCTCTACGAAAAGGCCGAATTGCTGATTGCGGTGGACTCCGCGCCGTTGCACTTGGCCTGGGCGACACCTGGCTTGCCCGTGTTCGCCTTGGCCCAAGATAGGCCGATACTTTGGAACGGCTCACCTTGGAGAACGAATCACATGTGGTATTGCCGGTATCGCGACTGGCCAGCGCGGGCGACGGAGATGCTTTCGGCCATTGAACGACCGCGAGTGACCGGCGGCGACTTTGTGACCGTGTGGAACGCTTACGAGGACAGGACGCATTACCGCGTCGGCCCGGCGGTGCTGCCAGTCTATCGCGGCATGTGCGGGCGCGATAGCGGGAACACGCTCAAAGACGAGTTTCGCCATCCGTATTTGAAAGATGTTCTCCGGATGGCCATGCAACGGGCGGGAAGTGATGACGTGCAAATCAATCTGACGCGCTCGAACACTTCTATCTCGCCCGAAGTTTCAAAGTTGACGCCGCCGTATTGGGCCTATCGNCTGGAAAAGACCAANGACGGNGAGGCGTTTAAGCCGGTGGCCGACTTGTTCTGCGCNACTCGCGGCTGGTGGAAATCGGCGCTGCCTGAGATTCCTGATTTTGTGCTCGATGAAGGGCATCTTTGGTCACAAGGACTATGGGCGTTCTTCAAGTCCAAGGGAGCGCGGGACGAGACGGGGGTTTGCATGAGAAAGGAAGAAACGAAATGAAGACTGGCGACAAGTTTCCTTGGAATTTCAAGCTAGTTCGTCCCGTTGAAAACGGAGAAAAAGTGAAGATGCCAGACGGAACGGAACTGAAACTATCGAACCCCCGACAAAACCTTTGGTGGGCGGCTCCCGTTTCCTACAATGGGATTGAACCGCCGCCACCAACCGAAATAATGGTTTGCACAGACCGCCTGAAACCATCGCAGGAGCGCGTTGGAGAAGTTTTGGCTCAAATGGTAGATGACCTTTGGAAACCGTGACCAAATCCACCGAACACAACTCGAAACTTTGCGCGGAGTTCATCGCCCGCAGCAAGGTGTTCTCGCGCTACCCGCGTGTGTCCGAGCAGGCCGAAAGCCTACCGTTCGGTTCTGGACTGCCCAAGTTTGCCTACAACAATTCGGTCATGCGGTACAATTGCGATTTGTGGATGTCTTTCAGATACCATTTCTCGAACGATTATCGCACTAAGATTGGATTCGCGCTTGTGACAGAAAGCGGTAAGATTGAACGGGTCCAAGATTTAGAATTGGAAGGATTCAGCAATGAAGATGTTCGGCTTTTCATGTTTCAATCTGAACCGTGGATGTCTTGGGTCGAGGCTAAATGGGAAGGGGCAATGACATATCCAAAAGCCGTCGTAAAATTCGCAAAACTGGATTTGCCTCACAATGACAACCCATATAAACGGCGGTGGCGCGTTGACCGTATTTATCATACTACATTTGGCGGTAACGATTGGAGTTCGATACAGAAAAATTGGTGTTTTTTTGAGGATAGCCACGAATCAATGCTTTTTATTTACCAGACATGGCCGGAACAAATGGTTTACAAAATGTCCGGCGACAAACCGGTGACGCAATGGAACAGCAAAGGCAGCCAGTGGCCGTATGGCGAGATTCGAGGCGGGACAATTGTGCCGCATGACGGCAAACTGTTGCGCTTCTTCCATTCATCAACCATCTACGGGATTGGCAGGAAGGAACACCGTTATTACGTCGGAGCATTGCTGATGAATCCAGAGCCGCCGTTTGATATTCTGGTTGTGGGAAAGAAGCCGATATTATACGGTAGCGAAATTGACAATTTGCCGTCGGCAGAGCGCAAGGCGTGTCGGCATTGGAAGGCCAATGTCGTATTTCCGTGTGGAGCAGTCTCATATAATGGCGGCTGGATTTTGGCCGCTGGAATAAATGACTCTGCCTGCGGACTGTTCAAGATTACACCGGACATGCTGAATTTATGACATCTCTGTTTCAAAACATAGACACCGCCGTTTCTGGCATTTTTGACGGCTGGACAAGTGTGCCAAAGGCTCAAGCGATGGCCGCAATGATTGTCGCGTTGCGCCCAAAGGTCAGCCTTGAAATTGGCGTGTATGCCGGAAAAGGGCTTGTTGCAATGGGGCTGGCCCACAAAGCAATTGGTCAAGGCATAGCCATAGGAGTTGATCCTTATTCTTCAAGCGAATCAATCCAAGGACAGCTTAACGAACATGATCGACACTTTTGGGGAACGCTTGATCACGAACGCATTTACAACGGATGCGCGGCCAGTTTAAAAAAATGGGAACTTGACCTCTATTCTCTGCTGGTGCGTCAAACTTCGCATAACTTCCAGCCACCGAATGAAATTGGGATGCTTCGGATTGACGGCAACCACGGGGAAAGAGCTTTTTCCGACGCTCAGAAGTTTGCGCCGAAAGTCGAACTTGGAGGCTTTTTGATTTTGGACGACGTTGATTGGACTGGCGGCCATGTGAGTCGAGCGGCACAATGGATACGCCAACTTGGGTGGAAAGAACTGTATCGGCTTGATGACGGAATTGTATTTCAAAGGACGCGATGATTCCATTCCGAACATTCTGCCTCACGCTGCCGGAGAATCCTCAACGCACGTTCAAGGCCAAGGAGCATTTTGAGAGTCGCGGATTGCCTGTCGAGTTTTTTAACGCCATTCATGGCCCAACCGCCGGATTGTCCACCATTCATCCGTATGAAGTCGATAATCCAGGAAGCGGATTCCGCATGGGCTTTGTTCCTACTGGAATTTTTCTAGCTCATTACAATCTGTGGATGGCCCTGCAACTTTTGCCAGACGCGCACTTTCTTGTCTTGGAAGATGACGCGCAATTTCCTGACGACTGGAAGCCGCGCTTTGAATCTGCCTTGGCGGATTCCCCCCCCGACTTCGACATGCTTTATGTCGGCTCGTGTTGCTGCAAAGGGTTGCCAAAAACACAGATAAATGGGATCGTGTGGGAAGTTAAATACCCGCAATGCACACATGCTTACATTGTGGCAAAAAAAGCGTTGCCGACTTTGCTTTCAACAAACCGGAGGATATGGGCACCGATAGACATTGCCATGACCTTTCATTCTCATCCGAAGATGAAGGTTTTAACATGCTTGCCGCGAATCGTGACCCAATTCGACACAAACATCCCCGAATGAATCCGCTTGTCTCAATTCTAATTCCAAGCCGCGCCCTCCCCGAAAGACTATTAGCTGCAATCGAATCTATTTTTAAGGGTGCGGACAATCCGAATGATTTGGAGATTTTAGTAAGAATGGATGATGATGACGATACAATGCGGGACACATCCGTTTTTAACGGCAAAGCAATCCTGTTTTTGACAGGGAAAAGGGGCGCGGGTTATCTCGACCACCATATTTTTTATGATGAATTGGCCTCCGCTTCCACTGGAAAATGGGCATGGTTTATGAACGATGATTGCCTTGTGCAAGGGGCGTGGATGGAGCAATTACGCTCGATGGAACCGGCTTGGGTTGTTCCGGGCCTTCACGTTCGTGGAGAGTCCGCATATCCAAAACACTGCGGAGACATCGGTTTTCCGATAGTTCCAAACGGTTGTTGGAAAAAATATGGAATGGCCACTATACCCAGGTACCCTGACAGATTTTTATACCGCCTTCTGGTGACAGAAAACAGTTGGCCTGTTTCTTATTTGGATGGAGTAACTTTTAACCACCGAAGGGATTCGGATGCTGATTTGGAACGCCATAGGTCATTCAGCACCGTGATACCGGAGTAACCGTTTGACACCCACCAAAAACAAGGAGTAAACTACAAATACATGAACCTCAATGATACCATCAATGAAATATTCGAGCTTGGCACCGGCAACATCATCATCGGCAAGCCCGGCCCGCAAGAGAAGGCTCCCGGGGCACCGCCCATCTTCGCCAAAACGCAACTGAACGTGATGACTGGCGTTGGTCCTGCCTGCGGGATGACGGTTGAGGCTCAGGGCGCGGGCGATTCTGTGACTGAGGCGCTTTACCGCCTCAAGGTGCAGTTGGAAAGCGTCAACAAGCTCAAGGCCAAGGAAACTGGCGTTTTGGTTCCCGGCCCGAACGCGAAACGGATTGTCGGCGGGAGGGGTTGAGATGCCGTCCGGCAAAGACCAACTCACGCACGACCCCGCGCTTCAAGCGTGGTGGATTAGCGTCAGTCACGACCCAAAGTTTGACCAGCTTTTGGTTCTTGTCCGTGCCGAATTGTCCGAAACGGCCACGGACATTGCCTTGCTCAAAGGGGCGAACAACGCCCTGACGCTGATGCAGAAGTTTGCCGACTCCGACGAAGTGGGCGCGGAGATGCCTGACACCGGATTGGTTCACCAAATGCCCGAACCGAAATACCAAATGGCCCCTGAGAAACCGAAAGTTTGATTATGTTTACTCGCCGATTGATTCAACTCGCCCCTGATGCCCCCGCCAAAGCCGCCGGAGCCC
>JGI24891J29808_1000840_pt1 | contig 10001 bp, 15 predicted proteins | sample FreactcultuFSWF8_FD_29808 | JGI IMG/M metagenome (IMG submission 29808) | reverse complement strand
TCTTCCTCACCATAACTTGAAGAAGTTATTATGAGTGACTGTTTTTCCATAACCTCAATCCCTACCAATGGCTTTAACCTCAGGGCAAAAAGGGAACTTGCAACGACTTTGGAAGTATCCGCTTTTGTTCGACTACGTTCCTTGCATCCCTGTCCCTCTTTGTTATTTCTCCTGTGAGTACCTTTCCCAATGCGGTGTGTAGTACTTCTAGTTTCAATTCTTTGCGGCATGACTTCTTAATATCTTTTGACATAGTTAAAAATTATCCCTTGGTACCTACGGTTGTTTTGACTGAATAAACAGCAGCGTTTCCCTCTATTTTGGGACCTTCCATTGTAGCAGTTGTCAATTCAGGGTACTGATTGCCATAAAACTGCAAAACCTCATTCATTGTAAACTCAGGGTTTGGATCAGGAAGGGTTACATCTGTTCCGTTCTTTTTAAATTTGAATTCTCTTTTCAGGTTTGTTACTTCTAATGCCATGACTTGTACTTTTTGTATTATTAAATGTTTGTTCTTGTATTTCTCTGTCTTGGATTCTTAATCCAAATAGAGTCTGATTTTATTATCCTGTCTGAATCTTTCAATGCCTTAAATGTCCTGTTCTGAATAATGTTAACAGGATTCCTTTTTACATCTAGAAGCCTATATCTACCCGGCTTACCATATTGTTCAATCAGGTGACCGCCAAAACGAATGACACGCATTACTCTTGCCTGTTTGGGTGTCATAGGCTTTTTATGATACATCTCATCCAAAGGACTATTTATCATCCTCTAACTCTTCTTCGAATTCTTCTTCAGTAGCTGCTGCAGGCTCAACAGCATTTCCAAACAAATCGGGTTCATTACTTTTTTTAACTACTTCAGTCTTTGTATTTTCTGCTTTCTTATCAGACGATTGCTTAGTTGGCTTTTCAGTCACCTTTTCCTTAACAGGTTTTTCCTTCAGTTCTTTTTCAACTTCTGAAATATTGGTAATAAGACCACTGATTTCATTGTACTTAGGCATAAGCATAGTAAAAAAGCCCTCGTCTAGTTCCTTCGCCGTTCCTGTTACTAAGACAGGCTTAATGGTTGCATTACCAGAGCCTGGCATAATGTTCAACGTCAGCTTATCATTTTTTTTCATGATGCGGATGGATATGTCTACACTTTCCATTTCCGCTAATTTTGAGAAGAATTCCATATTGTCTGTTTTATTTGATGAAATCATTTTTTGAAGTTGTGGGTGATTATTTACAAATTCATTTACCTTTTCAAAAGCTTTATTTGATAGAGGGTGAAATAATCCACCACTGAGATTATTAAAATACATTTAATTTATTGCTAATGGCATGAGTAAAGCCTTGTATCCTTCGTCTTCAGTAGATGTGACCACTATCGAACGTCTTGAGTCGTGTATAGCAAGAGTAATCTCACTGTATTCAACCTGATTAAGCAGCTGTAACAACTTGTCAGAACCTACAGCAGTATATTTAACCGGGCCGGTATATTCACCTTGGATGGAAACATTGATATCGATGAAATCATCTGTAGCACTGAACCTTATCTCATTAGGAATATCAAAGTCTAACCTTGTAGTCATGAAAGGGTCTTTGCTTAGTGAACATTTACCGAGTGCTTCCAAAAGTTCATGTTTTGAAATAGTAAGATTGCCAGGCCATTCAATAGGGAATATTGCCCTGAAGTTGGGAAATTTATCTGTACTACGGGTATTGATAATGGTGATGCATCCACTCTCAAATGCAATCCTTTCCTTGTCATAAGAAAGTTTGGCACTATCACTACCTTCCAATACTTTGATAACCTTATGACTTAATAATAGCTCCTCTTTCTCCTGTTGTGTGGATTGTAACTCTTTAGAGAAACACATGTAAGAACCGTCCGTACTTGCAATTGTTATCTTTCCAGGTGCAAGTTCCATTAATACATGTGGGTAGCGTCCACCGGGCTTAGATGTAGTCACCAATGCTACCTTCAATGTGGAAAGCAATGCATTATCAATATCAAAGTTGTTTGCTGTGGGCACTTCTGGAATCTTGGGATAATCTTCCACCTTGTCAGATGCCTTGATATCATAAGTATCATTCGGCCCTTTAATTTTTAGAACCTTTCCAAGATTGAATTCCAAAGGACAATGCCTGTTAATAGCAACAATCTTGTTTACAAACTCAAAGGGTACCAGAAAGCTGAATGCTTCTTTTGCAGTAGGATCATTTATCCTGTAGAATAGAGTTATCTCAATATTTGATGCAATAATGTCAACGAATCCGGGAGTAATCCTGAAATAAAGGTTTCCGAGAATTGGCAATGCAGTGTTGCTCCCAATTGCCTGTCCCAATTTAGATAGTGCAGGCTTAAGTGTTTCTGAAGAAATGATTAACTTGTTCATTATTTAATTTTTAGTGAATGTGACGTTTGTAAGATGACGGCCGTTATTAGTAATCGAGTATAATCCCTTATTGTCTTGTACAACTTTCATAGTTTCTATCTTGCCAAATAGGTTGATATTTCCCCCAAGGTCAACAACCCATGCCGTTTCCTTATTTGGATGGGGACGCATTACACGACCTATGATTTGATAATATAATGCAAGACTCATAGTTGAGCGAGCAATAAGAACCGCCTCCAATTCAGGATAATCAAAACCTGTAGTCAATACCCCTACATTCAAAAGACATTTAATCTTGTTTGACTTGAAATCTGACAGTATCCTTTCTCTTTCAATTTTTGGTGTTTCACCTGTTAGAACCTTTGAGCCGGGTATCAGATGTGCAGCTTTTATAGCATCATCAATTAAAGTGGAGAAAATCAATAGGTTCTTTCTTTTCTCAAGAATCCTGTTAGCCCAATAGGCAGTTACTTTAGGAAAATCAATCTTCCTGTAATAACTCTTGATACTTGAATCAGAAAAGTCTGTCCCTGCCTTATTTAGCTCCAGCATCTTTCTGTCAATAACATCAAATACGAAATACTCGAGTTTGGCAAGAAAGCCATTATTAAACAAGACATCGTTCTGAACAGTATATATAACATCACTGAATATGCGAGGACGTGTCCTAGTTAGGAATTTCAGCATTGCACCACTCATGTCATTTGTAAGCCTGTAGGGTGTAGCTGTTAAACCTAAACATTTACATCCTTCAATCGCATGAATGAAGTCATGGTACATTCCACCCTTTGGGTTAACTAAATGACATTCATCAATAACGATATTCTTGAATTCCCGAAACAGATGGTGTTTGTTAGCCACACTACCAATGGTAGCAAATGTTGCTTTTGATACAATTTTCTGTCCTGCTGAGGCAGAGTAAATAGAAGCATTATAACCATAGCTTCTATATTTCGCATAATTCTGTTCCAATATTTCCTTAGATGGCTGAAAGATGATGGTCTTTCCTTCAAGGTTCATTACAAGGTTGGCAATGACGATACTCTTACCACTTCCTGTAGGCAATATCTCAATTGCGTGTTGCTTCCTATTGCTTTGAAAGAATTTAACCCCTGCATCAATAGCCTCCTGTTGATAAGGACGTGGCTTAAAATTCTGTGTACCTAATTGTGATGGTGGAAAAAGCATACTTGTTTGTAATTGTTATTTAGCAAGAAAATCTTCATTTAAACCTGGCAATGAATCAGGGAACGGTATAGAAGACTGTACATAAGTAGTGGCAGTCTTACCATTCATATACTCCTCAACTTCATTTACTGCCCATCCAATTGATTCCTTTAAATCCTCAAAGAATCTATAGTTATTTTTTTGAAGTTTTTCAGACTCGATCACCATGTGTCCAACCTTTACAGCCTTATGTCCAATGAGAATATAACCTTCATTTTCATTAGTGCCTGATATTCTAAAACCACCAACAGAGAACTTAGAAGCGATTTCATGTTCCATTAATTCACTCAACGAAACTTTGGGATCCAGAACATATTCAAAGGCATCCTCACTTTCAGCTAAGTGTATATCAAGTTGTTGAAAGGCAGCTATCATGTCTTCATGAACATTGAATGAACCCTTACACTTTGGAATCTTACTTCCCTGTTGTGGGCCTGTCAGTACCTCATATCCATATTCACATACCTCATCCTTTATAGATGCTGACATAATCTGGAACGGCTTATCTATTTCATCCAAATCATCGTTCAATGAATCTGTAGCTTCCTGTAACTTATTAATGATATCCTGTGCTGTACCACTAATGGTATTGCCTTCAACCAATACCTTGCTTTTATCTTTACTCATAATTAAAATAGTGAGGGTTCATTTATGGTAACAGCCTTTCTCACTTTTTTTGCTGCCACTGTGTTAGAAATTATTGTTTGTGTACTTGTAAATATGTTTAGAGGACTAATGCTCAAATACTTTTTATTGACTGGAAACCCTTTGCAAATCCTTGATTCGACTAGTAATACATCACCATGTTCTTCACTGATTACGTTGACTTCATCACCAGCTTCACCATATATATCCTTTGGGTTAAAAGAGCTGTTAATATTCTTGGTTAAGTACATGGTCATCAAGCTTTAATTGAATGTGAAATGTATAATTGAGATAACTAAGCCGTCTGATACTTTCAACCCATTGCGCCTGTTTTTTGAAACGTGCACTTTTAAACTTGAATCTGAAGTATTCCCACTCCTGTTCTCCTTTCATGAGTCTCATTTCTCCACTAATCTCTTTGCCTCTAAGTCCATTTTCATTAGCCATTGCTTATCTTATTAAGAATACCTTTTAAAATGAACCTCACCTTGCATGTATCAGTTCCTACAGTTTCCCAAATGATAGAATCGCCTTTTATTACCTTGATTTTTAACTCATAACCAATTGCCTTAATTCCGTATATGGCTATAAGCTCCTTAGTGTAGGTGTTTCCTATTACAAGCTTCTCTTCAAATAAAACCTGTTTTTTAGGTTTATTAGTCAAGAAATCAAGTATTTTCGACGTTTCCCGAATTGCGCTAATTTTAGTGTATGCCATTTTAAAAAGTTTGAATTATAGTTGCGTTTACTTCTTTATCATATTCTGCCCATAAAATAGAAATATGATTTCTTACATCTCTGTCGTTTCCTACTATCCCTTTCATTATATTTAATAACCTAGGGTCATTAGTTGGAATCCTTTCTTTTCTTGCAGCATCTAATGTTCCTGCTACTTTGACAAATGCTATAGCTAATTGATTCTCTTTATCATCTGCCATCTCTTAAAAAGGTTTTTTATTAAAGTTTTCGATTATCAATCCTGCATCTGCTACATGTACCCGTTTGCCGGTCAGACCTTCAACTGCTGACTTGAACTGCTCTGCATTACTATTGCCATCACTCAAGTGGATGAGAACGATATTATTAACCTGACTCAAATCATTTGCCTCCAATGTCTTCAAACAGGTTTCAATCGACATGTGGCTGGTGAATATTCTATCCTGTAAGAACTCAGGCAATCTTCCTTCTTCAACACGTTTATGAATAATATCCTCACTGAAGTTTGCCTCAATGATTACGTTATTGATATTCCTGAACTTATTACTTACGTAGTAGCTATCAGTGATGAATAGAATGTTCCCAGTTTCTGGATGGTTAATGATGAAACCCAAAGGTTCCTCAACATCATGTTGAGTCTTGAAAGGTAGAACCGTGAATCCCCCAATTTTAAACTTATCATATTCTCCACCTGCTTTGGCATCAATGAGCCTTATATGATGGTGTTGTATTTTTTCTAATGCTCTCCAAGTTCCAACTGACATATATACATCAACCGTCCATTTCAAAAGATTTATCCATGATTTACAATGGTCATCATGTTCATGGGTAATCAAACAGCCTACTACCTTTTCTTTTGAAAAGTCAAAAGCTTGTTTTATATCCTTGATATTAACTCCACACTCTATGATGAGAGCTTCATCTTCGTTTTCCAAAATGTAGCAGTTCCCTTTGGAACTGCTACCTAATACTTTCAAATCCATTGTTGATTGATTGAGATGGTGAATGTTAGAACCTACGTCTTGCAGCTGCACTTGGCGTTGCACCTGATCCAGGAGAAACACTTTCCTGTTGAACAGGTCTTGGCTGTTGTATAGGAGGCTCTTGATTCAAATCATCATCAATACCAATCTCTTGACCATTAGCATTAGCCTTTACTTCGTCCTTCACCTTTTCAGCAATGAAAACCGTTTTTGGAGCTAAAGGCTTAACACTCCACGAATCACTTAGAAATGCATTATTCTTATTCTTTTTCTTACCCAAATAAGTAATCAAAAGAGGTGTATCAGGCTTAACGAAACTACCTTGCAAAGTGCTAATCAACCTCTTTGATGAATTACAGATTTTAATAACTCTGTTATCATCACTTGTTAGGAAATAGGCACAAGGCAACAACACCATTCCATCCTCATTAAGTAATGATTTGTCCTCACTACCTAATGGCAACATTGGAACTTTCTCGATGCCTAAGAATATAACTCTTAGACTCTCATTAACTGTTTCAGGAGTCCAATACACGCTTGTAAGCTCTATAGGCATCACTGCTGCCTCTTCTAAATCATCCATAGTGAATGTGTTCAAATCCACTGTAGGTAAAGAGATTGATACTTCTCTTTCAATCTTTGCCAATTGTTGGCCGTCATTTGTTGTCATTTTATTTAAATATTAAAAAGTGAAAAAATACTATGCTGCTTTTTTGATTTTAGGTTTTCCGACACTAAGTGCTGCATCTTCCAACACGATCAGGTTGACTATTTGTGAAGGACTTTCAATCAGTCTAACTACGCTTTCACGGTTATCTATGAAGATGGGTGCTGATACACCATAATGATTACAGAGTGCATTGATAATGTCTATTCCAGCATTGATACGGCTTGCATTGTTTGCATCGCTGAATGGAACACCATCAATCAATGTCTCACAGCATTCAGATTCACCACCATTAACCTGGGTGGCAAATAGCTTGAACTTAACCATGCTGAACTTACCATTCAACTTAGCTTCCATAGCCTCAATCTTTGCCTTAGTGAATTGCATGATGGAATACTCAACACCTTCCAATTCACTTAATTCCCCTACAAGTGTTGTTTCTTGGGTTTGTAATTCTAGTATGCGGCATTCAGCCTTTGTGATAACTGATTCACTATTCAGTTGCTTTTCTAGCTCAATGATAAGTTCGCTTAATTCATCCCTGTTTCCCTTTAATTCCTCATTCGATACGATTGGAGGGAAAACAAGCTCTTGGATAGGATTATTTTGTAAAATATTAAGTTCTTGAAGTAATGACTGATAGTGAGTATTTTTACTAAGAATATTTAAAGCCTTAACATCAATCGATTGCTTAGGAAGTGCAGAATCATTATTAAGAGTATCAAGCTTTGCAGTAAGTTCCTTAATCTCACTATCAAGATTAGATAGGAACGTCTTTCCATTTTCAATGCGAGCCTCCAAAGCCTTGATTTCAACATTAATCTCATTAATCTTCTCAACCTGAGCATTCAGTTTCTTGCTTTTGTTAGTATTGAATACCTCACTATAATGTACCCTCTCATTTCTTTTGGAAACTAACCTTGCATCAAGTGCATCAATCTCATCAAGGTTACTGTTACCTTGGTTCTTGAGTTCATTCAAACGATTCTCCTTATCCTGGTTGAACTTGTCTCTTAACTCTGCTTTCTTTGCCTCTATGTTATTGGTTGGTAGATGCTGACCACATGAAGGACATGAAAACTCAACGTTATCAAAAGATAGTTCCTGATTGGCAATCTTTTCTATTTCTGCACCAATTCTTTCAACTAATTGATTCTTGTCACGAATCTGATTTTCAATTCCAGCAATGATGTTATTGAATGAAACCTCATCAAAGTCATTGGTACCTGTATAAATGGCATCATACTCATGCTGAAGCGCAATCAAATCATTTTTCTTAGTCAACAACTGTCTTTCAAGGCTTTCAATAGATGCCTTTATTTTTGATTGCTCAGTTGTCTTATCAGCTAGTAATCGATTTACAGAAGTAATTTCAGAGGAAAGAATCGTATCAGATTCAGAAGCCTTTTGTTTTGCTTCAAATTCAATAGTCCTGATGGAATCCTTCAACCCGTATATCTTCTGTTGATGAGCTTCCTTATTATTTTGGTGCTCATTTAATAGCCTAGTACGTCTGCTATTTTCTGCCACTGCAAGTGCAGATTCATCATCAATCTGTTGTTGAATCTGTTGGATAGATTGCTTGTGACTAGAAATGTTATTTCTGATTGTATCAAAGTCTAGTTTATGTGGCATTCCTCTTCTTACTTCATCAATTCGGTCTGGAATATTTTCAGCCTCATCCTTTAATTTCTTTTTATTAGCAGAAATCTCTCTTTTGAACTCATCAACACTTTTCTTTTGATTCAAGGCAGCAATTAATCTACTGAAGCTAGCTTTGTTTTTTGCTGTAGTAAGACTATCCAATACACTCTCATTATTAATCTCTCCAGCTATACTGATTAGTGTGTTCCTGCGGTCCTGCCAGCTCAATGAGTTGAAATAGAACGGATTAGTAATAAGCTTGAAAACAGATTCCTCCACAATGGATTTAATTTTTACCTTGAATTCTGATTCCTTCAGTGGAACATCATTCCAGTAGTAGATGTTCTCATCACCACTATAATCTTTATCCACTGAACCCCTACGTGTCACCCATTTCTGACGTAACACTTTCTTTGCAACGATCAACTGACCATCAACATCCAGAGTTGCTGCAACTTCTGCCTCAATGTCTTTAATGAAATTGTTTCTTGAGTCAAGCCTTTTTATTTCAAACTTGCTTGCATCATTGCTATTCTTACCAAAGAACAGCCATAAGAAGGCATCCATGATGGTGGATTTACCTGTACCATTATCACCATAAATGTCTGTGACATGGTCTAATTCTGTTTCAAAGTTTTGAATTCCTTTGAAATTAGTAATCTTCAACTTTTTTAAGTTAATTTGCATAATGTTTAATTTGCATTGTTAAGAAATGGGTCGGCTGCTACCGACCTGTTTTATTTTAAATTCTTCCTATCAAACTTCTTGTACCAATGAGAATAATCACTCAATAGAACTACTCCCTTAATCACTGCTAACACTTTTATTACTATCATAATGTAAGTTTTAAAAAGTGGCAGACTATTTACCGTCTGCCAGGGCCGAACGTCTCTCCGTTATTGTCACCCATCTTACAGCCATTCAGNGTTCGTTCTGTTGGGTTATGGCAGATAATTGCTATGCAATTGTCCATGTAGTGGGAATCGAACCCACCCGATTGATTTGTACTTCATCAACTTTGCCTCGTTAGCTACATTTCCCCTTTTTCCATTGTCTAGAAAGTGCTATCCTTCTTTGCGTGATTGGTAGCAAGCCATTCACGACTACCAAAAAGGCAATCAAAACAACGTGAGGTCGGTCTCATTTCTCTCTCTGTGGTAATTGTTGTAGCGGGGAGTGGATTCGAACCACTGACCTCGAGGTTATGAGTCTCACGAGCTACCGCTGCTCTACCCCGCATTATTTGAAAGAACTTTTAAATAATCAGCAGTGGTAGAAACCACCGCCTTAATCTGTACATTGTTTTAAAAAACTTTTTAAGGCAATTGAGCATCTGTACTAGGAGTTTCCTCTGTGGCATCAGCCTTATCTGTTGTAGGTGTTTCAACAGCTTCCTTGGCATTTATTGCTTCCGTTTTAGCCTGAACATCACGAGGAAGTTCTTCAGTGTCCTCACTTGCCTCTTCTTCAGAGTCATCACTAAGAGCTTCTTTTACTTCTTCAACTACATGCTCAATAGCATCTTCAGCAGTTTCTACTACTGATTCAATTGCATTCTCTGCCTTTTTTAAAAGGCTTTCTTTTACTTCTGACATTCTTGTCTATTTAATGGGTGAATAAAAAAAAATTAAAATCTAGTATCATCTGGAGGCAACTCGTAAGCAATCTTCTTTATTGCTTTCCATTCGATTACTATTGCCATTGCCACTATAAACATGGCTAT
>JGI24891J29808_1000839_pt1 | contig 10021 bp, 10 predicted proteins | sample FreactcultuFSWF8_FD_29808 | JGI IMG/M metagenome (IMG submission 29808) | reverse complement strand
TGTTGATGAGAAGGGGATTCGAACCCCTGCCCTTTCGGACCAGCGTATTGGAAGAACCTTAAGCTGGCGCCTTAGACCGCTCGGCCATCTCACCATTGATGGAGAGCATGCTTCTGCACATGTACAACAATCACAACACCAAAGGACGGGCCAATGAGATGCAGTGGTCGCAGGACAACAAGGGCGGGTCGAATAGGGTGTGTGGTCGTCTGCTCGAGGATTCAGTAGGGAGATATGCCCTGGAAGAGACCTTGGAGGGTCCAGATCGAGCACTGACAGAGTTTTCACTGCCTTGTCATGGAAAGCAATCAACAAGTGTGTCTTCCTTCTCGACTTGCTTGCGGAATCGCAGATGCTCAAAATATATCTTCGTAAGGGCCCCGAATCGACACAAGACCCTTCAAAGTTACACGAAACGGATAGAGCTAGACAAGAAGTATCTTCTCAATCACTCTTGTCCACCATAGGTTACCGAAGGGAGGCAAGAGACATGATCAGGTTGAATGTCAGGGTGTCATGCTCAGCAAGCATTTGCAAAAAATAAAGAAAAAAGAAAAGAAAAGAAGAAAAGAACAGAGCGGAGCAGAGATCGAAAAGTGCAGGAGAAAAAAAAGTCGTTTTTGCGACCAAGTAATATAGTACATTTTGTTCGTAAACACCGTATTCCTTACTTGCCAGCGAACATGTTAACACTCGATCTCGAGTATCCAATGATCTTGTTAGGCCAGCCACTCCAGTCAGCGGAGAACAAAATTGCATCTTGGCAAGCACTGCCCAAGCCGGTGTTGTTCAACCAAGTAGGCTCCCAGTAATTGACACCTTTACCCCAACCACCAGTGACGCCCTTGACTACGCTAACAATGTCTTGCACCCATTCTGTTTGGCCGGCAGGGCTGATAGGGACGGAGGTATCGCTGAGCTCAGGTGCGGTGGCGCCGTCGCAGATGGCTGGCCAGTCGGTTTCGACAACGTGAACGGGCTTTTGGTACTTGGTGGCAACAGCATTGAGAGTGTCCTTGAGGTTATCAAGAGTTGCAGCGGTGCCGTAGAAAGGATAGAAGGAGAAACCGAAGACATCCCAATCCTCGGCCTTGACTTTGCCAGTGCCGGTCAGTGCGCCAAACCAGTCGAGCTGCAGAGTCTTGTTCCAACCATCGTCAATGTGGATCATAATGGAGGGCTTCTTGACACCAGCCTTGACTGCATCATCTACACCCTTGCGTGCGTTTGACCAAAGACTGGCGAGGTTTGTGAAGTTGGCAATGCGGGCGGAGGTTGGTGCGGTGTCCACGTCGACGTAACCAGTAGGCCAGAGCATACCATGGCGGATCTCGTTACCCAAGCTTACGAGGGAGAGATCAACGCCGCCCTTCTTGAAGGCAACAAGGGTTGACTTGACGTAGTCGCGAAGATCTGATCCGAGTGCAGAAACGCTACTGGTTGTCCAAGCTGCAGGTGTGAATTGCTTGTTTGGGTCGGCCTTTGTGATGATTAGCAATCAATCTTTCAAGAAAGCAATACAGGTGTATTCACCCAGGTGTCCGAGAAATGGAAATCAAGGTAAATACGGTAGCCCTTCTTAGCGAAACGCTGGGCTTGGCTCAATGTGTATGCCAGATCGTATTGTCCAGGCTCAGGGTTGACCCAGATTCTAAGAGAAGAATGTCAGTCTCCGCTTTGGTATCGGAAACACTTATACCATACCTCAGTCTTACAGTGTTCATGCCACCATCACCAAGGATATCCTCGGCAGGTCTTGTAGCATTGCGACGAGCAGTGTCTTTGTAGGTGACATTGCCAAGCTCCAGGATATGCAGCGAAGACAGATCGAAGCCCTTGTAGAAGAAAGGGTCGACTTGATTTTGAGCAGGCTGCTTGTGAGGCGAAGCAGTCGCTGCCGACAAGCACACCAGTGCAGCAGAAGCGATAGAAAGAATAGAAGGCATTGTGTAGAAAGGAAGAACAGACAACCTACAATACAAACAAGAATCCTTCGGAGGGATCACCTACTCTTCTTATACCTCACAAAGTAATACTACAAGACTGTATCCTCGGCTACATGCACCGACCGATCAGTCCTCCTTTTATTACTCCAGTCTCCAGCCGCCTCCAGAACATGGGGCGCATGGAGAAGTTGCGGGGCCGCATATCTCAATCCACCAACTGAATGATCTTCCGTCCAAGCACGGATCTTCACCATGTCCCGTGCGAAAGTGGATGATGAGGGCTCACAGGGCACGAGAGCAGTTTGCGAAAGCTAGAAGGAGAAGGAAAGGCTACAAGCGAGGGCTTCTTTGCATCTTCTATATTACCCGACATTCAGCCTTATGAGCCCGGCATCCCGGGTCGTTAGGAAGGCAGGTCACCACAAGAGACACATCACTCGAAAAACATATAAGCGTTTGGTGTGACAGAGCAGAATATTTCCATTTCTCGTATTTTCATGTAAGTTTGTGGTGAGTAAGAAGTAGAGAGCTAAGATGCATGAAAAGCCTCCCGTACGCCTTCTCTCATGTTGTCTTGATATGTTTTCGTGCTTTCCATTTCCCAATATTTTCGCCGTGTCCGATGCCAACAGAGGCCGAGAAAAGCAAGACCGAATGAGGTCGAGTTCGAATGATGGAAGCTCGCTGGAAAAGGGACAACCAAAGCTTGACGCCTTCTGCAACCAATGTCTCGAGCTCATCCTGCCATCGCGAGCATGGCATACTCTAAGCGCCACCACCTCCACGAGCATAGGGGTGGAAACCGCGGTGGCCACCTCTACCACCTCCTCTGTAGTTGGCGCCAGGTCTTCCAGCATTCTTGGGGCCTGTGGGCGCATTAGCCGGTGCATTCGAGGGACCCGCAGGCGTGGGAGTGTGACCACCACCCCCTCTGCCGCGTCCTCTTCCGCCAAATCCACCGCGAGGGGCAAAACCGCCGTTGTTGCTTCCAGGACCGCCGCCTTGGTTGGGTGCGGGAATGTCGTCGTACATGCCCTCCCAGCTTGTGGGTGAGCCCGAGGGTTGGAAGCCGTTGCTGCTGTTGGGGGTTGCGGCAGCGGGCACGCCACCACGCTGTTGTTGCTGGCGTTCGTACTTCTGTTGTTCGAAGGCGAGTTGTTCTTGAGCGTTGTATGCGGGTCTCTGACCGGGGCCACCGTTCATGGGAGACATGGGGTTACCGGAGGGTGCCGGGCTGCCCGAGTTACCAGGGCCACCGCCTTGCATCTGCTGCTGCATTTGTTGCATTTGCTGCATCATAGCAGGGTTCATACCGCCTGGAAGAAGTCTGTCAGCATTCTTGGCAAGTGTAGGGTGAGAGATCAGTCACTTACCTTGACCCATACCCTGTTGCATAGCCATCATCTGCTGCATCATCTGAGGGTTCATGCCACCAGCGCCACCCATCATAGGGTTGCCACCACCTCCCATACTTGTAGCCAACTGCTGTTGCATCATCTGGAAGTATTGCTGCATGCGTTGCCAGTACTGAGCCATCATAGCCGGGCTCATTTGATTGCCACCCATACCAGCAGGACCGCCCTGTTGCATGCCTGCTTGCTGGCTGGGATCGAAACCACCTTGCTGGCCACCGAAGCTCTGTTTCTTGAAGCCGCCGTTGTTGTTGTCTTCATTGCCGCGAAGGTTGCCTCTGGGCTGAGCCTTCTTGACTTCGATGTACTTGCCCAAGATCTCTAGAGGACGTTCAAGAGTACGGTCGACGGCGGCTTCGCTGTCGAAGGTGACGAAACCGAAACCGCGAGGACGGCCAGTATCCTTATCCATCATCAAGGTGGCATCGAGAACGCGACCGAACTGCATGAAGAAATTCTTGAAGTCTGCTTCAGTGGCTTCCTGAGAGACACCACCAACAAAGATCTTGCTGGTGCGCTCCTGCTCGTCGCGAGGAATAGCTCTCTTGGGATCAATCTGTCGCATGGTTAGATCGCGCATTGAGAAGATGCAGAAAAAGGACTCACAATCTTGCCATCGAGCTGATGCTCCTTCACCATGACGATGTTAACAGTTTTGGGGTCTCTGAAAGTGAGGAAGCCGAAACCACGAGAACGTCCGGTAGCGCCATCTCGCATGACAGTGCATTCTGTGACCTCGCCAAACTGCGAAAAATACTCCCTAAGCGATTCTGAAGACGACAGCATTAGTACTAACTTCAAAGACAAACACCCAAGCTCAATGCGACTCACGATCTGTTGTTTCCCAGTTCAAACCACCAATAAACATTTTGCTGCAAACATCATCACGTTAGCAAATAATCTAAGAAGATGCGTTTAGTACTGTGAAATCCAGAAAGACATGATTGCGCAAAGGAGCTGGCGTAGCTTTGTGTGCATTCCCGGAGATGGTGAGGACGCCGCTCATTAATCAAGCATGCAATCCCGCGATATTTTCTGGCATGACGTCTGGCTTCGTGAGCCCGGCGGACAGTATTGGGGCAGGCGAAATGCCATCATGCAAACGCATGCATTGCAAAGCAGAATACGATCAGGTCGAAGTAACGTAGTGGTGTGCCTCTTGATAAATGGTCTGTAGAAGCGCTTGCTGGACCGACTGTCGGGACAAAGCCATCGACACGTCAGAGAAACAGCAGCCATCGAATTCCGTGCTTTAGCTAGGCTCTATGAAGAGTTATCGACATGAAGCTAAATAGCTATGGGCTTTGGCTAGATGGGTTCAGAGGGTGATTTGACCGTCATACAACGTACCACTACGACCTTGAATCTCCTGCCCCTGCCTGATATATATTGCCTGATTGGTCTTGCCGATGTATGTAGCTGGCTGCATAATGCTTGATCTGCGGATTGGCGAGCTATGACGCCGCTGTTCATATCTGAGAGCCATGTGATTCCTCATCCTTGCCTTTGTGGCCGCAATGTAAGAGTATCAAGCATACATCGGATGAAGCGCCTGAGAGAGTATAGTATCTCTTCTAATAAAGATCCGCTGCGGGGAGGTGCAGATGGCCATGCTCGTGCAGCCGGCCCCAAGCATTCAAAATGGGGCCATGGTCATAGCACCTGTTCTAGCAACTCTGGCGGATCGCCGAGCCAGAGGAATCGCGAGTACCGCTGGCTCCAGTGCGCATCATGTCTTGTTTGTGTGGTACTTCCTGAGGTTGGGGTAACAAAAGAAATGACCAACGACTTACCCGTCTTCTTTGATGCCAATAGGCTTGTAGTCGTCGTCACCACCACCGCCGTTGTGGTTCATTTGCTGTGCACCGGCATAATCATTACCTTGGTTCTGGTTGTTGTTGTAGTCCCAGTTTTGTTGGCCTTGGTGTTGTTGCTGCTGCTGCTGATCGTTCCAGCCATCATTGCCGTAGGATTGGGGCTCGGCGGCGACATTGGAGCCGTTTGCGATGGGCTCTGATGTGGGAGCTTGCTCTGATGAGACAGCAATCGAGTCGGTCTGGTCGGCGGCGGCGGTCTCTACGGTGGTAGTTGCGGGAGCGGAAGCGGCTGGTGGTGCAGAAGGAGCGGCGTCGTCACCCTCGTAGCTGGCAAAGATGTCAAAAATCATGGTCGCCGAGCAGTTCTGAGAAAGGACAGGCGTACAGGTCGGCGAAGAGGTCCTCCTCCTCATTGTAATCAGCCATGTTTGCTATAGGTGAGGGGTCGACTGCGCGTCGAGAGCGGTTTCGCTTGGTGGTGCGATGCGAAAGATTGTTATAAGGAGGTCAGATGCGCGCAAAATCAAGAGAAGGGAGACTCGAGCGGAAAGGAGCTCTTGTGAAAGGCGTTTAAAGTGAGAAGTCGGAGACAGCAAAGCTTCACTCAGCAGGCAGCCTCTGGATCTCACTCCACGTCCTGGTCGGTCCGAAGATGAGCCTTGACGGAGAAAGGGCTACCGAACACTCGGCCTTCCTTATGTGACACGTCAAGTCTCTGGTGACTGTTCTGCAAAAGCTCAGATGAAGCACTGCACAATCCTGATGTGTACCTAGTTGAATGCGCATCAAGAGAAACAATCACTCTATGGCTTGATAGGTACTCTTTACAATATTGTGGATCTGCAGAGAGATATTGCCAGGCCCCCTGTGACTAGGAACAACATCACATGTGCTAGAAGATGACCAGTGCGTTCTGAATCAAGTCTACGCCGAGCGCGTCATCCGTTCGATGTGGGTGGCCGTTGTTGTACCTTGGTCTCATCTCGACACCAGGACTTGACCGCGTTGCACTGCTAATTTCCCCTAGCTATGGCTTCCAAAAAGCAGCAGCAGGTACGTTCTCGATGGAGCAGCCTTCTGCTATACCAATGCTGACCACTCGTGCTCAGGAAATGGTTCAGGTCGGTTCGTCTCTTCTGCCGACCCTGTCGTGCTTTCCCCACAACTAGATTCCCTCGAGCTAACTGTTATACCTGTGTGTGTTAGACAGGTCCGAGTGTGTTTGTATCCAACCTCGTCGTCATTCCAACTGTTCTGATCATGCTCTAGCAGGTCTGGCTCACCCTTCTGGCGCACCTCATCATCCAACAGCAAGCGTGATGCAAGTCTCCCTGGCGAGAGGAAGGTCTTTGGAGCTTCATACTCGCATGCGGATATCCTCAACTTCGACAACTTGTATGCCTTTCCTACCAGCTTTAGCCGATCGCTTGTCCTCACAGCTTTCTTAGGAACATCTCCAGCAGCAGCACACCACGCCCTCACACACCACCCTCGCGCGACAACCGACCACCCTTGAAGTCTTCAACCAGCCTTTCTCCTCCAGCACCACGTCGATCCTACTCCAATTTCTTTGGCGAAAACACAAAAAGCTATGAATCACCACAAGAAGAAGAAGCCTTGGACTTCGATGAAGACGAAGACGAGTTTGGTCTGCCCAGCATAGCGAGTATGAGGAGGAAGGGAAAACGACAAATTGCAAAGAAGAAGAGAGACCCAGGAGGTTCGCAGTCATCCCTGAGCACTGTTCCCTCGGCCACAGCAACATTGGCCTCGTGGTCCATGAACAACGGAGACATTGCCGAAGAACGCAGTCTGCCGAATTATCCTACCGCAAAACGTTCCGATGGCAAGATACTCCGACCACAGTACAAGGACATACTCAGAGATCCTGCGAATGCTCTCCACCTGATAAACCACGCTTCCGCCCCTCTGAATGCTTCCCCCAAGGAGGTCGAAGCCCACTCAGCCCGCATCACTCGCATCAACAAATTCAAGCGCATTTTGCAAGCTTCTTCGATCAACCTGGCCGAATTACGCGACTCCGCTTGGTCTGGATTGCCCGATGAAGTTAGAGCAATGTCCTGGCAAATACTCCTTGGTTATCTTCCGACAAATAGCGACCGAAGAGTGACTACGCTCGAGCGCAAGAGAAATGAATACCTGGAGGCTGTGCGGCAAGCCTTCGAGAAGGGGACGTCTACGAATGATGCCGACTCTGTCATTGGCATTGGTGGTATCTCCTCATCACCAGCCACTCAGCGAGGCAAAGGCCGCGGGCTAGACGAGGCTATCTGGCATCAAATCAGTATTGACGTGCCGCGAACGAATCCCCATCTGGAGCTGTACAGCTTTGAGGCCACTCAACGATCACTGGAACGGATATTGTACGTCTGGGCCATTCGTCACCCGGCCAGCGGATATGTACAAGGCATCAACGATCTTGTTTCACCATTTTGGCAAGTATTCCTGGGAATGTACATCACGGACCCGGAGATTGAATTTGGCATGGATCCTGGTCAACTACCGAAACAAGTCCTGGATGCAGTAGAGGCTGATACTTTCTGGTGTCTAACGAAACTTCTGGATGGAATCCAGGACAACTACATTCATGCGCAGCCTGGGATTCAACGCCAGGTAGCCAGTCTCCGAGATCTGACCACACGCATCGACGGTAACCTCGCGAAGCATCTGGAGAATGAAGGAGTCGAATTCATACAATTCAGTTTCAGATGGATGAACTGTTTACTTATGCGCGAGATCAGTGTCAGGAACACCATCAGGATGTGGGACACTTATTTGGTACGTTTGATGCGGCAGTGTGTTTGACCGAGCTAATTTATGACAGGCTGAGGACCAAGGATTTTCTCACTTCCATCTCTACGTCTGCGCTGCTTTCCTCGTCAAGTGGTCAGATCAACTGTTGAAAATGGATTTCCAAGAAATTATGATGTTCTTGCAAGCTCTGCCAACTCGCAACTGGAACGAAAAGGATATTGAGCTTCTACTCAGCGAAGCTTTTATCTGGCAGAGCCTCTTTCGAAACTCAAAAGCTCACATCCAAAAGAGCTCTCAGAATGGACCGTTATCGGTCACACTATAGTGACCAGTCCTTAATGCTTCACCCCCCTATCCTGGTAATGTTATGATCTGTATTATACGAGTCAATCGACGGATGTTCACGAATACTATCAACATGTAAATCATGCTCTATCAGAATCTGCGATTCCAAGGTCACAAAGATTGACAAGACCCTCTCGTGGCTGTCGAATGTCAGCGATGTGAGGAGAGGAAGGTATACGGATTGCTTACAGGAGCGTATTGTCGCAGATGCACACCAGCCTCTTGGAAGATCTTTGCACTCTGTAAGGAAGTCAGTCATGCTGTTGTATTGACCAGTACCATGCGACTCACCTGAGTGTCCATGTGGTAGCTCTGGCTAAAAACGACCTCGGTAATACCAACCTGCACGATCTTGACACTGCATGTCAAACAAGGACAACTACGAAAATCAGCATGAGCATTTGTGTTGAGATTTGGGAGAACTTGCGTATTGCAATATAATACAGCGCCGTCACCAACGCGCTCTCTACCGGCTTCAAGAAGTGCATTCTCCTCAGCATGGAGACACAAACAGGTGCTCAAACCTGTGCCGCCGCCTTTGCTGGTATTGCAACGAGCACAACCGCCTTCATTGCAGTTCGTGACATTTCGTGGAGTACCGTTGTAGCCGGTACTAATTACACGCTTTCCACGGACAAGAACACACCCCACCTGCCTTCTCATACAATTGCTTCGTCGAGCGGCGAGGTCAGCAAGTTGCATGAAGTACTGGTCCCAAGTTGGTCTCATTCTGGCAGGGTTGAGGAGATTCAAGGCATCGAGCGAAGCCCTCAGTTGAGTAATGGTCGTTGTTGGATTCAGAATTCTAATCTGGGCTCTAGAAGAGAGAGCGGCAAGGCTGGAAAGAGGGTTGTAGAGATGCTCGTCGTTGCGCAGAACAAAGTCGTCCAAGGCAGGGGCTTCTTGATTTTCCTGAGCACATCTCTCACGGAAGCGTTGCCATCTTACACTGATTGGGGCATCAATACTTAGAAGGATGAAGTGAGGTCGTTTGGCCAAGGTGTCGAGAATAGCTTCGTTCCAGATAGTAGTCAAGACATAATTTTCTCTCCAATTCTCAGAGACATATTGATCGAGCAAGAGAGCGGTAGGGAATTCCAGAGCGGCTGAAGTCCAGTGTGCGAAATTGGCGGACTTTTCGATTGTTGGAGTCTCATCATCCCGCTTGATTGTGAGGGGAGTGAAGTTGTGCTTTTTGATCAGATAATCCGCTACGGTTGCTTTGCCCGCACATATCGCTGTGACTGCTTAGAGAGGAGAGAAAAACATCATCACACGTTCACTTACGGCCACAGATGCCGATGAGCATCTTTGTAGTGAGTCAAGGTTCTACTTGGGTACTAGACAACGTGTGCCTTGATCGATCCTTCTCGTGCTACTCAAGATAGTGAACAAAGAAGGAGCAAAGAAGCGGACAAGGAGCTGTAAATGTTTGGCGGAAAGCGGCCGCGGTTGTTTGACCGTGCGCGTTGGACTCACTCAGTTGGAAAGCGCGACCCGGACCAAACGTCACAGTCACAAGTGAACCATCACATTCAGCAGGTCACACCTTCCCATGTTCCAACTGAACTGATTTACACTTCTTCTCCGTCAACATCCTCCTCCTCCGACTTGCTACCATTATATTAGTAACGAGCAAGACTATCGGCCTGCTATTCTTCCATCGATACATTACCAATACGAAGCACCCCGCAACGCGACACAACGACCATGATGGAGCCGCTCA
>JGI24891J29808_1000838_pt1 | contig 10029 bp, 16 predicted proteins | sample FreactcultuFSWF8_FD_29808 | JGI IMG/M metagenome (IMG submission 29808) | reverse complement strand
GTCGCCGAGCTTCACCCGGTAGCCGTTTGGCAAAATCCTCCAGCCATCGTCGTCAACGGGCAGGGCGTATATTTCGTCGATCGTCATTACAGTTTTTACCCCTAAAATTCGAGTTGGGCCGCGCCCACCTCCCCCGAGACTGGACACGGCCCAATTCCAATCCACCCCTAGCTCAAAGAAAGGGGCGGCAAGCTCTATTCCACGTTCCCTGGGTACGCCTTGATGAACGCGTCGATATCGTCCACTACCAGCACGCTGCCGCCGCGTGCGCGCTCGGCCTGGTGCCATGCCAGCTGATGCGGCTTCGGCTTCTGCCCCGGCCGCTTGAACTCTATCCAGACTATCGCGGCGGGATGGCCGTTAACCCAGCTCCGATAGCGAAGGAACAAATCGTCCGGCATGCCCTTTTCGCCGAAGCCCGTCGCGCGGCGTCTATCGCTCACCGGGTCCGTGCGAAAGTGCCGCCATCCGTGCAGCACCATGAACTCGACAACGGTGCGGCGAATATCGGCCTCAAGAAGCTGCCGCATCGCGCTTCTTCTTTCGTTCCCTTCGCTTCGCTGCCTTTGTCTTCGGCTTTGGTTTATAGGCTAGTACCACGTCAACGAATTTATCGAGATTCGAATAATTCACCCTTAACTCGCTCTTGGCCTCTCCAGCTTTCACAAGCCATGCTTCCGCCTTTGCCGCCACGTCCATGCCGCGGGAGGCGTTTTCATTGCGCCTCCCCCGCAGCCGGGAGAGCATGAACCATGCCGACTTCTGGGTAACACCGATTTCCTTCGCCAGTTGCATCGAAGAGATTCCTTTGCGCGCCGTCACGAGCAAGTACATGGCGTAGACCCATTTGTGAAGCGGAATGTGGCTGCGCTCGAAAATAGTTCCAGTCCGCACCGTGAAAGTCAGCTTGTCGCAGGCGTAGCAGCGATAGTAGCCCTTGGGCCGTGCGCCGACATTCTCACCGCTCCTGCACTCAGGACAGATGGGACCGTTAGGCCACAGCCGCCCCTCAAGGTACTGGCGTGCAACGTCTTCCGTGGGGAACATCGCAAACAACTCGAAAGTGCTGATGTGGATTTAGACATTTAGAGCATCTTCCCGATCCGAAGCAAATAGCCCAACGTGTAGGAACTGGCGTAGCTTACATAGGTGGCGCGGCCAAACCTAGACGGGACTTCGGAATACTGGATTCCTTCGCGGAACGGTTCTCGGCCCTCGCGGGCCACGAGAAGGCCGAGGTTCTCAGTGCCCCTTCTGGCTTGGAGGAGCCGCATGCGCGGCCCCCTAGCCTGAAGCGCTTCCGCAGTGAGCTTGCCGGTATTGCCAGCCATTTACCGACCCTCCGAGGCGTTGGCCATTCCGAGGCCCTGTTTGGCTTGCGCTTTAGTCATTTGTTACGGCTCCTCAACCGTAACTACATTGTACATAACTTCCCCAGGGAAGTCAACTACTATAGTACACATGCGTGGTATCGGCTCCATAGTGGGCCGGATGTTCGACGGCCTCAAGAAGCTGCGGCTGGCTCTTCGGCTTCGACACCTGGCAGCGTCTCCTTTTCCGCGATTGCCTCGAAAATGATCGCTTCCGGCATACTCGCGGAAGCGTGTACCAAGCGCACGCCCACCGCGCCGCCGGCGAAAAGCTGGAGCATTTGTTTGTCTCGCGCGTTCTCGGGCAGGAGAATCGCGCGGGCGCGCGCATTAAATTGAAATTCAATCAGCATCGTTCCCTTGGGTCCTTTTACCCCGGACCTCCCGCCTCCAGAGCCGCGATGCGGCGATCCAGGAAGAATCGCGCTTTTTTTAGATCTTCCAGAAAATTCCCCTTCCGGGACGCGCGGCTGATATACTTCGCCGCGTTCCAAAGCAGCGCGTCCGATTCCAGCCCCCACGCTTCCAAGCACTTTATGGTTTCGTGCGCGGTGTCGGCTCCATAGTGGGCCGGATGTTCGACGGCCTCAGTTTTTGGCATCGAATTCACTGGCGGTCCATGACTTCCGCGCCCGCGCCCGCAGCACCACTCCGTCACGAAGAAGCTTCTCGTGCAGCAGCAGGGCGCGCGCGCTGTATCGCGCAGGAAATTCTCGGGCACGGCGGAGCCTTCAGCGCCCTTCCACAGATCGTCGATCAGTTGCCGCGCTACGCTCAGCTTGGTAGCGTGCTCCAGATCCCGGATGCGTGTGTCGGCCATTAGGCAAACTCCCGTTCCAGTACGGCCAGCGCGCACAGGCGGAGCTTTGATTCGAGTTGTTTGCTCGCAACCAGATCCGTCTGAGCGCGCGACTTGAAATACTTCTTCTGGGCCTCAAGCATCTCGATGATGAGCTGGGCCAGCGAGATCAGATCCTCACGAGAATCTGGCATGTTCCCCTCTCTCGGCCAGCACGCACCCAGGCACGGCCTCGCCCGCCTCCAGCGCGGCGCGGATCAGCGCCGTATTGGGCTCCGGCTCGGACTCGCGAATCCCGGTCAATGGCACCGGCGGCCATTCACGAAGAGGAAGCGGACGCGACCAGTCCTCGGACTTGATTTGCAGCCAGATGTTCAGCGGCGCTTCTAAACGCACAATCTTGAAAGCCGCGGGAAGCAACTCCGGTTGCCGGATCTCTACTGGGCGCAAGCCGCCATTCCCGCAGCGCCGAATCGTATGCAGCGCGCCCTTGTACACCTTCTGCCCGAAGTGTTGCATCACTTCGAGGCACATCGCCTTGACCCGCGCTACGTTGCCCCGCGCTTGCTTGGCGAGCTGAGTTTGCAGCTCCGCCTCCGCCGCATGTACGCGCTCCGCGTTCTCCTGCTCCCGCACGTACCCGCGGATGCCATCGACTTTAGCCGGAAGCGTCTCATGGAGATAGCGCCTCAGCTCCGCGTCCAGGCGCTCGACCTCCAAGCTGTCTCCCTCGTACTCCGCGTTCTCGCGCAGCGTATGGAGCTGGAGAATTTCACTCGTCATCTCGTACAGCGTCTGCCGCGGCGCTGGCGGCGCGGACAGCGCCTTGTTCAACTCGTGCGATATTTTCTCCGTTTCAGGTGTCATAAATCCTCAAAAGGGCACGTCCGCTTCCTCTACTCCTTCCGCGTACACCGGCTTCGGCTTATCCTCGGGCGCTTCCGTGCCCTCCTGGATCGTCGCCGCCTTCTCCAGCCGCGCGGCCTCGATCAGCTCCCACACGTCGAGGAAGAAGCCCTCCATCACGGCCGCTGGAATGCGCGCGCCCTTCGGGAAACTCGCGCGGATACCCTGTGAGCGATCGAGGAATGCGCGCTCGATCCCCAGCACGATACACTCTTCCTGGATAAAGGTGGTCGCCTGCTTCACCGCGCTGAAGTCGCCCTTGCGCAGCTTATCGATCGCTACCATTAGCTCCTCGGGAACGCGGCGCAGGCGAATCCCGCCGGCAGCCGGAGTTTCAGCCGCCGCTCCGCCGCTATGGCCGGCCTCAATCAAGGTGTGCGCCTGCTCGACGCTGACGGTGCGCGCGCCCTCGATAGTGGCGACTTCGGTTTCATCCATCAACCCCAGCCCGCAAATAGAGAGCGTCACCCGGCGCTTGGCCTTCGTTTCCGCCTTCATCATGGCGTTGGCCTTGGCCTCGCCCTTGAGGTTCGCGATGTCGACGACGCCGGTCGACTCATCTTCGCGGCCCTTCGGCGTGCGGGCGCTGGCGGTCACCACGTACATGCCGTCGATCAGTTCGCGCGATTTGATAACCAGGCCGATCTCCCGCACACTGCGCAACTGTTCCGCCGCGTCCTTGCGCGCGTACAGGGTCATCTTGCCAGAGAGCACAAGATATGCAAACGGTTGCGTCAGTGGATTGAGGCCCAGGGACTCACAGACGCGGTTGTAATACGCGAGCCGTTCGGCCGGCCGCAGGTCCTTCAGGTCGCCCGCCAGAATCACTTTCTCGATTGCCGTCACATCGGGCGGCCCGGTAAGTGCGGCGCTGCTCATGATTTCTCCTCCCTCGCTTCTCGAAACGGCTCGCCGCCCTCCGCCAGGAAACGCGCGAACGCCACGATGTATATGCCGTCGCTATCGAGACGGCCCTCGCGCGCCAGATAGACCCGCGCGCCTTCCAGCGCCGCAAGGCCGCGGCGCTCCATGCCGTCCTCACACCCATCTTCGATCAGCCGGTCCAGGATGTCGCGCGGCGTAATTACTTCCTCGATCTCCGGCTCGTCGGGGCCCAGAAGATCGTCGATTGCGGCGTCCGTCACGCCAGCGGGATAGTTTCCAGCCATTACTGCACCCCCGTTAAAGACTCTTCGAAGCCCAGGACCCCGAAATGCTGATATTCGAGTTTGCCGATCAATTTGAAGATAGAGGCAAAATCTTTGTAGCGGCCACCGCGAACCGCCGTGTCCCCTTGCTCGTGGAGCCGGACCAAGACGCGGTAGACGATATACATTTGTTGTTTCATGCCCTATATTGCCCCTTTTTTGCGCTTGCGTCGATGGACCGGAAGTACTAATTTCACCTTAGCGATGTAGTCGTCGATCGCCGCGCGCGTCATGAANGCGATNGTGACGCCCGTCTTTTTTCGAAGCGCCTTGAGGCTTGCGTGCGCATCCGGGGAAAGCTTGACCACGTAGTAGCTCACGAACCAAAGACTAACTTTTTTTCCCCTCGCCGTCAATAGTACCCTGGGTTGGTTTTTGCGGCTCCGTGGCCAGCGCCGCCGCCGTGGCGATGGGCAACCGGGATTGGTACCGCTCCTGGTATTGTCCGGCGGCCCCGGACGATTGATGTACCAGCCTTGGTAGATGTTATTCAAGCGGCCGCCGTAGAGCGTCCATGCCGCCGCCGCGTTCGTCGCCGGATCGAACAGCCGCCCCTCGGTAGCCGGATTGTTGGGCACGTCCTTCCCGGAATCGAGCGGCACGTTGAGAATGTGCTCGTACACGAACCGGCCTACGTTTGGGTCGCGAAGATTGATCTGCCAGAGGCCGTAGGAGCGGTCCCCCGTCGCCGCATTGCCGTTGAAGGCCTCGGGGTTCCCCGCGCTCTCGCGCATGGCGATTGCACAGAAGCATGCGACCTCGGAGACACCCGGCGAAACCTCGGCCGTATCGCGGAAGCCGGCCGCGCGGGCGATCTGGCAAATCTGCTGGGGCGTGAGGATCATTTCGGGGGCGGGGGGGGCAGCGGCTTGAGTCTCAATTCAAAACCGCCGTCCACGACCCTCAGCGTCGCGCCATCGAGAAGTTCGTGCAGCATCGCCTTTACTTTCGCGATGTCGCCAAGGTCCCCGATCATGTCGGGCATGGAGCCTCCTTAAGACGCCGCGGGCTTGCCGAACGCCGCTAGAAGCGTGTTCACGCCGTCAAGCGTCTGCTGGAGCTGGGTCGCCTGCGCCGGCGTCAGGCCGCCGCTTGCCGCTGCGGGCGTGGGCACGCTCGCGGTGGGCATAATCGACCATGCGCCAAAGGTTTCGACGAAGGTGTAGCCGGCGGGAAGGCCGGTTTGCGGAACGGGCCCGGCTGGATTACCAGGCGGATAATTAAACGGCGGCGTCCCAACGGGAACCGCTGTCGGTTGCTGCTCCGGCTCGGATGGGAGATTCCAGGTAATCGGAGCGCCCACGCCATACTGGTTCATCGCCACAAGCGCCGAGCCGACATTGACGCCGAGCCCCGGCACAGTGCCGTAAGCGATCCAGAGAGGCAGGCGTGTTTCGCCGTTGGGCGTAAACACCCCGCGCGGATCGCCGGTATCGAGAGCGATGGCGGCGGGCGTGAGACCCCAGGCAAGCGCGATTTCCACGGCCTGGGCCATCGTCGATAGCTCTGCCGGATTCGCGGGCGTGACGCCGCCCGTCCCGCTTACCCACGTCGCCGGAGTGGCGGCAGGCGAGTACGCCGGATACATGGGCTGGCCTTGCGGGCCCGGAATGTTCAGCGCCGTGCCGTCCGCCTGAAAGAGCGTCCAAACCGGGGTCCCGCTCATGAGATCGTAATAGCCGTAGGTTTTGAGCACGCCCGCCGTCGCTGTCGGGTCGAGCCACGATTGCGAAGGCGCTTTGGCGTTGTACGGGGCCCCCGTGAACGGCTGTACCGGGAAAATATCCAGCGCGCTCAGCGGCGCATCCGTTCCCGGCGAGGGCATTGCGGCAAGCACGGACGCAGGAGTGCTCATGTTAGTCCGTAACGCTTAGCGCCAGGATGCAGGTTCCGAGGTTGCCGAGCGGCACNTAGGCTTCTCCGGGTTGGCCGTTAAGCGCGGCTGTTACCGCCGCCTGAAGAGAGAGGGCGGTTGTGCGGCTCATCGGGACGTTGTAGGTTGTGGGTTGGTTTGGCATGGGAGAATCTTATCACTTTTTTGCGGCGTCATCCACGCGATAAGCCGCCTCCGTGGTTTGCGGCACCGTCCCGCCGGTCACGTTCCCGTCCTTGGCCGCGAGACCGAGGGACGCGATCCCGCCAATCATCACGAAGTTCGCCGCTCCGAGCAGCCATCCGGGCTCGGCGACGTAGCCGCCGCTGTGGAGGTACACCACCAGGCCGGCCGCCGCGCTCACCACGCCGGATACTGTTGTTTTCCAGTTTTTCATAGGTCTCTTTCGCTCACCAAGTTAATCCCGGTCCCGCGATCCACTGCGGTTGGGTAACGCTGCCCACTTTGTTTTCGATCGCTCCCGCTTCGAAGGTCCAGCCCTGCTTCGAGGCCCACATGGCGATGCCACCGCCGGACGGGGAAAACGTGGCCGCTGAGCTGCTGATCGCCGCGCCGACAGCGCCGACGCCGATCAGAAAGAGCGTACCCGCCGAAAAGTTCCACCGGCGCAAGATCATCGCTCCCCCCGTNCTGGTCAGCACCGTCGGAGCGTGCAGCCNATTCGGCAGAAATTGGTACATCGTCCACGAATAGACGCCCTGCGATGGCNCGACNGGAATCGCCAGATAGCAGTAGCCGAGCCATCCTGGGTCGGAGAAACTCGCCCCGCACCCCGCCGCCTNCGGCAACGTTGGAGGCGTCGCCGAAGATGACGGGGGCGNGGGTGGCGCGGAAGCCGCCGCCGGGGCTTGCGCCCACACTCCCAGCGACAAGAAGAATAGCGCCGCGCCTTTCATTTGGAGGATATTGTACCACTCTGATATACTGCGGGCCTAGACGTATTCTCCGTTATTTATAGGGGCGCGTGGACTCCTTTGCGCGCCCCTTTTTTCAATCGAGCTGCTCCCATGCGACGATGCGGCTTCGTCTGATTTGCCGCCTCGCGAACGTCCAAGCTCCCAGCTTTACCGCTTCCATCAGATACGCTACGAGCTGGCCCCCCCCCGCAGGATCGAAGCGATTTGGGCTGGAAAGAGCGTATGCGACTCCTTCCCCAATGACATCTTCCAGATCGAGGCCATAGCCCTCGTAAAATTTCTTTCGTGAATTCAACTCCCGCCGCGCGGTGTGCAATAAGTGCCTTCCAACATGCTCATCGATCAGCGGGCCGTTGCCGCCGCGCCAGCGTTCTACCGTCCGCAGGCATTCCACGCACTTCATTCTCCGCCTCTTAATATGTATAGTCGAAGATAAGCGAGTCGCAGGCCCCCGGCGCGGATAGGCTGGCGAAAGTCACCACATTCCCCGAGAGCGTAAAATCCCCCACGCCGGCGGCGTTCANCGCCTTCATTCGCAGNCCGTTGACGTAGACCTTAAGGCTTCCCGGCGGATTCGGCGTCTGTGAGAGAGTGAATACAGCGCCATTCTGAACCACCCCTGGATCGTCNTTCATGGGACCGGGTGAGCGAAAGTAGCCGTTGAGGTCGATCACTACGTCCGCCACACCGGGCCCGGCGTTGTAGATATCGATCCCGCCCGAGGGCGAGCCCGCCGCCACAATCGCCGCGTTCGAGACAATCGCTCCCTGCGGATCGTCCAGCGTGGCGACGGTCGGTTGTGGCTGTCCGGCCGGCCAGATGGTCACATAATCCACCTGCGCCCCGGCAGTTGTCGCTGTCGCGCCAGAGGGCACCACCGTCAGGTTGAGCGCGTACGCCGTAGCCGTCTCGGGGATCGCCGAACATGGGCTCGGGGCCGTCGTCTGGCTCGCGGCCTCGACCGGGATCGCGATTGTGCCTTGGGGCGGGATCGAGGGCCCGTTGAACGGCGCGACACCGATGAATCCCGCCGCCGCACCGCGGGTGTCCACCAGCCGGCAGGGAGCGACGGGGTAGAACTGGCTTTGTGCGGCGAGCGGAAGCGCGAGCAACCAGGGCAGGAGCTTCATCGCTCCAGTTTACTTCACCATCTGTTGGATTTCGGGGCTGATCGTCACCGGCGATTTGCCGGCCATCGGCATCCACGCCNTGATGTTGGTATCGCCACCGGCGTTTGCGAATTCGGCGGCCACGCGGTGATGACCGTCGAATACGACGAGCTCGCCATCGGGAGTTTTTCGTAAGGTCGGCTGAACGGCGGATTGCCTGAAAATCTGCCGGTCTGTCGGGGGTTGTGTCTCCCTCTCGTGGGGGCTTCTCATCGGGATTTTGGAGCATATCCTCGGTGTATCCAAGCTTCCTGGCTTGGAGCGCCTGCTGGTAACGAGCTTTGGTAGAGGGGAAGGGTTTATTATTCGGCTCGGGCGAAATGTCGGCAGTATTAACGGTGCTGAGCACGTCCTTGGTGCCGTCCGGGTTGACGCGCACGGCACCCTCCGAGAGATTCGCGGCGACGTCGGGGTCCTGCGTCGTCTTATAGGTGAGTGGTTGCGGGTGCAGCCTTTGTTTGACATCAAACAGCGCTTTCGCTTCGTCCTTCGGCGACGGCCGCGCATCGGCAGGTTTGGCGTCGTATAGGTCCTGTAACGCATCCTGCGTGGCGGCAATCGTCGTCTTCGACGCGGTGTACCCGCCTGCGTTCTTTGCGGATGAAATGCCCGGTGCGTGACTCTCTTGATCCCAAAATAGCTTCCAGTCGGCATCGTCCTTGGCAAGTTCGCTCAGCACGTTCGGCGTGATCCCTTTGGCGTCCAACGCTTGTGAGAGATTCTGGGCAACCTTGCTTCGCGCCATGACTTCAGGCGCAATTTGAAGGCCCGACGTATCACCCGTATTGACCCACGCCGCTGGAGCCGGGGAGCCGCCCGCGCCGTTCAATCCGCCGAATCGCCCCACCGGCGCGTCCCCCAGGCTTGGCATTTCGACAGCTTGTTTGCCTTCGGGAATGTCGAAGGGCTCCGAACTTCCGCCGGCTGGCGCGCCCTCCACTGGGCTCCTGGGCGCAAACATCTGATCGGCCGCAGGGGCCATTGGAGGCGAAGATGGAGCCGAGCCAGCCGCCGCCCCCTTCGCCTCCTTCACCTTCCCCGTGAGATAGTCCGCGAGGACGCTCTGATAGTCCGCGAGGCTCGGCAGACGCTCCAGGATGCCGGGCCCCATCGGAGTGTTCCATGCGGCTTTCATTCCCTTCGTGACTCCCTCGACTATCTGCTTGCCACCCCAGACGATGGGGCCACCGCCGAGGCCGTAGCGAATTGGCTCCGGCGTTCCCGCCGGGAGCACGGCATTGACGGCGACTCCAGCACCGGCTTTCGCCGCTCCGGCGGCCACGTCTGCCCCTCCCGCCTTGAATCCGGCGGCCACTTTGGGCGCGAGGCCCGAGACCATATCCGGCGCTTTCGCCACCGTGAGCAGCGCGAGCGCTTGCCCGGCCGCGCTGTCGTAATCCCCACGGTCGAGCGCGTCCCCCATTTTCTCGCCAGCCGCTCCCATGCCCGGCATGATCTGGGAAGCGAGGTACGCGAGATGCTTCACCCCGTTCACATAATCGCCGCTCTTGAACGCGCCGGCCGCGCGGCCGGCGATTGCGTTATTGTCCTGTTGCCAGCTTTCGAGAAAGCCCGGAATATCGAGCAGCGCTTTCGCCGTGCCGGTCGCCGCGCCGCCAACGTCCTGGCCGAATTCGCTTAGGATGTTGGAAAGGTGTTCAGCAAAGGGCTTTGGCGGAAGAGGACCGCTTGAGACGATGGACGGTTCCTCCGCTGGAGGTGCGGCGGGAAGCGGTTGAGAAGCGACGATGGCAGGCTCCGCCGCG
>JGI24891J29808_1000836_pt1 | contig 10048 bp, 21 predicted proteins | sample FreactcultuFSWF8_FD_29808 | JGI IMG/M metagenome (IMG submission 29808) | reverse complement strand
ATAGAAGTTATGCCAAGAAACTGGTTCGTAAATTGGAACCATCACCAAACGATATGGCGTTCCGTCTTTGTCTCGCAACATTTCAATCTCCTTTAATTCCGTGGGCGGCTTCGTTTCTCTGTTGCTCCCGAATACGGGCGGCACGAAAAGCATCAGACGGGCTATCCCCCTCGCAAATCTCAGCGGCTACTGTTGTCCCATCAGGCGTTTCGTAACTGTGCGTCAAATGGTTGTAGAAGGTTGGTGTCATGCTTCACCTCGTGCTTTGTTGTCCCATCCATCGTCACCACTGCGCCAACCAAGCTCAAAATTAAGCCAGCCAATTCCAATCCAAAACTCATCTGACAAGCTAAGCGCCAACGCAGGCCAAACAAAATAATGAGGTTTATCAGTCTCTAAGTACATCATGTCTTACTCCTCGATGCCGTAGGCTGCTAAAACTGCACGAACAACAGCAACAAACTCTGCTTCCATACTATCGTTTTCGCCTTCTGAAATTTCTGGGCGTGCCCACCAGAACTTCCAAATCTCATCATCCTTCAGTTTTACCTGTGTGGGTTGTGGTGGGGTGGTATAAAACTTTGTCCCAACAGGAAAATCATCCTGTTCGTTTCGACCAGCCCATTTAAGTGCGCTGCAAGGATGTGGTGTTCCATCGTCATAGCAACGTTGTACAGTCCACGCCACAGGCTCCTGCTTATCTAATGCTTTCAGCGCATCAACTGCATCAATTATTACATCATTTAGAATCAGCCAAGATTCAAAATGAGACTCTTGCAAACAAGCGTCGGTTATAGCGGTGTACAATTTTTGAATGATTTCTTTAATAGTCATTNTTGNCCCCTTNTGTTCATTTTTTATATCCCCCAAATAGATTTTTAGCACAAGCTACGCAGTAAAAAGCNTGACCACCACTAACTCCGCACTCGACACAACCAACTTTTGTGTGTGGTGTGGTGTATAAAGGCACATCGTGCGTAAACAGTCTGTAATTTCTAAGCGGTGTTTTTGTTTGTTTTTGTGCGATCAATCTATCTGGTTCGCCTTCGCTTACATACCCAACAGGCTCTTGCTTTGGTTGTGGTGTGGTGTAAAGAGGTGTCCAGTCTTCACCGTCTGTTTCTTTTGAAAAAATCCTTCTCTTGTACTCAAAATATTCTCCCAATTCAGGTGAAAACCGTTTTCTCCTCCACGCCGCAGGCTCCTGCTCTGGCTGTGCTAGGGCTTCTTCAATGGCGGTGATGGCTTCAAGTATGTATTCAGGCGCTCCGTCTTCATCGTTCTCACGATAAATATCTCGCTCTGTTTCCAACGCATTAAGCGCCAACTTAAATGCTTCTGTTTGTGTTGTCATGTATTACTCCTTAATTCCGTGGGCGGCTTCAACTGCTCGGGCTTGCTGTCTCCACGTTTCCAGTTCATTTCGCCCTCCCTCAACACAGTAATAAATGTCATCAAGCATTTCATCCGTCAGCGGCTTGCGCTGTGGTGGGGTGGTGTAGAGGGGAATGGTGCAACCAAAGTTCTTTGCACCCTCCATGTGCCTTGCAAATATTCCTGATGGTGTACTGTCATTCATCCACGCCACAGGCTCTTGCTCTGGCTCTTTGGGTTGTGCTTTAAGTTGTGCGTTTTCCATGCGTAGCTCGTAGTTTCTTTGAGAAAGTTTGTCGAGTTCTGTTCGATACGCTTCAGCAAGTTCATGCTCTACAGCGGCCTGATGTGCCAAAGCTTCTTTTATGGCGTTAGCAATCCTTGGAGTCCACCATTTGGGGGCGCCAATCACTGTACCCGCTGGCATTTCACGGCATAGATACGCCTCAAGCGCCAGATTCAATGCTTCTTTAGTCATTTTTTACCTCTATGTATATACCAAAAAATATCTTTAACATCCATTTTTGAAAAAAATTAGGTGGTTTTGGTACATAAGACTGAAAACAAACATCGCCTTTTCCTCCAAATTTAATAAACACATTCGGTTTAGGTGGCATAAAAAATTCATATGTCATTCTTGTCCCCTTGCTCGGATTTCAGTAGCCGCATCACGGCATCCGTTGCGCCATGCCACATTCATGTTGGCTTGTGTGTTGCCTATGGTTTCACACAACTTGGCACACGCCTCACGCTCCTCGGCAACAACTCTCTCAACAAGAGCCATCAGGTGCTGAGTACTACATTGCCATGATTTGTACTCACGGTTTTCATCTATCGCCTCATGCAACATAAAGGCCACTTGCTCTGCGTTGTATTTCATTCTTGTCCCCTTGCTCTGATTTCGTTTGCAATATCAAGCAAACATGCTTCGCTATATGTGTCAGGCAAACTACTTTCCTCGACAATCTTTGCACATGCTTCTCTTTCGGCCTCTGCTACCAGTTTGGCAAAAGTTACAAACATTTTTAGGGCGGGTGAATCATCTTCAGGTCTATCACAGCCCCCTATTTGCATAACCATCTCAATGATTTCTTCTTTAGTCATACGGCCCTCATTATTCGACGCTACAAGATCAACCAACACCTCGCGGTTTACAAGCTGAAGGTCATGGATGGTCGAGTAATTAGCAATTACGTTGCAGGAATCTACTGACCACAAAATGCGTGGCTTCATGTGCATACGCAAGCGGAAGCGCCAACCCTTGAGTTCGTGGGTTTCTGGGTAATACCAAACCCATGCAACAACAAATCCACCTCTGGTGCGGTATAGGTTTAGTCCAACCTTCTTTCGACGGCCTTCTTTTGTAAAGTGAATCATTCGACTGCTCCCTTGTGTCCCCTTGCTCGGATTGCGTCAGCACATTCGCTTGCCCCCTCACCCATGAATTCATATCTACCTTGTATGTTTATCCAAGATAGGTAAAAGCCGTCACAGATTTCTGCACACTTCTCACGCTCTTTAGCTGCTACCAGTTTGGCAAAAGTTACAAACATTTTTAGGGCGGGTGAATCATCTTCAGGTCTATCACAGCCCCCTATTTGCATAACCATCTCAATGATTTCATCTTGTGTCATGCTTCACCTCTTAACTGCATTGCAAGAATGTCATTACCATTTTTCTGAGCAATATCTGCAAGTCGCTCACGCTCGTCTTTTTGGATCTTCTTCACGAGAAGAAACAGCCCCATAACGTCAATGGTTGGGCCGACGTGCTCCAGTATCTTTGTAATATAATCTTCGTTTTTCATAATCGGATTGTACCATAAAAAAGGGCCGCCTCAAAGGACGACCCAAACCACCATGTCAACTACAAATTAAATTTCACACACCCCCGCAACGCAGGCCAGCATTTGCGCCCCCTCTACGTTATCCGTAACCTCCTTAAAATCTTCCCAGTTAATGTTAGGCATTTGGGCCTTAAGCTCGTTGTACTCGGCCTCAGTGCACTCCTCGTAGGGCGCTTGCCTGTACGTGCCACCGTCATAAGGAAGGTACGACACGCCGCTAATCTCCCCAAAATGGTCCCAAGTCCATGCGCCCACGCTCGGCCAATCTTTCTCCTCAACGGAAATTGTGACAGACGGCTTATGCTCGCACCAATGACGCTGATAGGTGAGCCATAAAGAGAGGTGCTCAATAGGTGTGACATCTCCTCTTGTAAGGCCATCGGGTGCTCGTTGGGGGAAAGAGAAGACCATAGTCTGTTCAGGCTTGTAGACACAGTCCTCGGTAGGTACTCCGGACGCTCTAAGAAACTGGCTAAGAGGGTCTTTCTTATCGCCTCGTACTCTTCGGATGTAATATTTGGAGTGCCTTGGATGAATTCCAGAAGCGGCGTCAGTGAGCTGGGAGACTGTCCCACTCGGCTTGACACAAGTGATAGCACAGCTTCCAGGTATTCCGAGGATGGATGCCCATTCTTTATTAACAGCGCGAGCAGTTTCTCGCAAGGTGTCGAGTAAGTCATTTAGTTCTTTCCCCTCTGTGCAAAGCATTTTGTTGTCGTAGATGCCAGTGATTGAGACGCCAAGTAGCCTCTCCTCCTCTGTATTTCGTTGCCACACCTTACGCAGATACGGGAACTTAGTAAATGTAGACTGGATAGTGCCCAAAATGGTAGCAAGGCGTACCTTTTCGAGTAAAGTTTCTTTAGTATCATCATGACGAGCTACCACCTCAGTAAGATTACAAAATTGGTAGGGGCGAAGAACAATCTCAGAGCATGGATTCGTACCAAACTCATAGTTTGGATCACGTACACCGTACTTTTCCACAGTCTTACGAGCCGCCTCGCGATTAAAAATTCCTCGCTCACCGGAGTGTGAGTTATATAAGGAAAGCCATTCCTCCATAAACTTTCCAACTGTAGGTGTTTCGTTATACACCGCACTGTTGTTCGCAAGGGCACGATGGGGCGCGGTGTCCCACCAAGGTCCAGATTTAGCATGGCGAATTCTTTCGTCTTCCAGGTCTGACAGGCTGATCATTGCGGACCGGCGAACACCACCAACCACAACAACCTCCCCAATTTTACACATCATGTCGTGGCACTCTAGGGAGTTCAGTTTACGCCCCTTAGCGCCCTTGAACGTCTTAACGGTGAACTCAAACAGGTCCACCAAGGGTTCTGGGCCTGACGCACGCCCGCCAAAGGTCTTTAAACGGGCCCCTGCGGGCCTAATGGCGCTCACGTTCCACCTGGGTATCTCCCCGGCGTATAAGTGCGCTATGACCAACCTAAGCGCCTTGGCCCACCCCTCTTTGGAGTCATGCACCTTGATAACGCCGTCGTAATCAAACATTTGCTCGGGCACCTCGGGCAACTGGTTTATGTTCTTGGACTCCACGCTGAAGCCAACGCCGGTCCCGCACAGCAGAATAAACATGGCCTCGTCAAACGCCTTGGGGTCATCAATCGGCAGGTAACTACAGTTGTAGACGCACGTGTTGTCCCGGTCCGCGCTCTTGCCTGCCACCATCATAGCCCGCATTGACGGCATAACTTTATGGTCACGAATCGCCGCTCTGATCTGCTCCTTTAACTTGCCATCGTCCTCTAGTTTTGGTGTTCTGCTGAATATGTAATCTACAAACCGGTCTGTCGTCTCTGGCCAGGTCTCACGACGGTTCTTATCGTCGATAAAGCGTGCGTAACGACTGGCGGCTATGTACTCTCTGTATTGGTCCATCTTGTTCTCTTTTATAGTTAATGATAGAGGGCAAAAAAGGGGCCGAAGCCCCTTCCCTTCCCAAACTGTTTGTTAGACTGCAAAATCCTCTGCGGCGCTTGATCCACCGCTTAATTTTTCACCGTCCTCCAATTTTTGCACGTTGTTTAAACCGCATGCAATTCCTTTTCCACCCTTGGTGTCGTATGGGTAGAACGTCAAAGACGCACGTCCATAGCAACCACTGTAGAACTCTTCTGGGTCAATAATCGCGTTCATGTCCGCGTCAACCACGCCAGGTTTGCGGGCCGAGTTGGCGTTAATGAAGTACATGCCCTGGTACTCTTCGCCGTCTCTTTCATCATCACCGTCACGCAGGCCACCCTTAAGCCCCTTAACGGAACCGCCGAACATTGCCTTGTTGGCCTCTTTACACTCCTCGATCGCCTTGTTGATCTTGGCCACTGTCTCCTTGTCAGACTTTGGGATCAAGAGCGCTGTAGAGTACTTTGGCTCTCCGCCTTCTTGGTTCGCCTTTGGTTGGAAAACGTTGACGTAAGAGAAACGAACTTTACCGGTTACCACTTTGGTTTTGACTGATTGAACCATTTTAAATTACCTTTTTAGCATTAGATCCGGACTTGAATAGGGGCCGGACCGACAACCCTATAACGCACATTGTATCGCACTAATCGTCGTACAGTATCCTGAGTTTCGATAATGCAACACGTATCGCTAGAGACTTCACAAAGTTGCCGTAGTTCTCCGAGTTTTCCAATAATTTGGGGTGATCGGCCACAACAAACAAGATATCGTTCATGGCATCGCGCAAGCGCTCCAATGACTGACGATTCTCCCATTCTACCATGGTCGCCATGTCCTTGCAATACTTTTCAATCATTACCTCGGGAATACTGATGTTTAAATTAAAGAATTGGATGATCATGCGAAGTCTTCCGCTGTGGTGTCCTTCACGCGCACCAGTTTTGGTGAGCCCGGCGGTCTCACAATTAGGTCCCTAAGTATTGTTGTAATTTGCCCCTTCGGCGCAAGTTTTTCCAGTGACGCAATGGACTTTAGCTTGGGCTCTTCGTAGATCTTGCTCTTGGATATGCCCATCTCAACAAGCCTCATCTCGGCCAGTTTATGGTCCAGGATCTTGCGGTGCGTGACCGTCGTGCCAAGCGTGTAGCCTGGTGGGGTAATGTTCTCGGCAACTGCCCGGTTAAGCGCAAACTCCTCAACGTCACTCACCCAGGTCTTTAAACTGCTCGCACGTTCTAGCACCATCGTGACCTCGTCCTCTGTGAGCAGTGGCGGCTCTCTAAAGTCCAGCTTGGCCAGTTCGTTGTTGAAGTCCGAGCGTGCGCGGCACTGTGCCTTAGCGCGACAAAATTGACAGTGGTCCCCAGGGGTAAACTCACCGGATCCGCTCCAGGCTTTNTTAGCCTTTGGCTTAACGTAGTACTGCGCCCAGTCCAGTAGCTTCTCTAGGGTTGTGTGATCGGTTGTGATTGAGTCAAGTCGTGGCTGTACGATGGTGTACTCAACCTCTGTTACGTCTGGAAACTCTTCCCTGAACTTGCAGTACGCTCCAAGGGCATACAAACGCAACTGGCTGTTGTCCTTCGCAGACACTGGGATGCCCTTGCCAAATTTAAGGTCCATTACGCGGATCTTATTTTTTGAAAGAATCACCACATCCGCGGTGCCGAACCCCTCGGGGACATAGTCGCTGAAATCGACGCGCTGTTCAAAGAGTGGAGTGTCTCCTTCGCCAATCTGAGAGCGGACGTAAAGGACGTAATTATTGACGTACTCGTGAAATTCTTTGTTGTAGTACTCTGTTGATTTAACTTGCTCGATAATTTTGTCATATTCTGCTTTCTTTATATGACCGAACAGCAAACTTAGTTCAGCGTCCGCCAATGTGTGCGCCGTTGTGCCCTCCTCACTGTAGCTAAAAGATCCCGTTTGTCGTTTTTGTTCTGGGAGCGTTGCCTCTAATCTGGCTGAGGGTGTGCAGGACATCCATCGATCTGATCCGGATGCCGAAAGTAATGCGTGTGCAGTCATTGAAGTCTTTCTGTTCTTGTTAAGGTACATATAATAATGCAAAAAGGACCCGTAGGTCCTTTCGTTTTGCGCAAGAATATTTACTTTTATTTGTTCTCTTTTAGGGCGGATATTAGTTTAGCCACCTCACCGCCGAAATCGATCGTAACCTCGGCCTTAACGTCAACTTTACTGTCCTTGACCTCGCGGTAGTCCTCGGGGAACATCGCCTTTGTCATCACCTCGTACAGCCTGGTGTTGTACGTGCGGTTTGATAGATTGGCAATACCCTCACGCTCCCACCACGCCTGGGACTCGGTGGTGGCCCGGCTGACTGCCTCAGCGAACTCTGCGTTGTCTTTTTTCCACTTGTCTGCCGTGGACTTGCTAATGCCCAACGCGGACCACATGGCTTTTTGCGTTGCGCCCTGCATGCCAAGCTCAATGATCTGCTCGCACATCTCGGGTTTGTATTTTGTTAGTATTTTTGTTACCATAATTTTTAGTAGTTAAGGAGACCGTACCCCTACACGTCTGTAGGGATCACCAGTTGATTCTGGATGCTGTTTGAGGGCCTTGCGACCCTTGCCGGTCAATATCACTTCGGCTCTAATTGCCTCATGAGAAACGTTATTGGTCTGCGACGCAGAGCACCAACAAGACTGAGAACTGTTTCGGTTGCGAACCGAGCAGAGTATCGGGATGATAGTGTTAACTGTGTCTAGCTGATCAGACAACACAAGTTCAGAGCACCTTTGACCGACGTCTTCCTGCCAATTCTCAGACTTGTTGGCTAGAGAACAAGACGGAGATTTTCACTCCGACATCCCCCTTATCAGTGAGGGTATCCTAAATGTTAGATTACCTGGTCCTCTAAATATACTAATGCAATTACTTTGGCTCTTTCGCCCCAACAATTTGATCACGCACTTGCGCGCGCTGTTTAGCCTCCGCCAGAGCCTCGTTAACCACCACGCGGGTGATGGCCCCCGCTAACTCCATGCGGGCCTTCTCCACGTTTTGAGCGTTGGAGATACCGTTCTTGTCCATTAGCATCCTGAGTAGTTTGCTCTCGCTCATGCTGTGGCTACCGTCGTAGTTGTTTCTGCAACAGGCTCAGTTGTTTCTTTTTCTTTGTTAAGCACCTCAAACGCCGTGATTTGTGGTGATACCTGGTTTTGAATTGACATAATGAACGCCCCTAAAGTAGTGGTTGGCGCCTGACTGGGGAGATTTAACACAGTTAAAAGTGTATTGATCTCTTGCACCTGAAACTTCAAAGCTACTTGAAGGGTGTCTATTGATGTTTTGTCTGTCATTTTCTTTTTCCTTTAGGTTATAAAACTAAGTCTCTTTTTACTCTTCGATCAAATTCATGTACAAAGTACGGGCCAATAACCTTGAGCGCGTTTAAGTACTCAAGGTTGTTTGCTAGGTTGCGTTCGAGGTAAGATCCGGGCTCGGCCTCCGCCGAGTCGTTGATGTCATCCTCCAGGTCTCTGTAGGCATCTATTAGCTCTTTCTCAAGTACCTCTTTTATTGACATCATAGTGTTCTTCTCTCTATCTCACGGTTAATGTAGAAAACTGCCTTCTTTAGATCTTCAATGGCGTCATGCTTTAGATCCGCGCGCCAAATGTACTTGACGGCGTTGCCCAAACAAAAGTTCATGTGCTCGGTGATCTGTATGCACTCGATAGTTTCACCGCAAGAACATTTTGCGGGACTACTGGTATAGTGACTTGGATGGTTGACCGCATCATTATTTGTCAAGGTAATTGATTGCATTTTTAATATTTCCAATTTTATCTTTAAATAGTCCTAAGGCCCTATTGCAATTATTACATAAAAGACCCCTTACTTTTCCCGTAACGTGGCAATGATCAATACTAGGAGATGGTTTTCCCCAATCATCCGATTCACAAATTGCACAAACATTGTTTTGTTCAATCAACATTTTATTAAATTCATCTACTGTTAACCCATAGGATTGTATTACGTATTTTCTTTGTTGTTCTTTAGTTTGTGGCTTTCTTAAATGTTTTACTTTTTTAATGTGCTCTTTTCTACATGGCGTGCAACGCTCTTGTAACCCATCTTTTTTGATTTTGTTTTTAGCAAATAGCGCAATTAATTGAAAATTACCGCATCGACCACAATATTTAACTGAACTATTCTGATTGACTGGGTCATTCATCGCGCATTTTCCTTAGAAGTTCTCCAAATCGTTCCTGGTCCCGCTCGTTACTGCAAACGTGCAGGCTCACTACGTCCTCGTTCATGTACCTTGCCATGTCAAGCTCAATCGCACAAGGAAAGTGGTGCTGTTCATACGTGCCGTTTTTCATCATCTCAATGATCACAAACTCACTCATAGCTTTAGCTCCTGCTTGATAAACTCCACGGCCTTGGCAAAGTGATAGCGCCAGTACTTTTCTGTCACGTTCACGTCACCGCACGTCAAACCGTCAAGGAACGCGTCCATTATGAACTGCTGTTTATCACTCATGCGCTCGTCAATGATCCTGCGTATGTCCTCAATGTCCTCCGGGTCCCACGGCAACCACCCCTCTATGGACGAGTCCGTCGAGTTCTTATGATCGTCTATTTCAATGGGGTCGATGTCCTCATCCGACAGGCGAGGCGTCACAGACGCGCTAACGATGTGTGTTGTTTTCATGGATATAATAATGCACAATCTAAGGCATTTAGGACGGCCTGCTGAACATTTATTTTTTCGGCCAGGACGTCAACAATCTGGCTGTCGATTGTCTTGGGTATGACCAGGTGATGCAAGATGACCGGTTTCTCTTGCCCTTGCCTGTAGACCCTGGCGTTGGCTTGGATGTAGTCCTGACTGGACCACGGCAGGTCGTACCAAACCACCTGGGC
>JGI24891J29808_1000835_pt1 | contig 10049 bp, 10 predicted proteins | sample FreactcultuFSWF8_FD_29808 | JGI IMG/M metagenome (IMG submission 29808) | reverse complement strand
CCGCACACCCGCCAGAGCGCACCTACCCTTGCTACCTTCCGGTCCTGGGGGAGTTCAGCACGGTAACGCCGCACGGAGGATCTGTGGGTAATCATAGTTTCCAGAGCCGATAGGCTACGACCCGCAGGCCGAAAGGCTTAAGCACTGGAGAATTCGCATAGCGGCCGAGTGCGCACGCTTGGAAAGCGTGTAAAGGGCAACCTTTCGAGGGTTCAAATCCCTCATTCTCCGCCAGTGGCACTTAAAGTGTGGATAACCCTCAGGCTAAATTCATAAATATTGTCACCATTGGCCATGCCTACCTCTCGAAATCTGAAGCTCTTTTTTACTACCTTTGGGTTGGCAACCTTGACCATCGTCTCGGTACCTCAAATTTCGATCGCCTCAGATCCGAATACCAAAACGTCAAAGCCTCCTTGTCGGATAGATATTGATAATGCTCATCTATCAACTTCTGTCTTTCACCGTCAAGGTGTGCGGGTCGTTATTGTGAAAGCTCGGTCAATTTGCGACGTCAAGCAGCAAAGGGTGATGCTGACCGTTCAGATTTATAAAACAGAAATTTTAGGAGACAAGCTCATAACGAGCTCAAATACAAATCCACAGCTTCAATCCTCCTCTGGATACGTTATCTCTAACAACGGAACAACGTATGTCTGCAAAACGCACATTCTTACTCATTACTACGGAATTGCCTTCTCAAAGGCTTTCATTAACGGAAGATGGCTCTACGCAGGTCGGACGCAATCGCCTGAAACCGTTCCCCTCCCATGCGGAACTTGAGTTAAAATCATGTTATGACTCGTGACCCTTTTGAGAGGGATAAAGAGACTCAGAGTGGGGACGATGAGAAATTCATTGATTTACTCTTAGAATTATTTGTCCAGCACCAGTCGCGCTATCAAGATCAAGCCCAAAAACTTCTGAAGGATGGCTTGCTGATCGTAACTAGCGGAGAAACGGTTATTAAATATTGGATAGACGACAAGGGATCTTATTTCAAATTTTCTCAAGATAGTGGCGCTACATATTCCAACTCTCTTTCATTCTTCGCATTAAGTGGAAGCGATGAGGAGAAAATCCAAAATTTAAGGGACCAATTCGCCAATAGTGAAGCTCGACTGAAATTGGGTATCTAAGTTTCTGGTCGTTCGAATATTCCTACTCCTGAAAAGGTACTGCTCAGCTGCTTTGTATACGCCGGTTTGGCAGGTTTTTGCCTCAACCTGGGTTAAATCAGCAGGATTTTCCGCTCTAGTGGAGCCATTAGCGATTTTCCGCCCTAAAATAATGGTCTGCACCTTTTCTATTGATGAGGTCATGACTTAAGAAGAAGGTAACCGTGCCAAAAGCTTGGACAGATGATGCGCCCCAGCCTATGGTCTTGCAGGACCACGCTCACCTAAGAGACCCACTTTCATACAAAATCAAGAAAGCACTTTTAGGTAAGCCCCTTAATCGCCATACCCTTTCACACCAAAGATTGAGCAAGGTATTCGCCCTCGGAATTCTCTCTTCAGATTGCATCTCATCAGCTGCGTATGGAACCGAGAATATTCTTATTTATCTATTACCTGCTTTTGGGTTAGCTGGCTACAACATTTTGATGCCGATGACACTGGTTGTTTTGGCCGTTCTCTTAATTGTCACTCTCTCCTATCGCGAAGTTGTTATGGCCTACACCCGGACAGGAGGTTCATATGTGGTGGCGCGAGATAACTTCGGACCAGTCGTTGCCCAGGTTGCAGCTGTGGCACTTATGTTGGATTACATCGTCACCGTAGCGGTACAGACTGCTGCCGGCACGTCAGCCTTAACCTCGGCATTTCCCTCTCTCGCCTCTTACTCACTTGCGATCACGCTCGGAGTCATCGCATTTTTGTTTTACGGAAATCTCAAAGGAGTTAAAGAGGCGGGGCGTTTATTCGCCGCACCTACCTATCTATTTGTAGCCGCGGTAGCAGCCATCATCATCGTTGGTAGTTGGCGCGAAATTCACCACACATTGCATCATGTCGTCATTGGCAGTGGAGATGTTGGATACGGACATGCACAACAATTAATTTCTTTCGCTGCAATTTTTATCTTGCTTAAAGCATTTGCCAATGGCGGCTCTTCACTTACCGGGCTTGAGGCAATTTCTAACGGCGTATCACTTTTCAAATCACCCGAGGGAAGTAATGCTCGTCGTACGACAGTAATCATGGCAACCATCTTGGGTTGTATGGTTCTGGGAATCTCGTTCTTTGCAAAGGCAACTCATGCAATGCCTTATAGCAGCGGTACCCCTACGGTTGTTTCGCAGATCGCGGATGTGGTTTTTGGTCACGGAACTCTTGGCCACATCTTCTACCTCTTTGTTCAATTTGCAACAATGTTAATTCTTTACACGGGAGCAAATACACCTTTCAGCGGTTTTCCATTCCTCATGAGTTTTGTCGCGGAAGATGGCTTCCTTCCTCGACAACTCACGAAGCGTGGCCACCGACTTGTATTCTCAAACGGCATCATCTTCTTGACCATCGCGGCGGCAACTCTTGTCGCAATTGTTGGTTCTAACGTGGCAAAGCTCATTGCCTTCTATGCAATTGGAGTCTTCACTGGATTCACTCTGGCTGGCTTTGGAATGGCAAAGCGCAATTGGCGCAGACGCGAAGCAGGATGGCGCGCTCGTTTCTTTATCAACTTTCTCTCTGGAACCGTCTCCTTCGCGGTCGTCATCATTTTTGCAGTCGTTAAGTTCTCAGAAGGTGCTTGGCTGATAGTCCTTATATTCCCTCTCGCCACGATTGGGTTGATTCGCCTAAATCGGCAGTACCGCCGTGAGCAGCAAGCTCTAAAGATTAATCAGGGCTCTTCGAGGGCAGTAAACATCTCACGTCACGATGTAACCGTTCTCGTGGATGCCGTTGATATCGCTACCGTTGGGGCGGTCCGCTACGCCAGATCCCTCAATCCCCATGAGTTGGCGGCAGTTCACTTTGTCATTGATGATCAGCGGGCAGAGGCCATAAAGGAAGCTTGGAAACATAATCCAGCTCTCGCAGATGTCTCGATTGAGTTCATTGACTGCCCAGATCGCAGGCTCGCTAATGCCGCAGTCGATTATTCAATCCGAATGACACAAGCGAGTGATGTAGATCTGACGCTACTTTTGCCTCGTCGCTCCTACTCAGGTTTATTGGGCCGGATCTTGCATGACAGAACTGCAGAATCTATCTCCGCACCTATCTCGCAACTGCCTCGCGTTGTGGCAACGATTGTTCCCTTTGATGTTGAGAAAATTATTTCTGGCCGCCCTATTTATGAACATCTAGAACACTCAACCGATGTCGTTGAGCCGGTTGAAAACAAGCCGCAGGTTCGCCGTTTGGATGACACTCCAATTGCGACGGAGGACATAAGCCATTACGCAGAAGATATACAACCAATTGGTACCGTCCAATGGCGCCACCGCGCACATGTAACTGGAAATGTTACGAGCATTCGAACGGCTCCATCTAGTTCATCACCTCACGTTGATATTGAGATTTGGGATGAGACTGGTGGAATCACGCTTCAATTTATCGGTCGTCGTGAGATAACAGGACTAGAAGTTGGATCAACAATCTGTGCTGAAGGCATGGTTGGCGAGACCGATGGAAACTTGGTCATCCTTAATCCATCGTATGAAATTATTATCAATTAATAAATTTGGCGGTGGCGGTGGGATTTGAACCCACGGTTGGTTACCCAACACACGCTTTCGAGACGTGCTCTTTAGGCCACTCAGACACGCCACCATGGGTGACGATACGCCTTAACGCTTCTCTTTAAAAAATTCCTGCAAAATCTGCGCACATTCTTCTTCTAATACTCCCGAAATAACTTCTACTTGATGTGGAGATCTAGGATCTCTCAAAATATCCCAGACCGAACCAACGGCCCCGGCCTTCTGATCCCATGCACCAAATATCACGGTCTTAATACGAGATTGTGCAATTGCTCCCGCGCACATTGCGCACGGCTCCAAAGTCACAACCAGGGTGTGGCCATCAAGGCGCCAGTTGTTGTGTGCTCGTGCGGCTTGGCGTAAAGCCACGATTTCTGCGTGGGCAGTTGGATCTTGCCCTTGCTCTCTCAAATTATTGCCGCGACCGACAATGGTCCCAACGCGATTAATGACGAGTGCCCCGACCGGAACATCATCTGTAGCTAAAGCGCCTTTGGCTAGAGAGATTGCCTCTCTCATCGAGGCGAGGTGATCAATCATTAATTACGATCATATAATTGATCGAACTGCTCACCAAAACCCAATCTGTGCGCCAGTGAGGTGATCTGTTCCTCTGGATACATATCAATATCATCGCTCATAATTTCGAGCTCCATGGCGCTAATCCCAAAGTCAGATAACAGATCAACATCTCCACCTGGTTGTGGTTCATCTTCATCTTCTGGAAAAGGCAGATCTAGTGCATCTATTACATCAGCGGCTATCTCATACTCAACGGCGTAGGTCACATCACTTAACATCATCTGCATAGCGCGAGCGCCGCCACGAACTATCAAAAAGAATTCTTCATCAATTGCGATGAGGGCAATTGACCCACCATCTCCAGTCTGCGCCTTTACCTGATCCATAATCGAGCCGAGATCGCGAGTATTTACCAATCGAGAGGTGCGCCACATTCCATCTTCGCGCCACGCAATCACGCCAAAGTCATCTTCGTTGATCTCAGCGTGGTTGGTCATGCCTTCATAGTTCCACTGTTTCAGGGAGGCGACAAGGTTCAATTCCGCGGGTAAAGTCAGGCTCGTGAAAGTACATGTGGCGCAACACCCCCTGATTACCCATAAAGTCACCGTTCTTCGCGACGAGACCACTCCCTCTTCCATATTCAGAGAGTTAATTGGCGAAATCGTCACCTTGTTGGCCTACGAAGCCACTCGCGAGATCAAAACCGTTCCGGTCACGGTAAAGACACCGGTAGCCATGGCACAAGGTGCTGTGATGGCCAAGCCTGATGCTGTCGTCATTCCAATTTTGCGCGCTGGACTTGGGATGCTCGAAGGGATGGTGCGCTTAATGCCATCTGTCCAAGTCGGATTTTTAGGAATGGTGCGAGACGAGCACACCTTGCAGGCCAAGACATATGCCAACCGTTTGCCCCAAGATTTACATCATCACGAGTGTTTTGTCCTCGATCCCATGCTCGCTACCGGTGGAACGCTGATTTCAGCTATCCACTACCTCATTGATCTGGGCGCAACAGATATCACGATGATCTGCATTCTCTCTTCTCCAGAAGGTGTAGCGGCGCTGGAAAAGGAGTTCGCTAACTCGCCTGCGAATCTCACGCTGGTAACAGCCGCGCTAGATGAGAAATTGAACGAGAAGGGCTATATCGTCCCAGGTTTGGGCGATGCCGGAGATCGACTTTACGGAGTGGTGTAATGGCATCAACGAGTCCTGGTTATGCAATAACAATCCGTGTAGATGGCCCACCATCCGCACAACCGGTCGCAGAAATCACCGCCGCAATCACAGCTGCTGGCGCATCAATAACGGCGCTCGACGTTGTTGAATCATTTATTGATCGAGTCACCATTGACGTTTCTTGTGATGCGCATGATAGTGAACATGCGGAGAGAATCACCGCTGCCATCTCGGAAAACCCCTTGCTCACAGTACGCAAGGTAAGTGACCGCACCTTTCTATTGCATCTTGGTGGAAAGATCGAAGTTACTTCGAAAGTTCCACTTAAAACACGTGACGATTTATCCCGCGCTTACACACCGGGAGTCGCTCGAATCTCCCAAGCCATTGCGGCAGATCCTTCGGATGCTAGGCGTCTTACCATTAAACGAAACACTGTTGCGGTTGTAACAGATGGCTCCGCGGTTCTTGGTCTTGGAAATATTGGTCCTGAGGCTGCTCTTCCAGTGATGGAGGGAAAGGCCGCACTCTTTAAGCGCTTTGCGGATGTGGATGCCTGGCCAGTCTGTCTTGATACCCAAGATGTGGATGAGATCGTCCGAACTGTTCAGATCATTGCGCCTGTATACGGTGGTATTAATCTTGAAGATATATCCGCCCCGCGCTGCTTTGAGGTAGAGCGCCGCTTGCGCGAATTGCTCGATATCCCGGTATTCCACGATGATCAACATGGAACCGCGATCGTAGTTCTGGCGGCCATAACAAATGCACTGAAGTTTGTTAAAAAAGATTTAGCTACGAGCAAGATCGTCATGAGCGGTGCCGGAGCAGCAGGTACTGCCGTGGCCCGGCTCCTTGTAGCAAGTGGTGCCAAGAACATCATCGGCTTTGATAAAGATGGGTTGGTGCACGAGCATCTACCCGAAGATGATGTCATGCGCACCTGGTTTGTAGATAACTGCAATCCTGGAGATTTCCGCGGAACACTTTCAGAGGCCATGGTCGGTGCCGACATCTTTATTGGAGTTAGCGCTCCTAACGTCTTAACCGAGGCCGATGTCGCAGCTATGGCATCAGGATCAATCGTCTTTGCGCTAGCTAATCCAGAGCCAGAGATAGATCCCGTGATTGCCCGCAAGTATGCGGCTGTCGTTGCTACGGGTCGAAGCGATCACCCCAATCAGATCAACAATGTCTTGGCCTTCCCTGGAATCTTTCGGGGACTGCTCGATGGTCGAATCCATAAGATCACCGATGGAATGCTGGTGGCAGCGGCCAAAGCTATTGCAGAGTGCGTGAGCTCAGACCAACTCAACGCCAACTTCATCGTTCCTAGCGTCTTCGATCCGCGNGTAGTAACTTCGGTTGCCGCAGCNGTACGTGCATCTGCNCAGTAGCTTTAATAGACCTGTACCTATTTATNAGGAGTTCCAATGCGCCANTTCCCACAAAACTTTCTCTGGGGCGCCGCTACTGCGGCTTATCAAGTCGAAGGCGCTGCCGCTGAAGATGGCCGCGGACTTTCGATCTGGGATACCTTCTCGCATACTCCAGGTAAGACTCACAATGGAGATACGGGAGACATCGCCTGCGATATGTATCACCGTTATCCCGCAGATGTGAATCTAATGAAAGAGCTGGGAATCAAAGCATTTCGTCTCTCTATTTCTTGGTCCCGCCTCTTTCCCAATGGTGATGAAGTTCGCGAGGAACGTGGTTTTGCCTTTTACGACAATTTAATTAACTCCTTGCTTTCGCAAGGGATCACGCCATACATAACTTTGTATCACTGGGATCTACCGCAGGCCTTAGAAGATAAGGGTGGTTGGCGTAGTCGCGAGACAGTAACAGCCTTCGGAAAATATGCAGCCGCAGTGGCAGAACATTTCGGAGATCGCGTCAAGCACTTTGCTCCAATAAATGAACCTTGGTGTGTTGCTTGGTTAGGTCACGGTTTAGGTGTTCACGCCCCAGGAATTTCAGATCGACCTACTGCATTCAATGTAGCCCATCACACGGTCATCGCTCATGCGACTGCGGTCAATGCAATGCGAGCTGTCCGAAGCGATCTCAAAATTGGTCCAGTGCTCAACCAAGCCAACTATCCGGCCGATGATCCAAGGGATCCGGTCCAAGCTAAAGCCTCGGCTATTTTAGATGCTGTACAAAACCGTTGGTGGATGGATGCCATCTTCTACGGCAAGTATCCGCAGATCTTGATTGATGAATACGGCGCAGAATTTCTAGATGCAATATTGCCGGGGGATATGGAGCTTGCCCAAACCAAGAACGACTGGCTCGGGATCAACTATTACTTTGATACTCGGGTCGGTGCAAGTGACGCTGCAAAGACTGTGGAGTTTGATAACTCGGCCTTCTTGGGATTGACGATTGATTCGACTCCTGAAGGTGAGCTAACCGATATGGGTTGGCCAATCACTCCCGAGGGACTCACAAAAATGTTGGTGCGTTGGCAAAAGGAATTTGGCGAGAGGCTTCCACAGATATTCATTACTGAGAATGGCTGTGCCTACCCTGATGGACCAGATGCAACTGGCAAGGTGAGCGATCAGCGCAGAATTTCATATCTTGATAAACACCTGAACGCCATTTTGGATGCCATAGATCAGGGAGTAAATCTGGGAGGTTATTTCCAGTGGTCACTTCTCGATAATTTTGAATGGTCCTTGGGTTATCAAAAGCGCTTTGGAATTGTTTACGTTAACTATCAAACGCAGCAAAGAACTCCAAAGGAGTCTTTCTCTTGGTACTCCACAATAATCAAGCAGAACGCCCTCTAATTCACTCTGTATCTCGATTGTCATAAAGTCGTAAGGGATTCGTAATAGTTTGATCGAATCTTGTGAGCGTTCACCAGGTATCGCTCTTACTCTTTAACTTCACGACGGAGACCAGACTTCAAAGGAAGTTCGGACCGCGACGAACTCTTTAAGGACTTCACATGGCAATATCAAGTAAGAATAGATTGATTGGAGGAGTTAGCGCTGCAGTAGTTCTCATCGCAGCTGGCGTTGTAATTTTTGCAACTCAGAACTCCTCGACATCGTCCAACGGAACATCAGCGGCAAACTGCGCAAACGTTGGATCTGGCTACGCGGTTCATCAAGGTAAAACGGTTGAGGTATTTACCTCTGTCGTTGGCGATGAACTCACTCGCTATGCAGCTGCTTCAGCAGACTTCACCGCTTGCACAGGCATCAAGATCAACTGGAATGGTAGCGATCTATTTGAAGCACAACTTCCGGTTCGAGTTACCGGAGGTACCGCTCCTGATCTCGCACTTGTTCCACAACCAGGTTTGATCGCACAGATGGTTGCTTCAAGTAAGGCCGTTCCAGCACCAACAGCAGTTGCTGATAACGTGAATAAGTATTGGTCGAAGAGCTGGCTCAATCTTGGCTCAGTGGATGGAAAGTTTTATGCTGCACCTAACTCAGCAAACTTGAAGTCATTGGTTTGGTACTTACCTAAGCAATTTGCAAAGTATCACTACACCGTTCCAACAACATGGGCGGCAATGTTCACCCAATCAGATAAGATGGCTGCTGCTGGTCAAACAGCATGGTGTGGCGGAATCGGTTCTGGCGGAGCTACCGGATGGCCTGCAACTGATTGGCTGGAAGAAGTTGTTGTCCGCGAAGCTGGTGCAACTGTCTACAACAACTGGATTTCACATAAAGTTAAATTCTCAGATGCTCCCATCATTCACGCTATGAACACAGTGTTGAACTGGATGGGCAACAAGAAGTACGTTGGAAAAGTTTCAACGATCGCTACAACATCCTTCCAAGATGCTGTTACGGGAATTCCTTCCGGCGGTTGTATGCAATTGCAACAAGCCTCTTTCATCTCTGCCTCGCTACCTAAGGGTGCAGTCGTCTCTCCAACTGGTGATGCATGGGTTTACTACCTCCCAGGAATCAACCCAGCTGTCACAACACCTGTCGAAGGTGGCGATGAGTTCTACCTCGCCTTCAATTCCAAGCCTGAGACCGTTGAGGCTCAGACCTTCCTCTCTACACCACAGTGGGCTATCAGTCGCATCAAGGCTGCCGGTTCAAACGGTGGCTGGAGCTTTCACATCAATCAACTCAGAGAGGGTGCGTTCGATGCTCGCGCGCATTGCCGCAGCATCCCAACCCAACATCATGAAATTGAAGTTAAATACCTGATGGAGCTCATCGGCCCGAACATATCGAGCGGCACGGCTAGAGGGGTAAACAAATGCCTCAGCAACTGTCATGCGATCGCCGGGATACTCATTGAGAACCTTGCGCCACTTGCGATAGACCTCATGAATTCCTTCACGGTCAAAGAAAGGAACATCTGAGAGAAGCCCAGCACGCTCCTCCTCCGAGATATCGAGAAAATCTAGGCGTAAAGCATCGATTAAGCGCTCTAGATCGCGGTGATCGATCAGCAGATTCTCCTTAACAGCACCATGGGCGACATCGATTCGAAAACCATCAAGGCCAAGATCTAGCCAGAAACGCAAGGTCTTTTCGAAGTCAGCCATAACGTCGGGGTTATCCCAATTGAGATCGGGTTGGCTGGAATCGAAGAGATGTAAATACCACTGGCCATCTGCGGTGCGGGTCCAGGCAGGTCCGCG
>JGI24891J29808_1000834_pt1 | contig 10059 bp, 19 predicted proteins | sample FreactcultuFSWF8_FD_29808 | JGI IMG/M metagenome (IMG submission 29808) | reverse complement strand
GAGGTGCCGATACTTCTGGAGGTACACAGGGAATCATAATTCTTGCGACACCGGGCGGCACTCAAGCTGAAATCACCGACACGGCTAGCGCAGTCGATTATCTAAAAATCAAAGGCGATGCGACCGCCACACACACTCCTTCAATTACGGCGGCTGGCACGGACAGCAATGTCAGCATCTCCTTGACGCCTAAGGGAAGCGGCGTCGTTTCTGTTTCAGGCACAATGTCAGCGACCACATTTTCAGGTGCCGGAACAAGCCTGACCGGTACAGCATCTAGCCTCACTGCTGGCACTGTCACGACTAACGCGAATCTCACTGGTCCAATTACATCGTCTGGTAACGCAACATCTGTCGCGGGGGCGGCGGCGGGTACAGTATTCGCGGGTGCAACTCCTGCGATGACCGCGACTCCTGTTCTTGGCGTGAACGCTTCGACTTCTGGAACTTTAGGTCTAGCGAACGGAGGAGGAAGCGGCGCGACTACGACAGTAGAGGCGACACAAGCCACAAGCGCGTCAAATTTCAACCTTCCGGCTCCGAACAGTACTGCGAGTTATGTATTGCAGAATGACGGTTCGGGCAACACGTCATGGGTTGATCGTTCTAATTATAATTTTATTTACAACCCGCGCTTTTTTATCAACCAGCGTTGGGGTACGTCGACACAGACGATCACGCCCGGTTCTACGATCTATCACGTCAGTGATAACTATGATCTCGTTTATAAAACGACGAACATAACAACGGGGGTCACAGCGGCAATCGTCGTTGATGGTCCGACAAATTACACGCTTCCGCTCGCTCTCAAAGTAACAACGACGACCGGAGGCTCTATGGCCTCGGGCGACTATATTATAGTTGTTCCTGGAACTGAAGGTTCTGAATGGGCGTCTATGGGCTTCGGCGGGGCAAACGCAGAGCCTTTCTCGGCGGCATGTTGGGTCAAGACCAGCGCCTCCGGTGTTGTGGGTATGACTTTCGCGAATAATAATGATAGTCGCGGGTATATGTATGGAAGCAACTGCACGACTACCGCGAACACTTGGACATGGTGCGCGGCGCAAAACATTCCCGGAGATCAAGCAGGAACGTGGCAATCGACCGACGGAAGTATCGGACTATATGGGCCGCATCTCGTCTTTGCGTCCGGCACAGGCGTTCAGTGGAGCAGCGGTCAGAATGCTTGGGGTAATGTCGCCAATCTTGGAGAAAATGGAGTACAGAGTAACTTCGTGTCTTCGAACGGTGCGACTTTCGAAGTTACGGGTTGTGAAATCAAGCGCGGAAATGTATCGCCTCAAGATATCATAACAAGCAGCTACGCGGCAGACTGGGATCGTGCGCAGAGATATCAGCAATGTATGGGAGACATAGTAGGTCCTCTCGGTACAGGTGCCGCTACTTCCACGACTGCGGCTGGCTTCTTCATTCCGTTCCACCACAAGATGGACGAAGCCCCTGCTCTGATTGCGCCGCCTACGGTCGCTGACTTCTCCGTATTCTCCTATGCCTTCTCAAGTGTTCATACGATTTCTGCAATGTCACTTGCGGCGGCAACAAGAGATGGAGCCGGGGTGACCATAACATCATCAAGTCTTGTTAGCGGAACACCATATGCCCTCGAGGTTGGAACGGCGCTTGCCGGAAATCTCTGCTTTGATGCTCAACCATGGTGAGAAATATGAAAACTTTCTTATCTCTCTTCCTGTTATCGCTTCTGTTGGCATTTCCGGCGCGCGCAACGTGCGGCGCCCATGAAGCGATGTGTTTCGGAGCGCAAGATCGAGTGGATGAATCGCTTATTGTCAGCGACCTTAAAAGCAGCACGGGAGGGGCGAATTTTTTGACAGTCCATCCTCTTTCGGATCTTAAAAAGTCAAGGCATATCAAGGAATGGCTCGATGCTCTGCGGAATGCTTGTAGCGCAGGAACGGTTAGCGGCATCGTTTGCGCCTCGCCTGCGGTGAAGAAATGACCGAAGAATCCCCCGAAATCCTCCGCGAACAGAAACTTGCCGCGCACAGGCTTGCATTGGATTTGCGCGACCCGAAGATTCAGGCGCTCGATGATGATCTTGAATTTCGGTTTGCGTTGCAGAAGTTGGACAAGCCGAAACTGGTTAGTTTTGAGTTGGAGTTGAAATGACCTCGCAACAACCAAACCGCCGTACTGATGATGCCCGTATTGCCGTAATCGAAACGGAATTGCGGCAAATCAGGGAGGGTCAGAAAGATCATCAACGACAGGATGATAAAGTTTTTGATACTATTTTCAAGGTTATGGCAGAAAACCAAAAAGCCGTTATGGCCCGTATAGAAGAATTGGATTTGACTATGCAAAAACTTTGGGATGAGCGTAATCAGCGCACAGGCGCGATAAAATTTTCTGGCATTGGCGCCCACATTGCCGCTCATGCTCTTACTGCCTTCATTTCGATTGCAGGATTTTTCGGTATAAGGGTGTTGTTCAAATGACCAGCCAAAATCCTCCTGATGTTTCACTCAAACGCATCATCATCGGTGCGGCCTGTGGCGGCCTTGTTAGCTATGCGCTCACACAGCTTTCCCTGCATGGCGTTAGCTTTGAAGAATTTGGCGTCAATAGTGAGATCATAAAAGGTGCCATCACGACAACTGTGACGGCCTATGCAATGGCTCCAATCCTCATTATTTACAAGATGCGCGATATAATCTTGTGGTTTTGGGAAGCTCGGAGTATCCTAAAGGACGCCCTGAAGGGTGTGAAAAGCTACATCAACCCTAACTGAAAAGGACATGCCATGAGCGCAGTTTCAACCTTCCTCGACAATCTTTTCTCGACCCTCTTCAAAGATGAAGCAGGTGTTTTGCAGCCGGTAGCTGATACCTATTTGTCGGGTATCATCTCTGATCCATCACCAGATAACGTGGTAGCTCAAAGCCTCGCGTACCAAGCCAGCGCGCTTGCGGTATTGCCGAAGGTCGAGAGTGTTGGCCTGTTCGACACAGCTTCGGCACTTAAGGCATTCTTGGATGCGCAGGTTCCTTCGTTGGTAGCCTCGGCAACAGCGGTAGTCGTAACAACTCCAGCAGCGGACCCCGTAACCTCTCCCGCCGCTGCGTAATGCTAACCGATGCAGAAATCGTCAAGCTATGCGCTGCCATCTATTCTCCTCAGCCTCCGGGTTTTTGGGATCGTTATTGGGATGGCAGCGCTCCTGACCGCATCTGCGCAGGTATTAAAGGTAATGTTCTGGTATTTCGTGGAAGCGTTACTGCAACGGATTGGTTTCTGGATTTTCTGGTTGCGCCACACGTTCCTCTCGATCACCCGCAGCTCGGAATAGTCCACGCCGGTTTCTACGAGGGGATGGATGAGTTTTTTGAAAAAACTGCCAAGCTTCTCGGTCAAAATCCCATTGTTTGCGGGCATTCGCTGGGTGCGGCGCGCGCTTGGATTTATGGAGGGCTACTCACCGCGACAGGCAATAACCCATCTCGAATTACAGTCTTCGGTTCACCCCGACCAGGCGGACTTGGACTAGCAAATCTACTGGCCCCAATTCCGAAAGCATCCTACAAAAACGGCGATGACCCTGTAGCTGAAGTTCCTTTGTGGATAGGGGAAACCATGGCTCTTGAGCCGATATCGTTTACAGCCCTTCACCAAATGCCTACGGATTGGACGGAAGGGCTGATGGCTTGGCATTCGATCAAGCTTTACAGCGAGGGATTAAATGACGCGGGGTGAAAAAAACAATAATCCCTGCAACATTCGCAAATCATCCTCGGCTTGGCTTGGCAAGATAATTCCATCGCAAGACCCTGATTTCGAGGAATTTGATTTACCTGTGGATGGCATCCGCGCCGCCGCAAAGCTTTTCCTGAACTATTACCGATCACATAAACTTGATTGTGTATCGGATATCATCAATCGATGGGCACCCGGCGTAGAGAACAACACTCCGGCTTATATTGATGATGTATGCAGCCGGATGTTTGTAGCGCCAAACGATGAACTAGACCTTACAAATGCGGTTATTCTGCAAGCCCTCGTTACATCGGTTATCTGGCATGAGAACGGCGAGCAGCCTTATGATGAAGGGCTAATAGAACAAGCTATTCAGGAAGCTTTATCTACTTAATCAACACTATATTACAAGCTTCTATGCCTTTTTTTCCTTCGCGTATATCGAAAGTAACCCGGTCATCGGCTTGAAGTCCTGATATCCTTGATTTTTGAACTTCCGATATATGTACGAATACATCCTTTCCGCCATCACCAGGCTCGATGAAGCCATAATCCTTTTTGAACCAGCGAACTTTACCGATCATCTTAGAACCCTCTGTATATCATCCAATGTCTGCGTTGCCTCAAGATGAGCGGTCAGCCGCCTGTTACCATCCTTGAGCCTCTGAAGGCTACAGATAGCTATCTCTAGCGCCTCCATTATTTGCCCGCATTTAGGTAGAATTACCTTCTGGTATTTCTGCAATTCGATTATTTGGCCTTCGATCTCATACAGACGCAGCTTGAGGCGTTCGATTTGGGGGATGGGTTGGGTCATGGCTAAAAAGGTATTGAATCGGATATATCATCCGCAGTCGATTTAGCAGGTTTCTTAACCGCTTTCTTCCGGCTTTCATCTTGCATCTTCGTTGCTTCTTCGCGGCCTATATAGTCTGTGACGATATTTTTAGGTAATGGATAATCATCAGTAGGCTTTGATTGACCGATTTCAGCTTTGCCCATTTGGTTTACGAAGTCCTCTGCCCATACAGTTCCTTCGGCATATTTATCCAGTAACCCAAAAGCATCGGCGGCATGACGGAGCTTGCGTTCTCCGAAGTTGGTGCTTGGCACGATATAGTCGAAGATCACGCGCATAGCGCCGGTTTCGTCGAACACATTGAGCTTCAATGTGATCATGGGATTTCCGGCTTTGCTTGGCCTGTCGATGGCCTCCGCAACCTCAACATCGCAAATGGTTTTTGAGGGAATCAATCCTTCTTGGGCGAGTTCGGTTTCAGTTTTTGGGGTGTAGCGGGTCATTGTTTCACCTTCGATTTCAGCATGTTGATACAAGCGGCCACTTTGTCAGAATCCATTTCTGCAAAGTTATCTGCGTTAGCTTTTTTAAGCCATTTCTCGGTTTCACCTTCTGGAAGTTTAACAACATCCAAAAGAGTATTGAGTTCTGCAAGCTGTTCTGGGGTAGCCAAAACTATTGCTTTGCTCTTACTCTCAATAACCTGTTTGCCGTACTTCTGAGCAAAGTTTTCATACGACCAATCGAATGAAGCAGCTTCTTCAAACTCAATCAGCCGGGATTTGGTTACGCGAGCCTTGCGGGATAAGCCGGTTTTCTTGATATTCAACGCAAGGTCAAGTTCATAGTCGAGCTTTGCCCAAGCATCGAAAGTAACGCCGATCTGAGTACGATCACCCTTTGCATCAAGCCCCCATTCTGGAAGCTCGTGGCAAATGATGATTACGTTCATGTTGATTCTTTCAACCCAACGCATAAGTTCTCGCGCTGGCTTGTTGGCTTCTTTTTTGTCACGACCATAATCATCACCACCCTTTTCAGCGGCGGCTTGACGAGCCATATCATATAGTTTTGAACCGCTATCCAGAACAAGAGTGCGATAAGGATGATCTTCTGTAGCCAATGCCTTGACTTCGGCAATGACGTTTTCAAAACTCTGGCTTCCTTGTTCAATGCCAAAATATACGCCACCGGATGCTTTTAATTTATCCGTATAGTGAGCGCGACTTGCACCTCCTTCGGTATCTACATAATACACTGAGGGAAAATCCAAAGCTCCCCAAGTCTTGCCAACACCTGCTTTTCCAAAGATAAGAATCTTTGGCTTGCTCGGTTCGGCAGATTTAGGATCAACAGCTTTGAGCTTGGAGGGTTTTTTTGCCGGTTTAATCTCGGCTATCTTTGCTGCTTCGTTCATTTGTAACCTCATACGTTTAGGGAAGACTAAGTTTGGATAGGATAAACAGCAGGGTTTTGTTTGTCAAGGGCGGTTTGTGTTGGCTTGTCAGTCATTTTCCAATTCCTCGATCACGCCTTTGACGCTTCGACCAAGCCCCTTGAGGGCGGTCGCTGTGTACGGCTCTCGCTTTTCTGTCACCGCGCCGCCCATCGTTGCTACGTCCTGAACGATAGCGACCGGCAATAGCGCGGTACGAATAACGGTCCCTGCAAGTTTTCCAAAGATGCTCATGTGCTTCCTTTCGCGGTTTGTGAATCAGGCTTTGGCATCTGCATTCCCTTTCTCCCACTCTTTCGTCCGTTCGGGCGTTGAGAAGAAACCGAAGTGGCAATTCCGAACGCTTGGCCCCATTTGAGCGGCGTCATATCCGGCCTCGTATGGCGTGTTGAAGTTCGGATATTTCTGGGCGGTTAGTGGTTTGTCGTCAGCCATGAATATAGCCTCCGTGGTGTTCTATGTTATCGTCAGGCGTTAATATGGCGGTTTGTGTTGGCTTTTCCATAGCTGGTATGCCTCCTCTAATTTTTCACAGTCGAAGATTGTTTCTGTGCTCTCACCAACGCACCAAGCCCAATTATCGGCAGAGTATCTGATGTGCGTATCGTGATGCTCAAACTCCACGCGCTCGCCCAAAAGAGGCTCGACTTCGGTTACTATCAGAGTGGTTATTGTCTTTGATTCTGACATTGCGGCTGCTCCTTCTCTTGTATTTCAGGATGTCCGAGATGGTGACATTTGAACGCAGAGCCATATTGGTTGCCGCATTTCGTGCAGACGCTTATGCCTTTCAGGTTCGTGGTTACTGATTCTGGCTTGCTCATGCGAGTTCCTTTTTCCAACGCTGTTTAGATTCCTGTGGCTGGTCGGTACGGCGTCCACCGCGAGAAGGAACATTCCAATCTCCGCCGCCTGAAGCTTGGTCGAATACCCATCCAGCGGCTTTGAGAGATACTCCGGTTTCGCTGCCGAGAATAAAAGTCTGGATGCGAAGAAATCCCATCTCCTTTGCGATACGGGCGCAAGCTGCATAAAGGATAGAGCAAGCGTTTTTTGTTCCGTCTGTCACAAGTCGCGTAATTTCAGCCCAATCATATTGTGGGTTCTTCCGTCCTGTAGGACGTCCCACAATCGCGGCACCAACAATATCGTCACCAAGTTTCACGCCGATTGAAAAACGATGCCCCACGACCGGCTTATGGTGTCTGTGCAACTTGGCAACTAGATCGTTGGCCTGCCCTAAAGTAAGAGGAAAGACTTTCAGCCGTGGCGCGGTTTGTGTCGTCGTTTGTGGTTTGGTCATCACAACCCCGCAACAAGTTCGATTGAGAAGCCGACTTGATATGCAGGCTTCGCTCGGTAGACGGCAAACTCGGTTACGATAATCGCCGTGTCTCGAACATTCGTAACCGACTTTATCGATCCTTCATGCTGACGCGGAAGGATAAAACCTTTCTCCATGATGTAACCAGCCATGTCGTTGCCTTCATACGGTTCAAGCCATTCCGGTGCGGTTTGGGATTCAGGCTGCGACATCTTCAACTCCCTCTCTCATGTTCCAAAAGGATGCGGCCCATTCCTCTGCCGACTTACCGGCATGAGCTACACACATCTTTGATGAGGCATCACATGCCAGACACCTCACCCAACTTTCATGGCCGGGATTTTGTGAGGCAAGCATAATCTGCGTCATTCTCTTTCCGCAGAACGGACACGGCTTGAGCGTCGTTTGTGGATCAGACATTGATAACCTCTCCGCATTTTGAACAGACGCCTTTGGCTGGCCCTTTGCGAAGAAAGGAAGCATCAAAGACAAACTTGTGCTTACATGTCTTAGGTTTCTTCTTTTTCGCGGTTTGGGATTCAGGCTTGGGCATGGCGTCAACCTCTTTCCGTTCTTGTTTAACCTTTTCGGCGTATTGCTCATCTTTCAGATCGTCTAAATATGCGTTTCTCATTCCGTTGCTCCCTGACATAAAACGCCGCACGAAATGTCCGGCTCTTTTTTAAAATTCCCCGCCTTTGGATTTAGTTCATCCAGATAAACAGGAATAATTTTGTAGTCTGGCGTTTTACGCTTCCCGATTTCCTTCTTATTGATTGCGTGGCCGATCTCACGTTCCATTTTCGCCATGCGCTCGAACGCTTCGGGGAAGTCCACGCGGATTTTATTCCAGTAGCCCATTTTCCCTTTGACGCAACCAATGCAGTTATTATGGCCATAGCCTAACTCATACATTGTCGGCAATCCGATATTGGCGAAACGAAGGCGGTCATAGCAATCATTCTTCGCAATGCCAGCATCAAGCAGAATGTTATCGGTTATGAGGTCGGGGAAGTTCTTATTGAACTTAACAACCCGGTCTTTTTCATCGGCGGTAAAACCCAAGATATGAATATCGCCTACACGCTGATAGGACGTGCGCACGTTAATTTTGAGTTCAGTTGTGCATCTTGCACCCTTCGGCCCAATAAGCCAGCCAGTGCGCCGGAAAACGTCAAATATATCGGCGTAATCCGGCGACTTTAAAATCTTAATAGGGCGGTCAATCCAGCGTTCTACATCGGCCAGAAAGCGAGGATTGTCTGAATGTTCAAAAGCAAACGTATCGCAATACAGGACTTCGCAAGCATCGCCGTATTTCTCTACGGCCAGTTTGGCAGCAACCGCACTGGCGGCTCCGCAGGAAAACCATACGAGAGCGCGACTCATGCGTTCACCGGAAGCAGCAACTTGCGCCCCTCTGCCCACATCTGCTTGCGTCTCTTGATAGTAATGGGCTTGCATCCGACGATCTTGGCCGCGCCGCGTTCGGAGCCGCCGCTTTTCTTCAATGCTTCGCGAATTTCTTCATCCGTGTAATCGGAAGGTTGCCCACCAATCACGCCGCGCTCACGCGCAGCCTTCAATCCGTGATTTGTTCGCTCCCAATTCCACTCGCGTTCCCATTGAGCAAGAGCGCCGAGAATGTGAAAGATCATTCGTCCAGATGCGTTGCTAGTATCAATATCTTGGGCGATAACCTTGAGCCTGACGCCGCGCTCAAAAAGTTTCTGTTCAATCTCGATAAGGTCGGATAGTTTTCGGCCAAGACGATCAAGAGAATAAATAACCAGCAAGTCGCCTTTTTGTAAATCGCGGTAACATGCCTGCCAAGCTGCGCGGTCTAAAGTTTTTCCGCTTTGTTTGTCTTGAAATATATCCTCTGGCGCAACGCCATATTTTATCAACTCATCGACTTGGCGTTGATTGTTCTGATCGTTAGTGCTGACCCGCGCATATCCAATCATCATAGGATCGCCCGGCTTGCGTTTTTTCCACTTCACGGTTGAACTTGCAACCTTGTGAATATAAACCTTTTTCTTAGGTCCGCGTTTGGGCATTTTGACAGCCTTGAACTCTGGTGTTGACAGCGATACAGAAACCCTATATACAGTAACCCCATGAGGGATGCAAGAGGCATTTTTCAAAACAAAACCCTAACCCCCCCCCCAGAAATACTATGTACCCACGCACCAACTACGAAATGACGCAAGTTCAACTGGATAAAATCCTTGATGCTTGCAAGCCCACGCCCGTTATGATGATCGGCGGCTATACCGGATCGTCACCACAGGAAAACGCCAACAATGCTTGGGCAGCACTCGGTAAAGAAATGGGCTTCGATCATATGACTGTCCAGCCGATTAGCGGTAAGGGAACTTGCTTCTTTTCTGCCGTGCCGAATGAAACGGAAGAAGCCAAGACCGAACGGCTTAAACGCGAAGCAGATGATAAAAGGACAGCGGACATTGATCGTCTGCAAGATGAAATTTACGACCGTGAACAACAGTTAAATAAGCTGTTGGCGCAAGAAGCACCCTAACCCCCCAAAAAGCGCAGTGCCTCCCCTTCAACCCTTCCTGAGCCAAAGGTGTATCACCATGTCTAAAGAAAAATCACGGTCAGAATTAGAAATCGAAGCGTTGCAAGATGTTTTCAACATCGCCACAACCGGATTCGATGAGTTCTATAAGTCAGCGAAAGATAAAGATAAGGGCGACTACAGCACGGCTGCATCCTCGGGCGACT
>JGI24891J29808_1000832_pt1 | contig 10092 bp, 10 predicted proteins | sample FreactcultuFSWF8_FD_29808 | JGI IMG/M metagenome (IMG submission 29808) | reverse complement strand
CCGCCGCAATGGCTTGCGCAGCCGCCGGACGAGGCCATCGTATGCCGCTGCGAAGAGGTTACGGCCGGACAGATCCGCGAGATGGCACGTCTGGGGTGCCAGGGGCCGAACCAGACCAAGTTCTTCAGCCGCTGCGGCATGGGTCCTTGCCAGGGACGCATGTGCGGCCTGACCGTCACGCAGATGCTGGCGCAGGCGTTGCACAAGTCGCCCGAGGAAGTCGGCGCCTATCACATCCGCACGCCGCTCAAACCCATTGCGCTGGCTTCGCTGGCGGCACTGGCCGATACCGAACCGCTGGCCTCGGAATGATCCGGGGCAAGCCCATGGCAGTGACATGATCCATCGTTGACAGGAGAATCGCTTGAGCACCACCGACCACAGCATCGAGAGAAAACACACCAATGCGCGCATGAGCAAGATCGTCCAATATGGCGGCCTGGTCTACCTGTGCGGCCAGACCGCCAATGGCGGACCGCATGCCGAGGCCGACATCGCGACCCAGACCGGCGAAGTGCTGGCCCGCATCGATGCCCTGCTCAAGGAAGCCGGCACCGGCCGGGAGCGCATCCTCTCGACCACCATCTACCTGCGCGACATCGCCGACTTTGCAGCCATGAACGCGGTGTGGGACGCCTGGGTGCCTGCCGGTACCGCGCCGGCCCGTACTACCCTCGAAGCCAGACTGGGCGCATCCAATCTGCTGGTCGAGATGACCGTGGTCGCTGCCCGATAAGCAGAAAAAAGAAGGGCAGGCAGCCACTGCGGCTGCCTGCCCTTCCGTATTTTTTGCTCAATACTTCACATTGGCAGAGAGGTAGACCGCCCGCCCATCCCCTGGTGCATGCCGGGTCTGGTCGTTGATCCAGACATATTCATAGTAGCGATTGGCCAGGTTCTTGAGCTGCAGTTCCAGGCTCAGCTTGTCGTTGACCTGATAGGTCGCGCTGGCATTGAAGAGCGTATAGCCACCATACTTGCCACCGGTATTGGCCGTGGTCAGGTAATAGCTGCCCTGGCCGTTGACCGAGGCCGACAGCTTCAGGTCCGCCGTGGCCTGGTAATCGATGCCACCGGAATACACCTGGCGCGGCACGTGGTCGATTTCCTTGCCGAGGGTGTTGGGTGCGGTCGGGTCCGGCGTGATGATTTCCGAACGCTGGCGCGAATACGCCAGCCACAGGGTGGTGCGCTTGCTGGCGCGCAGGTTGATCTGCAGGTCGACACCCCTGCGCTGCGTGCGTCCCACGTTTTCCGAATCGCCCGTGGGATCGTTCAGGCGTCGCTTGACCTCATCCGAGGCACGCTGCTCCCACACCGCCACGCGACCATCGAGCCAGTCCACCGGCGTGAACTTGACGCCGGTTTCCCAGCCGTCATTGATGGAGGGACGCAGATCATTGTTGTTGGACTTGTAGGCCGCCGCGCCCGCGCCGACCTGGAAGGTGCGGCCCCAGTTGGCATACAGGCTGGCCTCGCGGATCGGTGCATAGACCACGCTCAGCTTGGGTTGGCGGATGTAGCCGTAATCCTGGATGCCATAGCTCACCCCGCGCGAGGGATCGTTGAAACGTCCTTCCACATGGTCGACCCGGTAGCCGGGGATGATGCGCAGCGACTCCACCGGCTTGATCACGGCCTGCACGTAGGCACCCACCGTATCGAAGACGAAATGATGGTCGCGCGTCTGCGATACGCGCACCTGGTTGACCGTGTTGTAACGCGGGCTCTGGTCTTCCTGGCGCTCCATGCTGAAGCCGCCTTCCAGTGCCAGGTCGCTCATGCCTTCGAGCGCCTTCCAGCGCGGGCGATAGGTGGCATTGGTCAACAGCCCGTAGTGGGTCTCGTCGATGACGCGCTCCTGCTGCGAGGTCGTGGAGGAATAACGCAGCCAGCGCTGGTCACGCACGCGATTCAGATAGAGCTTGGCACCGACCGAGAGCTGGTCATCGATGTCGCCATCGAAGTGCAGGCTGACCTGGTCCATCTGGCGGTTGCCGCCATCGGACTGGGCATAGGCATAGGACGAAGTCGGGTTGCTGTGCGCATCCTGGGCCGTCAGGTAGCCCGGTTCCTGGGCATAGGCATTGGCATGACGGATGCTCAGGCCGGTGCGATAGCGGCCATCATCGCTGGTGTAGAACCACTTGCCGGAGAAGGCGATGTTCTCGGCCTGCGCATGGTCGCGATAGCCATCCGATTTTTCGTAGCCGACGAAATAGTTCTGCGACCAGTTGCCGTTCTCTACGCCCTTGACGACCTGCACCTGGCGCGTGTTGAAGCTGCCATAGGTCAGACGCGCCTCGTCGTAGTTGCCGCCCTGGCGGGTGACGATGTTGACGTTGCCGGCGATGTTGTGCAGGCCGTAGCGCGCATCGTTGGTGCCGCGTACAACCTCGATGCGGGCGATATCGAGCGGGAACAGCGTGCCCAGGAAGGGCATGCCGCCAGCATTGTCATTGCTGGGGATGCCGTCGATGAGCAGCTTGACCGCATTGACCTCGCCCTCGCCATTGAAGCCACGGAAGGACAGCTTGCCCGATTCATTGCCCTGGCGGAACTGGGTCAGCATCACGCCGGGCGACTGCGCGAACAGCTCCCAGTTGTATTGCGCCTGCTGTTGCTGGATGCGGTCGGCCCCGATCAGGTCCACCGAGGTCAGCACGTTGTTGAGCTGCAGCGGACCGCTGCGGCGTGCGCTGACTTCCACGGTACCGAGCGTGAGCGAAGAATCCTCGGCGGCGCTGGCCGATTGTGCCAGCGCCCAAGGCGCGGCCCCCAGGGCCAGCAGGCCGGACAGGGCGGTGAGTTTGAACACGGGTCGTGCGCGATGCTGCGGCCCGGGCCGGCGGGCGGAGTGAGTCGTCATTGGTCTTGTAGTGGTCTTGGTATAGGCAGTGCATGCGGCCTCCCCCGGCAGTTGCGCTGCCGTCCCCTGGATGCCGCATGGGAAATCAGGAGCGGCAAGCATAAGCTGGTATGACCACTTGTTGAATGTGGCAATTTGTCGCAGGGGCTTGCTACCATGCGACATCTCTTCCTGCTGATCCTGCGCGCATGAAAAAACCGGACCTCCGTACTCTCGACCTGAACCTGCTCAAGGCACTGGCCGCCCTGCTCGATGAACGCAACGTCACGCGTGCTGCGGCGCGGCTGGGGGTGAGCCAGCCGGCCATGAGCGGCATCCTCACGCGGCTGCGCGAGAGCTTCGATGACCCCCTGTTTGCCCGCAGCCAGCGCGGCATCGTGCCCACGCCACGGGCGCTGGAACTGGCGCAACCGGTGCAGCGCGTGCTGCGCGACATCGATGGCCTGCTGCATCCACCGGTCTTCGATCCGGCCACGGCCCATCTGGATTTCACCATCGCCGCCACCGACTATGCCTTGCGCGCAGTCGCCCTGCCCTTCCTGACGGCGCTCAAGCAGCATGCCCCGTTCATCCGCGTGGCGCTGGCGTCGATGGAAGATGCACCGCTGCAGGAGCGGCTGGAACGCGGCGAGATCGACCTGGCGCTGACCACGCCGCCGGATACGCCGCCGGGCCTGCATGCGCGGCGGCTATTCGACGAACACTACGTCTGCGCGATGCGTGAGGATCATCCGGTGGTGCGGGGACAACGGCTCACGCTCAAGCAGTTCTGCGCGCTGGATCATGCGCTGGTGTCGTACGCGGGCGATCCCTTCCACGGCGTCACCGATGAAGCACTGGCGCAGCGTGGCCTGCAGCGCCGCGTGAGCCTGTCTGTGAAGCGTTTCCTGGTATTGCCGGAGATCTTGCGCAGCACCGACCTGGTGGCCGTGGTGCCGTCACGGCTGGTGGCCGGGGTGGAGGGCCTGAAGCTGTTGCCGCCGCCACTGGAGATCGCCGGCTTCACCAAGACGGCGGCGTGGCACGAGCGTACGCACCGCGATCCGGCGCAGCGCTGGCTGCGCCAGCTGCTGTTTGCCACGGCCGGGCTGGTGCCGCTGCGCTGATACTTAGCGCAGCGCAACGGCCTCAGCCGCTGCCCGCGCCAGGCCGGTGATCCATTCCTGGTGGGCATTGAGCATGGGATTGGGCAAGGTGGCTGCCAGCTCGCGCGCGGGCTGGCCGTTCTGGGTCTCCTGCGTGAGGATGCGCACGCGGCCGCCCTCCAGGTCTTCGAACAGCCAGGCGTGGTGGACATCCAGACGCTGCGCGGCATCGCCTTCGACCCAGCCGTGCCAGGCGATGCGAGCGGCCTGGCCAGGCTGGGGCGGCAGGTATTCGGTCACTTCCGCTTCGACCGCAAAGCCGAAGGTGGTAAAGCGGAAACGAGCGCCCGCCGACAGCAGCGGACCGCTGCCATCATGGAAGCGGATCTCGCTGGCATTGCCGTAATAGCCGGGCCAGGCGCGCGTATCGTTGAGCAGCGGCCACACCTGGGCCGCCGAGAGACCGGCGATGATCACTTCATTGGAAACGTAGTTGTCGGTGGTGCCGGGCAGATAGCCGGCCGGCCAGATGATGGCGGCCTGGGTGGTGATGGCAGACATGATTTTCCTTGGCGGATTGTTGGACAGGTCTGCATGATGCGGACCGTCCAGTTATTACGCCAATCCTGAAAACCGATGATGGATATCGGGAAAACTGATATCTGGATCAGGGCGCCGGCCTGAGCGCTGCGGCCGCTCTTTGCGCCAGTCCCCAGCCACCGTAGAAGGCCACATGTGCCATCGCCTCGCCCAGCTGCTCACTGCGCAAGCCATGATGCTCGGCCAGGGCCAGATAGCCCGGGAAGCGCTCAGTCTGGCCCAGTGCCGCCAGCGCGGCCAGCGTCACCAGCACACGTTCGCGCGCGGCCAGGCCGGGACGGCACCAGATCATACGCTGCAGGACCGATCCGGTGAAGTGCGCCAGCGCCGGTGATGATGCGGCCATCTCATCGATCCCGAAGACCGCTTCCTGAAGGGTCGGCGGAACGACATCGTCCAAGGCCAGCAATTGCGCTGCCGCGGCCGCCTGCAAGTCGACCTGCAAGCCACGCTGGTGCAGCACTTCGCGCGCGGCGCCGATGGCGGCAAAGGCATTGGCGAGGCTGGCGTACGGACCAAGGTGGGTCAGCACTTCGCTCAATGCATCGGCCGACACGCCGCTATCGAGCGCCTTGTTGAAATAATGCGGGTAGGCCAGCGTGGCATTGCGTGCCACCAGCACGGCCACCGTGACCAGCGCCCGCTCGCGCGGGGCCAGGCCGGGCCGGCTCCAGAGTTCATCCACGACGTGCTTGCGGGTGAGATCGACCAGCGCCGGGGCGACGCTGGAAAGCATGTCGAACAGGGCATCGGTTGCGGAGGCTTGTGTCATGGCGGATTCCTTGATAGTGAGGGCGCTGGTCCGGGGATCAGGCGCGGCCGCGTGCGAATTGCGCCGCTACCTCGGCCACGCGCTTGCCCAGATAGGCGGCCGTCGCCAGGTCACTGGCACCGGGCGTGATCTCGGCGGGGGCATCGTCCGATTGCGCCATGGCACCCAGCCAGCCACCGATGCGGTTGAGTTCATCACCGCTCTTGCCGGGGAAGAGATCGACGCCCGTCCAGAGCATGCCGTGCTGGGCGGCGAACAGCGCCAGGGTCACCAGGGAATTGAGCTTGTCGCCATGCAGCGCGCCGGAATTGGTGAAGCCGGCCGCGACCTTGTTGCGCCAGGTCTGCGGGATCCACGCCTGGCGGGTGGAGTCTTCCATGAACTGCTTGAAGCGCGCCGAGATGGTGCCGTTATAGGTCGGCGAGCCGAAGATGATGGCGTCGCTGGCGGCAATGGCAGCCCAGTCCACACTGCCGGCGGCGAGCGGCACCAGGGTGGCGTGAGCCCCTGCGACTTCCTCCACGCCGCGCGCCACGGACTGGGCGAGTTTTTCGGTATGGCCGTAGCCGCTGTCAAAGACGATGCTGATGTTCATGTTTTCTCCTGTGGATAAATCAAACTGTTCGGGACCGGGGAATGACGTAACAGGCTCATTCTGCGCAAATGGATTACATGACGGTAGCAGTGCAATCCTTTAGGATTCATCAAGATGAACTTATCAATCCATTTTTCGGGGAGCAACGGCCATGGATACGTCGCAACGGGTACGCGCCATCATTTCCTTCGTGCAGGCCGCCGATAGCGGCAGCTTCGCCGGTGCCGGGCGGACACTGGGCATCTCCTCAGCTGCGGTGAGCCAGAATGTGGCCGGGCTGGAGACTGCGCTGGGCGTGCGTCTGATGAACCGCACGACGCGCAGCCTGAACCTGACCGAGGAAGGCAGTGCCTTCCTGCGTCAGGCACGCATTGCGCTCGATGCACTGGAACAGGCAACCGATGACGTGGTGGCGGCACGCGCGACACCGACCGGGCGCGTGCGCATCTCCACCAGCGCCGCCTTCGGCCGCGAACAATTGCTGCCGCTGCTGCCGGGGCTGAGCCAGCGCTATCCGGCCTTGTCGGTGGAAGTGGATTTCGATGACCGCATCAGCGAGCTGGTGCAGGACGGCTATGACCTGGCGATCCGGGGCGGACGCATCGCCGATTCGTCGCTGGTCTCGCGCAGCATCTGCAAACTGAACCTGGCGCTGGTCGCCAGTCCCGCCTATCTGGAGGCGCGCGGCACACCGCGCCGCCCGCAGGATCTGCACAAGCACAGCCTGATCACGCGCAAGTTCCTGGGCGGCAAGGTGTCACCCTGGAATTTCCAGGGCAGCGACGGCAGCATCATGACCTGGAATACCGAACACGCACTGCTGACCTTGTCCTCGCCCGAAGCGCTGGTCCAGGCGGCCCTGGCCGGCATGGGTATCGCCGAAGTCGGGGTGCATCACGCGTGGCGCTATCTGCAACGCGGGCGATTGAAGGTGCTGCTCTTGCGCAGCCATCATCCGGGCAACTACGAGATGTGCCTGCAATACCCGCACCGGGCGCTGATCGCGCCACGTGTGCGGGTGGCGGTGGATTACCTGCTGGAAGGCTTCGCCGCCAGCGAGGAACTGCACGTGCCGCTGGCCGCCTTGCGCAAGTACGCGGCCTGAGTACGGCTGCGATTCATTCCTGCTCGATCAGGGCCAGATAAGGACCAGGCTGGCGCAGGACCGCGATGTCGCCGGTGATGTGGCCCAGCTTGACCAATCCCTTCGAGTAAGCGAAGTCCTTGTAGAACAGGGCGATATTGCCCCAGGGCGCATAGAAGGCGATATCCCCGCTGCGCGGGGTATAGCCCTCGGGCTCGCCGCGCGTGGCCAGCTTGCGTGGCAGCTGGGCAATCTTCTCGGTCTGGTTGTAGTCGGACAGCTCCAGCGTCAGCGGCAACAGGGCGGCGAAGTCGCGGGCGGCCGGGCCAGGTTCGAGACGCGCGGTCAGGACGGTGTCGGCGATGGTGATGCGCAGGGTCATGGGCAGGCTCTTGGCAGGGGTACGGGTCTGCGCCGCTGCCGTCATCGGGCAGAGGCTCATCGCGCCGGCCATCAGCACGGCAATCACGGTCAGGCGCGGCAGGAGTGAGAAAGACATGGGCAGTCCGAAGGCAATCGATCTGATCTGATTGTCGCTGCATCATCGGTCCATGATTAGTCCCGCCGGGCTGAATGCGGTCATCAGTCCAGCTTATGAATCAGGCGCCCTGTCATCACCCCGGCTGACGTGGCCGGCTTTCGTAGCGCAGGGCATTGACCACCAGCGAGAACGCCGGCGAAGGCTGGCGGCGGCTGGGATAGTAGAGGTGATAGCCCTCGAAGACCGGACACCAGTCCTCCAGCACCCGCACCAGCTGGCCGCTCTCCAGATAGGATTGCAGGTCGTCTTCGGGCAGCAGCACCACGCCCAGCCCGGCCAGGGCCGCATCGATCTGCGGCGGCACGGTGTTGAAGATGAGCGAACCATCGACACGCACGTTGATCTTTTCGCCGTCCTTTTCAAAATCCCATACGTAAAGCCCGCCCGAGGACGGCATGCGCTGGTTGATGCAATCCTGGGCCATCAGGTCGTTCGGATGCAGCGGCACCGGATAGCGTGTGAAGTACTCGGGCGAGGCCGCCACCACCATGCGCAGCGGCGGGCCGATGGGCACCGCGATCATGTCGCGGTCGATGGTCTTGCCCCAGCGCACGCCGGCATCGAAGCGGTCGGCCACGATGTCGCGCAGGGCGTAGCTCATGTCGAATTCCAGCTTGATGTCGGGATATTGCTGCAACAGCGGCGCCAGCTTGGGCAGCAGCACGCGCTGGATCATGCCGTCGCCACAGGTGATGCGCACGGTGCCACCGGGTTTTTCGCGCAGTGCGGTAAGGGCATCGAGCTCGGCTTCGATCTCGTCGAAGCGGTTGCCGATGGACTGGATCAGGCGCTCGCCAGCGGGCGTGAGCGAGATGCTGCGCGTGGTGCGGGTCAGCAGGCGGATCTGCAGGCGCTCTTCCAGGCCGCGGATGGCTTGCGACAGCGCGGATTGCGTCACGCCAAGCGTGGCGGCGGCACGCGTGAAACTGCCCTCGCGCGCCACGGTCACGAAACCCAGCAAGTCATTGAGATTGCGTTTGATCATGCAGCCACCCTTCCTGTGGTGAGCAATAAAGCCGGATCAGCCGGAGGCCGCGCCGATGAAACAAGTGGTCGGTACCGAAGGGGGACGGGATTCATTGATTAGTTTTTCTAATAGGGTAATTAAGGATTGATTACCTAGTCAATACGGCGCACGCGCGCGACACTGATTGCCTTCACATTCTCCACGGCAAGCGCTGCCAGCCCGTGCACGCTGAGCTTCAGCCTGCTGCGGCGGGCAGGGTGTTGCCCGACATCATCATGAGCAGCTCCTCTTGCACCACCTCTTCACTGCAGGCCCCCGAGACCCCGGTACAGGCGCACTGGGGCGGCGTCTTCGCCATGACGCTCACGGCCTTTGCTCTGGTCGCTTCCGAATTCATGCCGGTAAGCCTGTTGACGCCCATCGCACAGGATCTGGGCGTGAGCGAAGGCCTGGCCGGGCAAGCGATCTCGGTCTCGGGCGCCTTCGCCGTGCTCACCAGCCTGAGCATTGCGCGCCTGGCCGGGCAGCTGCCACGCAAGACGCTGCTGTTGTGGCTGACGGCGCTGATGATGATCTCCGGCCCGGTCATTGCGCTGGCCCCCAACTATCCGGTCTACATGGCCGGGCGCGTACTGATCGGCATCGCCATCGGCGGCTTCTGGTCGATGTCGGCCGCCGCCGCCATCCGCCTGGTGCCGCCGCAGGACGTGGCGCGTGCACTGGCCGTCTTCAATGGCGGCAATGCCTTGGCTACCGTCGTGGCCGCCCCGCTGGGCAGTTACTTGGGCGCACTCATCGGCTGGCGTGGCGCCTTCCTGTGCCTGGCACCGGTGGCCTTGCTGGCGCTGCTGTGGCAGGCGCTCAGCCTGCCGGCCATGCGTCCGGCCGCGCGCCACACCGCGCCCACGCATCCGCTGGCCCTGCTGGCAACACCGCTGGTGGCACTGGGCATGGCGGGCGTGAGCCTGCTCTTCATGGGGCAGTTCACCCTCTTCACCTATCTGCGCCCCTTCCTCGAAAGCGAAACGCGGGTGCAGGTGCAAACCCTGTCGCTGATCCTGCTGGCCATCGGCGTGGCCGGATTCATCGGTACTACGCTCATCGGACGGCTGCTGCGCCGTTCGTTCTACGGCACGCTGGTCTTCATCCCGCTGCTGATGGCCGTCATCGCCCTGGCGCTGGTGGCCTGCGGCCATCACGTCCTGCCGGTCAGCTTGCTGCTGGCGCTGTGGGGTCTGGTCGCTACGGCCGCACCGGTGGGCTGGTGGTCGTGGGTGGCGCGCACCCTGCCGCACGATGCCGAAGCCGGCGGCGGGCTGATGGTGGCGCTGGTGCAATTGGCCATCGGCCTGGGGTCCACGCTGGGCGGACTGCTGTTTGACCACGGCGGCCATCACATCACTTTCTTTGCCAGCGCAGGCGTGCTGCTGGCCGCAGCCTTGCTGGCAGCGCTCACGGCACGTGAGGATCGCGGACTCTCATCGATCAGAAGGAAACATCCATGATGTGCAGTATTTCGGTGCTGAAGTCGTGAGGGACTGAGGCGTCCCCGCCACTTCGCTCAGGAATCAAAAAATCG
>JGI24891J29808_1000831_pt1 | contig 10094 bp, 11 predicted proteins | sample FreactcultuFSWF8_FD_29808 | JGI IMG/M metagenome (IMG submission 29808) | reverse complement strand
CCTTCGCGTTTGGCAGATTGCTTGAAGCGGATCTGCGGATCATGGTGGTCTCGATGACCCCCTTGAGCTTGTTGACGACCTGGGTATGACTAGCGCCCTTGCTCACTACTGGAAGCAGTAGCTTCGGGTCGCCTGCTCTGAGTCTGCTAATGGGCTTGAACTCGTCGAGTTCTTCGTAGACTTGTCTCCTGTGGGCTCCGCTGGCTCTTTGAAATCTTGGCTTCTTAGTATCCAGGTCTATCTGCCTGATATTATTCAGCATGTCTTTAGTCGCAGTCTCGATATTTGAGTTCTCATGATGTTGGAAAATCTTTACAGTCATTCCCTCGTACTGAATACAACGAATCATGTTATTCCCTCAAAATCACTCTCTCGAAGCTTATGACACTCTGTGGGAATTAGTCACCAGTTTCTGGGAGTCTACATAATGCGCCGTCTTCCTGTTCATGATAAGTCAACTCTCAAACACATTCTCCAACAAAATGCGCCTTCGACCTCTACTTCCCAGCCTCGCTTTCGCGGCAGGCTTGATCATCGCCCAGCTTGTGCCAGATTTGAGTGAGCTAGATGACTGCATCGTAAGTTCTAAACCTATCGCACAGCCCTAATCTCAAGACTAACCGATAAATCAAGGTAAACTGCATCAAAACAAAAACGCCCATAGACGACACTGCAGAAGACAAACAATTCGGCCTTTTCTGCAACAAAGCCGCGAGGAGATGGCAGCCCTGGTACAACGCAGTGCCCGAATGTATCAGAGAGGACTGCCATAGCCGCCCCGGATATATGAACAACGAGAACCGCTACAAGAAATGGATTCACGACTTTTGTGTTGATGGATCGCCCCCAACAACTGCATTCGCACCAATCACCACCGTGGTCAATGTCCCCTGTCTTGAGTCATCGGCATGGCCTGCAACAGGATACTGGGAGGGTTGTCAAACATCTACGACTATCACGCCGAAAAGAACGCAGACTGGTGGGAGTAAGATGCCTAGACCTACTGGCCCTACGAAGACCACCACCAAAGGCCCCATAGAGACTTTGCCGAGAGTCATACCCAACAGTGATCCTTGTATGATCAACGGATGGAAGGTCTGCTAGATGACAGAAAGATTCCAAAATTACTCTAGGTAGTGACATGTATCATGTCGTTCGTGGCAATCAGAATGGGATTCTCTTCTCTCTCCGAAATTCTCTGTTGTGCTGTGAATCAATCATCAAGCTTGTAGTTCTCAACATTTCTTGCGGTTCCCCCTCCCGTATGCTATAATCTGTAACGTCTAGGCATCACCCAAGGCCACGCCTGGGGCCGTTTGGACTGTAGAAGTGCAAGATATCTTCAACATCGGTCTAGTCGTCCGGAGAGGGGTGCTAGTTGTCACGCTCTGTGTGGGGGCTACCTCTGAAAATGTTGGAACTGTGCATTTCTACAGCTAATTAGCTATGCGCGTGTCAGATTTTAGCACACGGGGAGGCCTTACTTGAATGATTGACCCTTTGATAGACATAGATTAACAACTATCACAGTATCAGATTCACATAATGAACAGTCAACTCCGTCAGAACATCAATTCCAGGCGCGGAGAATCAGGCTGACGCGAAAAGACAGAAGACAGCAACATATGTTCGTACGATATGAAATCTTTACATCTGCTAACGAAGGCAGCAATTTCCTGGGGACCCAGCCAACCCTTCAACTTTCTTCAAGTCCCAGAACTCCGAGCAGTCACTGGCAGCGTATCTGGGATTTACTGAGGCTGCATCCCTGAGGTCCATCGCCGCAGCATGGCCTCTGCTGCGAGCGTGTATCGCTTTCGATAAGATCGGGGACGGGATGTCCTACTATCGGACATATACACTCACAAACGACAGCAAAGATGAGTACACCGGGAATCGACGACCCGATTGCTCACTGGCGGCAGAAGATGAGACTGCAGAAGTCAAGAGTGAAGATTCTCGAGGTCAACAAGTACCCCATCACCATGCCTACTCTCAACAATCCGCCTTTGGAAAATCGAAGACACTGTGCATTGCATCAGTTAGTTCAAAGTCGAGGCTGCATGCTTGTCTGGAGATCATATCCTCAAATCCGATTTTGTGGACCTGAGTGGCTCTGGAGTGTTGAAAATACTGTGCATTGGACCAGAAATGTCCTGGTTTGAGACCGTGTGCTTTGAGATCATCATTGCCGGCTCGGATTGATGGACCTGGGTGGCTCTAAATAGTCACGGACGCCTCTAGGCCAAATCGTCAGGGAATTATCATGCATTACTGCAACATCTTGAGTCGAAGATGATTTGCGTGTATGAGAGAGCGGACCAAGAAGTCGAGTTGGATGACTTTGCCTCCCCCTAAATACATCTTAGCTCACATTGACCTATCAAAAACCGGGCTGAAAAGGGGTGCGTCTCGTAGTACGGCCAAGTCTCGGATTTTACTGATGTGTTCTCACTAGTCATCGTAGACAAACCACAGAAGCTCCGCACCTTGGGCACTACCATTTGTGCATCAGTTCTTAAACTCGTCGGTCAACAGTGCACCTGCAACAAATGCGGCACCCTCGCCCACCCTGCATGCCATGGCCTCAAGACATCCACCGCTGACTTTGTCTGCAAGACCTGCGTGTCGCAAGGCAAGATCGGAGACATCAGCGACCTCGGCTTGGGGGAGGGCGAGTCATGGGTTGGTCCGGTCGATGAGGACGAAGATGGGACTTATGAGGACGCCGAAGACCATCCCATGCAGCAAAGTGGAAGAAACTTTGCGCAGCAACGATCCGAAGAGCTGATCTATGACGACTTCAGCACCCTCTCGGAACGCAGGACTTGAACGACTTCGCGTCAGATACTCAAACGGACGACGAAAAAAGACCAGGTCACCGTCCTAGTCATAAAACTCCCAACTCTCATGATCAGAACACAAGAAGATGTTAATACTCTGCTTCGCTTCAGAGTTGTGCCTTATCGCGCATACCACAGTCGGAGAGACCCTCATCGGCCGAACCTGAAGACTTGGAAAGGGGTAAATGTGCCCCTTATCCCTTGATATCGATCTCGTTCTCCTGAGCAAGACGATAATATCCCTGTCAAAAGGCACGGTGATTTTGAGATTGGAGCATCATGTCCAGTGAGAGCGTAAGAAACCGGACAATCTCCATGGCAGTTCTCCTGATTTCAAAACAAATTGCGCATCTGTTCAAGTTTCTATGCGAGCTTCGCCGACGATGAGATCGCTACTCCTACTGAATCTGCTTCAAGCAGGGTCATGTATGGGCAGGGCAGTCTTCTCTCGCTTCTCTCTTGGAGCAGATAGACAATGTTGGACATACTCTGGATTGATGCAAGAATCCTCATAAATCGAGTCTGCCCATGTGAGATCGTCTACGTTCTTGAAGTTTGAGGTACCTGATGCTCTTCCACTTATACCCCTGATCGAAACTGTGCAAGGTCAGTGATTTGATGTAAAAGCGGTGGCCACTCCAGGTTTCTCCCACACATTCTGCACTCACTGATGCACGACACATGTGGTTGCCAGATAGGTGTAGTCGACGCTGAGAGCCCTTGTGGTCGTGATTCGGGTCGGCTACCCCAACGAGAAAATCGTTTCTTCTTTGCGCTCGGTCATATCTCTCTTGAACCATTGTGCGTTTCATCAGTCCGTATTTTGTTATATATGATTTTGCGGAAGAGAAATGTTTGTACAACAAGAAAATAAGAAGAAAGATGGAAGGAGTAGCAGCAGCAAGAACAAGAAGAACAAGAGGTCAATAGAGAACAAGAAACAAGAAGAATTCATATTTGGAGGAAGCTTTTTTCTCATCGTTTCAACTACGGCGGGTAGAATGGTGCCTCGCCCAGAGCCAGTCTCTTCTCCATAGCCTCCATCAATACAGCAGGCACTGATTCATCGGTCGCCCTGATCGTAAGTCGATACATCTGTGTCAACGTTAGCATACTGTTTTTGCTTGCAGAAATTGTATTCAAACATACCCCGTTACCAGCGTTAGGTTCAAGTCTTATCAAACACCCAATCTTGCCAGCCTGACTCGTGTGCAAAACACTCGCGCAAACGAAGTTCTTCGCATTCGGATCCACCTCGTCCAAAACACCCCACTTGAATCCTTCAAGGATACGGCGTGTAGGGACGGGCGCAACATCTTTACCGGAGAAAATACGTTGAGCTTCGCGAGGGCCAGGTCCACCAATCTGTTTCCAGCGCTTGAAAAAGTCATCGGCGGATAGGGAAGCGGGTTCGAGATATTTGTGAATGGCGAGGGGCAATTGGAGAGTTAACGCTTGTAAAGCGCCTGCGAGCCAGGATATGCGGATGGTGGGGGCTTGGGTGAAGACGGTTCTTGCCTCCAGCATGATCATGGCTTGTGTTTGTGTCGAGGGTTGGACGGTGGTCTCGGGGAGAGATTTGACGTCGATTTTGATTTGGTCGGGAGAGGGATTGTTGAGAGTGGTGGTGAAGGAGTTGATGGCGAAGGAGGACTTGTTGGTGAAGTACATGATTATGCAGCCGAGTTCGCCGCGGTATTCTGAGCGTACGCCAACTTGAATTTGACCATCTTCGTATAGAACACCTTCGGGTACCATCAGCATACGAGCATGACCACGTTCCCAACCTGGAGACAGATGGTCTGCGCTGGCGAAGTTTGGTGTCTTGGTCTCGGTGCCCCAGTCCAGACCAGCGAGTTCATCTGCTGGCGTTCTGGAACCATTAGCTTTGGTAGGTGATTGCGCGTCAGCCGTCGTGTTGAGAGGGTTGCCAGCGCTGAAGGTACGCTTCAGAGTGTTGTTTCGTTCCTTGATATCCTTGTTGGCATCTTTGCCACCTGCAACCCAAGTGCGCTTGTCTGTTGTGTTGTGCTGTCTAGAATGTAATCTCGATAGCAGAGCAGAAGCACGTTCAGGGAAAGGAGGCATTTCGTCCATGACAGTTCTGAGTAGATCATCTGTCGGCATAGTCGCCAGAGTCAAGTATTCGCACGCACGCTGTTGTAATTCAGAGTCCAGAGTATGGCTGTATGTTTTGAAGGCTTGCAGAAGTTGAGGTTTGATCTCAGGGAACAGGTTGACGAATTTGATGAAGGCGGATAGCATCATGGCGCGCGTACTCGGTGAGCTTCCATTGAACTTGGATTGCAATGCCATAAACTGCTCGATAGGGCTGCATTTCGGACTATCGGCGATCAGATGACCAAACTCTCCAAGCAGGTAGCTACCAATCTTGACAAGCATCTCATGACATTGCTCGGCTCGGAGGTATTCCAGGATGTTGGATGCAGCGTAGATCTGAAGCTCATCGTTGTTGGTAACAATCATGATGATTCTCTGCCACACTTCATCGCTGACGTGATCACCAGCCATAGCAATAAGCCTGAGTGAGATGTCGACATACCACTGAATATCAGTGGCATATTTTTCAGTCAAGATGGCAATCTTGAGAACCATCTCTTCCCGAATGGCGTAATCAGCGGTCTGCAAGTACTTCAAGAGCTCACCGACAATGGGCTTAGCATTCGTCGTGTCGCACATGCTGTAGAGCAGATCGAGACCCTGCCTTCTGACACTGATATCACGATCGCGCAAAGAACCAACGATGATGCTTTGATGCTTCTTGATAGGATCGAGGTTCTCTGAACGAGCAGCCAGATGTGTCATGGCTTCCAAACCAAGATATCGAACATTTGTCTCTCTTGACTGAATGAATTTGCCTAGTCTGGAAGAGATTTGCATCATCAGTTCTTGCTCAGTGTCGAGGTGGATTGTAAGGTTGATGGCCTCGAACAGAACAGCGTTCTGAGCATTGTTCTGCTGAACGTTCTTGGGAGCCTCCATGGCGTTGTCCATGATCTTTTGCAGAGATTCGCGAATCAAAGCGCGTACATGAGAGTCGTCCGAGGGAGGGAAGTATTGCATCAAACGCAGAAGCTTGACCTGGATCCAGGGGCAAGGGACCTTGTAGTAGTAGTAATCGCCGGCGCATTCGTGTTCAACAACGACCTTTTGCAGACGTTGGGCGGCCTTGACATAACTGCCCTTGTATTGGTCGGGGTCGTCTTGAGCGAGCTTCATGACAAGCGAGGTGACGGAAAGAGCAACGCCCATATCCGTGTCGTCCATGATGGAGATGATGCGCTCTGCCCATTCTGCCTGGACGATGCTGGGGGCTTTTCGGTAGAGACGTAGGAGAGTGAGGGCGGCCTTCTTCTTGACGAAAGGTTTCGAGGTGCTACATGTACATGTCAGCGGGTGGATGGCTGTCAGAGATATGAGCAAGGACTCACGGAGAGATGAGCAGTCGGTGGACGTCAAAGGCCAGAGCTTCGCCCATTTCCTTTCCTCCGACATTGGCAATGGCGTGCAGAGCCAGGCAGTTGTTGAGCTCATTGATGTCGGCCAAGTCCTTGCGAATGCTGTTGACGACCAGGTGTAGCAGCTCGTGTTCCTCGTGCAAGAACAGGGTGACGGCCAGGTAGCCAATCTGCTTCTCCGAGTACTTTGTGGCCGAGACCAGGTTGACGGCCTCGAGATGGCCAAAGTCGACGTTCCAGCCCAGAATGTAGATGTACAGCAGTTTGCAGACGTACTTCTTCTTGTCGTAGCCACTCAGGCCGCCCTGCTTGAACTTGGATCTGATGTTGGCCAGCTCTTTGTTGATGCGCTTCTCCTCGAGTTCTCTGGCGCGAGCGTTTCGTAGATCTGCAATGAAGGATACCAGTCCGCGCATTGTATTCTGGTTGCCGCTTCCACCACCGCGGTTGAACAGGCCGCTACCTGAAGACGACATGATGGGCGACCGCTGCTGGGATCCTTAGGCTGCTTGTGCGTACAAGGTGATATCGAGGGGGCAAGCCGCTTCCGACACGAGACGGGATGGCCGAGTCGGGGGTTCCAGGAGACGAGCGAAGCGATGCACCCTTTCACGTCGGGGACATGGACAATTGGTCTTCAAGAAATGTCTGTCGATGCCTCGTTCTTATCTTCCGTCCAGCTCCGGAGACATTCAAAACATGACTAGTCGTCGCGACTCTAGGGACATGTCACGACCACGCCAACAATCTCCCGTCCGATGCCTCTCCCGTATTGCGCCAAGAACGTGGGGATCGCCATCTCCTGGAGGCTCGACTTCACCCGACAGACATCGCCATATCAAGTGGACTCATCATCAGTCAACATCGTCTACAGATCCCTCTGCTCTATATCTCTAGAGCTACTTGTTGGCCTTCACGAGTGATGAGATAGTTCAAGAAGAGTAATGGTTAAGAGTTCAGTACAGTGGTTTGATAATGGACTCTGGTCTAGAAGTACACGCTTTCTGTGGCCCTTCCCTTGCCATACCATTTTTGACCCTCGTGTAAAGATAGAGAAGGACTGTGCCCGATGCATCAAGCTGTCGGCCACACCTTTGTGCTTTTTGTTGTTGTCGTCATGCGTCAGAAGTAAAATAGTTCAAAACAATCATCCAATCCCGCCAGAGTCCTTTCGCTCTTCGGACGATGACTTTCCCAATGTGTCCCCACTACGCCCAGAACGCCCTTGATATCCGTTAGCCGCCACTTGTCCCAGCGTCTCAACAAAGGCTCTCTCAAACACTTCCCTTTCCTGCTTGCTCTCGCTCTCGGGGAAAGGCAGCGCTTGGAGAGCGCTTACACCCTGGAACCTAGGACCCGTCGCAAAAAGTTGCGCTGTAGTCACCGAGGTTGGGAGCCGATGCGAGAGTAAGCTCAGGAGCGAGAAAAGTGTCCTTGAGGCCATAGTTTGGTATGCTGAAGAGGTCGTCGCCGCCGCCAAATGTCGTGGCATCCGTCGTGTAGTTGGGGTGAACATCGTCGTAGTCGATGAGGTTGTCAAAGGGACTGAGAGTTGACTCGTCATCATGGCCATACGAGCTGGCCATAGCGTCCATGAAGCTACCATGAGGCTCTTGTAGAAGGTCATGATGTTCAGATGCATCAAATAGAGTATAATCTGACTCCACCTTGAAGGGCTGTTGTTCTCGCTCGACCGACACTGCAGGTCGCACAACATCGCAGCAGAATGTTGTGTCTGGTCGAGCGAGATGCTTGTCCTGTGGACAGCCGAAGGGGCCTTGTGCATCTGAGAAGCCGGCGACGTGGGCTCCATCTTGATTGATGGCGTCATGAAGTCTTCGTTGATTGATGAGGGCGCCAGTGAGGCGCGGGGGTCGATCGTGTCATAAGATGAGGGAGTCGAGACGATGCTGTACAATGTTAGATGTCATGTCGATGAGTATGAAGAGTCAGACGATGATATGCACCTTTCTTCCGGCACCTTGATGCTGGCGAGTTCTTCCTGGGTGAGTTGGGGGAGACCACCGGGGAGTATCTCCTTGCACTTGTCCAGGGTGATGTCCTTCTGGGCGAGTTGTTGGTGCAGGGCGTTGATCTGCAACTTGAGGGCGTGGTTCTCGACTTCGAGACGTTCGGCTTCCTGGCGCTTGCGCTCACGGGAGTTGTGTGCAGCGGCGCGGTTGCGCTTGATACGTTCGATGCGGCGTTGTTCCTTCTCGTCGGCAGTCTTTGCCCGCTTCCGGGGTGGGAGGTTGGTCTTGGGTTCAGGGAGTGCCTGGCCCCATGACTTTCTCTTCTTTGCAGGCTTGGCCGCTGACGACTGTGGTAGGTGGAGGGAGTTGGGTGTGGCAATAGCCGTCGTGGCTGCCGTCGATGGGGTCATTGTAAAGTCCGGAGTGTTCATGTTGAGTGGATCTGGGGTTGTTGCTGCCAGGAGTGATGGCGGTGATAATACTGGACCGTCGGCCATGATGTATGAAGAAGCTTAACCGACTGCCTACATCTGGGGATGAAAGCTGGCCTCTTTGGATGTTTGCTGTTGCCTGATGACGATTCCGAGTCACACTCAGAAGGCAGCGACTACAAAGCCCGAGAAGACAGGTGGCAGCTTCGCTCTTTATATATCCGCACCTTCCTATTCCCAAAATAGCTAGATCCGTCCGCAACTGCCCCCTGCGTAAGCCCTGGCCTAGCACCTCCCATATCTGGAAGCACGTGCACCAAGGGGCTGCGCACATCAGCCTCTCAGCTCACCCAAGACTCCAACCGAAATCATCACCCAATCTCGAATCTCTCTCATACACGTCCGACATTACCATATCCCGCGTCTCATGTAAACGCGTCTCGACCTCTGCCTCGCTTGCGAATTCACTCAACCTGCTACCCATGACCATACTTCTCCAACTCTATCTGCACCGAAAAGCCGTTGTTGTGAACCTTGTGCCTTTGTCGATCGGAGTTCAAGCCCATCTATTTCTCCGTCCTTCCAAAGCATTCTCGCCCTCTTGTCCCACAGTCATCCCCGCCTTCAATTCAGCTCTCGACTCCTTTCAATAGTGATGCCTCTCCTTACATGACTCAACATGCTGTGTACATGGTAACCACTTGCCTGGACAGTTACCCGTCAGCTGAAGCAGTCAGCCACCTACGAGCATATCCGTATCCCTTGAGCCTTGTACATGTACAATGCATTATTTTACCCTGACGATCATAAAGGGTCCACTTTCAACAAGCACGAGCGACAAAAAGATACGGCAATCCCGGGCCAAATCGATCTAGCCAAGATCAACGACATGCAATTAGAGTACGAGTATACGAGTGTCAATGCTTTCTTTATATCATTACAAGCCCGCCAATGAAAGAGATAAGGAGTGGACATCCTGAAAGAGATGAATGCTAAAGTACTTGACCACAGTCTGTCGCTATCAGTCCCATCATTCCTCTGGACCCATGACCAAAGGGCTCTCTGTGAGTGTGCTCGGGTCTCGAGGACTATCTATCGGAGACCGACGAGACCCTGACCGCCAGGCATTGCTCTGGCTACGCTCGAGACCAACTTGATGAAGTCCTTGTTGTTCTCCTTTGGCACTCGTTCTTTGAATCTTCTAATGAGGTCTGAAATGGTTATGCCAGCAGGAGGGATAGCGGCCTTGACTTCGTCGGCAGTAGGCATAGGCACGGGACTGCCGGCGCGCGAGCCGATGGGAGTCGCGGCGCCGGGCGATCCGGGGGTGGATCTAGGGTTCAGGGTCATGGGCCGGGCACGTCGCTC
>JGI24891J29808_1000830_pt1 | contig 10123 bp, 7 predicted proteins | sample FreactcultuFSWF8_FD_29808 | JGI IMG/M metagenome (IMG submission 29808) | reverse complement strand
ATCAATCGCGGAATTACTGGCGCGATTGTCAATCGACAACCTTTTGGTGGCTGGAAGCGAAGTAGCGTCGGTGCAACTGCTAAAGCAGGCGGCCATCATTACGTGAACTCGCTTCGCAATTGGGCTCCGATTCAACATCTTGATCTCGCTAAGCGCAGCGCTACAAAGTGGTGGAACGAAGTTGGCTCACAAGCTATCGATCACACTGGGCTCAATGTTGAGAAGAATTACCATCGCTATCGCAGACCGCTAGCGCCAATCATTGTGCGCTTCGACTCCGAGACGGCGCGCGATGAGACAGCCTTTGCAAAGTTCATCTCAGACTTAACTGGCGCCGCTGTTGAATTTAGCAGCAGCAAGGAAGAGAGCGTCGAGGAATTAGTTGCCAGGGCCAAGGGCAAAGTCCGTTGGTTATCCCACGAAACTCCCCCACGTGCTGCGCTACTTGCAAAGGGAATCAGTTTGGATGCCAGGCCCATCGCCCAACGCGGTGATATCGAAACACCGCGCTGGTTATTGGAACAGAGCGTATGTATTACCTACCACCGTTATGGAAACACTAACGGTGGCCCCAAGCCTGCCTGCCCTGGTTTAGGTAATTAGCCTTCGAAATTAACCCTTGTAGTTAGCCATCTCGCGCTCAAATGGATCAAGTCCCATTGGACCGATCTTGAGTGCGTAGTTGTGCCAAGCCTTGATATCGAACTTATCGCCTAGACGCTTCTTAGCATCTTCGCGAGCACGGACCCAGACGCGCTCTCCTACCTTGTAAGAGATCGCTTGACCAGGCCAACCCAAGTAACGATCGATCTCTGACTTAGCAAAATCAGGTGCCAACAAGGCGCGATCAACCATTAGATCAAATGCGGATTGCGCATTCCAGACATTGCCATCAAAGTCTTCATAACCACAGTGCATTCCGATATCAACGATGATACGCGCTGCACGCATTGCTTGACCGGAGAGATATCCAAGTTCGTAGGCAGGGTCTTCAAAGGCACCAAGTTCATCCATGAATCGCTCTGCATAGAGCGCCCAACCTTCGCCATAACCGCTGATCCAGGCTTCAGTCCGCTGGAAACGAGTCAGGCGATCTTTTTCAATGGTGGCGGTTGCACATTGCAAGTGGTGACCCGGTACTGCCTCGTGATACCACGTCGATGCGATATGCCAGAAGTTGAAACGTGTATGACCGAGTGTTGGATACCAGGTGGTTCCAGGACGTGAGAGATCTTCGCTTGGTGGCATGTAATACGGCGCCGCAGCTGATCCTTCTGGAGCGATGCGAGCGTCGCAGAACTTAATGCGAGGATCAATATCGAAGTAGACACCATCTAGACGCTCAATAGCTTGCTGGGTGAAATCCTTGAGTGCTTGCAGCAAGTTCTCTTCACCATCGATACGGTGATTTTCTGAGTCTTCGCAGATCTCTGCAACTTCTTTGAGGCTCTTGCCACCAAGTCCCAATTGCTCCGCGGCCTTGTACATGCGAGCGTTGATTTGATTGAGATCTTCGACGGCCCAGTCGTATGTGGCGCGCAGATCTAAATCGGCTCCGGTGAAATAACGGGCCCATGGTGCATAACGTTCTGCTCCAACTCCATCAACGTTTAGGGAACGTGGGGCGTGCACATCCTTCATCCAGGCTGACATCGCTAAGCAAGAAGCTTCCGCGTTCTGTGCCGCCAGATGTAATTCTGGGTACTTACCTTCAGGATCAATGGAGCGAGCCATGCCTGCATAGCCACCAGAACCGTGGGTATTAAGTTGATCAGCAACACCAAGAACCTGGCGACGAGAGGTGCCCAACCCTTGAGCATGCATCTCCTCCAGTGTGGATTTCCATGAATCGAGAGCGGCTCCGACCGCATTCAAGCGTGAGGTGATATTTGAAATAGCCCCATCACCCTCGGTAGTCATGAGCGTAAAGATTGATCGAATTCCAGCGACTGGATTGGCGATTGGGCCAAAGGTAATAAAGGCCTCTTTGGAATCAAATAATTTGAGAGATGCTTCAACGCGCTCGATTAAAACTTCCTTCGCGATCCGGTCGATCTCATCGATTGGAACCATTGCCTTAACGCGCGCCAAAACCTCGCGTCGATAGTTTGCAACCTTTGTCTCTGAGGCAACAGAGAAATCATCAAGCAGGTGGTCATACCCTGGAATACCAAGAGCCGTTGCGTTCATTGGGCTCATGCGGCCAAGGGTGTCGATATATTCATCAGAGATTGCGAATATTTCAGAACGGTGAGTAGTCATAACACCAAATGTACGCCCAAATTATAGTTCAGGAAAATTTATATGAAGATTTTCCAGTGCTGCTGTGGCACCGAGAGAACCGCCATCAAGGACAATTTGCGCGATCCATTGGTCAATTTGTTGTTGTCTATCTAGCTTATCTCCCAAATTGAAGCCTAAATTCCTTAGCAGGTCCGATCCATGACCATCTGCCGATCCAGGCACCATGTGAAATTCTGAAGAAACTAGTGATTGCCTAATCCCGTTGGGCATATTCAAATAAATGCGCGTAGGTAGAGCCAATTGACTCTTTTCGAAGCCCGAAATCTGGCTAACGTCATTCATTAGATTTTCATCAAGAAACGTTGCAACAATGCTGTCAAGCAACCTATAGAGATTCAACGGCGATATTCCCGCAATTCCATCTTCGGATCGAGTTCTTCCAGTGTAAATCTCCCTAAAAGTCGTTTCGGAGATTTTAAGCTCCAAAGAGAATTCAATTGAGAGTCTAAGTTCAAGACTCTGCGACATCGAATTTATAGAAAATATTGCGGTAAGAGCTGGAAATAAGGTCCCGTTTGCTATTGAAAAGACTGACGATGAATACCGTGCAAATCGTGATCGGCTTAAACCATCTCGTCTGAATGGAGTTATTTGACTGTGAGAATATGCACTGCACCAATCTCCAATAAAGTCAGAGAATTTACTTTGGGAAAGATGAGTACCGAGCGATTCCAATGCTAATTCAGAAAGGGGTTGAGTAGCATTATTTGCATCTATGGGAATCTCAAATCCAGTCTTTAAAATTAGATCCATCTGCCCCATTTCTTGATCCATTGTTATGGGTGACACGTAAGTCTGTAAGGCATTTAGCCGATTATTTTGCGCGAAAAATAGATTCCGAATTTGCGTTTGGTCTGCTCCTTGGTTTTGCCCATACATGCGAACATAAATTCTTCCCTTGTTAACCAAAGGCCTAGGAGCCTTATCTGGATGAACTCTGATACAAATGATCAGGAGTTCTGACCTATCATCAAGTTTAAATTCACGAATCTCCGGGGTGAACTGAGGATCGATTTCATCCAAACATTTACTGACCAATTGTGTTAGAGCTATTTCACGAATTCCGACAAATCTGTCCTGAATTTGTTCATTTGAAACCCCCAACAGAATAATGCCCCCGTAAGTGTTAGCCATGGCTGTTATAGAAGGGATGACTCCCTCTGAGACCGATAGTTTGTATTCGATGAAATTGGTTTCAAATGGAGTTTCTTCGACGACTCTCCTAAGTAGCTCTAAAGTAATTTGTTCAGGAGCGATATTCAGAAAATCTGACAAATTGATCATGGCTAACCGTAATTATTCCCAACGATATTGTCATTGATTTACCGACATTTTCACGACTAAGTTCGAAAAATTGTTGTTACACACACGTAGCCTCTTCAAAGCAATTTAACTCAATTCAACAAACTATCCGTACTATTTAGAAATGGTAGATCGAACTGGACTCAACTCTCGAAATGCCCTCTGGCATCTCTTCTTCCTAATGGGAATTGTCTCGATGGCATGGGTCCCCAGAATTCCCGAAATTAAGCACCAATTCGGATTGAGCGATGGTGGGTTGGGCTTTGTGCTTCTCGGCAGTACATGTGGAGCTCTCATCGGTTCACAAGTAAGCGGTCGCCTAACTCACACATTCGGTTCACGACGGATCGCTGCAGTCGGTGCCACATTTATGACTGGTGGCCTCTTTTTAATGGGCGAGGCGCATCAGATTCTGCAATTGTTTTTCGGGCTATTTGTTATGGGTTTTGGTTACGTGATGCTGGATATCACAGTCAACACTCAAGCCGTTGCAGTAGAAAAAATTCTCGACAAGAGGTGGATGTCCACCTTCCATGGAACGTGGAGCGTTGGTTCTTTCGTAGCCACGGTGACAGGCGGATTAGTCGCGCACCTCATTACTCCGCAAGCAGAGTTAAAAATTGTTGCTGTGATTGCATTTATATTTTTCTTACCGGGCATCTACTTCTTACTTAGCGGAGATGATGACGGACACAAAGGTGATGATGGGAAGTCAGAGGGCAAACTCTCTCTCTTTGATAAGACCTCACTACCACTCTGGGCGATCGGTGTTGGTTTACTTGGATGCTTGCTCCCTGAGGGGGCGACGAGTGACTGGGGTGGCGTGCTGCTCCACGATCACATGGGAATTGGAAAGGGTGCTGACGCAATTGCTTTCGCGACCTTTGCACTCGCAATGATCACCAGCAGATTCCTTGGGGATCACTGGCTCTCTAAGTATGGTCCGCGCAGAACCGTAAGAGTCGGTGGATTTTTCGCTGGCATTACCTGGGGAATATCTATTGCTATCGCAGTCCCCCTCTCGGCACATGCAAAAATTCCCGCCGTCATTATTATCTGTATCGGTTTTGCTGCAGCAGGACTTGGCATCGGTCCCATGGTTCCCGCTTTTATGAATGCAGCTGCGCGGGTTCCTGGAGTGGCTCCTTCGGTAGCACTGGCTCGCGTAAACATCATTGGACTTGCCGCATTCTTTATTGGACCAACTCTGACCGGTGGAGTCTCACAACTCACCTCATTGCCAATCGCAATGTATATATCGGTCTGTCTACTGCTCTTTACCGGATACCAATCGAAGGTAATTCCGATCAACTGAGGGAAATGCGAATGCTCTCCCTGAAATGATGTGGAAACGGCTCCGATGAATATCCACCGGAGCCGTTTTTTAATCCCTTAACGAAGTGCCTAATTGTATCGACTATCAACAGCCTCATCTATCCACACAGGCGAAGGTGTTGGTAAGTAGTTGAGCGAGCAAAATCCTAAATTGCAGAAGTGCCTATAGCTCAGTGGATAGAGCAATCCCTTAACGAAGGATCGGCCCCGGGTTCGATTCCCGGTAGGCACCATGCGAAGCGCCTCGCGAGTCGTTACCGCGAGGCCTATGCATTGTGGAAGAAGCGGAAAACTTTCTGTGGAGCCCCCCGTCAGGATTGAACTGACGACCTTCCGCTTACAAGGCGGATGCTCTACGAGTGTGAATCCACAATAATTCCAACGAGCGTTCAGGGGCCAATCCGCTGCCTCTTACTTAAAAATAACGGGCATTGCACCCCTCAAACCACCAGATAAAACCCAGTTATATGCGTTGACCAACTGGTTGTATTTATAGATCTCCACCTGGTGAAGCACTGGGAATTGCTCTTGGAGCCAGACCCATTGCTCTCCAGCAGTCTCTTGGTGATCGAGCAAAATCTGGCCGAGGTCAAGCTCGGAGTTCTGGTTCTCAAGAAAAATCCTTGTTTCCCGTGACCAACCGTTATACCTAAGGAGAGCCTTGATATCCGCCAAAATGGAATACTTAAACTTAGTTCCTTGGTCAGGAAAACTAAATTGCTGTCCTGACACAGGTAGATCGTAATGCATGTAATAGTTTCGGAGTTTGTCTACGAACTGTCCCTCTGGGGTCATAAATGTTTCACGAAATTCAGAATATTTATTTGCCAAGTTAGATTCTGGATATTTAGAAATCAAATCTCTTGAACTTTCAATAACCGCTCTAAAGGCAGCTAAGTAATTAAAGATAACTCGATCTAGTTGACGATGTACCTGGTCGCGAATGACTGGCTCCCGAACATTTTGAATCATCTCAATAGCAAGATCTTCATCATTATAAAGTTTGTGAATTAGATTTTTCATGTCGGTTCGATTGAGATTCCAAATATTAAACATTCCCCTAAATGCAACCCAATCATTTTCATGCATTTGGCGCTTAGTCTCCGTCATGTCATTCTGAATCCTCACCAAATGAATCGCAGAATTATTCGCCGTTAGAGCTTCAGGCTCTGGGTAAGAACCAGATTGAAGTGAATAATAGACCGCACGTGTGAATGCTGAATCTGGTGGAACCTTAGCTACAAAAATTTTCCCCCTCCAAATTTCAGCGTCAAAAAGAGGCTGATCATCTATATATACCGCAGTGAATGGCAACTGAGAGTTCTCTACAATCTTCAGAGTATTAATAGGTTTATCCGAACCATCTAATGTAAACAACGCGCCACTTGAATTGATTTCTATATTTCTCAAGTGTCTGATCCTGTCTGTCGTTGAAAGTTGATTTTCATGCAATTCTCAATTCAACTTGCTGAATATATCCGTATTCTTCTTCACTATCGCAAATGACCACAATGCTCCTAGGACTTCCATCCCACGAAGTACCGCCTAGCGACTCAAGAGCTTCCTGCACAACATTTGAGAAAGCATCTTGAGGCAAGTCAATTGCATTGTAAGGTCGGGCGAAAACTTGGACCTCTCGCCCATCTTCTAATCTCAAACTTGCAACCGGAAAAGCTCTTGGAATCACTATTGGATAAGGAGTCACATCACTAATAAAGACATCAATACATATACCGTCAAAATCCTCGTCAAACGGAACTTGGATAGCAGCAGCTTCTTCGAAGGCCAAGATTGCATCTTGTTTTAGAATTACAAGTCGAGAAGCGTGAAACCATCCTGGAGCAACCTGACCTCTGTCTCTCGTGACGGCAAGATATTTCTTTTTCTTCCTTCCGTCTTCGGTTTTATAGGCGACGTGCCACTGACCAGACTCGTGATGTGAGACGTGCACCGAACCTTCCCTGGAACTATTTTCAATATAGACGTCACTTGTTTTTGAGGAGGTGTTGATTTGCCAGACGTGGCCATGATTCATGGAATTCAATCTCGCTTGAAATTTCACGTAGGAACCAGGGGGTAGATGTTTGTCACACATGACTCAATGATGAGTCAACAATCTCGAAATGTCTGCCTAAACTCCTGCGAAATTTTTTGATGGGCTAGAGAGTGACAAGCGGATGAGCTGGGGACACCGCCAAAATGCAGACGCGGACTTCTCAGGGGGTTAAGAAGCCTAAATAATGTTTCTGGAAACTGGAGCCCCCCGTCAGGATTGAACTGACGACCTTCCGCTTACAAGGCGGATGCTCTACCACTGAGCTAGGGAGGCGGACCGCCGTGGGCGGATCAACTGCGAGACGTAATTATGACACGTCAAAAAGGCAGAAGCGAACTCGCTCATATCGGGGTAGGTTTCGCAGGTGCGCCTTGGAGTCCTTGATGTCGGTTCTAACACAATCCACCTGCAGGTGGTCGATACCCACCCCGGAGCTCGCCCCAACCCCACTTTTAACTATAAAGAGGAGTTGCGCCTCACAGAGTTCTTGAATAATCAAAATGAGATTACTGAAGAGGGAATCGCGCTGCTGCGCAAATCAATTGGCAATGCGGTCATTCAGGCTCGCACCGTGCAGGTCAAAGAATTTCTTCCTTTTGCAACTTCAGCACTACGCGAAGCCGCAAATGGAGAGAGCATCATCGCCGGAATTAACAAGGAATTTAAGATTGATTTACAAGTACTCGAAGGTGATGAAGAAGCCAAGCTCACCTTCCTTGCAGCGCGACGTTGGTTTGGTTGGTCGAGTGGCCGCCTATTGGTGATCGATATTGGTGGAGGATCACTTGAGATCGCAGTTGGCGTTGATGAATCTCCAGAGGTAGCGACATCGCTTCCGCTCGGTGCATCACGTTTGACTCAAAAATTTCTCAAAGGTAATCCATATTCCCAAAAGGGAATCAATGAGATGCGCGATCACATCGAATCGCAATTAGAAGCTGTCTTGCCTGCTCTCGTAAAACACCAAGATTCCGATCGTTCAATTGCAACAAGCAAAACGCTACGCACCCTAGCTCGATTAAGTGGTGACTGGTATGGCACCAGTGGTGACAACATCAAGTTTGATGTTATTCGAAAGATTGCAACTCGTTTAGCAGATATGACTCATGAGGATCGCACCAAGTTGCCCGGCGTCTCTTCTAACCGCGCCAAGCAGATCGTTGCGGGAGCTTTTGTAACGGAGAGTGTGATGCGCAATCTCGATCTGAAAGAACTTGAAATCTGCCCGTGGGCACTTCGTGAGGGAATTGTTTTGAAATATATGGATTGGATGGAGAAGAGCTAAGTATTAAACCTTAGGCGCTTCTATCCGATCGATTTGTAGAACCTCTTTCTTATTATGAAAGAGCACCCAGGCCTCACCCGGCAATAACTTATTATCCGGATAATCAAAGTCAATCTTCTTGGTTAGCTTCTCCATCATTCGCGGCAAGACCGGATTGTGACTACACAAAATAATCTGCTTATTCTTCTTGATTAGCTCTTTGGCGTAGTCAATCGCCTTCTCTTTGTTCTTCCTGTAGGTGTACTCACTAACAGCATTGGTAATAATCGGGGTTATTTGTAGCGCTTTGGCCATCTGGGCCACCGTATCGAGACAACGGACCGCATCCGATGTATGAATCTCATCTAGCCCAAAGACTTGATAGAGCGACAACATTCGCTTCGCTTGCTGCTGTCCCAAGATCTGAAGCGGGCGATCTTCATCCTCACCCTGCCACTCGGTGCGCTCCAAAGCTTTGGCATGGCGCAACATGATGAGGGCCGACGAATCAAATGGTGTTGTACCAAAACGTTCCAAGATATATCGATCGCTATCCCGCGTCGCTTTGAATGCCGCGGACTGAAGGTCGAGCCAGATTATTTGATCGACTTCCTCGTTTGGATGGAATGCACTGTTGTCATCAACAAGTGAGGCGCTCCAATAAGCCACATGCTTTAGCCCATCTGGAACGTAATACTCGACTGAACCGATGTATGGTCCTAACTTGATGCTCAACCCGGTCTCTTCAAGAACCTCGCGATAAGCGCATGAGATCAGCGCTTCACCATCTTCTAACTTTCCCTTTGGGAGCGACCAATCGTCGTATCGCGGGCGATGTACGAGGAGAACCTCGACCTCACCTTCGATATCTCTACGCCATACAACTCCACCGGCGGCGATGATGCTTGGAGTCATCCTCGAGCCCGATACCAGTCGATCGCAGATGCGTGGAAGTCCTTCAATCGCACGCCGTCCGGACCGTTCTTTACCTCGAGCCATTTACCATCAGGCAATAGTTCCCAACGAACAAATTCATCCGAGAGATAACTATCAATGGCTCCGATTAAAAATCTCTTGTGATCGCCTTGCGTGATCTGAACCAAGCTCTCTACGCGACGATCCAAATTGCGGTGCATTAGATCGGCGCTACCGATATAAAGCTCATCGCTTCCATCATTAGCGAAATGGAATACTCGCGAGTGCTCAAGGAAGCGACCGACGATAGACCTGGCTCGAATATTGTCAGAGAGACCAGGAACGCCAGCACGGATTGCGCAGATGCCTCGCACAACAAGATCGACTTTAACTCCAGCCTGCGAAGCCTTGTAAAGCGCTTCGACAAACTCTTCATCGAGAATGGAGTTGAGCTTCATGCGGATAAAAGCAGTCTTTCCAGAACGATGATTTGCGATTTCACGATCAATGCGCTCGAGCAATCCCGTTCGCATAGTGCGAGGCGCAACGAGTAAGCGCGAAAAGGCGGTTTGTGGAGCAAAACCAGAGAGCTGATTGAAGAGCTTATTTACATCCTCGCCAAGCAAGGGATCTGAAGATAAGAGTCCAAAATCCTCGTACAGGCGCGCGGTCTTTGGGTTGTAGTTACCTGTACCAATATGCGAATAACGCCTAATTCCATTGGCCTCTTGGCGCACCACAAGGGAGAGTTTGGCGTGGGTCTTAAAGCCAATCAGGCCGTAGACCACGTGCACTCCAGCATCTTCAAGTTTTCTAGCCCAGCGCACATTGGCTTGTTCGTCAAAGCGTGCACGGATCTCAATCACTGCAAGAACTTGCTTTCCAGCTTCAGCGGCTTCGATCAGCGCCTGCACAATCGGTGAATCACCCGATGTGCGATAGAGGGT
>JGI24891J29808_1000828_pt1 | contig 10140 bp, 9 predicted proteins | sample FreactcultuFSWF8_FD_29808 | JGI IMG/M metagenome (IMG submission 29808) | reverse complement strand
CTTGGCATTAGGACGGGAATTCTCAGACATCCTCTATTAAAGAGGTAAGAGTGAACTATGTCTCGAGACATAAGAGAACTATGTCGTGGAACAGGACACCTTCAAGCGCACTTTTCAAAATTTCCAGTACGAACTGAGTTAGATTCACACTTTTTCGCTACTATTTCTTGATGCGAAAAATAACGGGATACTTTCTTGCAACTTTCTTGCTTGTGGTTGGTTGTGGAGTTATTCCGTCAATTGTTTCTGTAGATACTTCAGTCGCAGATGTCCCCACTAACCTTACGTTGGGTCCAGCTGGAACCACCATCAATTTTTTTCTGAGTGACCCCGCAAAATCTGGCAACGCAATGGCGCAAGGTTCGGGCATGTTTTGGAGTCTCGCCGGAACCAGCGCACAGTACGTAAAAGAAAATGCATCCGGAATGGTCTATTTCTCCTGGCCTGCGGGTACGTACAACATCTACACCGTTAATTCCGCTACAGATGATGCAACCCAGTCAGATCGCATCGAATACACGATTGTTATGGGAACTACTGGCCCCATCTCTGTTACGGGACCTAATGCAGATCTCACTCCAAATGCTCAAGGCATTTACATCGTGACCTCGGCGGTGCCCGCCGCAGCTGTTCCGGATGACCCAAATAGCCCATGGCACCAACTTCAAGGCGCCCCCCTAACCAGAGCTGGTCACATGTTGTTATTGACCGATGGTTCGGTGCTATTCCACGACGAAGGTGCCAATCAGGACGGAACATCAGACTGGTGGAAATTGCAACCAGATTCTCATGGGAATTACCTGACAGGGACCTGGACTCATCTTGCCTCGACTCCCGCTAGCTATACACCCGCAAACTTGGGTTCTGGTGTGTTACCCGATGGGCGAGTCATTCTTGAAGGTGGGGATCTTAACGGAACAGATACATGGGTTGGGCAAAACACCGGCGAAATTTATGATCCTGTCGCTAACACATGGACCTCAGTCACTCCTCCAAACAATGGTCAAGGTGAATTTGCTTCCATAGCTGATGCCCCTTCTGTCGTACTACCGAATGGTTCATTTATGTTTGGACCATCCGGCAATGGAGACGCTGGAGCAGTAAATCAAAAGAACATTGCAATATTTAATGCGGCCAATTCCACCTGGAGCGTTGTCACGGGTGCAAATAGGAAGTCTGCAAATCCCGAAACAGCTTTTACTCTTTTACCGAGTGGAAGCATTCTATGTATTTCGACGCTTTATAAAGCAACCGACAAGTCTGCAGATTTATACAATCCTTTGACTCAAACGTGGAGCCAAACTGGTCCGATTCCCAATACTTTGTTAGACCCACTTACGGCGGATGGTACAGATATTTCAGAAATTGGCCCATCAATAGTGATGCCAAATGGAAATGTCTTCTCTGAAGGGTCGGATTCCCAAACAGCAATCTACGATTCTGCAACGAATACCTGGGCTTCTGGCCCCGTTTTACCTGTAATCGATGGGATTAAATATGTTGCAGACGACGCGCCATCAGCAGTCTTGCCAAATGGAAATGTCTTGGTCGTATTGAGCCCTATAGATAAGAGTGGCCATTCAATTGGGCCTACACACTTATTTACATTTGATGGAAACGTATTCACCGAAATCGCGAACCCAAATTCATCAAGTCTCAACACGGAACCCGCCTTTATTGGAGCGCTTATTCCTTTGCCTAGCGGCCAAATCATGATGACAGATAGGGGAACGGGCAAGATTTATATTTACACACCAACCGGTACTTCAAATTCATCGTATCTACCAGTAATTACAAGCGTTGATAAGAGTGTTGCAGCAGGATCCACATATTCATTATCAGGCACCCAATTGAGCGGGCTGACTACCGGCGCTTCATATGGTGATGATTGGAATCCAAATACAAATTATCCGCTAGTGCAGATTACAAACAATACAACTGGTGAAGTTAGATATGCGCGCACCTTTAACATTTCTTCTTATTCCATCGCCCCAAATACCCCAGGTACTTTGAGTTATCAACTGCCGTCGGATATAACTGATGGCGTATCTTCGGTACGAGTCGTTGCTAGTGGATTTGCATCTTCCCCAGTATCTGTGACGGTTACTGGAGGCACGCCGCTTCCTCTGCCGACAGTTACACCAACTCCGACTCCAACGGCTTCCTCTAAGGCTCCGACATCGAGTACTTCGCCCTCTACCAAAGTTCTCTCAAAGAAAACTATCACTTGTGTAAAAGGAAAAATCTTAAAGGAGATTTCCGGCCTCAATGCTAAATGCCCGGTCGGTTATCAACTCAAGAAGTAATTCTCTGCTAACAATTTGCTAACACGCCCCAAAAACAACTGGGGACTATGTGACATCTTGAGGGATTCAGATCGTGAATTTGGGCGTAAAACCGAACAGTCGGAGACCACCTGAAACATTAGGAAACAGGTGGTCTACGACTACGGATCAGAAGGTTAGGGGTTCGAATTCCGTCAAGCGCACTTTTTCCAAGTTTACCCAGAATAACTTTTAGTAATTTGAATTTGTGCCATAATTAACGCACCATCAGGTTGGCAGGCAAAGGGATTTAACCTTCGGGTTGAGTCCCTTTGTTATTTGTTTTCCACACATGGCAGTTACACACACCCTCTGAATTTGAAATTAACCAAAGTCAATTGACATCTAGATACTTCTCTTGCGAGGTTGGCGTGGTGTAATTGGCAGCACATCAGTTTTTGCCAACCTGACGGTGCGGGTTCGAACCCTGTCGCCAACTCCGCAGCCTCATATTAGTTTTACTGATCGATTGGCAACGGTCCTCTAAGTAAAGCTATTTGAGCGGGGGTCTTGGGTCTAACCCTGAGACCCCTATTTAATGTCTAGAGAAATTATTGAATTCCAGTGCCCAGTTTCATCCCACGAGGCGCACTTTTAGCGAATTCGGCGAAAGCATTAATGGTGAAAGAAAGGGCTCCCTGGTAAATCACCAAGGAGCCCTTTGCAGCCATCTGACCGAAAAATTGTAGATTAGATCTATCCCCAAATGAAAGATACTAACAACCAATTTCCGCCCTTTTTTAGTGAGAATCATATTTCTGTACTTTCAGCGGATGCGGCTGTAGCTCAGCGGATAGAGCAGCCATCTGACGAACGGCAGGTCGTGAGTTCGACTCTCACCGGTCGCATATCTACGGGATAACCTTCACCTCGTCAGTGGGGGTTATTTCATAAATCTTTACAAAACTAACCTAGATTCAGGACGACTTCCCAGTCCCCAGTTTCAAAGACTGATGCAGAGAACGTTCTTAATACATTGAGCGGTGACGGCCATATTTGTGCTCAAGCCGATCTCCGTGACCCGGCGGCCATAAGGAAAATGGTCGAGTTGGTCGCTCACGAATTTGGAAAGATTGATGTGCTGATCAACAATGCTGGCATCTTTATTGATCACCCCATCGAATCTACAACTTACGAAGAGTGGCAAAGTGCTTGGGAACAAACCATAGGAGTTAACCTCATTGGTGCCGCCAACGTCACGTGGTGCGCGATGCAACATATGCCTAAGGATGGCAACTCAAGAATCGTAAACATTGGCTCGCGTGGCGCATTTCGTGGAGAGCCGGCGAATCCCGCATATGGCGCATCAAAGGCTGCACTGGTCGCATTTGGTCAGTCGATTGCTAAAGCGTTAGCACCAATGAAAATAGGTGTTACAACTTTGGCCCCAGGATTTGTTGAAACTGAGATGGCTGCCAAATTGCTAGATGGTCCTGAAGGGGATGGAATTCGCGCTCAAAGTCCCTTTAATCGCGTAGCAAAACCCGAAGAATTAGCAAAGGCGGTTTATTTTCTCGCTTCGGCTGAAAGTGAGTGGGCTAGTGGCGCAGTTCTAGATTTCAATGGTGCCTCGTACTTGCGTATGTGATTTACTTCTTTAGTTGCCGTAACCCATCTACCAACCGAGTGACATCTTCAATTGTGCTGTAAGGGGCGAGCCCCGCTCGGACTGCACCGGTATCGCCCAGACCCAGAGCTCTTGAAACCTCCAGCGCATAAAAGTTTCCTGCAGGAGCATTAACCTTAAGTGCGGATAAATGTTTGTAAATATCTACGCCATCGAATCCCGCGATATTGAAGTAGATGGTTGGAGTTCGTACAGGCGCGTGGCCATAGGTGGTAACGCCAGGCAGTGATTGGATCTCTCGCTCCATAATATTAAACAGGTGTTCCTCGTACTTCTCTAACTCCTTCATTGAATACACGATCTTCTCTCGCCTGCTTGGCAAACTACTCGTAACCAAATTTGCTAAGTAATCAATTGTGGCAGTACATCCAGCCATGAGTTCATAGGGGAGTGTGCCGTATTCGAATCGCTCGGGGACCGCGGTGGTTGATGGCAAGAGCTTGTCGTTATGCAAAGTCTGAAGCAAGTGTGGTTTTGCGGCGATTGCTGCGCAGTGCGGTCCTAGTAATTTATAGAAGGAGAGTCCGTAAAAGTCTGCACCTAATCCCTGCATATCTATCGCAGCGTGGGGGGTCAGGTGAACCCCATCTACGTAGAGCAGCGCACCGAATTTATGAACTTCGGAGGCTATCTCTTTAATATTGGGTCGAGTACCTAATGTATTTCCAGCTCCCGTGACTGCGACTAGACGCGTCCTCTCGCTCAAGAGTTCAGAGATCGCGGATGTTGGTAGCTCGCCAGTCTCGATATTAAATTTGGCCCACTTAACAACGACTCCGACCGATTCAGCTGCCTGTACCCAGGGACGAATATTTGAATCGTGGTCGAGCGTGGTGACAATGATTTCATCGCCAGAGCTCCAACTTTTGGCTAACGCTCGCGAGAAGTCGTAAGTAATTTGGGTCCAGCTTCTGCCGTAAACGATCCCGGCGGGGTCCGCGTTGATCAAGTCTGCGACCGCCTCACGAAAATCTAAAACGATCTTGTCGGCATTTCTCTCGGATAGCGTCATCGTGTTTCGGTTAGAAATAGGCGAGGTGATCGCCTCAGAGATTGCCTTGCCAACCGGTGTCGGAACCTGACTACCGCCCGGGCCATCGAAGAAAGCTAAGCCAGAGTTAAGGGAGGGGAAATCAGCTCGGATCTTTTCGACATCGTAAGTCACAGGGCACATTCAAGTCGCATCAACACAATTTATCAATGGGAGTCATTTTCGAGAGGCTCGCGAATTCCAAAGCGGCTACTATCTCTAAATGTCGGTCATCGCCTCAGTCCATGGAGTCTTGGGGGCACATAGATATTCGCAGGAAGAGATCACAAAATATTTCACAAAGATCGTTTCGCCGGAAGGAAATCAAGAGGCGGTAATAAATCGCATCCATCAGGCGACTGAAGTTAAATTTAGAAGTTTGGCGCTATCCGCTGAAGGTTATGCCGAACTCGATGACTTTACAGATAGCAACGATGCATATATCTCTGTTGCACTGGAGCTCGGTGCTAAAGCGATTCTTACCGCTCTCGAGCAAGCTGGATTGAGACCCGATGAGGTCGACTTCATCATGGCCACTTCAATTACAGGTCTAGCCACACCATCTATCGAGACTCGCCTAGTTCCAATCGTTGGTTTTCGAGAAAATATCAAACGAGTACCTATCTTTGGGTTGGGATGTGCAGCAGGAGCGGCGGGAATCGCGCGCCTCGATGACTATTTGATCGGACACCCCAATGATGTAGCGGTGCTCCTCTCTGTCGAACTTTGTTCACTCACTCTGCAACGTGATGATCTCTCTATGGCCAATATCGTCTCCTCTGGACTGTTTGGTGATGGTGCAGGAGCTCTCGTGATGGTCGGTGCCGAGCGGGCAAAGCAGATGGGAATCAAGGGTCCGCGCGTAATTGCATCCCATAGCCGCGTCTATGCAGATACCGAATCTGCCATGGGTTGGAATATCGGAAGCGGAGGTTTCAGCATTATTTTGGCTCCTTCTGTATCAGAAATCGTCTTAGAACATATCGGACGTGATGTCGATTCATTTCTGAGTATTCAGGGTCTAAAACGTGAGGATATTTCGCAATGGGTCTGCCACACCGGCGGTCCAAAAATATTACAAGCAGTAGAAGAAAGTTTAAATTTATCCGATAACGAACTAGCGGTCTCTTGGCTATCGCTAGCAGAGAAAGGAAATCTCTCTTCTGCTGCCGTGTTGCATATTTTAAGTGATGTCCTTGCCGGCCGTGGAACCACAAAGCCAGTAGCTGGTACTTCAGGATTAGTCATGGCTATGGGTCCTGGATTTTCCTCTGAGCTCGTTCTATTGAAGTGGTGAATATGTCTGGACAGAGCGCTTTTACAATTTTATTGGTGCTGGTCGCACTGGAGCGTATCGCTGAGTTGATTATCTCTAAGAGGAACCTGACGTGGAGTTTTGCTCAGGGCGGCATCGAATTTGGTCGATCCCACTATAAATACATGGTCGTGATTCATATCTTTCTTTTGCTTGGTTCGCTCATAGAAGTTTGGACCTTTCGAACGACTCTCAATCCAGTTCTATCTTGGGGAGCGTTCGCTTTAGCCATTGGAGCTCAGGCGCTGCGGTGGTGGTGCATTGCAACGCTGGGTCAACGTTGGAACACTTTAGTTGTCATTATTCCGGGCAAAGCCCCAATAGCTACTGGTCCTTATAAGTGGCTAAAGCATCCCAACTACGTTGCAGTTGTTATTGAGGGATTTGCGCTACCCATGGTTGGTTTTGCTTGGCGAACTGCACTCATATTTTCATTTCTAAATTTTTTCGTTTTAAGAGCCAGACTAAAGAGTGAAAATGCCGCTCTCGCAACTCTGCCGAGAGAGTCATGATTGATCTTTTAGTTGCTGGCGCGGGTCCAGTGGGACTTGTCACCGCAATCCATGCAGCAGAGGCCGGTCTTGATGTTGCAGTTGTAGAGCCGCGAGCAGGAACCATCGATAAGGCTTGTGGTGAAGGACTTATGCCTAAAGCGTTGGAACATCTTTCTCGCATCGGTGTTAATCCATACGGAGTGGATTTCTTTGGGATTCGATACTTAGCGGGTAGCACGAGCGTTGATGCGCGGTTCACGAGTAATCCAGGAAGAGGAGTGCGAAGAACTGTTTTGCACGATGCGCTACGGGAGCGCGCTCACGAACTACATATTAACTTTATTGACGGGAGAGTCGATGAGATTGTTCAAAGTAATTCATCGGTCACTGCCGCAGGAGTTCAAAGCCGTTACCTCATAGGAGCAGATGGATTGCACTCGACGGTGAGAGCCAACCTTGGACTGGAGATTGGTACACCGAAAAACCGGCGACCACGCTATGGAGTTCGACAACATTTTACGATTGCTCCATGGTCTGATTTGGTGGAGGTTTATTGGCTGCCTCACGCCGAGGTTTATGTAACGCCTGTCTCTGAGGATACGGTTGGCCTTGCAATACTTGGATATACAGGTTTGAATTTTGAAGAAGTGATCTCCCAGATTCCCACTCTTGCTGCGAAGATTCATTCAGCCTCTCCTGCAAGCAAGTTACGCGGTGCTGGGCCACTTCGCCAGCGAGCTTCGCATCGAGTACAGGGACGTGCGTTACTGGTAGGGGATGCTGCGGGTTATGTCGATGCCCTCACTGGAGAAGGTTTGCAGGTTGGTTTCGCTGAAGCAGAGGCTGCAGTTAAGTCGATAGTTTCAGGTGAAATCAGTTCCTATGACGCGAAGTGGCGCAAGATCACACGCTCATACCGGATGCGATCAGGCGGATTGCTCTGGGCATCTTCTAAACGGGCGATTCGCCCAGCGATTGTTCCTGCGGCCCGCGCTCTTCCACCTGTATTTAGGGGGATCGTTAGGAGCCTAAGTTAGTTCTGAATAAATCTTCGTTGAAAGTTAGTGCAAAGCCTTATCTGCATCGGTCCAGCGAAGTGAGGTGAAAAGGATCTCCAAGCCCGCCTGAGTTGGACTGGCACAAAAAAGTCCCACTCTCCAATTGCGAGAAGGGTCTAAAGGTGCCAATCGAACTAGTCGCCACTCATCATCGCAACGAGCTCTAACAGTTAGCGCATCACCTGACCTAGAGAATCGTAAACTCACTTCGCGGTTCATCCAATCTGTAACCGGTGCCACCGACCAATCTGATTTCTGGATAGTCACAACGGCTCCTAATTGCGGAAAATCATCGGCGAACTCCACTCCACCCTTAATCCAATTTTCATCGTCGCTGTAGGCAATTAAACCCGCCTGGTCAAATTGCTTCGTGTAGTTGAGTATCCAGGTAACTTCAATAGCGGAATCTTGCGGAAATGGATTGAGTAGGGCATGCCCACTTAAATGAGTAAATCCATAGGAAGTTTTCTGCCAAAAGTCAGATTCCTCTTTGGCCAGTACGGATAGGCCCTCTGCATTCAGATTCGCACTCACTGGAGGGTTGAGCCACTCTCCCGATCCCAGTTCATTCATAACTAGATCATAATGAGTGGCTGGCCACTGCCTTCTAGTTTTATGGTTAGGTTTAGCCGTGAATTCTCCGGAGCAGAGTCAGAAGAGCCGACTACCTGCGGGCTTATATGCAATTGGACTCGGTGGAGTTGCCATCGGCCTAACTGAATTTGCCATCGCCGGATTGCTCCCAATTGTTGCCCACGACTTTCATGTCTCTACCGCAAAGTCAGGTGTGCTCGTTTCTGGATATGCGGCCGCTGTTGCAGTAGGTGGAGTCTTTCTTACTAGTCTTCTAACAAAACTAGATCGCAAGAAAACTTTGATCGGCGTGATGCTCTTCTTCGTAATTGGAAACTTGATTTCAGCTCTTGCACATTCCTTTGATCTCATGCTTATCGGAAGATGTATCTCCGCACTCTGTCACGGAGCCTTCTTTGGGATTGGCGCCGTTGTCGCAGTAAATCTTGTTTCACGAGAGCGAAGAAGCACGGCTATATCCATCATGTTTGGTGGAATTACCGTCGCAAATGTACTTGGGGTTCCTTTCGGAGCATGGATTGGGCAGCGCTACGGATGGCGTGTAGCGCTCATGTCGATCGTCGTGATCGGATTGTTGGCCCTGGTTGGATTAGCCTGGTTTCTGCCGCAAAGACTGGGGCATGGAGACTCCACTCACAAAATTCCGTTAAAGACTGAGCTCCTCGTCTTTCGTAACAAGCAGGTCTGGCTCTCACTTCTTATGACGGTATTCGGATTTGGTGGAATGTTTGGCGCTTACACATACATTGTTTTCACTCTTGAGGATGTCTCGAAGTTCGCAGTGTCCACCGTTCCATCGTTGCTCCTGCTCTTTGGCGTTGGCGTATTTGTTGGCAATTACTTCGGTGGAAAGTTGGCGGACTGGAAACTCAATCGAGCTCTTTCGCTGGAGATGTTACTTCTCACCTTGGTCTTATTAGCTTTTAGTTTCACCGCGCATAACAAGATTTGCACAGTCATTGCGCTCTTCTTGATGGGAGCGCTGGGATTTGCTCAATCGGCTGCGCTTCAGATGCGTGTAATGCATTACGCGGGGGAAGCCCCAGCGATCGCATCGGGAGCCAACATCACCTCATTCAATCTAGGTAATGCACTCGGTGCATGGCTCGGTGGATGGTTAATCTCATTAAACCTGGGGTATTCGTCGCCTTTATGGGGTGGAGCGATAATTACTGGAATTGCGCTCTTGGCCTTTGGTATCAGCTACATGACCGGGCGCCACCAAAGTTCCTGGCTCGAGTAGCAGCTTCCACTTTCTATTTAGCAAATTCCCAAAGGTGTCCATCGGGATCTGCAAACAGTAATGTTCTTATGCCCCAAGGCCGATCAAGCGGACCATTTATTAGTGATACGCCGAGCGCAGCTAAACGTTTTACCTGAGCATCGACATCCTCTACCTGGATAGTGAATTGATATCTCGATCCACTTTCTCGAGAAGCCACCAAAGCTGGACCAATTAATTCAGGAGCTTCGGAGTCCACAAGGAGATTGATCAGGAGCTCACCGAACTTAAATACAACAGAATTCTCATCCTCGTAGATCGGTTGCTTCTCCAAGACTCTCTCATAGAAGGTTTTAGCAACCTCTTTATCTGCAACAAATAAGGTGGTTGCAAATATCTTCTCGGCGAAACTCATTTGTTAAGCCTAATTACTGAGTGACCAATGTCAAAGGTAAATACCTTATAGTTCATTATGA
>JGI24891J29808_1000827_pt1 | contig 10146 bp, 11 predicted proteins | sample FreactcultuFSWF8_FD_29808 | JGI IMG/M metagenome (IMG submission 29808) | reverse complement strand
TATATGCGCCGTGATGAATTGATGAGCCATCTTAATCGGATGGAATCTATGCTCGGTAAAATTTTCGACAAGCTCGATAACAAGGTGGATAAATAATCATGGCTACGATCACCCCAAATAAGCTGATTACCGAGCCAAATATTAACGATCAAGGTTGGGGTTTAACGCTAAACACCGATTTTTCGATCCTTGATCAGTCGCTGGGTTCATCCTTTCCAGTTACCCTTACTGGTTCAGCGTTAAGCGGGACACCTTACGCATTAACAACCAGCACTCCTCTCGTCGGCGGCATTTCATGGTGGACGGCGCAACAGCTTGTTGTGACGGGCCTGCTTACGGCAAATGCAACAGTTACCATTCCAACCACCTTGGGATCTGGCACGGCAGGTGGCGCTTGGATCATTTATAATGGCACGACGAATACGGGTGGACCGTGGACTTTGACGTTTAAAACGGCATCGGGAACCGGCGTTACAATCGCTCAGGGTTCGTCTGCTTATGTGTATAGCAATGGCATAAACATCCTTTATGCCGACAACAATATCACCAATTCTCTGACATCCCCTACATTTACCTCTTTGACGGTAAATGGGACGTCCAATTTAAATGGAACATCCTCTGCGGTTTCTCTCGTGTTGCCAAATGCTGTTGAAACAACAACTGTATCTGCAACTGCTGCAACCGGTACGATCAATTATTATACGGCTTCACAATCCGTTCTTTATTACACGACATCAGCTTCTGGAAATTGGACATTAAATGTCGCTCATTCTTCGGGGACGACATTGAATGCTGCATTGGCGGTCAATCAGACCATTACACTGGTTTTTATGGCCACTCAGGGTGCAACCGCATATTATCCAAGTTCATTCACGATTGACGGTTCTCCCGTAACGCCAAAATGGCAAGGTGGATCCGCACCCGTATCTGGAAATATTAACGGTGTTGATGTTTATGCCTATACGATTGTGAAAACGTCATCTTCACCAACTTATTCTGTTTTTGCCTCTCAAACACAATTTAAGTGAGGATATAATGCCAACGGCAATTACTTTTGGTGCAGCATCAGCAAGAAATTTTGGATTTTTGTCGAATGGGGCCAAAGGTCAAATAGCATATACGACAGCTGGAACTTACACCTTTATTGCTCCCGATGGCGTATCATCCGTTTGTGTTGTCGCGGTCGGTGCCGGCGGTGTTAACACTCCAAATACAGCAGGTAATGCTGGCGGCGGCGGTGGCTTAGGTTGGAAAAATAATATTCCGGTTGTCGGTGGGCAATCATATACGGTTGTCGTGGGTGTAGCAGGGACAACCAGTTATTTCATTAGCCCATCAACAGTTTCTGGCGTTGGGGGAACTGTACATACAGGCGGAACATTCGTCGGTGATGGCGGCGGCAATGGCGGAACGGCTAGCGATGGCGCAGGTGGCGCAGGCGGATATTCTGGCAATGGCGGCAATGGTGCTACCAGTACTGGAAGCGCTAATTCTACAGCAGGATCGGGCGGCGGCGGTGGCGGCGGAAATTATCTTCTTGGACAAGGCGGTGGCGGTGTTGGCCTGCTGGGTCAAGGCGCAAATGGCGTAGCAGGCGGCGGCGGCGGTTCTGGCGGCACAAATGGTAAAGGTGGTATAGCAGGTTACGTCGGTGGTGATTACGGCGGTGGCAATTTAGGAAATACTGTCGGCGGTGGCGGTGCGGTTCGTATTATTTGGGGCGCAGGTAGAGCTTTCCCGTCAACGAATACAGGGGATTTATGATGGATCCATTTACCCTGATCGCTGGCGCAACGGCTTTATATAACACCATCAAGTCAGCCGTCGATGCCGGTCAGGACGTAATGGATACTGCCGATAAGGTGGGCGCATTGTTCGCTCGCGTGGCACAAGTGGTTCAATTGACTTCTGCGCCGCGCAAAAAAAAACTGTTTCAATCTCAGTCCGATTTTGAGGCCGAGGCCGTCAAGCTGTATGCCGCCAAGGCCAAAGCGCAACAAATGGCCTCCGAGGTCAAAAACATGTTTGTTTCGACCTATGGTGCAGCCGCATGGGACGGCATTCAACGCCAAGTGATCGAGATGCGAAAAGATGCCGCACGAGAAGCTGCAGCTGCCTTAAAACAGCAGGAAGAAACCCGCCAAGACTTGATTATGGTTGGCGGNATTATCGGATTTCTGTTATTAGGCATGGGAATTATTGGCGTTATTTTGATGATTACGGTGAAGTGATATGCTGAAAGCCCTCAAACACATGTTCACTGGCGTGGACAACGAAACATGGGACATTGGCCGCATTCTGTGGGCCAAGATGGCGCTGGTTTATTGCGTCGTCAGCGCGTATCACGCCGTGATGCATGGCATCTTCGATCCTCAGAATTGGGCGATTGGCGCATCGGCAATTCTTGCGGGTGGTGGTGGTGGCCTAGCATTAAAAGCTAAAACGGAGCCGGGCAATGTTTCTGCTTCTTAATCCGGTAGTGCGTAACATTCTGTTTGTTTTGGCGCTGTCAGCAGCGATCCTAATTGGTTATGCGGTCTGGTCAAATCATCTTGAAGCCATCGGCGCTCAAGCTGAGAAGGACAAGGAAGCGGCAATTGCCCTCCAGCATGAGCAAGAAGTCGAATCCAAAGCGACAGCTGTGGATCAGGCTGTATCGCAGGATCAATCGCCACAAGACACGCTCAACAAGCAATGGAGCCAGCCATGAGGGTAAGTAAGATACTTATCGTCGTTTTGTCCGCCATTTCCCTCGCCGGCTGCATGAAACCAGAGGTCAAGATCGTGGACACGTCGTGCGATTGGGTGAAGCCGATCTTCGTGCGCAAGGCCGATAAACTCTCCAGCCCGACGGCTACCGAAATCCTTGCCCACGACGATAAGTGGAAACAATTCTGCGGTGCAAAATGAACAATAATTGGGAACAGTGCTTCGCCCTAGTGCTAAAGAACGAAGGTGGTTACGTTGACAATCCTTCCGATCCCGGCGGTACCACCAATCTTGGTTGCACCAAAGCGACATGGGAAGCATATATTGGTCATTCCGTCACTAAAGCTGACATTGAAGCCCTTACTCCAAATGATGTCATGCCTCTGTATAAGACCAAATACTGGGATACAGTGAAGGGTGACGATCTGCCTTATGGGGTTGATTATGCAGTCTTTGATTTTGCCATCAATTCGGGGCCGTCCCGCGCCGCAAAAACCCTTCAGTCGGTACTCGGTGTGGCAACGGACGGACAAATCGGCCCAGCCACGCTTGCTGCTCTTGAAACGGCAAACGCTCGCGATGTTGCTACTCAGGTCTGTGAAGCCCGTTTAGCCTTCTTACAATCCCTTCCGACATATGATACATTCGGAAAAGGGTGGTCGCGACGTGTTTCTGAGGTCGAAAACACGGCGTTTAGCATGGTTGGGTAACAGATATGGCAACTGCTCTAACTTATAATGATTATATCACCCAAGTTGCCACCATGTCAGTCGTTCCTTTGGATTCGACGCAGACGTCCCCTGTTGCAACCATAGATCCTAATTTTCAAGCAATTATCCCTTCGATGATCAGCTATGCCGAGGATAGGATCCAGCGCGATCTGGATTTCTTGGCATCGCAAACATCAATTGTTTATACTTCTGCTCCCAGTGGGCCTTCAGCCCTTATTTCGGAAAGCACATCAACGTTCTCAATTCCATTGAGCAGTTTCATTACAATTCAAACTGTCCAGATTTCCCCTGCTGGTACAGGTGTGGGCTATGTGCCTCTCTTGCCAGTTTCAAAGGAATTTATCCAAAATGTTTATGGATATAATTCGTTAACAACCCAAGGCATTCCGCAATATTTTGCGATGTATGGGGCTGACGGAACATCGCCTTTGAATTGGCAATTCCTGCTCGGACCTACGCCGGATCAAGCATATGATCCATTGGTTACCGGAACAATCCGGTTTACGCCGATGGATTCGACTAATGGTGGTACGAATACGACGTTCATCAGCACTTATTTGCCTGAAGTGTTTATTATGGCCTCGATGATTTACATCTCGGCATATCAGCGCAATTTTGGCCGTGAATCTGATGATCCTCAGATGGCGCAGTCGTATGAAAACCAATATCAGGAATTGATAAAGAGCGCGACCGTTGAGGAGTTCCGCAAGAAATTTCAGTCATCTGGTTGGACGCCATATTCGCCTTCACCTGTTGCTACACCGACGCGGGGATAATTCATGCCACACGCGACGATGACACTGATCCCCGGTATTGATACCAATAAGACGCCTGCTTTAAATCAGGCGGCGTTTTCTCAATCGCAACTGGTTCGCTTCATTCCTGATCGCAATGGAATGGGATTAATCCAAAAGCTCGGCGGCTGGGTAAATTGGTCACCGTCAGTTGTGATACCACAAATCACTGAACTTCGTCCGTGGGAAGATTTGAACGGCAATCAACGTCTTGCTGTGGGCGCAGACAATAGCTTGTCATATATAAACAATTCAACAAAATCTCTTATTAATATCACCCCTCAGACTGCAACAAGCAGCGCACCTGCAGCTCCGGGTTGGACGCCAACATTTTCAAGCAATCTTGTTTCTCTGTCGCTTCCAAGCGTTACCAGCGGAACATCATCCGGTGGTATTGGAACGCTTACCTTTTCATCGCCTCATGGGATGACCAATGGCGATACCATCGTCATTGCCTCATATTCATCGACAAGCTGGAATGGAACATTTCAGGTTACAGTCATCGCAACAAATGTCCTGACAATTGTCGGCCCAACAACCGCATTGTCTGGATCCGGTACGATCACAACATCATTAATTGTTGGTACACCGGTGATTTTTGAAACGACAGGAACGCTCCCGACAAGTTTATCGACATATTCTGGCGCAAAGCAGGTTTATTATGTTGCCGCATCACCTGCGCCGACGACGACGACATTTGCGCTTACGACCAGTTCTGGAATTGGCGGATCTCAGGTAACATTTAGCGGATCAGGATCTGGCACTATCACTGCAACTGTTCCAATTGCCACGACCGTTTCAGGGTCATCGGTTGTAACGATTTATGATACCGGCTTAGGTTTCCAGAGCAACGTTTCATTCAGTAACAGCGGATCAAGTCCGGTTATTATCACGGCTGGCTATGCGCCTGTGGCAAACACTGCAGTTGTTTTTTATCCTACCGGCGGAGCATCAAGCTTGCCTTCAGGCATTGGAGTGACGCAAGGCGTAACATATTATGCTCAACCGTTAACATCGACGACATTTAATCTTACTGATGCCAAGACGAGTGGGTCGTTTAATTACATCACATCCACCGGTGGCAATGCCAATATGTTTGCGCCGGATCAAATCCGTCAAAATTTCAATGTTTTGGTTGAAACACCCATCAGCATATCGAATTTGCGAATTTCGGGGGTCTACACCGTAACAACCGACACGCCAACGTCTGGTTTATTCAGCATTTACACAATTGATACCGGGATAAATGCGACTGCCACAACGGGCATATCAACAATTCCAACATTTACGCCTGATTATAATGGGTCTGCAGGCTTTTCCGATGTCACTGTCACTGAAATAAATCATCCATATTTTACCGGTTCAACGGCCACATTCCTTGTGCCTACAACAGGATCGGGGCTGACAATTTATGGAAATTATCCAGTAACCTATATTAATTCAACTCAATATCGGATTACGGCATCAACCGCTGCGACATCAGCTAATGTGTTCGCAATGAATTATTCGGATGCCGCTTTTCAGTATTTTTTCAATATTGGATCGGCATCTGCTGCTTTGGGTTATGGTAGCGGAGGCTATGGCTCAGGTGGTTATGGTGCGGGTGTTCCTGCGTCGTACCCAACGGCCACGCCTATTACGACATCGGACTGGGTAATCAACAATTTTGGCGAAATTCTTTTGGCCAATCCGCAAGGTGGTGCAATTTATTATTGGTCACCCACGAACAACACGACAACAGCATACCTTCTGCCCACGGCCCCGATAGCTAATCAGGGATTCTTTATTGCCATGCCTGCGCGTCAGGTTGTGACATATGGATCAACCGTCACTGGTATTCAGGATCCTCTTCTTGTGCGTTGGTCTGACGCTGGCGATGCTACAACTTGGGTTGCGGCGGCTAATAACCAAGCCGGATCATATCGCATTCCAGAAGGATCTCTTATTGTCGGTGGTATTCAAGGCCCACAGCAGGCATTGCTTTGGACAGATTTGGCCGTATGGGCGATGCAATATGTCGGCCTTCCCAATGTGTATGGGTTTAACAAGATCGCTGACGGTACCGGTTTGATTGCCAAAAAAGCCTGTGGCCTGATGAATGGCATCACTTATTGGATGTCTCAGAACAAGTTCATGAGCCTTAGCAGTTCTGGTCCAGAACCGATCCTTTGTCCGGTTTGGGATAAGGTCTTCCAAAATATCAATCCAAATTATTATGAAACGATCCGTTGCGCGACGAACAGCACGTTCGGCGAAGTGACATGGTATTATCCTTCATTGAATAATTATCCCGTAACCGGATTGGTTGTGGGTCAGAGTTATGTGATCTCATATATCGGTACAACGGATTTCACCCTTATCGGCGCATCAAGCAATACCGTTGGGCTTGTTTTCACAGCGACTGGTACAGGAACTGGAAATGGCACGGTAAACACCACCGAGAATGATTCATATGTCAAATTTAATGTTGCCACTCAGCAATGGGATTATGGTTTATTAGATCGCACCGCATGGACTGATCAATCTGTTCTTGGATCACCAATCGGTGCTGGGTCGAATGGTCTTATTTACCAGCATGAAATCGGATATAATGCAGACACATTTCCGATGATTTCATCGTTCCAGACTGGTTACATTGAATTGAATGAAGCCGATAATCTGATCTTCGTCGATCAGATCTGGCCTGATTTCAAATGGCAAACGGCAAATGGATCCACAAANCCTTCTACTTTGTACATCACATTTTATGGTACAAATTACCCCGGCGACACACCTACTGCATATGGTCCCTATGCGATGACACAAGGCACTGAGTATATCAGTGTTCGTATCAGGAACCGTCTGCTGTCGATTGCTGTATCAACCGCAGATGCAAACGGAAATGCATTGTCCAACACGTTCTTTAGAATTGGTGCAGTTCGCTATCGTTATCAGTTGGATGGGAAATTCTAATGGCCAGTCTTGACGACATCCTCACAACACAGAAAAACGGTGTTCAAGGCATCAATGGCATCGTAAACGGCACAAACCGTCTTGCGGGCACCAATAGCTTGACCGGTTTAACAGCTGCAACTGTGGTGAAAACAACCTCAGGTTGGCTGGCAACGATCATTGTCACGGATCTTACTGGCAGTCCAACCGTTGGTGCAGTTTATGATTCAAACAATGCATCTGGGACGACAAACAAGATCTTCACGATCCCGGCCACGCTTGGCATAACTACGATTCAATTTCCATTTGCAACAGGACTTGTTGTTGCTCCCGGCACCGGCATGACCGTTGCAGTTTCATATACCTGAGGTTGTCATGCCATTAACGCACGGAAAATCCCAAAAAACGATCAGCCACAATATCGGCGAGATGATCAGCGCCGGTCATCCGAAGGATCAGGCTATCGCCGCTGCCTTGAACACCGCTCGTCATTCAAGGGCCGATGGTGGCATCAATCAAACGACCGGAAACATGCCTATGATGGGCAATATGAAACCGATGCATCAAATTCATGCTGGTCCGATCCATAGCCCTGTAGCAGGCCGCACTGACCATTTACCGATGAATGTGAAGTCTGGCTCGTATGTCATCCCCGCCGATATCATTTCGGCAATGGGTGAGGGTAACACAATGGCTGGCTTTAAGATCGCCAAGCACATGTTCTCGTCAAAGCCATATTTCCAAGAAAAAGGCCCGTACGGTAGCGGTAATATTCCATATGGCGGTGGGGCAACGCCATACGGTGCAAAACTGGCAAGCGGCGGCACTGCACCCGTCGAGATCGTTGCGGCTGGTGGTGAATATGTTATCACACCGGAAGAGGTTTATGAGATCGGTAAGGGCGACATGGATAGGGGCCATGAAGCACTTGATCACTTCGTGACCGGATATCGCAAGAAAACAATTGATACATTGAAAAAACTCCCCGGACCTAAGAGGGACTAAATGGAACTGAAAATTCGCCTTGGAACACCTGCCGACGAAGATGCAATGCTCAAGCTGGCTTTATCAGCTTGGGAAGAAAACGGCATTAAGGATGTAAATCCGATCAAAATGTTGGCCATGATTAAGCCGGCTCTTTATCTTTGGCAGGGTTTAGTTGGCATTATTGGTGAACCCGGTCAACGGATTGAAGGTGCAGTCCTTTTACGAATGACGCAGATGTGGTATTCTGACAATTGGATGCTTGAGGAGAAGGCAATCTTTGTCGATCCAGAGTTCCGAAGTGCAAAAGGCGGAAGGGCGCGTCGTCTTTGTGACTTCTCCAAAAAAGTTGCTGATGAATTGAATGTTCCGCTGATTATTGGCGTTCTTTCAAATCATCGTACTGAGGCTAAGGTGAAGTTATACGAGCGTTCGTTCGGTCCTCCGGCGGGAGCTTTCTTCTTATACAATGTCCAAACTGGACACACGGAGCATTAAAATGGGCGGCAAAACCGGAACCACGACTTCGAGCGTACAAATTCCACCAGAGGTCTTGGCTCGGTACAATGCCGTCAATGCTCAAGCTCAGAAAACTGCTGCCACTCCTTTTCAGCAATATAGCACCAATCCAAATGCTTTCGTTGCGCCCCTTAATGCTGAACAACAAGCAGCAACCGGGGAAATGAATTATTATGCCAATTCCGCTCAGCCTGTTTTGAATCAAGTTGAGCAGGGCTTTACGCCAGAGGGTTTCCAACAGGGCGTTCAGGGTTATATGAACCCATTCTTGCAAAATGCAGTTGGTTCAACTGTCGCGCAAATGAACAATGTTAATCAACAGCAACAACAGCAAATGCTGGGTTCCGCTATTGGTCAGGGCGCTTTCGGTGGAGATCGAGCCAATATTGGACTTGGCGCATTGGAAAACCAACAGAACCTTGCGCTTGGCCAGACAATTGGCGGCATGGAAAACCAAGGCTTCCAGAACGCGGCGCAGAATTACATGACAGGCCTTGGTCAGGAAGGCAATTTTGCCCTTCAGGGTCAGCAGGCAGGTTTGCAGGGCGCTCAGGCGATGATGGGTGCCGGTACACTTGGTCAGCAGACAACACAGGCTGGCTTGTCTGCTCTATACAATCAGTTCCAACAGCAACAGGCTTACCCGTTCCAAGTGGCGCAGTTCTTGGCAAACATCGCCGAGGGTACTGGCGCACTGTCTGGATCCACCACAACGACAACTGGGCCACAGTCGTGGTTCTCTGATGCTCGTTTGAAGGAAGACATCAAGCAGGTTGGAACGGCAGATAACGGTCTTCCAATTTATACCTTCAAGTACAAGGGAGACGACACCGAGCAGACCCATATCGGCTACATGGCTCAGGACGTCGAGAAGGTACATCCAGAGGCCGTCGGCGAATCGCACGGCTTCAAGACCGTTGATTACGACAAAGCCTCACGTCCAGCCCATTATTCGGGTGGCGTTGTTGCCAATTCGGAAGGTGGTGTTGTTAGCCCTATGCATATGCGTGAGGGTTATTTCGATGGCGGTGATGTCATCAATCCGAATGATCTTACCGCGCTTTTGGCTCAACAACAGCAAATGTATGCCCCATTTGAAAAGGGTGGGCTTTATGGTGGATCACCTGCAGGCACCCCCGGTGGCAAAAGTGTAGTTCCTGCTGCAAATCTTCATGTTTCGCACCTTGCAGTTGCAAATCCCGCCCGTACTCAGCAGGGCGACACGTTCATGGGTGACGTTCAAAATGCTGAAAATATTGGAGATANGATTGCTAAAGCCAATCAATATCGCAAAGATATTATTGGCAATCCTGCCACCCCCGCTAAACCTGCTGTACCTGCTAATCCGCAAACCGGTGATGCGGCACAACCTGCCGTTCCTGCTCAGCCAGCAACCGGCATTCAAGGCTTATGGGCTGATATTAATCCACCGCAAGCTCAAAAGCGCGGCGGTGTTGTTGCATATGCAGACGGTGGCG
>JGI24891J29808_1000824_pt1 | contig 10219 bp, 23 predicted proteins | sample FreactcultuFSWF8_FD_29808 | JGI IMG/M metagenome (IMG submission 29808) | reverse complement strand
GGGGGGGGAAGATCGTTGTACTTGCGTTTGTGTGCGCGGATTTTGTCTCGTTATTAGAGGAGTGGATCTTGCGGGTTTGATTGCCCGCGTTCCAGCCTTTTGTGCTCGCCGGCAAGGTCTTTCGCCGGGTCATCGCGAGTTATGTTTTGGTTTTGTCAAGTGGCTCCGCCCCTGACGGAGACCCCGGCGTTATTGATATCTGTTTCCCATTTTTGTCCAAGTACCAACCACGATTAATTACGGTTATAAAATATAAACATTCGAACGAAGATTCCCAGTCTTCTTGACGCTGAAACTCTTCAGACCGGTTGATAAGATACTTCTTTACTTTTTCCCAATCAACCCCCGGGGGTGTGGGGGCTTGCCTCCGCGACTCTGCTTCTTTCATGGTATCCTCCACACATTTTGGGCTGCTTGTGAAATATTATTCATTATTGTTGTGTTTATAGATGAGAGATGCCATGCAAGTTGTTCCGCGCAGATATATTGAACGGATCCCCATATCAATGCACAAATACCTATTAACAACATTATTATGTAAAATATCACCGTGAAAGGAATTGGTTCTTTATTCATATTCTATCACCTTCAACCTTCTTCACATAATTCAAACAATATGCACAATCATTTACTCCCAATTCATACACACCAGTACCTTTCCGGCAGGCAGGATGAGATCCGTTTCTATCGGTTTCTATAGTAGTACCGGACTGACAGGTATCGTGTTTGATGGTGGCGCGGGTCATTGATATTCNCCCGCCAATCTCATCTATAATTTTGACGAGATAACAATGCCCATACGCATTATTGCCTTTGTGTTCTTTCATAAATTCAATACCAGCTGCTTCGGTACACGTATCTATTATTGGTTTGCAGATATCTGCAAAAAGGATTACTAAAAATTCCTCTTTTGCTGTCATGGATCTTTCCCCTTTGTCAAATCAACCACAATATGCATCGCTTTTTCAATTCCCTGTATATATCCCCAGTTAGAGGATTGTAGGGTCTCTTTCTTGAGGCGTTTGATTAACTCTTCTGCTGAGATGTCAGTCATTTCTTCCCATCCTCAGCATCAAGATCCCCAAACGCGATCTCTACCAGCAATACATCCACGAGAATATTCCTCCCCATCTGGTACACGGCCCTTTGATCGTTGCCATCATCTATGATCGGGCATCGGGCCTGTTTAAGTCTCTGGATAAGTTTCTGTTTTGAGATGTTTTGCGAGGTCATTTCTTTAAATCTCCTTTAAGTGCCCGGTTCCCCAACGCAGGACATTTACCGGCATAATGCGGGCAGCGGATACGCGGATCTCCATTGAGCCCGCCAGTACAAACACAACGGGTATGGCCGTCATCATCGAACTCGTAATGGAAATGGTTTTCTGGGCAAAGTTCGGTCATTTCAGATCACCTTCTTTTTCAAAGTCTTTTTTGGATCTTCGCGGTTTTTGGGGTTATTTAGGAATTTAGACTTCTTTGAGAACCCTACCGGATATATACTCGCGGGTGATTTATCATGAGATTTTGGTTTTTCAGGGGCATTAAACTCCTTAATGAGTTGGGCCCGGATAGCCTGTCGCTGTTGCTCTTTGCGGGATATCATCACTCGGTATTCCCCCACCCTTTTAACTCATCTCTCATATCCTTAACATCCTCTTTTCTCCATCCGTATGTTAGGTAATATCTCTGCATTGTCGCAGGATCGTGGCCTGCCGAATGTGATATCTGATCTTTTAGTTCTGGGAATACTGCCATAAGCCACGAGACATATGATTTCCTCGTAAGTTTTGGGGTAAAATATTTTGTATCAAATCCTGCTTTTGTCGCCGCAAGTTTAAATGCCTCTTCCATATTCTGATAGGCAGGCATTGTAATTTTGTGATTGATAAAATCCTCGACAACGCGAACTCCTTTGGGTGAAAGCAATACCGATCTCTGTTTAATCGTGCATTTGTGTTTCCCTATTTCTTTCACATGCGGCAAGAATATGGCCGCATTCTCTTTCCTAAAGTATTCTGGGTGATTTACAAAATGATATATCTCAGCAATCCGCATTCCAGTCTGGAACATCATTTCTGCCCGCATACGATATTCTACATTGAGTTTATCTAAAAATAGGTACATCTCTTTTGGGGTCAAAACATAAGTGTAACTTTTCCCAGATTCCGATTGTTTTGTTAGTGGAACTATCATACATGTAATTTAGAGTTATTACATTATAAACCTATCTGTGTATTACATGGTTCTATGGTAGAATCACATTTACGGAACAATATTTACCTCGAATCCATGTAAACTTATACATAAGAATACATGGTTGGTATTTCTTTACATTTCCCACATTACAACTGAATCGCAACCCTTATCTCCTTTTGCAGAACACATACTACTATGAAAACACCATTATCTCAAGAACTGATTGTTAAACCGGAACCGAAAAAAGAATAACCTTTATCTCTTTTTCTTGGGATGTTCTGCATAAGGCGATCCTTCCGGAACCCATCCACGGACCCGACCCGGATGTTTCTCATATTCTTTCGGAGTGTCCTTCTCATACGGATGTACTTTCGTTGGAGTGACAGACTTTGCCATGATAAGATATAATCCCTTCTTTAAGGTATAAAGTTTTTGCAGATTCCGATATTTTGAGATCTTCCGGATTTTTGGAATTTTAAAATTTTTGAATCTAAAAAAGGGGGGAACGTCCGGGACTTTTTGAGACCGTAGTTTTTCTTTGCCGATTTTTCCGGGTCGTGAATTTTCAGATATCCTATTTTCAGATTTTTCCAGGATCGAAATTCGGATCTCGTTTTTGGGCGGGACGTCCCCCACATCCGGCACCCCGCGCCCCGCCCCGTATTATACATCCCGCGCGTATCTCTATCTAATTGACCCCCCCTACCATAATATAATGTATTTTTGGCGGGGACGTCCCCCTCATCCGGCACCCCGCGCCCGGGATTATCGCACCCATAGCCCCGCACCGTGCCGCACCTATCCGGGTCATTTGCGCGGGTATTGGTATTTGATCGGGACATAATATTGTGGTTTTTACGCCTGAACAGATACCTTAATAAGGTAGTGCCGTAATACAGTATTATCATACAACAGAGAGATGAGACGGATGCAAAAATACGCGGTGAAAATCTACGAAGCGGACATAGAAAAGTACAGCACTGAGATCACTACAGAAGATATCCACGATGACATATATGATATCATCAGCGACGCGATCACGGCCTACAACCCCCGCGATCAGATGAGCACGCCCAACAGCGTAGATATTGACCGGGCATACGACAATGCCGAATTCGACGAGACCGGATTCACGGCGTATTTTGGCGTCGACGATGGGTGCATGATCACTGCGACAAGGCAGTGATATCCCCCCTATGTGCATCCCCGGCTCAGTACCGGGATAGGGGATTGCCGGCAGTGACCGGCGAGAGATGAGAGATATCATGACAACAAAAATACAGATCAACGATCAGTACAGCACGTACGGATTCACTGACGAGAATACAAGCGGGTTTTCCGACGACGAAATAGAGGAAATGAACGTCGAATTGTTCCGCCGTCTGAAATCTGACGAAATGACCGGTATTGACGACGCAGAGCGAGAGATCCAGATCTCGCAGGAAATCCTCAATCGGTATTAGGGGTGAGAAAATCCCGGGCCCGGTTGAATGCATATGGCTCGATCCGTGTTTCGGGTTTTTCCAAGTGGCGGGGCACACTGAATCCGGTTTCATGCGGATAAAAGATCTGCCGGCAGGAACGATGATTTTAAACCAGAGGGTTGAGGCAGGAGAATGATCCTCTCCTTCTGCAAGAGTGGCTTAGGGATGAGATTGAAGCAGGAACATTTGGTTGGGGGGCATTTGAAATAACCCTCCTTTTCCCGGGCGGACTGCCATATCGGGTAATGCCGGCATGAATCGGCCGGTCCTTGATTGCCCGTATGGCACGCATCGAGATAAGGAAATTATGCAGAAACCAAATGGAGGTGATGAGACGAAAACAAGGGACGAAACAACGACTGTAATGCCATGCACGAACCTCACTCACTAGATGAATCAATACACGAGCCCGGACCTAAAACAAGGCCCGGGATAACCAATACCAATATTTTCCCATAGACAGGATCCGGTTCAGGCCGGTTCTGGTGGTGAGAATTATGTGTGAACCATGTACTAAAATCTGCGAAGTAAAAACCATCTGCGATGCTTGCGTACCGGATGGAGAATGGAAACATTTGGGCGGAGTCAATCCGTGGGTGTTTGGGGGATAAAGATGACGCAAAGATATATTTCATTTAACGGCGGGAAAACATTTGTCCTATATAGCGGCAATGTTTTAATGCAATGTAGAAGCGATGGGACCAAGGGACGCGAATTGTTTGGGTGGGTTCCCGTTACGTGTTGCGACAACGGAGATAGGGGCATAATGATCAGGAGCGATGCGTAAGATGTACGAACCGGATATGGAACTCCGGGTCTACTTCATGACCGGCACGATATTTGCCGTAATCCTGGGCGTCTTGTGGGCTCTAACGCATGGAGGTGTATCAACATGACCGATAACCGAGAAAAGATACGTAAAGAGATGCGGGAACTCAGCGAGCAGGTACACCGGGATTACATCGAACTGATTCGGCTGTTCCCGGAGAACCGGGGGAAAGAACAGGAGATTGTGCAAAATCATTTAAGTAGTGAGGTAATAGAGTAATTATGAAAGAAGAACCGTCGCGGGGGCAAGCCCCCACACCCCCGAAGGTGTACTAAATATGGGACATACTTTAACAACACTATTGGTATTCGCAAAAGACGAGGCTCGCGCATATCGCTTGGCGAATGATGTGTACCGAAGATTTTGTAAAAATCATCAACTTTGGCATTACCATTTGATGGGGACAAAAAGAGACAACGAAGGAGATCGAATGTTCGACGAATATCCCAAAGCAATCTTGTTTGATTCGAAAGAGGGGGGAAAAATAATTCGTGATCAACTCAGTGGATTAAAACAAAACTTCCTTAAATCGGCGGAGGGACTAAAACAACTCTTAAAACAAACCGATCCAAACATGCTTTGGGTAAAAGGCGGCAAAGATATCGATATTCATTGCGAACGCTGTCATACCAATCACAAAGAGTATAAAAATATTTTCTCCCTTTGCCAATCAATCGCTCCCGGGAAAGAATTTGTAGATGAAATTTATGTGTGGGGATGGGACAAAATCACAAACGGATATGAGTGGAAATTATTCCTTGAAGAATACAACGCAGCGCAAAATGGAGAGCCAACAGAATACAACAAAGAAATTATAAAAGCAATCTGCGAGGGAAAGAAACTATGGATCATACCGGCATACACAAAAACCTGACAACCGATGAAGACCACCGGGTTAACGGCAACATTATAGCAAAGTTAATCGGCAGGCCGGATCTCATTGAACCGACGGGGTCTCCGTCAGGGGCGGAGCCCCTTGACAATACCAGAAAGGAGGGATAACTAGTGACCGATAAACGAGGCCGGGGTCAGCCAGCAGGAACCCGGCACAAACCGGAACTATATGCGGGAATCCTCGAAGTGCTCAAGAAGCAGGATCGCGGTAAAGGACTTAATGCGACCGAGATTAGTACTGCCTTAAAACAGAACCGGGATACGATCTGCCTATATCTGGACGACCTGGTTAAACAGAAGAAGATCCGGTGTAAGCGGGTCTCTCACTGGGCGTTGTATTGGATTGATGAGCGGGTATCGCTGGGGCAAGCCCCCTCGACAGCCGGGGTCTCCGTCAGAGGCGGAGCCCCTTGACAGTACCCATCAAAAGGAGGAATGAAAAGGATGTATGAAGTAATAGAAGATTGCTTGAAAGACATGTTAAAGGAACTCAAGGATCCTGTGGCGAATTGCTGCCAAAACCCGACATGCGAGATTTCGTTAACCCCACCATTCCTTGAAAGGGCGGCGTGTGGATCGTGCGGGAAGTTCTGTGATGAATGCGATGTAAATGCCAAAAAGGGGGGGGGATGATAAAGATATGACGCTCGAAAAAGACGAACTCTTAAAACTTGTTAAAGAGACATTCGGTGGAAACCCATGAATACGCCTCGTTTAAACCTCTTAAAACGAAGAGTTGGCTTTTGGAGCGAAACACAAAGATTTAAATAAATTGAGGCTAAAAACAGGGTGCGAATTATGTTATTAAAAAAACCAGAACCAAAGAAATATTCCTCGTTAAGAGATGAAGTGGCAAGGAAGCTCGAAAGAAAGTTGGGTATATCTCGATATAAAAGGAAAACACATTAAATTTTCATTCCTCTTTTTCAATAACAATTTTTTTCCTTCAATCTTTACTTTTAGATTGTCATTCGGCGCAAACGGGAATGCGCTATCCCTAACAAACTCGCTCGGCAGGTTAAAATTAGCAAGTTATATATCTATAAACGTCTTTTATTAGTTATGGATAAATTATTCGAGTTATTAATTAAGGTTGGCGTCCCGAAAAACACCGCCAACGTATTCTCATCTCTCCTCGATGGGGAGCCAAGAACATCGCGGCAGATTGAGCGCGTTGTTGATCTCCGGCAGCCGGAAGTATCTATCGCGCTGAAGAACCTGTACGGGTTTGTATCTGTGGCCGAACAGGAGTCCAAAAACATAGGGAGGCCGAACAAAGTCTATCGGATGTCAAAGAAGCAAGGCGATGCATATCTCAAATGCATTGCGGATGAGAAGCAGAAAGAGATCGATGGGATTGCCGCGAATCTGGAAAAGATCCGCAGGATGGTTGGTGAGTGAAATGAAATTTAAAGTTACAGTAACTACTGTAAAAGAATTTGAAACGACAATGGAAGATTATCCTGATCTTAAAACGGAGGATGAGGCGTTGCTGGCAGAACAAGAAGCGGCAAACGACGATCCGTTCTTACTTTCTGAAGGTGGGAACACAACCGTTACTGTCGAGAGGATTGATTAAAAATGACAGCAGACGATATCCCGAAAGATGCGCCGCTCCTGCGGTGCTGGTTAAAGAAGAGCTGGAGCACGTCGAAGAAAGTTGCATTGTGGCTCGGCGGTATTGCGGTTGTATTAATTGCCGCATACGTCGCGTGGCTCGGGCTGACTTCACAGATCTCTGCAAAGATCTGGGCAGCATCGACTGGGTGGTGCGGATCGATAATCTCTGGAATCCTTAATTACATTGCGACAATCCCGCCATTGGTGTTCTGGGGGAGCGTGATTGTGATTACCGCAATAGCGGTTATACTCGGGTATTCTCTCGCGTGGTGTATTGCGAGGAATCTACAAGATAGTGATTGGGAAAGCGATCCTGCTATATACTCCGCCCACGCCCTCGCCCTCGTCCTCGTCCTCGCCGCCCTCGCCGCCCTCGCCCTCGACCCCGTCCTCGTCCTCGCCGCCCACGCCCTCGCCGCCCACGTCCTCGTCCTCGTCCTCGTCCTCGTCCTCGCCGTCCTCGCCGTCCTCGTCCTCGCCGCCCACGTCCTCGTCCTCGCCGCCCTCGCCGCCCTCGCCCTCGACCCCGTCCTCGCCGATAATCCGGAAAGTTCGTGGTACTATGTATTCCGATTCATAGGGGCGTATCTAAATTATAGGAAGAGAATGAAGGCAACTTCAACAATCTCTGTAGTGGAGGAGATCTAAACCGGATTTGTGGTGGTGAAAAAGAATGTCCTGTAATGGTTGCAAGGCAAAGGATGTGGGGGCCTGTACCGCCCATGGGGGCGTCGGTTGGGATCCNCGCGCTGGTCCGCACCCGTGCCCGGAAGCCGTCAAAATCAAGCGATATGGGGCGCTAGATGATTCGAGTTATGCCCGGGTTTGTCCGCATTGCGGAAAATCTGAAGCAGATATAATCGACTCCGAGCAGTTCCAGGCGCAAGCCCGGTTACTCCGGGAACCCTGCGCAGCGGTGATCGGGAGGAAATTACATCATGGTTGAAATCACTGCGAGAAAAGATGTTGCCACAGATGGGGGGGAAGCAATGACATCAACCGTTATCGGGAAATTCGACTACGAAGGCGACACCGCCCGCATAGAAGGCGATTCCGTGCCCTCTCGTAAGATGATCGCTAAAGTGGTCTCATACGTTGCAATGCGGGGAAACAAAACAAGTACTTCCCTGAAAGGAAAGAATGTCGTGGCACAGATCATCGAGGAAGGCGAATTTTCAGGGTGGATAGAGCACGTGCAGGAATTGCCGCTCGATCAAAAGAAGCCCGCGACAGAGCCAACGAAAGAAGAGCTTGACCGGTCCCGGGAAAAGTACAATGCCACGGCCGCGAAGATGGCGAAAGCCGGGTTCGGGCAGCCAACACCGGGCCCCGCCCCGGACACGCACAAGGAAGTCCTGCCGGCAGGAACAACCCTGAAAGGAGTGTTCAAAAACATTAATAAATTCAACCAGATCGGGATAGAGGTTAACAAGCGCATTCATATGATGAGCGTTACGCCCGAACTTCTAATGCAGGAAAAAGAGAACTTTGGTAAAAACGGGGGGTTTCCGGCAACCATAACAGCTGTAAACGGGCATGCAACCGGTATTGTGTGGGGCCAACAGGAGCACACAGAGCCGCCAAAACAGGAAAAAGAAGCACCAAAAGAGGTACCAGCAAAATCGGAAAAGGATGTATGGGGCGAGGAATACAAGCGATTCCACGATCTGTTAGGATCCGTTAACCGGCCCGGGATCCCGGAGTTTCTCCAGTACCTCGAAAATGAGACAGACTTCTTTGTCGCGCCCTCATCAACGCACTACCACGACGCCCGGGACGGCGGGCTCCTGCATCACTCCCTGCTAGTCTACGACAACCTCACGGCGCTCTCAAAGGTATATGCGATTGAGATCCCGGAAGAATCCCGGATCGTCATCAGCCTCCTGCACGACATCTGCAAGACGAATTTTTACCGGAAAGAAAAGAAACCCTTGCCGCGTAAAGACGAGAAAGGCGAGATCGTGCTTGATGATTGGGGGAGGAAGATCTGGGACGAAACGCTCGTGTGGACCATCGACGATCAGCTCCCGTTGGGACACGGGGAAAAGTCCGTGATCCTCATCCTCCAACACGGGCTTAAACTCACCGATGAGGAGATTGCTGCGATCAGGTGGCATATGATGGCATATGATGATGTGAAAGGCTCGTATGCGGGGAACCTGGCGATCACCAACGCTTCGGACAAATGGCGGATCATTCCGCTGGTTCACATGGCGGATCTTGCGGCGTCGTTCCTCGAACTGAAAAAATCAGAAGTAACTCCGGAAGGTGAATGATAATGGACGTAAACCCAAAACTGGCAGCATTCCTCGCCCTGCACCGCGATGCCGTGGCCCTCTTCCAGAGCACCACAACGCCGGATTCCGTCTCATACGAAGAGGCAGAGGATATCGTGTACGAACAAGCAAAAAAGACCCTTGAGCAGGCTATGGAAGATTTCGCTGGAGGTGCGTGAAAATGGTAGAGTTCAAAGATGTTTATATTACCGCGAAAGACGGGAAAATCCAGTGGCCAATTCTGGATATCGAGAGGATCGCATTTGATGAAACCTCGTTAACCGGGATACAGTTTAAGGAGGCCGTGGAGATGTGGATGAACCGGACCCCTACAAACGGGCCGGTAAGGGACAATCTCAATGCTGCCCTTGCAGAAAAAGATGCAGAGATCACCTGGCTCAAAGAGTACCAAAATGTGCACATGACCCGGATCATTGAACTTGAAGACCGGATCGCGGAACTTGAAAAACTGTCAACAATGCAGAAGCTGGAGCAGCACCAGGGCCGGGACCGGGCGGATCTCATGGAGAAGATCCGGGTACTGGAGAAAGTTGAAGATATCGCACGGGATGTCAGTAATAATCAGGCTTCGGCCATACTCGAACTAAAAAAGAAATTGGAAGCCTACAAGAAGGATTCCGGAGATGAACTCTCACAGGCATTCGCGGAAGTTAACCGCGTCCTATCTGAGCACAAGAAACGCGATGACGCCGCGCAGGAACGGATAAAAGGACTGGAATACCGTCTCGGGCTGGCACAGGATCGCATTGCTGAGATCCATCCTAGTGGATGCGTGCCGCCGGCCAAGAGCAAACCGAAAAGCCGGCTGAAAACCGATCGCGTGAAGAAGGTGAAACCATGAATGGAGTCCCGTGCGAAAGTGGTAAAAATGATTGCTACTGGAACGTTGATGCTCGG
>JGI24891J29808_1000823_pt1 | contig 10229 bp, 8 predicted proteins | sample FreactcultuFSWF8_FD_29808 | JGI IMG/M metagenome (IMG submission 29808) | reverse complement strand
TTTGCAAAACTCCATGGAATCACTGTCTTGGTTCGCTGGCGGAAACTTAATCCTTGGTGGGATGGTCACGAACAATCAGACTCTCGTGGACTATGGCCTTTCGATCGCAGACGCGGCAGGAGCTGCATATAGATCAACAGCGACTGGCCTCGGTGGCGAAGTTTTGAGCTGGACTACCGCCTGCGACGATAGTGCAAGCGAAGCCTGCGACCTTGATGGCTCCATTCGGATCTCTGATGCCAGATTCCGACTACGACCCGAGGTCTTGGAGACTTTGTATCACGCATACCGTGCTACAAAGCACCCTGAATACAGAGACTGGTCATGGGCGGCATTCGAAGCTATCGAACGCTATTGCCGAACGGAAACGGGGTACAGCTCAATCATCGATGTAGACAGCCCAGAGGGGGGTGGTAAGAGCGATGTACAAGAGAGCTTTGTGTTCGCCGAGGTGATGAAATATGCTTTTCTCATCCAATTGGAGGTGAAGTCTTATGAGCCAAGAGTCACTAGCCATAATGGACTGCTGACTAACTTCCAGGACACGCCCTTCCACGTTCAAGATGCTCGAAAAGGAAGCAAGAATACTTGGGTCTTCAACCCGATGCGCATCCGTTCCGCATCGTAGGCCCACCACGATAGTGATAAGACAGAAATTTCCATCAAAACAACAGATCCCCCTCATCTGCGCTATGATCTTCTGCAAGTCAAGTCGCGGTCGGAAACACCCCCCTAAGATGTTGACAAAAGCACAGAAGGTGTCTTATTGTTATCGTAAGCCCGCTCGTGGAAGCAGAAATCAGAGCCATCTCGAAGCGATCCAGACGCCGAAACCATTAATGATTGCCATTTCTATACTAGGGCGCTGTTATGTATAGATGTGTAGGTGTATGTCGGAAAGAGCTCGAGCTGTACCGGTAATAGAAGTAATCTAAAGTTTCCTCTTTAGCATTGAGAGCTTGACCAGGTGCATGGGAAACAGAGTTCTCCTCTATCGATCCTGGCTGATAGAGTATATCGGCGTCCGAACAACAAGCTTTGCGTGGAATAGACATATCCTTTGACGCTTATGCTAGTGGTTAGTAGGACTTATGTCGNTCTAGGTCTCGAGACGCTCGGTTAGCTCGCACCGCTTGAAATCTTTCNGCTATTCTCGAGAAAGCCGTGGACAGACGTTACACTTANCGTTTATATGTATCATTTGCGGAACATCCTAGAGCTCAGAATGATAGCTTCGTATCAAGTACGACTACCCTACGCCTCTGTACGNCAAGATCAACGATTGGTGAGATGCCTCGCCTAGTATGATTATCCCTTCAGTTCGAATTTTCAAACCAGATATAGCCTAAGGTGTCTGCTGCTNGGATGCGATCCGATNGATCAGCTAGACAATCAAAGACCAGTTCAGCACATTGTTCTTGCCACAACTCTTCTTGTNAAGGGCGTCTTTTTATTAGGCGTTCACTGATGGTTTNTTGAGAACGAAGTTCGAGCCATNGATCTGTAGCACGGATGTGGCACTTTTGGTTGTGGCTCTTAAAAAGGACTTTTAAGGCTGCCATCTCGTAGATGACACAACCGATGGACCAGATGTCTATAAGCTCGTCGTAAGCGTCTCCTGCCCGCAGTAACTCTGGCGCCCGGTAGTACAACTGCGCGATCTTTGATAAAGCTGTTAGTCTACTTGTGCCTCAGTGTTATTGGATAACCAGACATACATCTTCTTNACCTGTGGAAACGTGTTTTTCACCAGTCTTGAATTCCCNCGCCATACCAAAATCGGAGATCTTGAGTGTGTTTTGAGAGTCGATAAGGAGGTTGTCTGGATTCAGATCACGATGCATGATTCCCTCTCTATGACAATAAGCGATTCCCTTACACAGATTGCTACCAAACTGTGAGACAGTGGCTTGGAATTCCTGTCCAGAATCATCCTGATTTAGTTTCTGCGCAGTGATCCAATCGTTGAGACTTATTGCCATATTTTCCATTATGATAGAGAAGGTTTGTGGGCCANCGATAGAATAGAAACACGATACGACATTTTTGTGTCTTAATTTCTTCTGCAACGTGACTTCTCTTGTGTAGATGTCTTNGTCAGCCTCANGCTCCTCTTTAAGCTTGTNTACTNNNTTGAGAGCGATAAGGCTTCTCTCAAACGGCAATCTACTGTCTCTAGCCCTGTATACTCTTCCATAGCTACCTTGATGCTGTCAGTATTCTATCTAGNAAGGTGCACTTGATCATGCTTAAACATACCTTTTCCAATGAACACTGGATCTTGGAATGTATGGTTTGCTGGTGTTTCTGGACATTCANCACCTAGAATTGATGGATCATTCTCNACTTCTTTTTTGCTAGGCAGTCTCATCGTTCCAGAACTGGGATATGTGTTGAGACAAGATGTCTAGGTGATGGAAAACACTGCAAGAGGCGGTTCAGGCTCATCTCTTTATAGGTTTCAAGTCTCACCTTCGAGTAACCATGAGAAGCAGTTCTCCTATGTTACCCTACAATTTTCGCTGCTTACAACGATAAGGTGATGTAATACCCCAATGCGTCGCTTTAAGGCAAAAGACTTAGCTTTGGTAGCACATAATCTTTAAATTCTAGAACGCGTCGTACGTCTAGCTTATAGGATTGACTAATCGATGAGGCATCCTGACCAGATACGAATACATAATCTCGGGACAGCGGTAAGACAGTTCGCAGTCTGGACGACTACGTTATCCCACAAATCGANTCTACATGTATGAGACTTGCAAATGTATCTACAGGGTTCTTGCATATGTCTCGAAGATGGACTGCTCTAAGAGCTATGGTGCTACTGTCACGTCAGATCGCGACCGAGGGTAAAGTACGGCATTGGTCTGACCCTCGAAGAAACACCCTCCGACTCGATTTCCACACAACTACTGCTCCCGAATATGGGTACCGTGCTGGATCATCGTCCAGACTCAGCTAGGAACGGAACCCATGCGAATGATGGCGTCCATGATTCCATCGAGCTAGGTCTCATATATACTAACACGACTTTCGCTTCTAGTCCCATTCCTGAGACATGTTCTATTCATCCGCCAGGGTTAACTGCATTCACCCAGCTGGCAATAGAACTTCAACTTCTTATCTCCAAAGATGTAGTCACACGCCCTGAACCGATCGATATGAGCAGAAGAACAAACCACAGACTTCCTGATATCACTCTCATATCTAAGCTCATTCATGCCGAAGGAAGCAGGGCCTACTACCGAGAAGATACCTTTTTCATCCCCCTCCCAAGCCAATTCACTAGTGAAGAAGGCTTTTTCCTGGACCAGTGGCTTTGTCACAGCTTGGCGACTAAGACCATCGCCAAGATGGGACGGATCGTCGTACAGATATACTCCCACCCGATAGAACGAGTCTTGAAAGTTTGCTACTGTTAACGGCAGCACACTATAGTGACAGCCCGAGCATAGAAGCCAGGAAGACTGTCGTATGACAACGTATCATCACTCTCCCGCACAAACACAACTTCGTAGTTCGATCACGTAAGTTCATCCCTGAGCTCCAGCATCGGATATCGAATGCTTTTTGGCAAGAAATTGACACGAATATGCATCATTCAATGACCGGCACCTGCGAGATCGTGTGGGCGGATGAGGAAGCGAGGGAAAGGAATCTTGGTGCGCCACTGCTCGAGAGAGCTGTTGACCTGGGTAAAATCTTTAAAGGGCTCTGATCTGTCATCGTGAGAATCTGGCACTCTGGTTCGAATGTGCTTCAGGGTAGGATGCAGACTATTCGACATTTTTCTATGCTAATGGCCTTGAGAAACAAATTGTTCTTACACCAAGTCCTCATACTCGATGCCGGATCTAGACATCCGTTGTCCTTAAAGATCATTGATCTCTTAGACAGGAAGATCGAGACAAATTAGAATCATCTTCATCGTCGAGGAGCCAAGGCTGAAGTATCCTCCGAGCAGCAGGCCAATCATCTGTAAGCCATCCTCTGTCCAAACTTCTTTTGGCATAGCCTCGTGACCAATAAAGGCTTCCTCGAGCGACACCTTAGCCAATTCTTCATTAAACAATGCTCTACTAGATAGATCATAGTAGAGAAAAAGTCATGTTTAATAAGAGTTCGAAGTTTTGAAGAACGTGCAGTCTATAGAGATAGAAGAATAATGGTCTCGAGAGTCGAGGTCTTGTGACCCGAAAACAGCAACCAATATCGAAACACTAGCTCGGGATAGTCGCGTAGACAACGCAGGTGTAGAGCCGGATAATACAGTAGACGTAAAATTTACTTGACTAAGTGCAATCAAGAAAGAAACTCTCGTTGGATAGCACGTTAGTGCTGTAGGAATTGGTCTCTCTACTCTACAGCTAGCTAAGAGTAGGTGGTTATAGCTTGGTACGGACATTACTTACTGCTCGCTTAGGAGATATTATACCATATAAAGTCTGCGGTAAGGCTATAGTAGATACACGTATGCGCATATGATCTTCGTATGTATGGGTTTACGAGGTAGCCGCTTGAGAGAAGGGTCGCGATGTTATTGCGAGCTCTTAGACAACTACGGTAAGAGACTGGCAATTCTCTGTAGATCTAACAAGATTGGAACAAAACACTTCGATCTGCTCGTATTTGCTTAAGCAAAAGTAGGATGTGAGAGGATATTCTCAAGCCAAAACACCGATAGCTGATTTTGAGGTACAACTGGCTCTATTATTACTGGAACATATACACGACGGGCCAGCGTTAGGTGTGTGCTCTCGAGGATATATGTTCTTCATTCCTTTTGTCCTACATAGAGCCTCCGAAAAAGCCAGGGTTTTATGAAAAGACAGAAAATGTAACAGAGGCTATCAAGGCTCGCTACAGGGAAGGGAAGTCAAACATACTCTATCACGCCTTGGCTCGAAACTGCTCTACAGACTTCTCGAGTCTTTTCAGATCCGAGTCCAGGTAGATTTTCCTCTCGAGCTGGGGCTTGGGCTTTGCCGGCTGGTTATTCCCATCTTTGCGTATGTTGATTCTCGTTATTGGCACACCATTCGCTAGTCTTCCTGACTTCTCGAAGTGAAGCTTGTAGCCATCTTCGCGTAGGGAAGTCCAATATCTCTTGACTTCTTCAAAGAGCTTGGAGTCCAATCTTCTTACCGCAGGCGCGTTTTTTTCTATTTCATCCTTTTCATCCTTTGTGTACTTCCTGACACTGACCTCCCTTAAATCTTCCGCGACATAAGTAGTCACGCATTCGGTACCTTCACGACTTTTTCTTATTCTCTTGCCAATGATTTCCGATGGAAGGGGTACCTGAACGACAAATATGTTGCGCAGAGGCCATGGACGCAGATTATGTATGGCTTGCGTTGAGATACGACTGCTCAACTTGCTACTAGTATTAGCATCTAGGGAAGCTTTAGGTTTTATGGAGTCGGCACGAGTGTATGAATTTAGCATATCGTGTGGAATGGCTTCCAAGGGAGTAGAGTCACAGCACTATTGTGCTACTATAAGATGAAAGGGATTGCTAATTTGCAAGCAGTATTCTTGCCTTAAGTATTATTTAAATGTCATCGTAATCTGGTACCTTCGGGTTCGCACATCTGTTCATGGCTTATCATTATAGCAATCATCACCTACACAAATCTGTTTGTACCCTGCCAAATAACGTGAACATCCTTACGCGATATAGTTTGGTAATTCAAAGACTCGCAATAAACTTCTTAGTCGTAGAGAGTTTAAAAATGATCCGCCACCCTGTAATTAAAGGATTGTAACCTAAGTATTACTATTCCTATAACTAACTAGGCGCAAAGAGAAGCTGTGATCCAATATCGGTGTTATAGCAAGTAGGCTCTTAGGAACCCTAGGGGACCTGTCTTCCTCGAGAGGATGGTTTGATTTCATTACAGTCTATGAACACTTCTCGTTAGAGCCCGTGGTTCGGTACACATTAAGGCTATCTATTTGAGGCAAGGTGATAAGTCACGATATAGGGTTTGTTAGGCGAAGTTTTGGTCGAGGTTTAGTAGCTGCTTGCCGCAATTCTAGTACCCCCAAGGACCTTTCAAGTGGAACGTTTTGCTCGAGACCCTTCAACTGTATAGCGGTTGTGCTTACTGTCTACACCAAGGAGAGGGATGACAGTCTGTCTCCAAAAGATGATACGGCTCACGGAAGACACCATCTTGCATTACCCACGGCTTAGTTCTTGTCTCTGCATGTTCTGCACCGTATCTGACCTCCTCTAGGTCTATCTCGTACAATAACGCGTATGACATAGTCGGCTCGGTATGCTTACAATATCTATCACAACTCGCACCATTTAGCCACAGCAATTTGAGACCCCTAACAGTGCGTGCTCAGTACAGTGATCACCAGCTAGTATCAATTCACACCGCCATGGCATCTGACCAGAATGGAGTGGATGGAGATAATATTTACCGTCTTTATGGAAGAAAGGAAGTTAAAACAATCTTTGTGAAATTAGCGTTAGTGAAGTTACATCGGTTGCAGAAAAGCACATATAAGACACCATGTGTCATGATACACGTTTCATATGGTTCAGGGATGAAGATCTACTGCATCGACATCATCATTATCCAGATCGGATCACCAGGTTGGAGTACGGGGATTTATGGTACTAGGAACTCTACACCGGACACTGGCTGGCTGTGAAAATGCTTCGGGTGCCGTCACCTATGAGCTGTTTGGCAGGTACCATGCAGACAAGTTGCAATAGGTCATTGTCTTTTGCCTATATAATACAAACTCCGGTATCCAACTTTCGATCGATGCTCGTGTTAATGAACCAGCCGATCTCCCCAAAGGCGTTCGTGTCTAACGTAGACTTTGTTATGTCTCTAGTCTTTGGGTGAATGCCTTCAGATCGGGTCTGAGGTATCTAATACCTTCAGCAAAGCTCTGGGCTACGGTTCTCGAACTCACTCGGTGCAAATTACCGTCTGTACTGCTGCTCGCGTCAGGAACATTCGCAGAACTGAACCCTGGAATCTTTGGAGTGTATGTTAAAACAGAGAGAGTGTACCGCCAAGTAGCCAGAAAACTTGAATAAGTGGATACGTGGAAAGGGTATCTATTGGTCGTTGAGTAAGATCCACCGGCTCGGTACAGAAGAAAAGAATCAGAATGTTGTACAAATTCTAAGCATTGACCTCGGATGTCTTCTTTAAGCTGTCCCGTCTGATCGCCATCCAGGCAAATGTATGTTACCATGTGCTGGAAATTGGTTGATCTCTTCTCTCATCTCATGCAATTGCCGGCTTTGAGTCTCCCACATATGATGAAGCTCGAGGTTTTCAACTTTGACCTCCAGTATCTGGGCTCTGATACTCTTTTCCGATGGATCTTCAGTATGACACATAGTGCTTCTACGCTTGCGTTTACTCGCTCGGCCTTCGTTGTCGGGGTCGTGATCATATGGGGTAGCCCCAAGTCTAGGTGTGTCTTGCGCAACAGCATCTACACTATGCGTGCCTTGTATCTTGTGTATTCTGCGTAGATGTTCCTGCAGGTTCTCACGACGTGTGAAAGCCTTTGAAGTGTGCCGCTTGCAGTCTTTATAGGGACAAACGAGCTGCCCCTCGAGTTCGTCATGCTTATTGTGAACCTCGCGTTTATGACGCAAAAGATCACCAGCGTAAGTGAAGCCTAGCAGCGTGGCGCATTGCGGGTTTTCGCACTTGTGCGGCCGTTCGTGCTTGTCCATGTGTCTACTATGCAATGAGTTAGCATGATATGCTGTAAGATTGATGACGTCTTCTTGATGATGGATCGGCCGGACTGCTGGATCCATCTTCTGGGCCGCAATACACGGCTTCTACACAATCGCCGAGATTAGCAGGCATGATGGGTATATTCCATCGCCTAAGCCAATTGTCATATCAATGTAACACTTACTTCCATTCGCATTTGCGATCAAATGTCTGATGGCAGTGTATGCACTCGAGTTTGCCATCTTCATTGTGCCCCGGTGCGATTCGTCTTTGAGTGTGTGGTGGTTTGGAGTTCAACTGTGAGACGGCGGGCGAAACACTTTCGCGTCTGCCACCAAGACCTTTCATAGAAATTATACCTCGCAAAACTGGGTCGTTTGAGGGATCTAAAGGTCGTACGGGCGAGCTAAGAGGTGAGTTCTTTGGGGATCTTGAATCTGTGTCCGTGACTGCCATTAGACGGAGAATAGTGTAGAGGTCAATCCGTGAATCTTGTCGTGGAGGATGGTTTGACAATTTCGACGAGGAAACGAACGAGTTTTCTATCAACGATTGTTGATGCTCAAGGCAGTAAATGTACTCAAGTGTGTGCTAGTAAGTGGTTTTGCACGCGTCGGCAACTTGCAGGAAACAGCTCGCGCACTTCTGTCTCTTCACATAGGGATCACGAGAATGAGGCAAGTGTAGCCTGTTCCCTGTTATATGGATCAGACTGCCAACCCTGGGGATCCTCAATGACTGCCTTACGTATGGTTTCCCGTCAACATGCAGCTCCGCTAAAACAGACTTGATGCAGACGATTTTGTGGCTGTGAGGAGAGCTGCCTGGCGATGCCCGCACCGGATCTAGTGGCGCACTTGCAGCCGCTTCTACTGTGTAACCGAAGCTTCCGCGGCCTATCAGCAACTTAGCGCCCGTCGTACCTTCCACAAAAATAGACATTCAAAGGATCAAACAGCACTCCTGAGGTAAATAGTCCAAGTGTATAGTGGTTGTGGTCACTGTCAACACCAACGGGAGGGATGACAGTCTTTCCTCAAGAAATGATATGGCTGACAGAAGACATCATCTTGTGTTTACCACGGCTTAATTCTTGTCCAGTCCTCGGGCTGCCGCAGGGGCATGCAAGTAAAGAACAGTGGCCGATAAGAGGCTGCACTGTATGTCCGCTATTTGAGTCCAAAAACGTCTGGTGATACCATCTGGTATTGTCAGTATCCTGTTACTTAGAAGTCAACTATCGACGACACACTAAGAATAACAAGATAATTCTAACAAATGGATTTGGTAGACTTAGCTTGATTCACGTTATCCACACACTAAGCGACCACACCAAGGAGTTATTTCACATGCCCACCATACTCAAAAGATCGAACGTGGATGCCATCTTGACAAATGTTTGGTTGACGTGAGGAAAGGAAAGCCTAGGCATCATGTATGAGATTAGTTGCACTTTGATCAATCACTCGATAGTCAAACTTGGAGGGACTACGTGGGTAACGGAAGTCAGAAGGGCATCTACATGAACGCCATGATATTGGTGAAAGTACTATATACTCGGTAAATGATCCTGAACGACTAATGACGTGATTGCTAACAGTATTTTCGGGACTCATGACTGGCTATTGGACTGGCTCACGACTCTTTTTCCGCCAATCTAGTGGAGCGTCTCAACGGAGGCGTTTTGTTATCGATGCTAGCTGGAGGCAATACCTGATGGAGTAGGGATAACTTTTGGCAACTTGGAGTCGCTCTCATGCCCAAGAATATCAAGGTCAGACTCAGAAAGATACTCAATCTAGCTCTCATAGTCGGAGCCATCACCATCGCACTCGGCACAGTAATTGGAGTCGCTGTCGTCGTTGTTATACTCTGAGCACTCATCTTGAGACTCGGACGGCCTTTTGAAATTGATATGTTCGCCTCTGGAAGTTTGATCTTCGGTGACTTGGTCCAGCGCGCGTTCATGCTGGATGAAGTGGTATCTATTGTTCATGGGTGACTTGTCTTTGTCATCCCACTTAAGACCAGTCTTTTCCTGGAACCACTTCTNGAATTTAGACACAGCCGCCTTCAGGGAGTTGCCGTCGAAATAGCTAACGCTGCACTTTTCGCCGATACGTTCCCGGNGAATCAAGGTCACNTAAGAGTTTTTGGGCTTATNCTCAAGAACCTATGTGAGTTTGTGGTTAGTGATTACTGTTCAATTTCCAGAATGTACCTTGTCTTGCCACCACACGTCAAGACAGGTTCGGACGAACGAACTGTCTGTCAATTGACCGTTCAAGATCGATAGATCGAGACGGGGAACAGAATATGACATAGTATGATAACGTCTTGACTCACCTGGAGATGGTAGAATTTAGTGCTCTTGTCATCTCTGTCGGTAGGTATTAACTGAGCGTCATATATGATATCAGGATTGAACTGAGTGGCCGGTCGGACAAAGACTTTGTACGATTTGGGCAGGATGCTGTATCGATCAACGTCAACCTGAAG
>JGI24891J29808_1000822_pt1 | contig 10236 bp, 13 predicted proteins | sample FreactcultuFSWF8_FD_29808 | JGI IMG/M metagenome (IMG submission 29808) | reverse complement strand
GGGTCTGTGGCCACATTTCAAGACGATGGCGAAGGGGGATTTACGGTCACGGGAACGGGTGTTGCCTTGGGATCATCCATCGAATACCCAACAGGCTCTATGACCCTAATGTTCTCGGTGGCCCCAAATAATTTACCTGCCGTCGCTACTTTCAAATATAATTTGATAAATCTACAGATGCCAACTGCATCCCAACAACAACAGATTTGGCACCGTATAAACACATCTTTGATCGGGGATACCGTCCAACTTGGGTTCACCATGTCAGATGACCAGATGCGCGATCCATCCTTTAACAATCAATTTGAAGAGATCGAGCTGCATTCATTTATCATTGATGTAACCCCTAGCTCGGTACTGGCATAATGAGTAGCAACGTTGTAAACCAGGTGCCTTATCTAAGAACCTCCAGAAACTTTCCATTGGAGGCGCAACCCCTAGCTGTCGAGGTCAACAAAAGTTACGTCGACGTAGCTAATGCGGTCAACAATCGAACGATCGGCATCTATCCAGTCAATAGACCCGCTTTAGATGGCGAGGCTTGGTTCATCAGCGAGGGTCTGAAGCAACAGGGATTTAGACAAGTCTATCAGTTCACAGCCGCGGGAAACATACCCCATGGGCTTACTTGGTCATCCGTATCCTTAATCAGCCCAAAATCCTATGGGTCATTCACCGATGGAACGAATTGGTATGGGGCTGCATACTTGGGTAGCACGGCGGTAGCTGCCGAGGTCACCTTTTATGTAACACCGACCAACATCGTGGTACTAGCTGGCGCATCAGCCCCAACGATTTCTAGTGGCTACATTGTTTTGGAGTGGGTAAGTCCACCGTAGATTCAAATATTTCCTTTCTAGACTCCCGAATAAGATCATCCAAAATCTTAGAGGTCTTTTCATCGAACAATGCTTCAAGTGTCATTTGAAATCGTGCAGGTTGTCTTTTGATATCAGCTGTCATGGGGAAACCTCCATTTTGGATGGGCACACTATAAAGGCATAATTTGGAATGCGTCAATTGGTATAAATTAATTTAACCTGATATCGTGGGGCAAACAGAGGTCTCTTATGTCCATCAGCGCAACAGGTACACGATCCCCTTCGAGTTCAACCGGTAAACCGCCCTCATACAATGTTGGTAAATCCAAAGCTGGTTATAGACCAGCCCAACTGCAACAGTTCAACCCTGATCAAATGAAGCTGTTTGAGCGCATGTTTGGACAAGTTGGTCCCGACAGCTATTTGTCTAGGCTTGCAGGTGGAGATGAGGAGATATTCAACCAAATCGAAGCCCCTGCGCTGCGTCAGTTCTCAGGTCTTCAAGGCAACATAGCTTCTCGCTTCAGCGGCATGGGAAGTGGCGCCCAGCGTTCCAGCGGCTTTAAAAACACCCTGAACCAAGCTTCCAGTGACTTCGCATCTGATTTACAGGCTCAGCGAATGGGTCTACAAAGAAATGCTATCCAGGACCTTCACCAGATGAGCAACGACCTATTAAATCAGCGCCCCTATGAGAACTTCTTGTTGAAGAAAGAACCAGGCTTCCTGAAACAAATTGGTCTCGGATTAGCTAATCAAGCAGGCCAAATTGGTGGTAATGTGGGGCAGTATGCCGCAATGGGTGGCTATAGCAACGGAGGGGGCGGATATGGTGGTTCAGGTGGATCATCTAGCTCTGGTGGAAGATCATGGTTCCGAGGAGGCTTCTAATGGTCAACGTACTTGAGGGTAATAGCTATGGTTCCCAGCTTGGAAGAGCCTTAACTTCAGGTGTAGAAAAAGGGGTCGATTTTGCTCAGAAGATGGGCATCAAAAGACGAGCTGATCTTCAAAAAAACAAAGCTAAATTATTGCCAGGCATTAAAACTCATTTATCCTTGTATGACAAAAATAAAGAATATGATTCGGAAATGATAGCTAGGCTACATGAAAAAGCCGACCAATATGTCGATATGGGAATCCCTTACCATGAAGCAATAAATCAAGCCTTTCAAGAAATGAAGCAAGGTGGGGGCCAAGGTGGCTTTGATCCAACGGACATCCCAGGAAATAATCAACAACTAGGCTTTGAAGACAACAAAGAACAGAGCCCTCGACCTGCCAAAAGAAATGTTTTCCAACAAATTGGTGTTGTCGATGAGAAGCCAAGACCCGCTTCTAAAGGTTTCCTGAGCAACGAAAAGGGCGAATTCAGTGCTGAAGAATTTGCAAAAAACATCAAAAGAGTTCCCTACATGTTTGGAAGGGCTGTGACTGGATTGGCTGATTTCCCCTTTCAATTGATCAAGGAGGGTGGTGTATCTCCTCGAGGTAAATTGCCCGAGGATTTCAAAACTTTAACCAATTATTATGATGAAGCTACAGGTGGCCAAGGAGTTCCAAAGAATGCAATTGAAAGAATTGCATCTGGTGGTATCCTGGGTGTTCCAGGAATCGTCGCTGCTATTGTCGAAGAACAATTACACAACGCCGATCTTCCAAAATGGGCTCAAACTTCTGCCGGAATTGCCTCATTCATATTAACCCATAAAGCTAGAAATTCTAGATATGGCGCAATCGCACAAGAAGCCGAGAAAGTGGCTTCTGAAACTGGGAAAACTGCCGAACAAGTAATCAAGGAAGCCGCTGAAGAGGCCAAGGAAAAAGTTTCTGATGTTCCTCAATCTGGGGAACCTACTGAAAAGGCAAAAATTGATCCTGCCGACATTGCCAAAGGTGATGAATCTGCTGTCAGAAAACTAGCTGAAAAAGTCAAGGAAACGCCAAAGATGGTATTTAATAAGAAGGGCGCCGAAAAAGAGCGTCGCATTTTTGGTGAAAAGCTATCTCAAAGCCCCTTGGATGAATATTACAGCATTAAAGCTAGAGAGGCAGAAGCCCAAGCGAGTAAGCGCCCAGAAACGCTTGCTAGAGAGAAAGAGATCCGAGCTACCTTAGCCCCTGAAGAAAAAAGACTGATTGATGATCTAAGGCATAAGCGCGAAGATCTGGCTAGAATGGACAAAGCTAGAAAGAAGCTGATTGGGCAAGAAAGGGCAAGGGTTGATTCTCTGTATAAATATAGGGTCAAAAGCATAGAGGAAGCCACCGACAAGTTGAAAGATGTCCAATACCAAATGAAATATGGTAGGAAGCGTCCTTCAGAGGGGGAGATAAATGCCAAGATCGATTCAAGCATTAAACGATTCAAAGAAGGCATTGAGAACCCAACTCCTGAAAACATTAAATCTTTATCTGAACAACTTGAATTAGACAAAAAATATATTGAAAGAGCTGCCCAACTTGAGAAGCGTGGTGAGCTTTCTGGAGAGATCCGACCCGATACATTTCTACGCATGAAGTCTAAATATTTAGAAGGCTATAAGGCCGCTATCAAAGAGTCCAAGGAAACCATTAATTCCCTTAAACAAGCAGACGACCCAATGGCTCCATCTGCAATTGCCAAAGAGAAGCAATTAATCGATATCCTTCAAAACCGTGTCAAAAGGCTAGAAGCGGACATAGTCAACCAGACGGATAACATCAAAGCTATGCGGGCTCTTGAGAAGCCTTCTGGGGCATTCTATAAGCAGCAGCTTAAGAACCTGAAAAAGGATGATGCTTTATTTCGAAATGACCTATTCAAGCAGAATAAGCTCAATTCGCCCGAAGATCTCAAAGTCTCCAAAACCTTTAAAGAAAATTCTCCTGAGGCCAAGTTAGGCAAGGAAACTGCTGAAGACCCGTCAGCCGAAAATGTAAAAAAAGCTTCTGAACAAACCGGTAAATCAGAAGAGACCATAAAAGAAGATCTTAAAAAAGAGGGTAAGGAATTTCAAGAGGAGGCTAAAAAGGTAAATGAAGGTACCGTTGACCCAAAAGTGGAATCCAACTTTATTAAACGAGCTAAACGTATCTCTAAGTTATTTGGGGCTGGCTTCGCATTAGGCGCGACCCAAGCCATGATTGAAGAGGCGTTCGATATAAAACTCGATAGCAGATTAACCAAAACATTGGGGTATTTATTCTCTGGAATATCAATTGGAGTTTCCTTTGGGGGTGCTTATGCTGGTCATAAGCTTACACGCACTCTATTTGATCATATCCAGGCCAATAAATTAAAAGGTATGAGAGGCACCCCCGGATGGAATAGATATGTCAACAATATGAGAAAGTCGAATGGAAAAGCTAAGGCGGATAGAGTTGTTAAGATAGCTAATGAACCTTAGAAAAAAAGAGAACCTATACCTTTCGATAAAAAAGCAAAGGCATAGATCATTATCATGCCAACCGTTGATCCCATAAGAATAAATTCGCATACCGAGAAGCAAACATCCCAAACTTTGTCATCGGTACTTTCTTGAGCCAATTTTGTTTCTTTCATTGTCGTTCTCCTTAAACATTGAATTTAAATAATCCTGAACCTCTTCATATTCAGGCTCTCTTTCTAACTTGAGGGTCAATTCCTCATGGGCATCCCAATAAAGAGCGTCGGTCATTTTTTGACCTCTTCGAGCTTATCAACCTTAACTTCCAGTTTGGCTACTCTTTCCTTCATGTCAGCGATGTAAAATATCACGGTCAAAAATCCAGCCATCACCGCCAAATAGATACCAATTTTTTCAAAGTTTATGGATCTATCTGCCATGAGGGAAGCTCCAGTAAATGCCCCATCCTAGGACTGCTAAAAAAAATACATATGGCCAAATCATTTTTCCTCCGATGCGAATAATTCAGCAGGTGCAACACCCTTGAGAATTAGAACCGTCTCAATCTTGACCACTTCCTTACTGAGGTCCCCAATGTCACTCTTAAGGCTGAAGTAGCACCCAAATATGATCCCCCCAAGAGTAATAATTATACTGGCTGCACTAATGAAGAGGTGCCAATCAAATTTTCTTTCCGTCATTGGTTTGTCTCCTTGGGCATCTCTTGCTCTTTTCTCGTCCCATCGTCGTTGTGCCGCCAGTGATCTGGCACTACGCGTAATGACGTGTGGAACGTTTGATTCGGGCATAGTTCTACATTTTTAGTTTTTTCGTCTGCCATCATAGAGGATTTGTCCTTATTTTACATCTAAAATGAATAGTTTGGGCTGGGTAGCGCATAAACTGTGTATGGTTTAAATTTTAATTTAACACACCTATCAGGAGTTTGCCATGACTATCCAACCCGGCGCAATGCTGTATACCCAAGGATTCGGATCTAGACCCGAGAACGTCGAAGTACCCCATATTGATACAAGAGCCCCAACATCCACCGACATAGGGGGACCACTTCCATTTCCGATCGGCAAGCCATGGATCGATACAGTGGGTCTAGCTTCATACACGTTGGTTGGCTTGTCCACAGCAGCTAACGTCACTACAGCCACATGGGCGACAACTGGAGGCGGTTCTGGAGCTCTCGCGACACTAACGGCGGATACCGGAAGCACAGTAGCTCCATCTGCCGGTAACATCAAGATCGCAGGCACAACCAATGAAATCACAACTACCGGTTCGGCAGCCACCGTCACCTTGTCCATTCCAACCACTTTTACGGCCCCAGGATCGATTACCGCGACATCGGGCAACATAACAGCCACCAACGGCAATCTAGTCCTAGGAACGGCAGGAAACAAGGTCTCCATAGCTACAGGCACCAATGCTTCTATTGGGACATCCGCAGCCATGAGCGCTGGGACGGTTACAGTATCCACAACAGCCGTGACGGCAGCCTCCAAGATCTTTCTGACAGCGAATACACCTGGTGGTACACAAGGCACATTATCAGCCCCGACAGGAAGTATTACAGCCGGAACTAGTTTTGTTATCAATTCTTCTAGTTCCTTGGATACATCAACCGTCAACTGGTGGATCGTCAACTAATGCCATTTGTACAGTATGCACTATTGGACAACCTCAGGGAAATCGCCGGCACCAGTATCACTTCTGTTTATCAAGAGGTAGGTCCCACCTTCACGATTAATGCCCGTATCTTGACGTTCAACAATTCAACAGATGTTGACCTGTATGTGTCTACCGACGGGATCAACAACAAGTTGCGCATAGCTGCCAATTCTCAAGCTGTCTTCGACATCCAAATGAATAAGTCCGAGACGGGTGACAATCTGTTTCCAATTGGGACTGGCATATGGGTCAAGGAGACATCGGAAGGTGCAGCTAGCATGGGCGATTTCTGGGTGGAAGCGATTTACTCCATCAACATTTGAGGTATTCCCATGGGCAATGTTCCAACGGTTGAACAAAGATACCAGGATACATTGCAACTGTGCAAGAAATTAACCCTAAAGATCGAGGCCTATGACCGAGTCATCAACGACATGGAAAGGATTCAAAAAACTCTGGATGGCACCCTCAGAGCTGCTGAAGAGGCTAAAAGAGCTGCTGAAGAAGCCTCCAGAACCTCCGCCCAGCTTGCCAGCGACATAGATCACCTGAGGGCTTGGCTAAGGGAAGAATCGATTCGTTACGACGCTCGGTACCTAGATATCAAAAAAGTCCAAGACTTCAACACACGTCAAATAAACACCAATAGAACGCATCACGACACATCAGACAATCGCATCTACAAGATGGTTTTGGAGAAATTATTTGAATATGTGACTGTTGAAGAGCTGAACAACATCAATAATTTCCACATCAGCACCCAAGACATCCTGGAGAAATCACAAGACAAGACCGAATCTCAAGTCAAACAGCTAATGGAGGATGTCAAAAGAATCGATCAGTTAAATAAAAAAGTTGACGATGTCAACCTAGAGCTAAATAAAAAGTTATGTATATTGCAAAACAAATTCGTTAAAGACCTGTCTCGAAATTCAGCCCAGGCGATCTCTTTATGACATTTAACAACACCACCCTAGCAAACAACTTTGACGCTCAATCTAACGCCCGGGGCTCATCCATACCATTTGTCGATGCCTTCATGCCCAGAGACCCCACGGTCTATGACATCCAATACCAAATCCAAAAGAAATGGTTGAATACGGCTGTCGGCTCGTTGTGGGAATTACAGAATTTCATCACTTCAGAAGGCGTGACTTTGGCCAATTGGGTTCTCATTGCAAATCATGTGGCAGTTACCGAGACCCTGACGGGCAACGATGGAATTATTGTCCCTCCGACCAATAACAACATCAATGTTGTTGGCGATGTGACCAATATATTGACCACTGGAAATGCAGGGACCTCAACTATTACGATCAACCTGAATGGCAATGTGGCCACGACCTATGTCGAGAATACCGGATCTGCAACTCCATCGGGACACACTTTAAACGTTCTTGGAACCAACGGATTAACGACCGTAGGTTCTGGCAATACAATCACCATAGAACCAACGATTGGTGTTCTATTCGAGGGCAACACAGTAGATGCCCATACAGCCCCAGGAACCAATCCCGTGGCACCGAACGGCTCTGGATTGATCACCGTGACAGGTGGCCAAGTAGCAGCGGGTACCACAACAAATGTCATCCAGACCAACTCGTTGGCTGTCAATACCTACACGATAGATGTCCAGAGATCCCAAGCCGTGGCTTCCTCAACGATCGGGGATAACGGAGTATCACATTTCGATAGCTCCAAATTCTCTGTAGATGCCAATGGATTTGTATCTTTGGCACCTGCTTTCTTCAATACGGGAACATTCACACCGACCTTGTCATTTGGGGGAGCCTCCGTGGGAATTACCTACTCGCAACAATTTGGAAAATATACTCAGATCGGAAACATCGTCTTTTGTTATGCCGACCTTCAATTGACCAGCAAGGGTTCTTCCACAGGCATGGCTCTTATTAATGGGCTTCCAGTCGCAGGATCAATCACTCCGCCCACATATGATGGCTTGGGCACTCTGGCCTACGCAGAGATCACTTTAGATTCGGGATATACATTCGTGAACGTAGGTGTGCTGACTGGGACAACGACCGTTGGAATAGCTGAATATACACCTGCTGGATCAGCTCAATATTTAGTGGATACGAACTTTACGAATACTTCTTTGATTAGAGCCACGTTCTTTTACTTTATTTAGCGGTTAAACATGAGCCATAAAAACGTTTTATCATTGAACACTGGAGGAGGGGCCACCATTGAGACCTTATCAGGTGAGAATGGACCTCATACCCCACCCAATGGCCACAATTTCAATTTCTCGGGCTCAATAGCTGGTGGTGCAGCCGCTAATGGTGCCATCGAATTCATAACGCCAGGTGGACCTGGACACAATGAAAATGGCCAAATGGATGCCAAGGTATTGGTCGATGGAACCACCATTGAAATCAATAGCTCTAATGAGCTGCAAGTCGTAGGTGGTCCCGGCATACAAATTATCGATGGCGATACAGGAAGTATTACGGGATCAACCGTCACCATCTATGCAAATAACGCAGCTCAGAATGCCGGATCAACGGTTTTATTCGCCAATTCAGGAACGGTATCGACCTTAAATGTTTCCGACGGAAACTCAAATACGATAATCGGAAATTCGGCAGGTAATGCGACTATTTCAGGTAACACGAATGTGGGACTAGGTCGTGGGATTCTCCGTCACTTAACCAGCGGATCTCAAAACTCCGCATTCGGTAATGCAACGCAAGCCAATATAACGTCGGGACAGAACAATTCAAGTCTGGGATTTCAAGCTTTAAATTTTCTGGTTACTGGCAGCAATAACATAGCCATAGGATCATTAGCCGGCACTTTTTTTACAGGTGCTGAAAGCTCAAATATTTTAATCGGCAATGGAATTGGCGTATTGGGTGATAACAATACAATACGTATTGGTAGTCAAGGATCTGGGGCTGGCCAACAAAACACATGTTACATCGCCGGAATAAATGGCGTAACACTTGGTGGAACCCCCCTTAGTGTCGTCATTGACTCTACGAGCGGCCAGCTTGGGGTAACGTCCGCTAGCGCCGGGGTCACCATCGACGGAGATACGGGGTCAGCTACCGGCTCAACCATCACTTTTAATGCCACACCGACAGCAGGATCATCCACGAGCTTCAGCGCCAGTGGAACGACAGTTGCTTTAAATTTAACCGATTCAAATGCCAACACAATTTTAGGTCTGAATGCAGGGAATGGAAGCATCAGCGGAACAGGTAACACCGGTCTTGGCTCTTTGGTATTCCAAGGTCTAGGATCAGCCATTAACTGCACGGCAATGGGTTACTCCGCTTTAAATGGTTTAGGGGGCAATGAAGGTTGCACAGCCGTGGGTTATAACGCCATTCTAGCGATGTTTGGCCAGCGCAATACCGCCGTAGGTGAATTCTCATTGGGATCAGCAAGCGGAGCTTCAGGAGCCTACAATACTTGCCTGGGGTACAATACTGGCGTTCATTTAACGTCGGGATCGGAAAATCTGTTAATGGGTACAGCGGGAACCGTAGGTTCTGGTTCTCAATATACCTCTAGCGAGTCATCAAATATTTTATTGAATCATGCGGGTGTCACCGGTGAATCAAACACAATGCGCCTTGGCACCACGGGTAGTGGAGGTGGACAAGTCAGCAAATGTTTTATAGCAGGAGTCTTGGGGGCGACATCTTCAAGCCCCGTAGCTCTTATGATCGATAGCTCCACGGGTCAAGTAACCGCAGGATCTTCCAGTCCATTTACATCCATAAACATTCAAACTTTCACAAGTTCTGGCACCTATACTCCAACATCCGGCATGACCTATTGCACAATTGAATGCTGGGGTGGTGGTGGCGGCAGTGGTGGAGCAGAACAAAACGGCGGCACAGGATTCACAGGAACAGGTGGTGGCGGAGCTGGAGGCTACTCTAGAAAAACCGCAAGTGCCGCTACGATCGGGGCATCTCAATCGGTCACAATTGGAGCAGCAGGTGCAGCAGGCACTTTGCATTCCGGCAATGGTGGCAATGGTGGGGCCACAAGCGTAGGTTCAATATGTGTTGCCAATGGCGGAAGCGGTAGCGTAGGAACTACGGCTCCATCCAATGGTGCTGGTGGTGCTGGTGGAACACCTGGAACAGGGGATATCGCGGCCTATGGAATGAATGGGTCAAATGGGATTTCAACAGCCACCGTTGCAACGATAACGGCTCTACCAGGAAACGGCGGATCAACTTTAGTAGGTTCGGGAGGTCTGGGTGCAATAGCCCCTAATACATCCGGAGGGGCACCCCTTGGATTTGGATCTGGAGGAGGTGGCTCGCAAGCCCAAACAATTGCGCAGCCTGGAGTGGCGGGAGCCCCAGGATATGTTATTATTA
>JGI24891J29808_1000820_pt1 | contig 10277 bp, 11 predicted proteins | sample FreactcultuFSWF8_FD_29808 | JGI IMG/M metagenome (IMG submission 29808) | reverse complement strand
ACAGCCGCTTGCGTTCGATTTTGTAAATGCTTTGTTTTGAACAACTCCTGTTCAAAACACGGTTTACAGCCGCTAACGGCTCAAAAACGGTTCCAGCGTGTTGCCCTGCAAACTTCGGTAATCCACTCTGCCGGGTCGCAGGTGCTTCGCTTGCAGGTTTGGGCATGTTGGGTACCTGCCAAGTACCAAGCGAAGCACTGTGGGCTCCGTAACGCTCTAAATTTGGGTTAACTTTGGTTAACAACGGCGGTATGTCTAAATTAACGGAGTTTGGGATTGCGTTTTGCCGGATTTGATGCTACCAGCGTACGACGCAAAACTTCTGCCAGCAAGATTGCGTCTGCGCGGCCGTCACTCGGTTTCGTGCTTCGTGCAGTTCGCAGTAGATTTGCTTTGGGAAACAACCGCATAGCAATGACACACGATTGACTCTTGTCTGAACCCGAAGGAATATTCATAGCAGTCTTCCACTTTCGTGGTTCAAGGTATGTCATCGAAATTCCAAGTGCAGAAATGATGCCTTCCCAGTTTCCAAAGCCCCGCCCCATGTTGAACATGCTTGTTACGCCTTGACCCGGCATTGCATGCACGTTTTCAAGTGCAACATGACAATCGCCTTTAACTTCCAGGCATTCACGTAAAATACGAACCATCTCCGGCGTGTTGTAAAGATGCTTCTTTCCCTTTCCCTTTTTCACAGTCAGAATCGGAGTATCATAGAGATCTACAAGTTTTCCATCTTCACGTAGAAGTGAAATAGCTCCCTGAAGTCCCGGATCGATGCCTATGAAGTATTTCATTTGTAGATCTCGAAAGCTTTGTCAATTGCTGTACGTACTGTTTCCACAATAGAAGCACGTTCCATACATATTCCATCACACCCGGATTCCGGTGTGCAAGAACCTTCGTGACTTGGTTCAGGCAATAGTTTCTCACACAGTTGAGTTGTCAATTCAATTTTGAAACTGTCACGTAAGAGTCCCGACTGTGTAATTCCAGCTTCATCGCAGAATCTGATTATGTGAGTCCATGCTGCAAGTGTTCTAACATCAGTATCTCTGCGATTCTTTTCTCTTCTTGCCAGCATCAGGCAATTTTTAAGAGCAGAGTTCAAAGTCATTTTCAGAAAAACCTCACTTTCGAATTTTTATTCTGTTTCACAACTTCAATTCGATGATCCGGATCCAACGCTCCGAGAATATGAGCATTGTGCGTGATAATTACGATGTGATCGAAGCGAGACTGAATTTGTTTCAGTCCTCGTGCAAAGTTCANTGAATTCTCGGAATCCAGTCCTTCAGAAGGCTCATCGAGAACAAGAAGATTCAAAGGAACAAACACGTCGCGAAAAGTCAAAGCAACCATACGCGCGGCAATTGACATTTCCCCGGCAGACTGGTCTTGCAGGTTTTGACCTCCATGCTGGTTTTCAATATCAAGTTCAATGTCACCGTTCTCAAGTCTGAATCTGACGGCAATCTCACCTTCAGTAAATATCTCACTGTAGAACGTAATCGTCTTGTTCAGTTGTGGTGCGATTGCAGAGCATAGAAAAGCGGGAAGGCCATTGCGTCCCACAGACTCGATACAGATCTCAAGAAACTGTTTGTCTTCAAGCGTAAACTTCAAAGCTTGCTTGTTTACTTCAGCAATTGTTTTGTTCTTTTGAACACGTTCACGTGCNGTAAGAAAATCATTTCTAATACCTTCACGCAAAGTTTTTCGCGCATCAAGATCAACAATCAATGATGAAAGTTTTACAAGTTCACTTTCTAATTTTCGTGTTTCACTGCGAAGTTCATGAAGTTTCAAAGTTTCATTAGCATGTCTCACATCATATCCACTACAAGTCGCTTCACAAATTTTTATTTGTGATTCTTGTTCATGGACAAGTGTGTTCAATCGCTCGATTTCTTTTTTGACAAAGTCTTTTGATACTGGTTGAAGACATGTGAAACATTTGTCTTTTAGTTTGTTGAGATCATTGACAGCGTCTGAGTGCAATTCAATACGTGCTGTGAAACCTGCAATCTTTGTTTCTTCCGAAGAAATACTCTTACGTATAGATTGAAGAGCTTTTTCAAGGTCTTCAGATTTCTGACGCTTTTGTTTAAGTGTGTCTGAAAATGTTGCGATCTTTCTACGTGTAGAAGTTATCTCACTTTCATCTATGGGAATGATGTTGTTCAAACGAACTTTCATTGAATGTGCCTGCTGTTCAGCCTCGTCAAGACGAGCAATGGAATCAGCAACATCGATTTCGAATTCGTTGATTGTCTTGTTCATCTTGGAAAGAACTTTACGAAGTTTATCCTGTATGACAAGAAACCGGTCAAGACCAAGAAGTCTGCTGAAAAGTTCCTTTCGTTGTTTCTCCGTGCCGAACACTGACCCAAGTTCGTGCTGTCCGATGTAAACAGCATTCTCAAGTATTTCCCATGTGAACCCGGTTAGTTTCTCAATCAAAGTCTGTGTAGCTGATGGAGACCCCATTGTAATTTCTTTGTCATCAGACCAAACACGCAGAAGCTGCGGGCGACGCGATCTTTCTATGCAAATCTGACGTCCATCTTTCAGTTCAATCTTAAGATTTACAANAGCTTTCTTTTCGTTGTTNTGGTTTGCCCATTCGTCATGAGTCTGGTTCTTGAATGTTCTGCCAAATAGTCCAATGAACGGCAGTGATGTCAGGGAACTCTTGCCGGCACCATTACTTATGTTCTTTCCCCAGTCTAAGTTCTTTCCGGTTACAAGAGTCAGTCCCTTCGTTTTCATGCTCCAACTGACTTTTTCAAAGCACAGAACATTCTCGGCATAGAGATCTAAGAAACGGAATCCTTGAACGCCGAAAGTACCGAACGATGGCAGATACTTTGACAAGTAAGCAATGAGTTGTCCTGAAGAGATGTGATCCGGCAGTTCTATCTTACTGAAGTACTGTTCCAGAAGTTCTTCATCAGAACCCGTGATTTGAATTTCATCGGGTTTCCCGGTCTTCTGAAACTCAGGGACGAGGTGAAGGAGAGCCCCGGGAAATTTCTTTTCAAACCTGATACGTGCTTCAGCTAGTTCTTTGTTTGGATCCTGCGTTGAAATAGGAACGTGGATACGAACTCGTGTATCTTTCCATGATTTGGGCGGCTTGAAGTTCGGTAACTCAGGGTCATACCATCCTGGAATAGGTGAAGGCAGTGATGAAATAACAGGTTTCATTTGATATCCAATACAAGTGTTCTGTGTCTGCTGTTCACTTCGCTCCAGTCCATAGCAAACGGTGAACCGACAAAGAAAACATTATTGCCAATTTTCTGAGGAGTATGTATGTGTCCACTGATACAGACATCATACGCTGAAGCTCCGATTTCATCGAGCGTGTAACCTTCACCATGAGTATAAAGAGATTGCCTGCATCCGGTGATCGTGTTATGAAAAGCCAAAATTGCGATGTTGTCTTTTCCAACAGCATCGCAGGTAGGATCTCTATATTCCTTCTTGTTAAGAACTGCATGACCGGCGGCTTTTGCGAACTCTTCACGTTGCTTGTCAGGATCTCTGAAATAGGGCACCATATAGATTAGACAATACTGCACACGCTTGTCCCATGTAATAAGTCGTATAGGTACAAGCACCCAGTCTGTGTCAGCAACGGCAGAAGCACCAGCTGAAGCAATTACAGGCACACAGGATGCCACACCATCTTGAGTGGTTATGTAATCATGGTTGCCACGAACGTACAGAACTTTCTTCAAACGCTTGACAGCATTGACTATGAAGTTCGTCACACGTTGATCGACCGGATTCAGAGTCTCCTTAATATCGCCGAGGTGGACAACGAAAACCTGACCAGTGCCAGAAGTTGCAGCGATTTCCTTTTCCAGATGTTGGAGGTAAAGTTCACAACGATCCAGATTTGAAACAGAACATTGCCAGTCACCGGTGAAGAAAATTTTCACTGGTTGTACGTCTTTCCTGTAATTGCAATAAACTCGATGAAATTCATTTTCTTACTCCTCGTTTTAAGAAACCTGACGAACCTCAATATTCATTTTGCAAACTTCATAGTGATTTTGTGAAGAGTGGCGATTAACCACGCATGAATCACAGCTTCATCGAACGGCATCTGCGCCAGTTCGAGTATTGACGCTGCATTCTTTACGGAGTTCGGCCCATCGAACTTGATCAGACCTCCACGCATCCAGCCCATGACCATAGCACGTATCATACGCACATCATCAGAAGTCGTATCTTTGAGTATACTGCGAACCGTGCTCCATTGACCGCCGGTAATTGCTTTGCACAATTTATATGTGTCAATAGAACTGCCAGAATTAGAAACAGCTTCAATGGCACTTGAGCCGGCAGCGTATTTCTCGAGAGCTTTGAGTACAATGCCGGGTGAATTCACTCCTGCAGTATCGAGAGCTTCAAGAAAAACTTTCAAGTCACGATCAATGTTATTATTCTTTGCGATTTCCGTGACAAACTTCTCAAGAACATCGGTCTTGAGACCTTTAAGACTATAGTCAACAGCACGTCGTAGATTAGCGACCGGGATCTTGGTTTTCTCTGAAGTAGCAAAGATCCATACTGTGAATTCAGGAACGTCTTCGGTAGGTTTGAGAAGCATTGAAAAAGCAGTCTTTGAAATGAAGTGTGCTTCATCAATTATGATGACACGCTTCTCTCCAAAGATAGGACGCATCAAACTGAGTTCTGCTACTTTCTCCAGTTCATCGATGCCAGAATTCTTTGAAGCGTTGATTTCATGAATTGGGAAATGATCGTAGGGTTCCTTGTTGCATTCAACGCATACAGAACCCCATAGAACGCCATGCGCGCATTGGTAAGCACGCGCCATAATACGCGCCAAAGTGGTCTTACCCGAACCGGGCGCGCCTGTAAGCAACCACGTACGAGGTGCGCGTTTGGCAATATGATTCCTGATGGCTTTAATCGTTGAATCCTGACCGATAAGTTCATCAAGACTNTTNGGTCTTAGTGAGATNGACAGCACCTGTTCCGAGTTATTCTTTAACTTTGTCGTTGTGCTTTTTGATGTTTTCATATTTCTTTTCTTTGATGTCACTGTTCAGAAATCTTAGTCATTTCTTCATGCTCATCATTCGCTTCTACAATCAATTTGGCTGTCTCTTTTGCATAATCTACCAATTGTTTCGGCGTCATGGTATCGCAGCAATATGGAACCATTTCCTGAATGATAGTATCGAAATAATTGAACCACATATTATTTCGTTCACGAATGCGCCGGCGAATGCGTGCAAGTTCAGTTTTTGGAATAGTTTGTGTTTTAGGCATTTTCAAAATGGATATTCAAGCAAAGACTATACAAGTTTAGAAAGGAACATCATCGTCATAAACCAATGATTGTTGTGAAGGCTTTGCTTTTGGAAGAGTTTTCTTATCTTTAAGTTGAACCCATCCTTTGTTATGTTCATACTTGAAGACATTTCCCTTTTCACTCAAAGCGTAGACCGCATGTGTTCGTCCGGCAGTTCCATCATAAGTTCCGATTGCAATCTGTATGAATTTCATTCTTCATCCTTTTGCATCACGTCTTTGGCGGGTAAGAATTCAATATTCTTTTTGAACCAGATCTTGAATCCTACTTTTGCGCCTTCTTCTCCGCCTGCTTTGTTTTTCTTGTTCTCAAGAATACCTTTGATTCCGACAACGTGTCCTTTCTCAACGATCTTACTTCCCAGAACACGCTTGGCACGTAAACGGACATGAGGATAGAAACGTATGGCGTTACCTCCAGTTGTATAAGATCCATCTCCGAACTTTGCCGGTCCCTGACGAAGCTGATTGACCAAAATAATAATTGCGTGACGTGTCAAAGCTATTCCCATCCATCTGCGCAAGAGACGCCCCATGAATTTGGGAAGGCTGAAACCGGTTTTCATGTTTCCGCCTTTTAAACCGGCTTTCTGTTCTTCATCTGTTTCAAGAGCTGAAACTGAATCCATAACAACAAAAAGACGATCACAGTCTTTGCGATCGAATTTCATTGCCGCTTCGATTTCAGTACATAACTCTTGTGCCGATGCCAGACGTGGCTCTTTCTCAGTACCGAATTTTCCTACGTATGGTTGGATCAAAGTTAGTTTGTCCCAATCTAAGCCATCTCCGTCACATGTTGTGCATGTCAACATGTCGGGTTGCTTTGCCAGGCATTTGGGACATTTGATAAACCCGCGCAGCCGTGCATAATCCGATTTGAAACTGTTTTCAAGATCACCCCAGATAACGTGAGCGCCGTCGTGTTGAGCAAGTGCGGCAAGCGCCATGATTACAGAACTTTTCCCATTAGAGTTATGAACTACTACGCCGTTTGCAACGAAGTTGTTTATGCCCGGTACTTCCATGTCATAAACATCTTCGTATCCATGAAATTCAATACTCTTGATGCGGTGATTCAGATTTCCAGCAGCACGTTTCTGAAGAGTTGCACTAATTCGTGCTCTGGTCTTTTTAGAATGTTTCTTACCCAACATTCCACGAGGATGGTTTCCATATTTCTGCCAACCTGCTTTAGCTTCTAAATTCATTTTTGAAAGATGATAAGACATATGATTTGAGTCAGTCATCCATTCTAAATTCTCAACACTGTTATTCATAGGTGTTTCATCTTTATGATGACCATCCCACGAACCATCGCGTTCGCCGTAGATTTCACTCAAAATAAAACGATGTTCAGAAACTTTTGTTCCGTCGTTCAAATTGAGTACACAATGACCATTTGTGCGTTTTCGGAAAAACGGCATAATTCGTTCGTTCTTTTCCAAATCTTTAAGCTGACAATATCCTAAAGATCTGTAATCATAAGCTGGACTAAACTTTGATCTGTTCCCAGAAGCTTCTCTTAGCATAATCAAATGTTCAGCAGTCGCCAAAATATATTCTGGCTGCTTTCCGTAAATTCTAACAGAGTTTTTTGAAACGTGGAAATTTACTTTCCAGACTGGTCTTTTGCCAACTTTCCAAACTCTGGAAGCTTGACGTAGAACTATACGTCCCAATGATTGATCGAATCCGTATACCCACGGTTTCTTTCCTACCAAATCTTTGATTGGTATGCCCCACGGATGTTTTTCTACATCACGCGGTGTGTCGATTAGTGTACTTCCAGCTAAACACTCCCAACCAGAAATTTCAATCACCAAACCATACATGATGCCGTTGTCGGTATGACCCATGACGGTATTAAGATCGGTGAATTTCAATACGTCTTTGGTGTCAAGATAAATCACGTCTCTCGCTTTGGTTCCAGCGTGACCAAGAGCATTACGTATTGCCGCCAGTTCTTTGTTGATTTTCACTTGAGATTCCTTAGAAAGAAATGGGGCTCTTTGCAGAGCCCCGAGGTTTGAAGAAGTGGAAACGAAAACTACTTTTTCTTGGTTGTGGTTTTCTTTACGGCTGGTTTCTTTGCAACAGTTTTCTTTGTGGCGGGTTTCTTTGCTGTTGCTTTCTTTGTTGAGGGTTTTGGTTTTTCTTCTTCCTCTTCTTCTTCCTCAGTTTCTTCTGATTCTTCTTCTTCCTCAGTTTCTTCTGATTCTTCTTCTTCCTCAGTTTCTTCGTTTTCTTCTTCTTCAGTTTCCTCCTCTTCAGTTTCAGTTTCTTCCTCTTCTTCCTCTTCTTNCTCTTCTTCTTCNTCNTCTTCTTNCTCTTCTTCTTCNTCTTCTTCAGTTTCTTCTTCAGTTTCTTCNTCAGTTTCTTCNGTTTCTTCNTTCTCTTCAGTTTCTTCAGAATCTTCAGTTTCTTCGGAGTCGTCTTCCTCTTCATCCTCGTCTTTGGGTGCATTACGATCAGGAAGCGGTTTACCGAGATAGATGGCTTTTTGAACTTCGGAGTCGTACTGGAAAACACTTTCTTCGAGATCCGGAACCAAAGCCAGAATCGAAGATGGGACAATGCTCATGTTTTCTTCAACTTCCAACTGAGGATAGCGCGTCTTGATACCCGATCCCGTTTTCTCAAGGAAAAGATTGTATCCCTTCTTGGGATCGACAACATCCTTGTTACGTGACATGATGCGCTTGTGAACTTTGAACGCAAGAGATTGACCCTGACGTCCAGGCAAGCCGGAACCGGTCGAAATCCACCAAGGTTTCGGTTTTCCCAGTTTTTCAGTTTTCGGATCCATGAGTGAAGCAATGACAACGAACTTGTCACGTGGAATGGAATTTGCTGCCATCTTACGCAGCGATGATTTGCCAGACTTCTCGATCTCAGGAAGCTTCACGTCACAGTACCAACACCTGCCTCGACCGTTTGTGTCTTTGCCGCAACGAAAACTCTTTTCATCCGGACCTACTTTCTCATGCAAACGAAATTCCAAGAACGGAGGGTTTTCGCAGCCTTTGGGGTTCATCTTGCCGCCCGGAAGTATGTCTTTCTTGTTCGGCATGAGACGAATTGAATGTTCACCTTCTGGTATCGAAAGTGTCGTACCCGAATTCTTGTCTTTCAATCGCTGTTGACCTTCTTTACGCCAGTCGCTCACTTTTGATGATCCTCGCTTTCTGTTTCATTGATGTGATTTCCGATAACTTCAAGTTCATGTTTTGTTTTGTCATTCCACCATCCGCGTATACAGAGTCTGATGATGACATAAAGTACAAAAGCTCCAATAGAAAATTGAATGATGTTCCTCATCGGCTTTGACCAGACTTTACTGGTTTCCTACTCCTCTTCATCTGAACTTGATTTTCGTACACCGGGAAAACGACGTTGTAACTCTTCTCGTTTGTGTGACACAACATCTGAAGCCTCATCAGCTACACGTCCAATTCCCATTTCACTGCGAACGGTAGCTTCCACAATACGCAGACAGTCGCGCCGCATACGAAATATCTCACACACGAGTTTAGAATACTCATCGTAGATTTCAGCGTTGTCGAATGCTTTCTGCGCGTCACTGACATCGATGTCAAGCGTCAACCGAGCCTTGACACCGGCTTCAGTGATCTTCTCGTCATCGTCACGCGCTTCTTTTCTAATCCGTATATCAGTCTCGGAAGTAACACGTTTGAGATCAAATTCAGTTGTACTCTTGCGTTTCATGCATTCGAGACGATACTGACAGGCTTTGACAAACAACACTGTATTCTGTGCCGCAGCGTCAACAACATCATCGGGAACGAAATCAGCGTGTGATAGAAGTTCAATGACGTCAGTTCCGTCATTTTCTTTAATGGCTTGTTTTGGTTTTACGTTTGTTTTCTTTTTGAGCATGAAAATTCCTTACAGGATGTCGACTTCTTTTTACAGGAGGGCAGGGATAGGAAACAACTCCATACATCCCTCCACCTTAACGCGCGTTTCTCCTGTACTGAAGACTATACCGTTTACGCTGCCGATGAAACAGGCATGAAAGCTTCCCATGGAAGTTTCTCAACTTTCTGCTGCTCTTTAAGCCAAAGAGGTAAGAACTCTTCAAGTTTCTGGCCTTCATATGAAACCATACTTCCCATAGTCATACCGGCAGTTGCTTCAGCCAGCAAAGGTACACGAAGTTTTAACCCGAACTTCTCTTGCGCGTAGGAATACGCACCTGTTTCAAACAAGTGCATAAGCTGTGTATAACCTTCTGCCAAATGACGAAGTTTTATCCTGAAATACAGAGCATCATGAACTTCCATGATTATTTTCTGTAGCGCCCAATATGTCTTAGGTTTGAGATCAAGTAAAGCAAGAGCAATCAACAGAAATTGGTGTGCCGTCCCTTGAACAGGACGATTGATAGCTTGATTTCCCCAATATGTCGTCCGACCATCATCGTCTTTAAAGATTTCGCTTCTGAATCCGAAAAGTGTTTCAACAAATCCTTGTGATTCCGCTTTGAGTCTTTGATCGATGATAAATTGCTTCACTCCGGTGTATTTCTTAAAATACATGCGGTGTAATTTCTTCATACGTGCAGGTGTGATATCAGATAAGTNTACATTCGGACCATCTACTGCACGCATCTTGGCTACAACATATCCATAGACACTATCTTCACCAAGCCCAAAAGCAATGCCGAAGTGGACGTTTTTGCAGACTCGTCGTGTTTTCTTATCGTCTTTGATGCGCTCTAACGGCCATCCGGTCATCATATGACCTACTTGACAGTGAATATCTTTCAAAGGGTTGCTTCTGTCTTTGGCAGCATCAATGAATTGTGAAATAAGAAGCTTATCGTTTGCCAGTTCAGCAAGACCACGAAGTTCAATCTGTGAACCGTCCGCAGCTAATAGAATTTCAGTATCAAG
>JGI24891J29808_1000819_pt1 | contig 10283 bp, 13 predicted proteins | sample FreactcultuFSWF8_FD_29808 | JGI IMG/M metagenome (IMG submission 29808) | reverse complement strand
CCCAATGCTTGATTTAACAAATCTTTTGTGTCACCTTGAACACCAAGTTTACCACCTAAAGAATCTATTTTAGATGATATGAATTCTTTTACTGCCGGATCTGAAAGTATATTTGCGTAATTTTGCTTGACACCACCAGAAAAATTAACTTTACCCTTTAGTGATTCTGCCGCACTTGCAATAAAACCACCTTTTCCTAGCGTATTCGTAAAACTTAAAGTGTTGTATTGTGATTCAAAATCTGCTGTCAACGTATCTGGCATATACAAAGAAACGGTAGATATCGTATTTAACGTTCTTGGTTTATATGTGCCAGGAGTAAATGCTTTTGTGAGTAATTGAAAAACACCTAATGATGCTTCTTCAACTGCTGTTTCTGCCTTAGCAATTAAATCTTGATTTGTTATGTTTGCACCAGCTTCGGCTACTTGTGCTCTTGATGATGCAATTAATGAATTTAGGTTTGCTTTTGCGAGTTGCAATGCTTGAAAAGCGGCACCTACAGTAGCCTCTGAAACTTGATTAATTACCGAATTTGTATCCTGTTGAAAGTCTGTTGTCCAGTCGCAAAAATTGAACTGTACTGCATGACACATAGCAGGATTTGTCGTTAAATCTGATGGATATACGAAATTACCTTTACCTTCTGGTTGAAAAAGGCTTTTTAATGGGCCAGCTAACTGATTAAACGGTAACTGTATGCCTGCGACTGAGGGATTTGTGAAAAATGACATGTGCCTAGAATAGAGTTGTAACAAGTATTTATATCATAAATAACGGGACATTCAATAAATGGTAATAATATGGCTTATAGCGGAAAATTTATCCCTCGAAACCCACAAAAGTATCGTGGTGACCACAAAAACATACAATGGCGTTCTACTTGGGAGTATAGATATATGAAATGGTTAGATGAGACTGATGCCGTAGTCTCCTGGTCAAGTGAAGAGGTCGTGATTCCGTATCGTGATCCCGCTGATGGTAGACCTAGACGATATTTTGTCGATTTCTATGCTCAAATGAAAACAAAAGACGGTACTATTAAGACTTATTTAATAGAGATTAAACCAAAGGTTCAGACTCTAGAGCCTAAGAAACAAAAGAGAGTCACAAAAAGATACATCAATGAAGTCTATACTTATGGCGTCAATCAAAACAAGTGGAAAGCCGCTACAGAGTACTGTTTAGACCGTGGTTGGGAGTTCAAAGTGCTTACCGAAGATGACTTAGGCCTGTCTAAATAGTTAATGGCATCTAAATTAACAATACTCTCAAACGAAAGAAAGGCTCTTGGACATAAATCAATGTCCCAAGACTCTTTGAAATGGCTTGGTCATAAGATTACCGAATTGCGTAATCCTACATTAATACCGGCCGCAATTAGAAAAGAAGATTCTAGGAATACCAAAACAGTTAGAAAAGGTGCAATGTACTTTTTCTATTATGATCCTAAGATGAAAGAAGAGTTACCGTATTATGATAAGTTTCCACTGGTATTATTACTTGAAAAGTATAACGATGGTTTCTTAGGCTTAAATATGCATTACTTACCGTTTAATTATAGAGTGGCATTGATGTCGAAACTGGTACGTCATGGAGCCGTTAAAAACGAGGAGGAAGAGATTAAGCATTTGGCTATCACTTACGACATACTCAACACTACACGCTCTCTGAAAGAGTTTAAGCCCTGTTTAAAACGATATCTGTACGAACATACTCGTTCAAGAATTTTGGCAGTACAACCAGAAGAATGGGATGTCGCTTTAGCATTACCAGTACAACAATTTAAGAAAGCCACGGCAAAAGAAGTGTGGCAAGATTCACTAAACGAGATAAGGAACTCATAGATGGCGTCATCAATCAGCAGTTTTATTAGTACTTTTGGCTCAGACGTAGCCAGAAAGTTCATGTTTGATGTGACGATACCAGTACCACTTGCACTTTCAAGTTATGCTAGTACCGGTAGACAATTGACATTCCGATGCGACAATGGAATGTTGCCTGGTAGAAATGTGGCAACTACAGATAAGAAAATTGGTTCGGCTCCTGTTGAGAAGTTCCCATATCATTCATCTTACAATGATGTTGTATTAGATTTTATTGTAAATGGAAACATGGGAGAACGAATATTCTTTGATGCTTGGTTAGATTTAGTAAACCCATCTAATGATTTCAACTTCAACTACAAATCAAATTATGCGGTAGATATTCTAATTACGCAATACGACATGACTGGTAAGAAAACATATGAGACCAAATTAATTGATGCGTTCCCAACGACAGTTAATCAAATGGATCTATCATGGAATTCAGAAGATGTGCATAGAGTTTCGGTAGACTTTGCGTACACATACTGGACAAATAACGCAATTAACCCACTAAGTGCAAGTTCATTAACACAAACGCTGAAATCGGGATTTTTAAATTCACTATAAATTGATTGGAGATTATTATGGCATTGCCTAAGATTGATACACCAACGTACACGTTGGAATTACCATTGAGTAAAAAGACTGTTCTTTACAGACCATTCTTGGTAAAAGAACAAAGAAACTTGATGATGGCTCTAGAAGCCGATGATAAAGAGACAGTTGAAAGAAACGTTAGACAAGTTCTAACTAATTGTACATTGTCAACAGATATTGATATTGATGAACTACCGGTATTAGATATTGAATATTATTTTATCAATCTAAGAGCAAGGTCTGTCGGTGAAATTGTTGAGAACAAATATATCTGTACCAATATTGTTGGAGATAATCAATGCGGTAACAAAATGGATATCAAATTAAATCTGCTTGAAATTACTGTGGACATACCAGAACAACCAGATGTAATTAAGCTGACAGACACAATGGCCATTAAATTGAAATATCCTAAGTTCTCGATTATCAATAAATTATCTGAAACAAAATCTGCTGTTGAAACTGCATTTGAAATTATGGTAGATTCGATTGACTATATTTTTGATGGTCAGCAATATTATTATGCAGTTGATAGTACAAAAGAAGAACTCACTGAATTTATTGAGTCTTTGAATCAAGAACAATTCAGTAAACTCGAAGCGTTCTTTGAAAACTTACCGAAAATTAAGAAACACATTGACATGAAATGCAATCGATGTGGGTTTGACCACTCCATGGATATAGAAGGGCTAGAGAATTTTTTCGGGTAATGTTCGGCTATGATAGTTTGAAGAACTACTATATGACAAACTTCTCTCTCATGCAACACCACAAATATAGTTTAGCCGAACTCGAAACAATGATACCTTGGGAGAGAGACATCTATGTGACTTTGTTAATGCAATACATTGAAGAAGAAAATGAGAAAGCAAAACAAAGAAATAAGAAATAATAAATGGAAAAAGAAATATTCAACAAACTATTTGGTGGAGGTGAATTAGAAGTTCTCTATAGTAACTTAGAGACTCTCACACCCGAACAAAGAAGGTCTGTTGAAATTGGCTTGGGTATTCGTAATGGGCAAAAAGAATCGCCCGTAATGAATAATTATGCCGAAAGTCTTGAACAAAAGTTTGAACCTAATCGAATAGGTCGAGCAATGAATGGTGAAACTAAACTCAAAGGACAAACTGACGATAAAATGCAGGAAGAGCCTGAAGAAGAACAAAAGTCCAAGAAAGACCCCAATATAAGTAGAGTCGCTCCTAATACACATACGAAACTTAAAAAAGGTGATTCTGAAGCGGATATTCTTGCCAAAATGTTTAACATGATGAGTGATGATTACAACTCTAAAAGGAAAAGACAAGAAGAATATGATAATCTTATAAAGATTGAAAATAAAGATAAAGATAAACAAACAAAAAATCTTTTAAAAACATTTGGTCACAAGAAACCAAAAAAACAAAAAGAAAAAGAACTCGATATTAATTGGGCTAAGTTTGCCGCTGTTGCAGGCGTTCTTGGTTTTGGTTTATTTGGTATGGAAAAATCGTTCGCATCCTTTAAAACTGATATTAAAAATTATAAGTTACCGAATGTTGATGATATTATGAAGGAAGCATCTAAAAATCCTGATAACGAATTATATCCGAATGTTGATTACGTCAAAGCAGGACACGGTAATCTATCGTCTTCCATAAAATCACCAGAAAGTATTGCTGGAGGTGGTTCGACAGAAGAATTATATGAAGCATTAGATTATATACAGCAATTACAACCAGACCTTAATATTACTGCAATGAATGATTTAGAACATCATTTGGCGAAGTATAATAAAGATGGTAGAGTTGATCCTCACGTTAAAGGTATTGCGGCAGATATTAAACTACCAGTGATGAGTGATAAGATTGCCAAAGAACTCCAAGAAGATTTAAATAAACAAGGCATTAAAGCTACTGTAATGTATGAGCCACCGACAGGCAAAAATACAGTAAATCCTGAAGGACATATGCATTTACAGGTAGCAAAGTATGATAGTGATCCTAAAAAATTAGAAAATAAACCTTTAGAAACTTCAGAATCAACCCCAACAACACCATCAAAATCACCTCAATTACCACTTGTACCGAAAGAATATCCATTAGAAAAAACTGATATGCAGGTTAAAGACATGCAAACAGTTAAGGGACAATCGAAAAACCCTAAAATTAATTTAATTAATCAAACCGTGGTTAATCAAGGTGCTCAAATTAATGTTAAAAGAATTATTAAGAAAATAGAAGACCAAAATATGGAAGATAATATTGCATTAGTTAAACAATTTGGTACAGGAAACAAATAATGGATTACGAAACAGCAAGAAGAGTTAGAGGTAGAAGTGTTAAAGAATTAACAATTCGAAACATTCAACAGCATGAAGGTATTTTAAGTTTTGCTAAAGAAGGTTTTGGTATTGGTTCGGCAAAACGAGCAATAGGTGCTAAAGCGAGTGCATCAATTACTGGAATGCTTGAAAATATTGATCCATTAAATTTATTGAGCATGATGAAACCAGGATTGTTACAAACAATGCTGATGGGATTAATGCCGTTTAGAAGTAGTAAAAGCAAAAAATACTTTATGCGAAAATCTGAACAAAGACAAAACCAAAAAGCACATTATACAAAAATTGGTGCTGGACGTGCTACTCGTTTAAAAGTTGGTGATTCTACGGCAGATATTCTTGCTAAGATGTACAATCTAATGGAAAAGGATCATACGGAATCTTTAAAACGTTGGGAGCTTGAGTCTGAACATTACCAACAAAGAAAAGAAGAAGATGAGAGAAGACACAGAGAACTTCTTGATGCTATTACTAAAGGCATACACGTTGAACCGGTAAAAGAGAAAGAAAAAGATACTCGAACAATGAAGGAAAAGTTTGAAGATAAAATTGAAAAAATATTTGGTAGTATTTTAAAACCGTTTAAAGAGGTCGCAACATTTTTTGAAAAAGTATTCAAATTTGTTTTCGAATCATTTAAGATAGTTGCAGAAAGTATATGGAAGGTAGTTAAATGGGCAGGTGAACTTGCAGGTTTAATATTTGAGAGTGTTGGTAATATTGCTATAAAAGTTATAGAGTATATCGGTCCAATATTGAGAAAAGCCTTTAGTAGTATTACAGGTTTAATTGAAAAGGTTATGAAATATATTGCAAAACATGAAATGGCAATGATTCTTGGTGGTATAGGTGGTGGTAATAGTGGAATGAATTTTAAAGGTGGTGCTTGGAATAGAGCAAAAGGTGCTATGGTTGGTTCTGCTACAGTGGCGGCATCTTCTGCCGCAATGAGTTATTTTGATGAATATTTAGAAGCAAAAAACAAAAATAATAAAGGCAATCTAAAAGGTTCTGATAGAGACCCTAATAAAAAAGCACAGGAACAAATGTACAATTGGCTTATTGGTACTGGTGGTGGTGCGGCTGTAGGTATCACCGCAGCCGCCGCATCAGCGGCACTGGGATTTGCACCAATTTCAATTGGTTTATTAGCTGTAGGTGCCGGAGAAGGTATTGCAGTATCAGATTATTTGAATATGTTACAACAAGTTGTTATTGATCCTGCAACAAGTGCAAAAGAGAAAATTGATTTATTTTATTATGGACCAAAAGCAATGGCTATTATGGACAAAACTGGTAAACAAGTAACAGATAGAGCAGTTGCTCCTTATGTCCTTGATTATCAAAAAGATGTTTTAGTACCTATGATGGCAAAAGAAGGATGGATAATGGGAACTAAAAACTATAATTTGTATACTATGAGACCATCTTTTTATGATGCTGATGAATGGAAAAATGGTAAAGCTGTTGAAGCAGATCCATTAGACTTGTTTGAGGCTTTTGTTCGTTCTGATGTACGACAAAAATTAGGTGATACAGGGATACCAAGTTCTCTTAACGATTTTGAGAAAAATGCAACAAAAAAAGTAGCCACCGCAATGGCCCCAACCCAAAAACGCTTTGAAAATTCTCATATGTTAATGCAAGAATCTATTATGAAAAATTTTAAGTGGTTAACAGAATCAACTGAAGATTATGCTGGACAAACAATTATCAAACAGATTATCACCAATCCTGCACCACCTCCAGTGAATTATGATACTGATGAAGAACTTAGAGTTCGTTCCGATGATGGTACTCTTCGCAAAATACAATACAACTATTCAATAGGTATGTAAAAAACCCAGACCTTATCTTGTAATAATTATATTTTTTCATCTTCATTTTCTTTTGAAATTGATAGTTCAATATAATTATTCGAGTCACCATAACGTCGCAAGTAATCGTTTCCACCGGAAACCGCACAACTGCCGCAACTGCACCACTTAACCTCGTGCCAATGCTTACTCACAATCACATCATTGCAAACGGTGCACTGAATGGTGTTGCGGTATTTTATGGGCTTGATTTTTTGGTCCATCCCAGTTTCTCCTTTAGTTCTTTGCAAAAGCAGACCTTAATAATGTCCGTGAAAGACCCACCTTGCGGTGGGTCTAAAACTCTCCAGAAGACACTTAAAAAGAAAGAGTTTTAAATAGTTTCGTAGTCTTCTTTACCTACGCCACATTCCGGACAAGTAAAGTTTTCAGGTAAATCTTCCCACTTACCTTCTACTGCCTCATCATGTTCATGACCGCATACGATACAAACGTGTACTTCTTTCATAGAGCCTCCAATACTTTTGTATATGCTTCTGCGTGACGTTTCTCTACTTTTGTTAGAGCCGCAAATCTTGCTTCGGCTTTCTTAAGAACCATTGCAAATTGCTCTGCATGTTCTTTTGATTCCGCAATTTGATCCTCTAACTCTTTTTGAGCTTCTGATTTACCTTCAGAAACAGCAATAGCATGAAACTTCGGGTACATTTGGGTAAACTCATAAGTTTCACCATCAATTGCTTTTTGTAGGCATTCTTTCGTAGAAGGTTTACCGATTAGCAATTCTAAATGACCCCAGGCATGTTTGATTTCTTGGTCTGCTGTATGTTCAAAATGCTTTGCAACATCTTCAAAGCCTTCTTCTCTTGCAATCTTAGCAAAGTAACGGTATTTGATGTGTGCCATCGATTCACCCGCTAATGCACTTTCAAGACTGTCTAACGTTCCACTCATAAAAACTCCTTAGTTAAAAAAATGATAAGTAATCACAAGGACTACTTATCACAGTTTATCATAATTTCATATTAACTGGCTTAATCTTCTTCGGCCAAGCGTGAGAAGTAATCTAAATCATCATCTTCTGCTACCAATTCTGCTTCTTTGAACTTGGTTTTAGGAGCTTCTGCTTTGATTGTCTCAACGGTAGTCCTAGGTGTTTCAGAAACCCCTAGGACTTTGTCCAAGCGTTTCTTGAGGTCTTCATAAGACTTGAACTCTTTCTCACCTACAAGAACCTGTAATGAGTGTTCAGAGTTATAAATCTTCTCAAGTTCACTATCATCATTACTTAATGGTGCTGGTGACGTAAACTCGGATTTATCGTAAGATTGGTAACCATCAACTTTACGAATCTTCAATTTGAAGTTAGCACCTTTCCACAAGTCAAATGGATCAAATGGTTTCTCATCCGGGAATGATGGATTCCACGCTTCTACCAATTTCTCATAGATTTTCTTACCGTATTTGAATAAGAATACCTTACCTTCATTTTCTGGATGTTTTGGGTCCGAAACAACGTAAATATTTGATACGTAATTTAACTTACGTTTTCTATCTCTTGCTACTTGTTTATTGGCTTCAATACCAGAATTCCATAACAAACTATTGCTCTCGCAAACAGGACAGTTCTTACCTTGAGTTGTCAAACAATTGTCAATCAACCAACCACCAGGACCTTGAAAGCCGTGATGCCAGTATTTAACCCATTGTAGACCATCTTCACCATCTTGCGGTGGTGTTGGTAAGAAACGAATTTCAGCCATACCATTGCCAGCCTTATCGACTTCTGGTTTCCAAAATAGTTCTTTATTTGATGCACCATCGAATGAGGTGCCGAGTGCTTCAGCGGCTTTTGCAAGACGGTCTAGATTTGAACCTTCTTCCGCTCTTTTCTTTAGTTTAGAAAAATCTACCATATGTATTTCCTTTCGTTGTATACGCTTTATTTTCGATTGATTTCACAGTTTTCATAATATAGTCTATTTATAAGAGTTCTTTTAACTCCTGGATTGTTTTTTTAGCATTGTCATGCCACACCGCAATACCACCAGCGTTGATCCAATCATCGATAACACTTCTGGTGTCATCAATGATAATTGAATTGGGATTTGCAAACCTGTACTTCAATGATTTACCGGGTACAAAATGCCTAGGATAACGTATGTTATGTTTTTCTAACCATACCGTTTTTTGATATGATATATTTTCATGGGATTCTGCTCGTGCAGAAGACGATAGAATTTGTACAGGTGCATAGGCCTCATCTAAGAACTTGATGAGTTCTAGCATGTCTTCCATGGGTTCTAATGTCTCAAATTGACGAGTCTCAATGAAGTCTGAGAAGTGTCTACCAAAGACACCTTTCTTTTCAGCGGTATCTGTTGGTATATGATACAGTTCTTGATACCGTTTTTGGAAGTCACAGATAACACCATCCATATCAAGGTAAATAGTTTCAATCATAATAAAATATCTTTCATAGTTTTCTTAAAGTCATCCCTATCATAGTTTAAAAAAGGTGTATATTTTAAAATATGAAGTTTATACTTCGGCCATATTATAGAATCACTTATCTTCTCACTCCACATCGGTATGAATTGCAGAAGATTCTCCATGATACATACCGTTTCAATCTTCACCACACCATGCATTAACTCTCTCAATAATACCGGATACTCACCATTGCTAACATATAATAATTCTCTAGGCTCTTCAACTAAGTCTCTCAGATGCATTATATCTTGTTTGAAGTTATAGGTCAATGCTTGATTTCTTTTCTTCCAATTTTGATAGTTGTCATGTGCATCGTTCTCTAAAAGATTACCCGCCCACTTAACATTAGAAACCAAGAAATTGGCAACTAAGAAATCTTTGAGTTCATCATAGGTGTACTTCTTGGCTAATTTGTAAAACTGAAACTTGTCTTTTCGTTTTGAAAATTGATCCTTTGTAATATTGGTTTTACCATTGTATTTAAAGTAATCATAAGAATCAGTAGTAAAGTGAAGTTTAATCGCATTGTATAATGAACATGCCGCAAAGCCTGTATTCTCATCAATCATATGGGCAATTTAGAAGTCTTTTTAAGTAAGTTGAGTTCTTGCGCCTCTTCTCGTATCTTTGATTTGAGGGCGGAGGTGAGTAGTTTTGATGCTACATCAACCTCCAATCCTGTTTGCTCACACTGCCAAAGAATGGCTTCCATTTTAGATATACCCTTATCTTTTGATATAGTTTCAATCAAAAGTGAGAAGTTACTTATTTCAGTTTTAGTTGGTGTTGTCATATTATAATTATATCACATTACAGAGTTTTTGTCAATTAATATTTTGCATAAAAGATATGATTACCGATTGTTTTTACCGGATGAATATTATTCCATGTCGGATGGACATAATTTGCATGGTAGAATAGTATCTTTGCTTTTGCAATATCTCTATGTAGAATACCTTCAGTCATTGCCTTCTTGGCAATCATTAAAGATTCTTCCCATGCATATTCATTGCGAATACTTGATACTTTCTCACATACCCAGGTGAATTGGCATGTGTCGCCTGTTTTCTGATACACAACCCCACAGATATCTGATGGAAAGTTTTTGTTTTGTGTTCTATTCATTACTACTTGTGCTACGGCCAATTTACCCTCATAAGGTTCCATTGCGGCTTCATAGTA
>JGI24891J29808_1000817_pt1 | contig 10327 bp, 10 predicted proteins | sample FreactcultuFSWF8_FD_29808 | JGI IMG/M metagenome (IMG submission 29808) | reverse complement strand
CCTTGCATGCAAGGTCCCCGTTTTTTTTGTGGCAGTGCCATATCAGTCAGGCAAGGTCGCCACGATGAACATGCGCTGGAACGGCAGCAGCGTGCTGCCATCTGCGCCGGGCGGGTAAGCCTGTTGCATGCGGCGCGCATAATCCGCACGAAAGGCCTGCAATTGCTCGCCTTCCAATTTCTCGAGATAGGGACGCAGGCTGCTGCCGCTGGCCCATTCCAGTACCGGGTCCGCGCCCGTGAGGATGTGCAGGTAGCTCGTTTGCCAAATGTCCAGCGTCGCCACGCGCGGGCGCAGCAGGTCGTAATATCGGCCCACCTCCAGAACATTGCGCCGTTCCGACACCTCGCCCAGCACATCGGCATAGGCGGGTGACCTCGCCAGCTCCACCTGCGCGCGCCGCAACGGCGCGTCATGCATGACCGGCATCTGCACCGCCAGGCAACCGCCAGGATTGAGGAAGGACAGCAGTCGCGGGAACAGCTGCGCATGATCGGGTAGCCACTGCAGGGTCGCATTGGTGTAGATCAGGTCCAGCTTGTGCTCGGGCACCCAATGATTCAGATCGGCTGCGACGAACCTGGCCTGCGGCACGTTCAGGCGCGCCTTGGCCAGCATGTCATCGGAGCCATCCACGCCCAGCACCTCGGCCCGTGGCCAGCGCTGCTGCAGCAGTGCGGTCAGGTTGCCGGTGCCGCACCCCAGGTCGAGGATGCGCGCGGGGTTCTGCATGGGCAGATGCAACATCAGGTCCAGGGCAGGACGCAGGCGTTCGCCGCCGAACCGCAGATACTGGCTGACGTCCCATTGAACCTGGGCTTGCATGGATTCTGGAGAGGTTTGCATGGATTGCTCCTGTGGCGAAGGTTGATACAGGCTGAGCAGTCTGCCTCGCCTGGCTTGCAGATGAGCGGCACCGGCTTGGCTGACCTTTATCAGGGCCTCGCCGCCAGATGCATGGACGCGTGCCAGATAGCCTCGCGCATTGGCGTTTTCCCAGACCGGCAGGCGAGGGCAGGAGGTCCGCCAGGGTTCGATCACTTCGCTGTAAGGCCGTCCATCCGGGCCAATCCATTCGAGAAGATCAAGGATGAGCGGCTCGACGGCGTCGCCTGCCGCCGGTTCATCGTGACCTGGCTGCACGTCCCACATCGTGATGTTCATGATCTGGCTCCTTTCGGGCTGACTTGAGGCTGTATCTTGAGCGCTGCCGGAGAAGCAGTAAAATGAAATTATCTGAAAGATTAATAAGTTTTACTCATGAAAATCGACATCCTCGGTGTAGGGGGAAACTGAGCAAACGGAGAAATTTGTACTTTAAGCCTTTTGGATCTATGGCTACCCTATTCGATGATGCCGCGGTTATTAAGAGCACTGGTTAAATACTGTTCTGCCGCATACGCTGGGAAAGATCCTCTGCCCTCTCACGTCATTCGCTATATGAGGGTCGGCCGGGATTCCTGAAATTTTGGCCAAAAACCTCCTAAGCCATTGATTGAAAAAGCTTTTTCAATCTATCGCCAACGTCCCGTATATTTTCTTTCTGAATCCACGCGCTGAATCGGCCTCTCCCGCCTTGGGCATCCGGGTGCCACAGGTACAGTCAAAAAAAGCCCCGCGCGAGGCGGGGCTGTGAATTACCAGTGGAAGATCGGCACTGGCAAGGGGTTCTGTTTGGCATATTGCTAGCTGAGCAGTCCTACGGGCAGCGGCGTGATATCCATGTGATTGCCTACCACGCTTGTAGTAGCCGCGGAAACGCGGCGGAAATCGCTGCCACTGAGCTTGAAGATGCCGACTGTCCGCTGTAGACGGCTGGACTGTTCCTGCAGCGATTGTGCTGCTGCGGCGGCCTCTTCCACTAGGGCAGCGTTCTGCTGCGTCACTTCGTCCATCTGGACGATGGCCTGATTGATCTGCTCGATACCATCACTTTGTTCGCCACTGGCGGCAGTAATTTCGGCCACCACATCGGTCACCCGCTTGACGCTGGCCACCACCTCGCTCATGGTCGCACCGGCCTGCTCTACGAGACGGCTGCCATTTTCCACGCGCTCGACCGAAGTATCGATCAGTGACTTGATTTCTTTGGCTGCGGCAGCGCTGCGCTGTGCCAGAGTACGTACTTCGGAGGCCACAACAGCGAATCCGCGTCCTTGCTCGCCAGCCCGCGCCGCTTCTACGGCCGCATTCAAGGCCAAGATGTTGGTCTGGAAAGCGATGCCATCGATGACCGTGATGATATCCACGATCTTGCGCGATGCTTCGTTGATCTCACCCATGGTTTGTACCACCTGCCCGACAACGCTGCCGCCCTGCACGGCCACCTCTGAGGCAGTGGCTGCCAGGCTGTTGGCCTGGCGGGCGTTGTCGGCATTCTGCTTGACCGTGGAGGTCAGCTCTTCCATTGCCGAAGCAGTTTCTTCTAGAGCGCCAGCCTGTTCTTCAGTGCGCGAGGAAAGGTCCAGGTTGCCGGAGGCAATTTCGGAAGATGCAGTGTTGATCGTGTCACTGCCCGAACGTACCTCGCTGACGATACGGTGCAGGTTGTCATTCATGGACTTGAGCGAGGCCAGCAGCATGCCGGTTTCGTCCTTGCTAGTCTCACCGATTTGTACCGTCAGGTCGCCTTGCGCCACAGCGCTGGCCACGTCCACTGCTTCATTAAGCGGACGGGTGATGGATCGCGTGACCCACCAGGCAGCAATGATGCATAAGACGATGGCGACCCCGGACAGGCTCAGCATCAAGGTTATCGCCGAAGCGGCAGTCTGGTTGCTCTCGGCGACACCTTGCTCCATAAGCGACTTCTGCAGCGACACAAACTGGTCGAGCACCTGGAAATATTTGTCTTGTGCCGGGATTACCACAGTGAAGAGATGCTCGATAGCGACATCTTTCTGTTGCTGCTTGATCAGCTCGCGCAGCTTGTCGCGCGGCCCATTGTAGGCCGCACGTGCTTCTTCGACGGCCTTGAAGATATCTCGCCCCTGCTGGGTCGACAACAGCTTTTCGATCTTGGCCATTGCTTCGGTTGTCTTGGCACTGGCAGCTGCGCTACGATCAAGGTAACGCGTGGCTTCTTCGAGGTTGCGCCCAAGCAAAGCATTGCGCAGGTTGCGGGCAGCTGCATTGACATTGTCGCGTATATCCCCGGCCAGTGCGATCTTGGCGTAACGATCTTCCACCAAGATATTGGAGGCCTTACTGATGCTGCTAAGGCTCTGCAAGCCGACACCCGTGATGAGGCACATCACGGCAATGAGTACCGCAAAGCAAGCTGCAAGTCGTGCGCTGATCTTGATGTTCATTCCGAGCCCCTGATGGAGTGTGATAAGGAAAAGACTCAAAGTCTGTATGCAGCCGCATTACCGCACTATAAGGAATATCCTGATGCTCGCGGGCAATGAGTCTGTCGTTTTGCCTGAGCCGATGTCTGCTCCCTGCGGCACTAAAAAGCTGACGCTCAATCCTCTTGAACGTCAGCTTTTGATTAGACTTGAGCCTAGACCAGAATCCTGCTCATGACGGAGAGCGGGATAACAGAGGCATGGACGCAGCGCTACTTAGAATTATTTGAAGCAACCGTATCACAACCCGGGAAATCACCTGCTGGCTCGATATTGCCCTCAATTCTGTTTCCCGCCACACCCGATAAAATGTCAACGAGCCAGATTAGTCGGAGTGATCCCGATCCGGCCGGTGCCATGGATCAATATGTGTCATCAGGTTAAGTACCCGATGGCGCTGCATTACTCGCTGCCTGGCTAAGACAGCAATCTCGTGCCCTGCCTCCACACTAATCAGTGCATCGACTTCGATATGGGCGTCGACTACGATCATGTCTCCCATCTTTCGGGTACGTACATCGTGAATTCCATTTACTCCGGGAGTATCCAGGAGGGTGCTCCGAATCGCATCTACCTCGTCTTGATCTACGGCGCGATCCATCAGATCGTGAAGTGCCTCCCAACCGAACTCCCAACCCATCTTGATAACCATGACACCTACTATCAAGGCCGCAATGGGATCGAGGATTGGGTATCCGGCCAAATTGCCTACAATGCCGACTCCAACGACTAAAGATGATGCAGCGTCGGACCGCGCATGCCAAGCGTTGGCGACCAACATGCTAGATTTCACTCGCTTTGCGACTCGTAGCATGTAACGGAACAGGAGCTCTTTAGCCAGTAACGCTCCACATGCTACCCACAATGCCACGACGTGAACTTCTTGCACACTTTCGGGGTTCTCAAGTTTGACTATTGCCGACCAAAGCATGCCGACGCCAACGGTAAGGAGTAATACGCCTAACACGAGTGATGCAGCGGTTTCAAATCGATGATGCCCGTATGGATGCTCCTCGTCAGCATCCTTTTTGCTGTGATGGTTCGCGAATAGCACAACGAAATCAGCAACCAAATCTGAGAGCGAGTGGATGCCATCGGCAATCAGACCTTGAGACTTGGAAAATATCCCGACCATGATTTGCAACAACGTCAGCATAAGATTTACGGCAACACTAACCCAAGTACTCTGCGAGGCGGCCTTCGCGCGGTCCAGTTGGGTATGTTCAGTATCTTCGGTGTCGTCAGAAAAATCGTTGTAATGCATAAGTGACAATTGTTGGAGTTTTTGAAGGAACGATTATGCCCGAGCAATCTTAGCCTGGACTTAGCCCCTTGACCGAAAACTGACGGCTCCAATGCCGCCTGACTGGTATTACGATGGGACGGCATTGGTTGAAACCTGACCTTCGCGTGTGGATGCTTGCCCACGCCAGGTGTCTTCCCTCAGTTGCGCCCAAGATGCGCTCAACTGCCGCGATCCAAATGAGTCTCCGCCAAGAAGACTGCCAGGGTCGACGCGGCGCCGACCGCGAGCCTTGCGTGGCGAGCCTGTAACCCTTTCGCTCCAGCAGCCTTGCCATGACCGGTCCCATAGTGGTTGCGAAGCTCTGCCACACCTTGGGTGATTGTGGCTAGATTGCTGAGCAGCCGCTTGATGGTATCGGCGGCCTTGGCTTGATCTGGGATGTTCGCCGGGGTGAGATCGAGTTCCTTAACCGCCAGCTTTACTAGTTCGGGGATGTCTGCATTTTTTGAGAAAGCAACGCTACGTTCTTCGAGGATCGTCTTGCAGCAAGTTTCGACGAGCTCCTTTGCCGTGCCGATTGCCAAGCCGGGGTCATTGACTACGGAAGACTCCATCCTGGTGATCTGCTGGGCGACATATCCAAGATCAGCAATGGCGAGAGCTTCGCGGGCGGCTGCGATTCCAGGCGTCTGGAGTAGGCCGACATCACGACCTACGAAAATTGGCCTCCCAGACATCCTAGTCTTCTCGACAAGCTTGAAACCGTCATTTTGAAGATATTGGTTAAACATCTGCAAGATCCGCTCGACTTCAGTAGGGTCGGAGCGAACCACAGGATGCAAGGTCTCGCAAAGAAAGCGGAGGAATGTCTCATCGTCGCCGTGGGCCAAGTTAAAGCGGCTGTCGTAAAAAATCCAGTCGTCGTCCCAGTCGAAGTTATTGACTCGATGCTGCCAGATGTCACCAGCTGCGTCGGTGAATCGCGGGTCCGTTGAAGGCATCGCCGACAGGTCGTATATCCGCGAGAGGAATCCGGATTCTTCCAGACGGCCACACCAACTAACCTTCTCGACGGACATGGCATCAATAATGTCGCGGCGGGTAAGTTCAGAAATCTTCACGACTACTCCGTAATGCGGTTGAGATTTTTCCTTGATCAGCAGCCTTCCCAAGTGGCCGCCGAAAATTTCACCATTAGAGGGTCGGCCGTGAGTCTGGAAATTTTTGCAGAATTTTAGCTAAATAGTTGATTTGATTGTTTTTTTAAATAAAGCGCCAGTCTTCTTGCGAGCCAGCCGAGATAACGAAAAATTTCGGATATCAGCGTAAATGTAACTAAGCCGCCTCATGGATGTTGGGTACGACGCCCCATTTGGGATTGGGTTTCAAAGGCATTGATCGTCGAATTACGACCCGAAGAGGACGTAAATCTTTCTTCGCAACAAATCGTTTCCGCCGGAATGCGCGTGGCCCCGTCATGCGGAAAATTTCTCGTTCTTCTCGAATGCGCTCACGTAGTGGATTCATAGAATTCTAGAGTTCCCATTTACATCAGGCTTTTGCTTTGTGGGCGCTTAACCTGCAGCATCACCCCTTGTGGGGAGCCGGCTCCGAGAAAGCAAACGTTTGGATAAAAGCAGAAAAGTAATTAGCGACCGATTTTTATATTCAAGTTTGATCTGTAGGTCTGACCTGCTCCACTAGCTTTCGCGTTGACGGGCTACGCGATCCAGTCGGCGATGTGTCATCGACACAAGACTCAGAAGATCTTGCGCATCTTCTTTTGTCATTTCCCAATGAATCTTTGCCTCGTGGGCGGCGGGGTTTCTAAACATGCCAAAGGTACCCTTGAGGAGATTCATGAAGCCCTTTTGTTCGCTTCTCTCATTCTCGTTTGATAGCGAATTTATCCGGAGCATAGGATTGTCACCACCAAAAGCTAGATCGACAAGTTGCCCACCATCCAGGGACAGGCCCGTGAGCGAGCGAATCCTCGAAAAGACACTTTTCACAGCCTCCAAAACGGCATGGAAGTAATTGCGAACAAGAAGCTCCTCTCTGCAATATTTCAGGACCTCGTCATGAACTTTTCGTAGCACCATGTCGGCACGAAGTTCATCTGCTCGCCTTTGAGCTTGCGAAATAGTTGAAACCTTCTCTGTACTAATCAATTCCCCTGATTCATTAACCGCCATTTCGACAAAAGAAAGCGCTTGATTCAGTAGAACCCGCAAAGCCTCAAAACGACTCGGATCTTTCAGGTGCCGCTCGGGTCTCATTGATTTCCGGATAAATGCCAATATTCCTACTCTGTCTTGACGCATATTTTGGTCGTGAACGAAAGCGTTAAATATTCGCGTCCGTTTGTTTTGCCCTTGGCTGATGTCTCTAAATCTACATTCGAGGATTAGGTAGTCGATCTCCGAGTTCGTTAGCCCAATGCTCGTATCACCCAGAGCATTTGAAATAGCAGTCAATTGGCTCGCAGTAAATATGAAAGTCATTTCAGGGTCGATCCAGATTTCCGGACTTCTTGCATCATGGTGGCGAAGTAAAGTTTTGAGTGCTATGGATAATAATTCTGACGATACCGGACTGGTTACGTAATGCCGCGAACTCGATGCGCGTGTATGACACTCTTAGCCTCTTGCAGGACCTCTGCATAAATGTCGGCAGAAGACTCCAGAATTTTCTCAATTACACGCGGATGCTCTTCTGTGCTGACCGTAAATTCGATTACCCCAAATCGGTTTGCAATCTCGGCGACGGATGCTTTACCCCAGGAATCTTCGGCCATGCCATCAGGATGAAGGACGACACTGTGGAAATACCCTCTTTCATCGCGCTTAGTGCCTTCGAATAGCGGCGAGAATTTTACTGCTAATAGAGCTGCTGGCTTCAGGCCAGTCAGCTCATGCAACGCTTCCGCATACGCGGCGCAGTTGCCATAGGTGTATTGAGCCGCTTTGTATGCCGGAATATACGGTTCGACTCGACGCGGAATTTCTGCAACGTAGTGAGGATTTGCCTGGATCTCTAAAGTGGCGCGAGCGATCAATGCCTCATCAGGTTGACTTCTCAGAGGCAATGACCGGAGTTTCGCCTCGTCATAAAAACGGGTATAGACACAACCATTTCCAAATCCATTCTTGCGGATGATCTTGAAAAGGATGCCCTCATTGAACTCAACTATATTCTTGACGCCTCGCACGTCAAAAATTCTGTCCTGATTGTCTGCGACGTATACCCTCAACGGTGTAAGCTGGTCCAGCGGAATATCCTCTCGCCGTTCGGCGGACACCGACCACCAATCCACATGGAGAAGCCAGCCTGTAAGTCTGGCCAAAGCTACAGCGAAATTGACGCAATCATTTGCCTCCCACTCCCCAATAGAGCGCGGATTAAAGGCGGTGCGCTGTTTGATCTTCGCTTGTCCCATATATCGTCCTTATTAATGGCTCAATAATAAATTTTCATCTGTCTGGTGTCATTAAATTCCCCACAATGCGCTCCTGGCGGAGCCAAGCTGGCATGCTAAACCGGCAATTTGTCGCCAGATGTGCGCTCTTGCTTGCGCATCGTCCGCAGTCTCTTCTACGGCCATGATGACCAGCTCAAGGGGCGTTTCGTCTAGGAAAGTGCCGATGTTGGAAGTGTAGTCCGGCGAGCAGCTTCCAGTCTGCAACACACCACGCAACAGGTCGGGCGAAATTTCGGTTCGATAAGACACGCTAATATTCTTCGCTGCCATCCAGAGCCCGCGCTTGGTGAGCCGAGCTGAGGTGCTCAGTCCTCCGAAAGAGAGACTAAGCAATTGCAGTAAAGCGGCCAACTGGCTATAGCCCATGTCGGGAAGAGTTCCGTTCTCCAAAGCGATGAGGGTCTGGGCGTCCATGCCGCTGAAAGCGGCCAGTTGCTGAGACGAAAGGCCCACTTCTTGGCGGCGAGCTCTGACAGCGCCCCCGATTTCAGGGAGCCTAATCATGGCGAACACCTTCATGGCTATTTGACACCGCAGCAGCCGTGTTATCTGGACGCTGCGCGAAGATCTTATCAATCCACGCGGCCTTGTCCCGCTCGGCTTGCTCGGCCTTGCGTTCTGCAATGGCCAGTTGACTCGTCAGCATTTCAACCTGGTTGCCGGCGACCGCTACACCGGCCTTGGCCTCGATGAGCGCCTGCTGCGCCATGTCGAGTCGGCGCTCTGCGTCGGCTCGGGCTACGGTCAATTCCTGAAGTTGAGCGGCTTGCTGGTTTCGCTCCGAGCGAACCTGATCCAATTCAGCGCGCGCTTCCGACAGGGCGTCGCGAAGTCGTTCTAGTTCGCTCACTTGGTGCGCTAACGTGGCCTCCTGTTGGCCAAGCTTCATTTGCTGGGCCTCCTGGCGCCGCTGGCCCGCGATATTTTCCTGTTCAAGGCGCGCAAGACGCTGCTCGAAAGCCTGCCGCTCCTCGGCGCGCTGGCGCGCGGCCGCCTCCTGGAAGTGCTCGAACTGGGTGCGGGTCTGCGCCAGTTGCTGGCTCAAGGCATGAGCCTCGGCGGCACGATCAGTCAGCCGCTGCTGAAGGCCGGCATTCTCAGTCTGTGCGGCCGTGAGGACAAGCGCATTGGCCTGCAGATCCTGCTGGCATCTCGCCAAGGTTTGCTGAGTCTGGTCGTGTTCTCGGGCTAAGGTGGTGTGGGCCAGGCGCAGTTGGGCTTCGCCGGCCAGGGCTGCCTCTCTCTGGCTACGCATCACCGCCTGCGCTTGCTCGTGTGCCTCGTTGGCGGCTTCCAACTGCTTAACGACATCATCCTGAAGCCGCTGGTAGACGCACTTGACGGCCTCCACCAGATCGACTGGCAAGCCGGTGTCGCCGCCGGCAACCACTTCCTGATGTTCGGCCTTCCAGCGCTTGAGCATGGGAGCGATGGTGCTCTTGCTTCCCGTATCTCCGAGTGCTTCGCGAACCGTGTCGATGGTGGGTGCTTTTCCAGCAGCGGCCAGCTTGGAGGCCGCTTTGGCGACTTGTGAGTAGAGGATGCCGGCACGGGCCATGAGAACTCCATCAAATAAGATATCGTAGTACGTTATACGTAATAATACGTTTTAATACAATTCATAATTTATGGAAAAGTCCACCTTATAGTACTCTATAAAGTCGGTTATCGAATGTTATAGTGCGTCATTCCTCGTTTATGCCGTCGCGTTGCGGTACATTAGCCAAAATGAGCGACAAATTGCCATCTCCTAAAATTATCACCGCCATTGGCGGTGCTATAGCTGCCGATACGCTTTTACCTGCGGATGCTGAAGCGGCTCACAGGAATTTCCTCGCAGCGGCCACGTCCGAAAATACCCGGCGCACGTATCGTTCGGCCATTCGACATTTCCTGGCTTGGGGCGGGATCTTGCCGGCTGACGAGAATGCAGTGATCCGCTACCTGCTGGCACACGCTAGCAACCTCAATGCGCGTACTCTGGCGTTGCGCCTGACGGCCTTATCACAATGGCATCTCTATCAAGGCTTTGCTGATCCTGCGAGCACGCCCACAGTCCGCAAGACACTGAAAGGTATCGGGCGAACTCACGGACGTCCAAAAAAACAGGCCAAGGCCCTCCCGGTCGAAGATCTTGAAAAGATCATCTTGGCTATTTGTGCCCAACGCGCCAAAAAGGTAAAAACAGAATTTCAACGCCGCGCTTGCTCTGATTCTCGAATAGCCTGTCAGTCAAATTTGGCATCACTC
>JGI24891J29808_1000813_pt1 | contig 10347 bp, 16 predicted proteins | sample FreactcultuFSWF8_FD_29808 | JGI IMG/M metagenome (IMG submission 29808) | reverse complement strand
ACTGACATGATTCACATGGGGCTTTATCACTTGCATGGCGCCGGAAGCGGCATGCGAGGGCGGCTGGTCGGTCGAAGTTAAATCCTGTAACAAGTCAGCCCCTTCTCCGCGTCGAGGCCCGGCTGGACGAACATGTGCCAAAATCACATGCAAGAACGTTTCGCCCTCCTGAAATTGTACACCGAATACTTTTTGACAGTGCTGCCAAACAGCTGCCAATATCATGCAGTCAGTCAGCTGCTGTCTATGGCACCATCAATCAACAACTTGCAGTCCGTATTCCCCGATGCGCCAGCTTACCGATATCAGACTCAGGTCAGAAACATGCTTTATCACTAGGGCTCGTGCTTCGGGATTGTGTCTCTCTCTGTTTTTAGCCATCCATGGTCATCAACCAAAAAAACAGACTCTGTTCGATTCATCGTCTCGTACGTTTCGCAGCCGAACAGCGGCATGATGCAAATGTTTCATGTACCTGAACATCCCGTTCTTCAAAACGTCCTTCCATCAAGCATATTTCTGAAGTTCTGGGAGAAGTCTCTGGTCGAAGTGCGGGATCGAAAACGCAGGCATCCCAAACGAGCAATCGCGGAAATTCGTTGTCCCAAGCACAACATCAGGTGGTGTTGGTAGCCGCTCCGTCGACCAAGGCTATTTCCGGCGCCGAAAATTGAGATCAACCTGGCTCGGGTGATGGACCATCAATGCCAAGCAGATTCGCAATGTGCTGCAAAGTCGATCAGAGACGACAGTCGTTGATGGTGATGATGGACTGATGGTCTGAACACCGCTTTTGACAGCATTGTGGAAATTCGGCAAGCTAGGGTCTATAGTGTTGTATTGCCCGGCAAGCGCGCTTTAAGGACCCTAGCCGAACGGAAATTGTGGACGGAGGCCTTGAAGCTGTCAAAGCAGGCACACAGCCAACACAGTCGCGGCAGACGAAAGCGACATTATTGACGAGGCGCACCGTGGTCCGTAACTCGTGTCCTATGGTTCAGGCAGCGATAGAATGACGTCCCGCTCTTCTAGAATGTGTCGTGTTTCTGGGCCGTCAAATGACAGGGGAGTCGCGTTGCTCGAGGCATCGATCGTAGTTAGGTTGACCCGATGAACGTTTAACAGAGATGTCAAGATAGGTATGTCGAGGCGTCTTCACACCAATCAGTCGTAAAGCACATCGAGAAGTCTTCTATACCGTGTCATGTTCTTCTGCAGCAGTGGGAGTTTTGTGTTGCTTTCAATGGGCACGTTGCGAGAGAAATGATGCAAAATAATCATGGTTTCCAGGGTGACCCTGGCCTTGGATTATGATGAGCTCTAAGGTACGATCCTGGTGCACCTTGGACTTGCAGGTCCCGAGAACGAATTATCCTACATCTCTCAGAATACGTGCTCACTTTCCAGCCTGTGCATACTATGTAAATGTCCGTCTGCTTGATGTTCCCGTGTTTCCACAGAGGTAGTTTGTTCGAGCACCATCATTTCCCCAGGAACGGTCAGACAGTATATCGATTAGCTAGGTAAATGAGAGTGCTCAATGCATGCGTCTAACGATATCTAAGACATTGCGCAATCTGTATACGATATTGGCTAGCCCGTGAAAGGTGTAGCTTACGTCGATATCGATAAGTCTGATAACAAATGGCAAGGGGAAGAGGAGAACGTGGGGGAGCACATAGTAGAGAGTTTGCCAAGCAAAGGTGGGGGTTTTGGTGTGTCAAGACTTGCGGATTCGAGCAGTTAGGAGTGTTTCTGGTAGTCATTCGAAATGCACCTGACTCCGAAAGAGGTACGCATCTTCACGGAACTGTCTGCATGTGATGGTGTGCTCTGAACTAATGCGATGAATGTTTATAGATTGACAAGCTGGTTGTGTCGCAAGTCGGCCAGCTTGCACAACGTAGATTGGCACGCGGTGTCAAGCTGAACCACACCGAAGCGACGGTATGTTGATTGCACAGCATGACACACACACACACACCTTGATGGCTACTGATGCTCCGACCAGGCTTTGATTGCGAGCGTTCTCCAAGAAGTTGGTCCTTTTTCTTCTTCCTACCGACTCGAGTGCAGACCAAAGTAACGCGTCGCGATAGCTTATCCGTGATGGCAACCACTCAGTGGCAGATCTCATGTCGCTGGGCAAGACCATCCTCGGCCGCCGCCATGTCCTGCCCCCCGTAGTCAACTCACTTGCCGAGCTTCAAGTAGAAGGAACCTTCCGCTGCGGTACCTATCTTGTTACTGTTCACCACCCTATCAGCTCGGATGACGGCGATCTCGAAAAGGCCCTGTATGGCAGCTTCTTACCCATCCCGGACAAGGATGTCTTCCCTCCCGCCGACCCCTCCGAGTACGCTCCAGAGAAACAGCCCGGCGCCATCATTCCCGTCAAGAATGGAAAGATCGTCCTGAACAAGGACAGGAAGAGGATACAATTGAAGGTCGTCAGCAAGGGAGACCGTCCGATCCAGGTAGGCAATTGCGATTGTGCATGGCAGAGAATGGTGAAATTAACACGGCCAGGTCGGATCGCACTACCACTTTGTCGAGACAAACCCCCTACTCGATTTCGATCGTGTCAGAGCCCTGGGCTACAGACTGGATATTGCTGCCGGAACCTCCGTTCGTTTCGAACCTGGTGACACTAAGACTGTCAACCTCGTTCAAATTGGAGGCAATCAAATAATCAATGGAGGCAATGGCCTCGCCTCTGGTTCCCTCCACGATGCCAGAATCGCTGAAGGCCTCGTCGAGAAGCTGCAGAAAGGCGGCTTCCACCACACTCCCGAGCCCGCTGGTGACTCTGCTCATCTGGACATGTTTACTCTCGAACGTGAAGCCTATATTTCCATGTTTGGTCCTACTACTGGTGATCTTGTCCGCTTGGGTGCCACTGATCTCTGGATCAAGGTCGAGAAAGACTACACTCAGTATGGTGATGAGTGCACCTTTGGAGGTGGTAAGAGTATTCGTGATGGTATGGGCCAAGCTTCTGGACGTTCAGACATCGACTGTCTGGATTTGGTTCTGACCAACGCTCTGATCGTTGATTACACTGGTATCTACAAGGCCGACATTGGTGTCAAGAACGGCATCATCGTAGGTATCGGCAAGGCAGGTAATCCAGATGTTATGGAAGGGGTCGATCCTAACATGGTTGTCGGATCTAACACGGATGTCATTGCTGCCGAAAAGGACATCGTCACTTATGGCGGCTTCGACAGTCACATTCATTTCATCTGTCCTCAGCAGGCTCCTGAGTCTCTTGCTGCAGGTGTTACCACCATTTTGGGAGGTGGCACTGGGCCTAGGTAAGCCTCACCGACGACCCTCTGTCCTAGCTCGACGCTGATTTTGCTCTAGCACTGGTTCAAATGCTACGACCTGCACACCTAGTGCGTGGTTGATCGAGAGTATGCTTCAGGCTACCGATGTTATTCCGCTCAACGTTGGTATCACCGGTAAGGGTAATGACAGCGAGCCTGGTCCTTTGCGCGAACAAGTTGAGGCTGGTGTTTGCGGTCTGAAGCTCCACGAAGATTGGGGAACCACTCCCAAGGTCATCGACACTTGCCTGAGGTATGCATGAAAGGTCACTAATTCAACACGCGGTCACTAACAATTCCTCCAGTGTATGCGATGAACACGACATCCAGACCTTGATCCACACTGATACTCTGAACGAGTCTGGCTTCGTCGAAACTACTGTCGCAGCGTTCAAGGGCCGCACTATCCACAGTTACCACACCGAGGGAGCAGGTGGTGGTCACGCGCCAGACATTATTTCAGTCGTTGAGCATGAAAACGTTCTTCCGTCCAGTACAAACCCTACCAGACCTTATACCAATAACACACTTGATGAGCACCTGGATATGCTCATGGTCTGTCACCATCTGTCGCGCAACATCCCCGAAGATGTTGCGTTCGCCGAAAGTCGTATCCGCGCCGAGACAATCGCAGCCGAAGACGTTTTGCACGATCTAGGTGCCATCAGCATGATGAGTTCCGACTCACAAGCCATGGGCCGCTGCGGAGAAGTCATCCTCCGCACCTGGAACACAGCACACAAGAACAAACTGCAACGAGGATACCTGGCCGAAGACGAAGGCACCGGCGCAGATAACTTCCGTGTCAAGCGCTACATTTCCAAATACACCATCAATCCAGCGATTGCCCAGGGAATGTCGCACATCATCGGCTCCATCGAAGTCGGCAAATTGGCTGATCTTGTTCTTTGGCATCCGTCCAAGTTTGGCACCAAGCCTACACAGGTTATCAAGGGTGGTATGGTGGCTTACAGTCTGATGGGTGATGCCAATGCTAGTATCCCTACTGTAGAGCCCTTGATGATGAGACCCATGTTTGGCGCCTCTGTCCCTCACAACAGTATTGCCTTTGTCAGCAAGGCTGCACAGGCCAAGGGCGTGCGCAACAAGTGTGGTCTGAGGAAGAGAGTGGAAGCTGTCAAGAACTGCAGAAATATCGGCAAGTCCAATATGAAGTTCAACGACGTCAAGCCCAAGATGAAGGTTGATGCGGAGAGCTATGTGAGTTAATTCCGATGATTGGCTCCCGTGATATATACTGACTTTTGATGCAGACTGTAGAGGCAGATGGCATGATCTGCGAGGCCGAGCCGTCAAGTGAATTGCCTCTTGCCCAGACATACTATTTGTATTGAGGTGTTTCGAGCCAAGCGGATGTGGATTGTGATTATGTTTCTGTATTTGCAGTCACGACTGAAACGAACTCACTGCTTTCCAATGTCGTCAGCGTTCATAGCTTCCATATTCTTTCGCCTAATCTATCAGCTGTCGTTCCTCTCAATCTGGGCTTGGGACCATTTGCGTCGTCAATGTAGAACGCATGATCTTTGCATGGTGTGACCTTTTCTCGAGGTCCAAAGTGTATCAAGCTTCTGGTCGAATTCAGTAACGCATAAGCTTCACAACTTTGCTTGACGGTGGTGTGAGCAAGTTGTTTCCGAGCCTCTCTGCTTCTCCACCTACAAATAGCTCGTCGTTTTCCCTTTGTTTCTGTTTCTCCTTGCTTCCTCAACAAGATCTACCACTGTTGACCACCGAGTCCCAGTCTCCATCAATCATGTACATCACAAACCTCCTCCTCGCCATCTGCGTTACTGCTATATACGTAACAGCGGCAGCCCTCCCAACCACCTCCCTCTCCACCCGATCCCCCTTCATCCCAGCCAGCCTCCAAGATGAATACATCCAGCTTCTCAAAATCAACGAAGACTATCTGATCGAGAAGAAAAACCACGAGAGAGCGGAAAGACACAAGAAACGACAAGATCCTGATCTTGAACAAAAATATCCCGATCATGATAAAATACTGCCCAAAAGTCAAAAGAACTATCAACCTTGTGTCAGCGGCGTGACGGCCATGTGTTATAGGTTGATGGATATACGGTATGTTTTTGTTTTGTTTCTTTGCGCCCCTCTTTCTTCCTCGTCCTCTTTCTATTCACTAAAACATTGTTGAATGTATTTTTGATTGATGAAATTTATAGTCAGGTCATTCCGCAGGTGTGTAGAGATTGCGACATCATCCCTGTAATGTATGAGGAGACTCAAGGGGTACCGCCTGCGAAGGAAGAAGGGATAAGATTCCCGCCTCGTCAACTTGAGAGAAGAGATGTTGAGACGGAGATGGAGGCTGATGTGGAGATGGAGATGAACCACGATCCCAATGGAAAATGCCATGTCAGAAAGGAACTTCCAAAATGTCAGAAGAAGATTAAGAAAGGGTAAGTTTCGTCTTCCCGCTTCCTCCTCTTAATCAAGTATTATAGAAGTGGTGAGATATGAATGGCTGACTTTGTGATTGAAATAGAAAATTCCCTTTGCCTGCTTATTGTAGGGATTGCAGGTTCACGCCTGATGGGAGGAGATTGCCCAAGCCTTGTCGTGTGGATCCGGAGAACTACAACAAATGTGAGGGTATCGAGGAGCTTCCTGATGAGAGTGAATATGATAGTGACTAGATGAGGGGCATTTATGCGACTACATATCTCGTTTCACTTTTTCATGAGTTCTGCTCTTGGCTTGGTCTAGGCAGAGTGGTAATATTGCTGGGGGTTCATGGGCAGGACATATCCCTGATGCGTTATGGAAACTGTGGCATGAAGAGTGCGGAGATTGGGGACTGAAGAATGGATGCGGAGGTTGATATAATGATAGGCGGTAGTTGATGTTGCGATATTTCTCTGTATCGATCGAAGCCTCGGTCGATATATCAAGACGGTGCTGAATATGATGGTATTGAGATAGCAACTACAATTCGAGATCTGACAGTCGTTCCAACATTGTATTGCACGAAACGAAGTTAGAGTAGGTGAAGTTGGTTCGATATGTGTCAAAGGCAAGCAGAAGCGGGCCGATTCGGAGAGTCGACGGACTCGGGTGCCGATGTCGGAACAGCTGTGGGCGCCCCGCCGTCTCACAAGGAAAGTTGGCGCAGGAAAGTTGACCATCTACACACACCACACACACACATTACTACACTATGCCTTCATATAACATTGTCGTCTTTGGCGGTAAGTGACAGTCTAAGACGCTGCAAGGAATTGAACCTGACTGACTCGCGACAGGTGACCACTGCGGTCCTGAGGTACGATCACGCCTATGACATAACTGCTATACTCGATTACTCACTTTTCGCTCCACGCAGGTTACAGCTGAGGCTATCAAGGTACTTGAACACTGACTCAAGGAGAAAAAATAGCAATTGCTCACGCGATATACAGATCCTCAAGGTGATTGAGAAGGAGTCCAAGGACATTTCCTTCAACTTCAACGAGCAACCGCTTGGTGGTGTACGTCTCCACTTGTCTATATTCCAGGATGAAGAGCTGACAATCTCCAGGCTTCAATCGACGCACACGGCGTTCCCCTTACCGACGAGGCTCTCAGCGCCGCAAAGTCAGCCGATGCCGTGCTTCTCGGTGCCATCGGTGGTCCCGTACGTTAAAAGAGATGTTCCCGCCAACGACATGATCTGACAAGAAGAACAGAAATGGGGCACTGGCGCAGTCCGCCCTGAACAGGGTCTCTTGAAGCTTCGCAAGGAGATGGGCACATTCGGCAACCTTAGACCTTGCTTCTTCGCCTCCGACTCGCTCATCGATGGCTCTCCTCTCAAGGCCGAAGTCTGCCGTGGTGTCAACATCAACATTGTCCGTGAATTGACCGGTGGTATCTACTTCGGTGACCGCACAGAGGACGATGGCTCTGGTTACGCCATGGACACCGAGCCCTACTCACGCCCTGAGATCGAGCGCATCACTCGTCTCGCTGCCAACCTCGCTCTCGCCGAGAACCCCCCAGCCCCCGTCTGGAGTTTGGACAAGGCCAACGTGCTCGCAACCAGCAGACTGTGGAGAAAGGTCGTCACAGAGGTCATGGAGAAGGAGTTCCCTCAATTGCAGATTGGTCACCAGCTTATCGACAGTGCTGCCATGATCCTGGTCAAGAACCCTCGCGCTCTCAACGGTGTTGTTGTCACCAGCAACTTGTTCGGTGACATCATCTCCGACGAGGCTTCAGTCATTCCCGGTAGCTTGGGTCTTTTGCCTAGTGCTTCCCTGAGCGGTGTTCCCGATGGCAAGAGCAAGTGCAACGGCATCTACGAGCCCATTCACGGTATGTCTCTCAGTGGTTCTCCTTCCTTGCACTCCCACTAATTCAATTTGCAGGTTCCGCACCCGACATTTCCGGCAAGGGTATTGTCAACCCCGTCGCCATGCTCCTTTCCGTCGGTATGATGCTCAAGTACTCCCTCCAAGAGCCCGAGCTCGCCAAGTCCGTTGACGAGGCCGTCAAGATTGTCATCGAGCAAGGCATCAAGACTGGCGACATTGGCGGTAAGGCAAAGACCACCGAGGTTGGTGATGCCGTCGCCAGCGAGCTGTCCAAGATTCTCAGCAAGAAGTAAAGAGAGGATACGCAAAAAGCTACGCAAGAATATGAATTGTATAAAAAGCGAGGAATAGATACGACACCCAGCAGCGGAAAATGGCATTTATTGATGATCTTTCACACCCTACACATGTTCCCTTTCCTCTTCACATCCAAGTGCCATCAGAAGACTTATAACAAGCCAGACAGAAGACGCCATGAACAAGATGCGCAGCAGAATCTCGGAAGATCATCTGCTCGGTCATCGGGTCAAAGCAACTGACTTCTGTATAGCACCTTACCAAAGGATCACCATCCCGAGCATCAACCCCACGTCTTGGTACCATGCACATCTCCCTTGGCACCATCACCAACGGATAAATTATCACGACAGAAAACGACATCCATTCCTTGTACCCCGCAAACCTTGGTATAGCCTCACCAGCCCTTCATGCACCTGCTCGTATTGCATTCGGGACAAAGCATACCGGATCCTCGTCTTGGTCACTTGTTATATAATATTGCAACAATGCCTCAATCACCCACTTCTCCCACTAGCAATCTTCCATCATGTTTGGAAAAAAGTCAATTTCTTATCTGCTGCTTGCTGCTGCGGCTCAAGCAAAGTATATCGTCCCTGGAGGCAGATGGACCGATACAGATGGCAATCTTGTCAATGCACACGCTGGCGGCGTGACCGTTGGTAAAGATGGCAAGTTCTATCTTTTCGGAGAGTACAAGACTCAGGGACAGACTGAAGGTGGGGGTATTTCTGTCTACAGTAGTGATGATCTTGCTACTTGGAAGTCTCACGGTTTGGCTCTTGGTAAGTGTTCAAATACGTGTGGGATGTAGAACGATAGATGCTGACGAAGAGTAGAGCCTGTTGAGGGACATCCTTACATTGCCCCTGACAAGATCATTCAGAGACCGAAAGTATTGTACAATGCTGTCGATGACCAATACCATGTCAGTCTTAGATTACATCGCTTCTCCACACTGCACTCCTAACTAATGTCAACAGATGCACTGGCACGCAGACAACAGCACTTATGGCTGGCTCCTCCAAGGTCTAGCAATTTCCCCAAACATCACAGGTCCTTATACTTTCCTCAATGCCACCGCCCCCTTCGGGAACTGGTCGCAAGACTTCGGCACCTTCACCGACTACAAGACTCAAAAGTCCTACGCTTTGTACTCAAACGGCGACCGCAATGAAGCCAGAGATGTCTACCTTGCTGCTTACGATGACTCTAACACCGAGTTGGCGGAGATCGTCCATCGTTTTGACAAGTATGATTTGGAAGCTCCTACGATCATCCAAACGGACAGTTCCTACTATGCTTTGATGAGCCACAAGACTGGATATAGACCTAACAATGTTGTCGCCTTCAGAGCAAACAGTCTTGCCGGTCCTTGGAGTCAACCATTCTTTGTCGCTCCATTGGGGACTAGAACTTACAATTCCCAGTCTGGCTTTTCGCTTAGGATAAACGGCACCAAAAAGACTACTTGGTTGTATATGGGTGATCAGTGGGACTCGAACTCCCTTTGGGAAAGCAGGTACATTTGGTTGCCTGTTGACATCGATGACAACAAGCAAACCCTCAAATTGGAGTGGTATGATATCTACGACTTGGATGTGTAAGTTGGCCACAAGAAACGATACAAGGTAAAATACTGACGAGAGATGCAGCAAAACTGGCCAATACAAAGAAGTCAAGGGCAAGACCTACTACGCCAAAGACGCTGTCACAGCAGGCGATGCTTTCAAACAGGAAGCCGTAAGCATCCCTTTTTTGCCTTACCTTCTTCTTTCCAAGCTGACACATCCCTTACAGAACTTTGCCTCTTCCAACACAATCGTCACAGGCATCTCCGGCAACGCTTCCACGCTCACCTTCTCCAACATCCAAGGCTCCGGCTCCCCCCAATGGATCTCCTTCTACTATCAAAACACCGATGACATGGGTTTCGGCGATCAACCCGGCGGCTCCCCCGATCGCATCAAGACACCTTGGGCACTTCGCCGTATCGCTTCTGTCGTGGTCAATGGCAACAGCAGTGATATTCAGACACTCTACCAAAGAGACACACACAAGGGAATCATCTTGAGCACCCCACTAAAAGTGAATTTGAAAAAGGGCAGCAATACCATCACTGTTGGGGGGTTGGATAATGGTATTGATGTCAAGGGAGCGGATATCGATAGGATTGTGGTGTATCCTGCTGAGAAGTGAAGAGGTAGATGATAGATTGGCGGAAGGAATGTGTTTCCTCTGATCATCACTCGTGGTCGGGAATTCATAAGGGTAATTTCTGATGAAACAAGCACGTACGGCCACAGTCAGCTGAAAACTGGGCATCCCGTCCGCTCTGCCATACATAAGCAGTTGAACGGCAGATTAGTACTACGGTGGGTGAC
>JGI24891J29808_1000812_pt1 | contig 10358 bp, 13 predicted proteins | sample FreactcultuFSWF8_FD_29808 | JGI IMG/M metagenome (IMG submission 29808) | reverse complement strand
GGTTTTCCATGTAAAAACCAAAAATGTCTACTTCAACATACTTTGAGGGGCTCTCGAGCAACACGAGAAGAAACCACGCCCAAGACCCAAATACCTGGTAGACTCTTCCAAGTCACATAGAAGCTTGAAGCATCGGGTATTGACAGTTCCGTGACCAGCTACGCTACCGTTGATCAGGAAAAACAGACCATCGTGTCAGCATTTATGGCATGGCAAGCCTAAGGTTGCGGATCTCCGTCATCTTCATGCTTGCCTATGGGTGTATGGAAATGTTCTTCTGCCACAACCACGCCTAGTCAACCGAAGAACGGCGGCGAACAATTTGGAACGCTTTCAGAAGTCCGTGAAGGTCTGGCTTTGGCAGCTAGATGATATCACTAAGGGAGGAAACAATTCTCTTATAGATGAAGGCAAACCGGCAAAACGGTCAAACCACGTGGGAGCGGACGTCGTGCAGAATGATGACCCTGAAGTCTGCAAGCACCTATTGGATTTACAAGCGTTGTTATATGCTCTCAAACAAAGCTTGGAAGAGTGTTAGGTCGTGGTATGAGAGACTTTGGCGACAGCGATCTAACTAACTACCGTTACGTTGCTTTTCCAAATATCACAGTTCATCTTTTCTAGAAAGAAAGTTTGTTTTCTGACTATACCGCAGGTGGTTTCTAGTAGAGTTTTGAGAGCTTTTGAGGAAGATCGATCTGGCAGAAATCACGTATGGAGGCAAAGTGACATCTAGATCTGGCATCCGCACTCCCAGGCAATTTATAGAGTATTTCTCATAGCAGTTGGAGCCCTGGACAATCATTAAGGCAGCTGCAGTCCAATTCAAGGTGACGCTTGCGTCTCATGGCCACATTGTGACTGCAAAGTGTGTTCCGGTCGAGTTTGTTAGATGCCTGAGCTACAAAGCCACCGTGTATGACAGACTGCGTCCGATACAAGGCAAGTATGTGCCTGTTCGTCTTGGCACTATCGACCTCGAGTCGCCGTAATACTACGAAAGTATTGCTGTACTGTGCCACATGATGCTGCTTGGATACGGCAATGTGCCTAACCCGCAGCTTCCGGACGCCTGCGACCGAGAACAAGCTGTTCAACAGGCATAGGCGTGCACTATAGCAGTGCGCCAGCACGGTGATTTGCATAGGAATCTGATGCCGCGCAACATATTGTGGAACACAGACACGAGAAAAGTCCTCTTGATCGACTTCGAGCGAGCAGAAACACAGCATGCTCGACGAGTTTTCGGTGCCCTGCCTGTGTACCGGAAAAGGAGGCAGGCCGGCCAGGCAAGCAGCACGCAAAAGCGCGGGATGCGGAAGCTTAGCAATCGCGATGACCCGTTCGCTGCCGAGCTGAAAAATTGAAGAGGGAGGTGTTGTGCATGTAGATCGGTGTCGGTATCGCATCCTAGCAATAGGTAGTTTGATGCAAGCAGCAATCTCAAACACCTAATTTCGTGAACCTATCCCGGCCCAACCTGTTCAACAGACCCTTCAACAGTGAAACAAACATCGCTGTTGTTGTCAGGCTCAAAGTTGGTACTCTTCTTGCTAATAGTTTCTGCAGTGCTTCCGGCGCCCGCTATGAAGTCGCAAGTCTTTACAAGATTCAGCTTCGTCGTAGCTGTCAGCAAAAGACACGTAAACACGATCGAGAAAGCTGCATGAAATACTGTTTGACAAGCCTAAGATTGTGGATCAATCATGGGTAAACGATCTGATGGCTGTGGGCCTTCTTACACTCTCTCTTGGTCTAGGAGGTCCAGGCAGTGACTAGCTCTGCGCGCATTCTATCGTCTACTGTCAGGAAGACTTTTGCGAAACCTTCGTCTGCAATCTTTGTGAGCATCGCTACCTTGGTAGAGATGGGTAAATTCTCGAAGTCTCGTGAGAAAACACGTGTCGCTCGCACAACCGGATCTGACTCTCGATCAGTGAGACCGTCGGCCAACGGCCTGGCCGCTAGACTCTTGGTGCCAGGGTCTGTGGCCTTTTGATACAGATCTGCTACTGCTTCCTCGACAATCTCCCGGATTTCTGCAAGAGCATCTTGAGAATAAGAATCGAAATCGTTAATGATCTCATCTACCTTTTCTTGAAGCGAAGTTCTGCCATCGTCAACAATCTCACGAAGATGGAATTCATGCATGTCAAGATCCGTCTGTGCACTGTCTTGGAACGACTGCATAATCTCTTGCAAGAAGTTGGTGGTGAGATCGGGAAGGAGTTCTCGAACTAGCACTTCCATCGCCGTCACCACTCCGCTTGATATATCGTGATTAACGTGGCCATTTGGATCCAGAGATGGCTGAATATCATCGTTCTGAACCTCCTTGACTGGGTATGCTTTGTGACGAGACGCCGCTCGACGTCCCCGACGAAACTTTGAGGGTATGATATCAGGGCACTGGCTGGAACTTGAAACAGCTGGTGATAAGCCATGATCGACATCAGAATCCATTGCGGGTTCTGTATCCGACTCATGCGAGAAAGCTGTCTTCTGCAATCTCTGATGGAGCGCGTTGCCTTTCGAAGGACCGTGAGTGGATGCGGATAGTTCCCTAGAGCCATTCAGGTGATGAAACATTGCTAGGTCTTCATCGTCGGAATTCGCCACCGTGCTCGAAGGTGTCACAGCGGCGGACAGGTCATGTTTCACCTGGTCATCGTGGTTCCGTAGCTTTTGGACTTTGTGATCAGGTTGAGCTTCCTGAGAGATAGCTAGAACGTCAATTAATACTTGAACGCAAAAGATGTGACTTTTCATATAATACGACATACCACGCGCACGTTTTGGTACTGTTTGAAGAGTGGAGCGTGTGACTTGTGCGGTAAGCAGTGAACATCTCTTGGGTAGACGGGACCATGGATCTCGTTCGGGAGTCTCGCAATAAGGTGGAGGTGTGCTCGTCTGAGAAGCGTCCACCGTCTGAGTGATATTGCACGCATCACCAACCGGCGGTCCAGTCGGTGTTGCCTGCAATGAAACAGGCTTGCCAGAGCCTGACGATACTGTAGGTCGTTCCTCATCGGGTACAGATGGCTTGAATTCTTGTGGGTTGTACTGTTCCCAATTATTGAATTGGCCCCCCTCTCCAGCATATGCGGTCTTGAGATCGATCTCTATGATGGAAACTCCACTCTTGAGTCTCTCACAAAGATTTGCTAGAGAACGCTTAGCATAGTCGCTATAACGCGCGTACACGTCGAATTTTTGACTTTGAGACAAGGAACGAAACAGCATCAAGAGGTGCAAGGGTGTCCCCTTGAAAGCCTTGGCGTTCTTTGGCTGAATGTTCATCAGGACGTTGCTTGGTTGATCTTGCGCAAAAGGTATATGAAGCCATCTATAGGCACGACTCTCCTCTTCTGCTTTCTGTAAACCATAAGCATCGAGTATACGCTTTAAAACGTTAGGCGCTAGTCGACTCTGCTCGGTGGAGGGCGTCTCTGCAACTCTGCAGCTGTCTAGTGGAAGGACAAGGAAGAACTCGAAAGCTTTTAGCCGACAGGCAACGCGTCTTACGATGGTGAGGTGTAAAAGCAACACCATCTTTCCTGTTGTAGAATCTTCACCGACCCAAAGGGTGACGGCAGTCGTTCCATTGATGGAGCATGGCTGGCCAAGCGAGTGCATCTCACCAGGTGCGTATGTGGAATCCTGCCAAGTGACGAGAACTGGTTCTCGGAGTACCTAACGAACCTCTTTAAAAAGGGCTAAACAAAGCGGGGGCTCCATGTTTGATGTTTACGAGTTTTGGTGCAAAGTTTTTATGCAAACAGGTGTGGGTGGGAGATAAAATAGTATTGAGAGGTACAACGTGATTTGAGAAATTGTCCCAAGACAACAACGTCTTGAATCCGCCTACCCAGACTTCGAAGAGCTTAGAGCTCAAGAGCAGCCTCGGCTCTATGCGTTTGTCTACTCTTGTCGTTCTAAAGCGCGAACGCTAGGGTTTTGCGAGAACCCTATGACGGTCACAGAGTCTGCTTCAATGTCGCGCAAAAGCACGTCAATAGATAACAAACTCCGACCGCGCATTGGACAAAGCAAAAACGCGCCTAGGTCGTGCGAGAAGACCGACAAGAAAGACGAGAAAATAACAAGAATATAAATTGGCGAGGGAGATTTGACAGAACGTGAAGGTCAGAATACGTCAGGACAAGAGCAAAGACAGGAAATGAAAGCTGGGGTGCCGGTTGATTATATACCCGGTTCAACTAGCTGGAAGGCGCGCCAAGACACAGCACGCTAGCACACGCGACTTTATAACGCGTCAAGTGCAAAACAGCCGCTTTGGAGGATTAATGCTTCTAGGCATATGCAGTCCATTCGACAGGGGGGGCATTCTCGGGCCAAGGGTCTCTGTAGTAAGAGCTGTAATTCTTCGTCAGAAGCGACACGCTCGTTCTTGCTATTGCCGCTATGGCCGACTGTCCGCCGCCTCTTTCCATGCACGGTGCTGTCTGGCGACAGATCCTGGCCGCCAGCCTTACTTTAGTACGCATGAAGGCGCTGGCGAACGAAGACATGATGCTGTTATTGGATAGGCAGGATGCGGCGAAACGTGCCTTCCCAGAATCAATCATCCCGGGAAGCTTAACTTTTTCTGTTTGCTCTGTTTGCTCGCAATACGTCCCGGACTCGGACTTTCGTCGAATGGCATGTCGACAATTGCAAAGCAGGCCATTCTCGCCATTTCCGTCTGGAAATCTCTTATATTCGCATTCCGGTTTTTTCGTCGCTTTCCTTGTTTTCGCGCGATTCGCTATCTCCCGCCAATTGCCTCGTAGCGGTCGCACCTCCTGCCCGCAACTTTCGGCTCGTCCTTGACCGAGGTTCTGAAGCTCGCTCAAGCATCCCATGCCCGCTTAGGGACCCGCTTTCCCTCTTTCCTCCCTCGACATGCTGCTCCGATCAACCTGCTCCCGCACTGCTCAACCGCTGAGCTGGCTCTCGCGGATTCGCCCTTCTGCAATCATGCCTCTCCGCGCTCGCATCAACAACGCAAACTTCTCCGATATGCCCACCGAGCAAGCCGGCGACGAACCGAACGATGTCCTCTTCAATTTACGCTACGGCGTCCGTACCATCGAGTTAAACCGTCCTAAGAAGCTCAACTCGCTTAACGGCTCCATGGCCCGTAAGATCCTACCACGCCTGAAGGAATGAGAAAAATCGCAACATGCCAAAGACAACCTCTTTCTTGTTCTACTGATAGCCTTATAGCTAGCAGCTAGAGCAGGTGCGGATCAGAGATCGAGACAAAGACGTCGTTGAAACATCCTAGAATGCGGCGGAACGCGCTACGAGCCGTGCCACGAAGAGATCATCGTGTCTAGGCCGAGGCGCGGGAAGAAGGTGCTCTTGGGCGTAGAGAGACTGCTAACGTGGCAGTGTAATCATTCCACGGGGTCTGCGCTAAGAGTTTGCTTATAGCAGATTCGGATGGGCGGATCAACTGAGCAGTCGTTAGCCTGCGATCTACGGGAAGTCGTAGTCGGGCCGGTGGTAGAGGGAAAATCTCGCTGTACTTGGGAAGCGCAGTCTGGCCTATTGTTATGGTCACGACGTTAACAGGTCGTTGGCCGCGACGGTCGAGTTCGCGACTACTTATGGGTAAATCACTCGCTGCGCGTGGTAAATACTTGTTGCCCATAGGGCTATCTGGATGGCCGAGGGCCTCGTAGGCCGCGATTCGCCGTATGTCGATTTGAACGGGATCTTGCTACATATACCAATGTCGATGGAGCACAGTGAATTCTTGAACAGGCGTCGCACAGCCCGGTAAAAGACCAAGTGACCAACCTCGAACATAGTCATCTATACTATGGTTTGGGCGGATTTGACGTGCCTTATAGACTGGTTAACCGTGCACCACAGACACCACGTTCTCTTTTGCGTGTCGTACCATTCGTATTCGCAGTCCACCACACTCACAACACGTGTCTCATAACGTGGACTCGTGCTAACAATTCCCTACTTTGTCTGTCCTACATGTACCTAAAGCGATCATCCGCATGGAATAGGTCATCGTAGAAGACCAGAAGCTCGAAAGTGCGTGTTGGTGGGGTGACCCTGTCACCCTTCACAACAAGTATTTCGGTACTTAAAGCATCGACACCTAGATATTCAAGAGTTTGCACGTACGAAAGCATCGTCTCGCAGAAAGCCACTCCCTCTGTACCCTGCAAGGGCCTCTAGTTTGCGAAAACTAGTGATAAAGCCACGGTGTGACACACACGTCCTAAAAACGATTTAGTCGGACGCGTCAAACGGAGCCTCACGGAGGAAAGCAGATCTGTGAACGAGATATTGTTTCAAAAAAGAGAATTGATCTCGCAATACAGCCCGAATGATCAGAAGACAACGCATTGGTTGGTCCTACGAAACTAGTCTTGCGTATAGACGACAAGAAACTAAGCGTACAGCCAGCATGTCCCATGTTCGATCACGATCCCTCCTGACACTCTAAATGATGGCATATCTGCAATGTGGCAAAGTTTCCATTCTGACCTGCCACCAAGCAGTGTCATTAGCCTTTAAAATGGAAGATCGAGATCCTGGGACCCGTAAAGTAGACATTGAACCTGCTCAAACACTGGTGCACAACAAACACGGAGGTCCAGTAGCCTTTCGGACGTTTGGCCCGAGTTATTTCAGACGAGTAACGCTATACCTGTTGTATCACCAATCAGTAAGTGTAGGCACAGCCGGTCCATTGAGAAGAACTTGGATACCTCACAGATCCTAGCATAGCTCAGAGTATCGCAACCGACGGTCCGGCGCGGGCGTCACGGCTTTGACGTTTGGCCTTTGAGATCAACGTAGAAACTTTCGACAAGTTTCTGGCTATCTCCTTTCAGTTCCAGTAGGAGTATGTGAATCTTTCCGGCGCAATCTTTCTTGGCCTTTGGAAGTATAATCTTGATGGACAGATCAAGCTCGTCCCAAGTTCGAGACTCTTTCAGAGATGGCCGTCCTAGTTTCACAGAGCAGTTTGTGCCTTGTATCATATGAAAGATACCTGTCTCAGGGTCGCAAGTGCTGTTGACCAGGTTGGCAATGACTATCGGTGTAGCCGACGTCCATGACTTTTGGGAGACTTTAAGATTGCGAGTGCAGATACTGCTGGTGGTACTGTTGTCGTCGGGACTGTTGTCGTCGGGACTGTTACTCATGGCTCTAGTGTTGTGAACAAGGTCGCTTCTGTGTTCGAACTCCGTCCGGTAAGTGACCTTGGGCTTTCTGATATGAATGTTGCGCCGTATGAGATGGAGCACGGTGGATGTCTCGAAATGATTCGTATGTCAGAAATGGTTCCCGAGCGCAAAAGGTAGCAAAAAAAAGGTAAAGATGGACACACTCCAAAGGACAGAAATGACGATCGTGTTGTGGGCAAATTACCCACATCCACACCAAGTCTAATTTGCGGAAGGCTGTCTTCGAAAGCGTTGAAGAGCGATGCATTGGTCAGGAGAGATTAGTGTACCATGCATGAGCGGCAAAATCCAAGGAAGCATCGTGAAGCGATCATTCTAGTGGCGCTTTTCGGCTGTCACGACCATTTCCTGTATAACGTAAGTGGTCAATGACAGGCTGATAAATTGGAGACTATACTTATCCATGACAGCATCTTGGCAAACTTGGACGACTATTAGGACAAGGCCAACCACTCGAGAGACGGCTTAACATTGCTACCGTAGTGGGATCTTGGAAACACACATGGGTGGAAAGTTCATAATTTGATCATGTAGACCGTCCAGTAAGAAGGTTACAGCCTGCCCTCTATACTCGACCGCTTTCCTGAGGCTCTTATCACCAAACGCCATAGGTTATGACCTCCGGATAAGGATCGCAGGCGTTTGGGATCGTCGCAAAGTTGTAAGACAATTGGTTATATGCTTACTTGACACTGGGTCAATGCTGGAAAAGTCACACAATCTCCACCTCGCACATCCCTCGGCTATGAAGAGTGATACGCAAAAGGCAAGCCGCAAATTTTGGTCGAGCGGATGGATACGCACAAGCTCGTCATGGCGTTTATGAACATTAGTGGACCTTGTTAGCTCCCGTTGGGTATTGGACGATTCGAAACTGACCATGCAGGTGATGCTGTTCCATATGCACAATACGAAATTAGTGACTGAAATTCAAAGTCTTCCGCAGCTAGAGGTAGACAAAAGCTCGGGAGACTCGAATGCATTGAGTTGTGCTGTCGTAATCTTAGATCATATTAGCATTTCAGGCATGATCAATGAGAACAGTTGGGTTACTTTTACGAAGTCGAACATGATTTTTTCCCTCTAGTTCATATCAGTCTGTACGAATGATTCCATTGGATGTATGAACATCGTGAGTTCGAAGCTATGACAATGTTTCACCCTTAGAAGTGATATTCAGTCAGTTGAAGAATATAAACCCTCTCGAGATTCTTTTGTTTAAATTTGTATGATACGTCTTCAGAAGACCAGATTTTGTGTAAGGAAAGAGAACTTGTCCAATTCTGAGATCTCGCCTTCCGTGATGTCATCCGTCGGCGTGGTCTAAAGCGATTAGATAGGGATCCTTGGGTCATCTATACAAACAATTAGATGTCCATGGAGTAAATTTAATGATCGCTTCGTGAGACCGTACCAGTACCGCTACATGGGCGATTTGCTTCACACTTGAAAGTACGGACATTGTGTTCGTGTAGCTGGAGCTTGTCATCTTTAGAGACGCCAATCTAGAAAGACATAAGCCAGCAGGCATACTGTTTGGAGGAATGCCTACCGATATGATATCCGAATCCTCACTCAAGCGGACCCCGTCGAAGCTGAGGTGAAAACCCAGGCAAACATCTGTAAGAAGGAGCACGTGTCTAATGGAATCGCGTCGTGCTACAATAACGTCTCTCCCGTAATGTGGATGTTCGATTTCGACGCTGAAACTTTCGAGTGGATCCATGCTGTGGTTAGGCTAGTCGAACAAAAAGGCAGTCCAGGTTCTGGGTGAGCAACAAAAGACGAAGTTCTGATTGTGTAGAGTCAGCCTCCATGTGAGAAACGGAATGGAGTATCAGAAAGTAAGCACAGAAGTGAGGTCTCGAAGGAAAGCGCGGGCTTCAAGCTTATCTGTGTCTTGGTGCATATGTGCCTCGATGACAAAGTCAACAACATGTGATCCCAGTACGAATGCTCGCCATAACCCTTGATATGCACAAACAAGGTTACGAGTCTTCCTCTACCGATAGTGCATTGCAGCAGTTACATAGTCTCACGCTCCTAGAAAGCATGTACATGAAAGTACCTAATTTGAACCACGCTTTACAGAATTGTGCTAGTTCAGACGATCCTCTCAGGTTGCATAAATCTGCTCCAGGCGTCATCACTGCCAGAGCTCCAATCTTCAGTCTCTCAAAAGGTTTGCGGACTTGACAATGGTTATGGTCAGTTCCGGCTCTAAATCGTTCATTGTTGTCGCGACCATGATTTTCCGGCACCCGTCGATAGACCCGAAGCTTAGCAAAGTTTCACCGCCCCCGATCGAAATTGGAACTGTCGGACCAGAGGTCAAATCAGAAGAATAACCAGTTGGGAGATGAGTTGACCGACTGCAATACCTTGACACTCCTACGATCATTAGGAGAAGCCCATGACGATTGGACCTTACGTAAATTTTGTAATCAGATATGCGTATGGACATTTCCTATAAAAGCTTGACAAGAGAGAAACGACGAGCTTCTCATGGTCGCTATAGAAGTCTGTAGATGTGGCTATCGGGCATTCAAAACATGCACGAGAGATCACAAGGATGAGTGACAGCAATATCAAATCGAGATACCTCGACGCAGTAACTCTTGGCGGTGGATCTGCTCAGCAAGACTATGGAAGCTCGTTCGGAGGTTTCTTAGCCTCCATACAGATCGGAGCGTTCATTGCTCTTATTCAGATCGGAGGTTTCATCATCCTTCGAAGAAGGTATCAGAGGAAATGGTAAAGTCCAAGGATAGGCATTGCCATTGGAAACAAAAGCTGACTTGATGGCAGGGAAAAAGGGCTCCTGCGGACATCTCTCCACGATCTTGAGAGTTCGTGCATTGATGCAATAGGCCTGTTCGCCCTCTTGCGTTTCCTCACCATACTCTTCGGTATCACTGCTGTGATCGGCCTTCCGATTCTCGTGCCGTTGAACTACATTCACCACCACTCTGGAACTTCTGCTCGGGGTCTCGATAAGTTTAGCTGCCTGAACATACTCGAGGACTCAACGCAGCGACTCTGGGCACATTTAGTTGCCGCTTACTGCTTCACGTGTCTTTTTTGCCTGGCTGCAAAAAGAGAACTCGAGAAATTCGTTATCCTGAAACG
>JGI24891J29808_1000811_pt1 | contig 10398 bp, 24 predicted proteins | sample FreactcultuFSWF8_FD_29808 | JGI IMG/M metagenome (IMG submission 29808) | reverse complement strand
GGTCACTTACGCCCGCCGGTACTCCTACATGGCAATCCTTGGACTTGTGGCCGACGACGATGACGACGGCAACGCCGCCAGTAGTCCTGTTGTCCGCAAGCCGATGATGCAGAGAGACAACGAGAAAGAGGTCAAGCGGCTTACCAGCAATGGCAGTGCCGTCCGAGACCTTACTACCCAGCTCCGTGAGAAGTTGGCTGCCAAGTACGGCGAGCCTATCAAGGGCAAGGAAGCGGTTGAGGGGATCCTCGGCAAGCCAATCAACAAGTTGTCCGAACTGACGGACGCTGAGGTTGCTGGCGTTCTGTTGTCGTTGGGCGAATGAGCCACGTCCACAAGTGGCTGATGAATCTGTCATCTGGGCTCCCAGCCCAGGTGTTTTGCATGGGCTGTGGAGCGCAGTTCCGGCCCGAAAATCAACAATTGAATTACAACGGGAAGGTACCGGAAAAGTATGCGCAACTTCCAATGCCCTAAGTGCAACCTAAAAGTAACTGCTCGTGCGACCGACGTGTCGCATCGATGCCCTAATAATAAGAGCCAGGTCACAGCGTTTGTGTGCCTGGGGGAAGCGAAAGCTCAATGACCGTAGCATTTTTTGCCTGCATTATTGCGTTCTGCGCAATGCTTATGTACCGGAGGGACTCATGACATTTGAAGAATGGCTGGAGTACGGAATAAAAAACGATTACTGTTCGGCTCAATTTTGCGACATTCACAACGGCGGGCCTATGACCGATAGCGAAGCGGAGTTGTTCGCAAAAGGCGCGGACCCGTGCCTCATGATAATCCGGCTTGGATGCCCCCAAGACTGGGATTTAGACGCTCAAGCGTACAAGGAGATTTGATGAGTTTTGAATTGATTCTAAAAGAAGTGCAAGCAATGCACGACAAGAAGTCACGAGACTACGGACGCCCCGGCGATCCGTACTTTAACATTCGTGGCTCCGAGGACTTTGGCATCCCCTCGTGGGTTGGCGCTGTCCTTCGTGCCAATGACAAGATGAAGCGGTTGCAACTCGCCGCGTCTGGTGGCACATTGTCGAACGAGGGGGTCGAGGACAGCCTGCTGGACATGATTACCTACCTCACGATTGCCCTTGACGAGTACCGAAAGTACGATTACAAGTACGTCAGTATGTGCGCCCATTGTGGCGAGCAGTTTGGTGCGGACACAGCTGAGCATTTGCTCGACCTTCAGGACCTTCACGACTGCACGAAGGACACGTACCAATGAATCACTTTCTCACTTTCGTCGTAGTTTCTGCCGCGCTGGTTGCTTTACTGACCAACATTTGGCGTCTCTGGGACAAGCGTTTGCAATATCGGGAAGATGCGTTTTTTGCCACAGTGCTTACTGTTGCTGGCATCGTGGTGACTTCCGTTATTTTGTATGAGATTTGGATGGCAACGGCATGAGCTTCGCAGATTTCGACAAGTACGTCCTCGATAACAACATCCAGCCCGACGAACTGGGCGCGGCCTTCGGAGCGTGGATGAATCTGGAAACCGGCTGGGACGGCGACCAAAACAAGGTGACACCATGACAATCCTCCACATCTGGCTCATCTTCTGCGCAGGCTACGGCCTCGGCTGGCTGGTAAACCGATGAAAAAGTATGAATTGACCGCAGTCTCACTGTTTGCGGGGGTCGGAGGATTCGACCTCGCCATGCAACGCAACGGCATCAACGTAGTAGCCACCGTAGAAATAGACAAAGCCGCTAGAGGCGTATTACAACATCATTTCCCCGAAGCGACACACTTCGAGGACGTAACGAAAGTGAGTGCAGATGAATTACGAGCAGCAGGGTTCATTCCTGAACGAGGAATCATTACCGGCGGCTTCCCGTGTCAAGACCTCTCGGTCGCAGGCAAACGCGCCGGTCTTGCCGGAAAACGCTCCGGTCTTTATTGGCAAATTGTACGCCTTGTGGATGAGCTTTCGCCCAAGTACCTCGTCCTCGAAAACGTCCCTGGCCTTCTGTCATCTAACGGAGGACGAGACATGGGAGTCGTCATCGGGGCGCTTACTGAGCGGGGGTACGGTGTCTCATGGCGTGTGCTTGACGCTCAATACTTCGGAGTCGCCCAACGTCGCCGTCGAGTGTTCATTGTCGCGTGTGCTGGAGACAACGGGGTCGCATCTAGCGAAATACTCGCTCTCAGCGAAGGCCTGCGAGGGCATCTTGAGGCGAGCAAGCCGACGAGGAAAGTCGCTACCGCCAATGCTGGAGCAGGCTCTGAAATCGCAGGCAGTCTCACCGCCAACGAAACCGCATCATCCGTGAAAGCACGAGACTACAAGGACGCTACCGACTTGGTCATTGAGCCAACGCTCTATGAGCCACACCACGGAGACGGCAGGGCTACCGAGGGTATCGCTAACACGCTCGCAGCTCGCATGGGAACTGGCGGCAATAACACGCCGGTACTCGTACAGCCTCAAGTCTTCGTAAAGGTAATCCGCTCAGGTGCTAGAGATGCAGAGGGGAACCTTCCACCAGAAGTCTGGCGTGAGGAGGAGACTAACCCTACGCTGAACCAGTTTGACCAGGGCGATAGCCGGACGGTCGTAGCTATTGTGGAGCCTATCGCCGTACAAGGTTCAGTGGTCGGTCGTAGTGATGCAGCAGGGCCAGGAGGTAAGGGTCATAGCGAGGAGGGCGACCCCATGTTCACTCTCAACACAACTGACCGTCATGCCGTAGCCTTCACACAGAACCAACGTGACGAGGTTCGTGATTTAGGTGGCATTGCTGGCGCACTACAAGCAGAGCCTGGTATGCACCAACAAACATTTATTGCTGATACTCACCACCATCACGCCGTGGCCACCGGCACAGTCCGCCGTCTAACACCAACCGAGTGCGAAAGGTTACAGGGATTCCCTGACGGCTGGACTAGCCAGCGAATTGACGAAAAGAAAGGACTAATCGAGCAAGCAGACAGTTCACGCTACAAGCAAATGGGGAACGCAGTCGCAGTGCCAGTAGTTGAATGGATCATGGCTCAACTTGTAAAGGTCGATTGTGGAGAGAAACTAGAGGAGAATGACCGATGAAAAAGTACGAACTGCAACCAACCGACCTGAAAACGCCTAATGGCAAGCCGTTTTTTCAAGTGGTCGCCCTGCGTGACTTTGGTTTTGTCAAGAAAGGCGACTTGGGTGGCTACATCGAAAGCACCGATAACCTTTCACACAAGGGTAACTGCTGGGTCTCTAACAACGCTCGGGTCTTTGAAAACGCGTGCGTCTTTGGCGAGGCTCGGGTCTTTGAAAACGCGTGCGTCTTTGGCGAGGCGTTCGTCTTTGGCAACGCTCAAATTTTTGGCGAGGCTCAAATTTTTGGCGAGGCTTTGGTTTCTGGAACCGCTGAAATCTCCGATACAACGGAACGCACAGATGAGCTAGTTAGCCCTGCACAAACGGACACCCAAGAACACCCAGAGATTCGTGCAAGTGCCACTTCTGACGTATTGCCCGAATCTGAGTGCAATAGTTTCGTTCACGTTGTTCCAGAGAACGTAAGAAAACTAGATGAAGTCTATTACTGCCCTAAGTGTGGAGAGAAACTAGAGGAGAATGCCTAATGAAAAAGTACGAATTGCAACCAACCTACAAGACAACGCCTAATGGCAAGCCGTTATTTCAAGTGGTCGCCCTGCGTGACTTTGGTTTTGTCAAGAAGGGCGACAAAGGCGGCTACATCGAAAGTGAAACCAACCTTTCACACGAGGGAAACTGTTGGGTTTCTGGCAACGCTCAAATTTTTGGTAACGCTAAAATTTCTGACAACGCTCAAATTTTTGTCAACGCTCAAATTTTTGGCAACGCTTGGGTTTTTGACGACGCTGAGGTTTTTGACAACGCTCGAATTTTTGGCAACGCTTGGGTTTTTGACGACGCTGAGGTTTCTGGCAACGCTCAAATTTTTGGCGAAGCTTGGGCGCATAACAACGCTAGAATCTTTAGAGACACACAAATAACTGCCGGTCACGCCTTTGCCATCAAAGACAACTCATGGGACATCACCGAAGTAGACAACGGTAACGGGACAAGTACCTTGTACGCCGATGCCGTGTTTGAGCCTGCTGAACCAGAGTGCGACGTTCACGACGGCAGCGAAGTATCCGCTATTCGTGAAGTATGCGACCACACCGACTGGACTAGGGGTTCTTATTCTGACGGTATCTACGTTGATATGGGCTATCGCTACTGCCCTAAGTGTGGAGAGAAACTATGACCCCCGACGAACTCCGAGCGAAGCACCACGTCGGCCAGAACGAAGCCGAGAACCAGTGTCAAGCGTGCTACAGCGCAGACGGGTACCCCTGCGACGTAATCAAAGTGCTGGATGCCCTCGAATTCACAAACGGACTAGTTAGTAAAAGAGTCCCGAATCAGTGCGATAACGAACACCCGCAAATGAGAGCAAGTGCTTCAAAAAGCAAAAAGCGCTCAAATCCGTGCAACGACGACACCCACGAGCCAGATGAGAGCGTGTTTTACACAGACATTGGCTGGAACTACTGCCCCAGATGTGGAGAGAAACTATGACCGCACAAACGGACACCTGCGAACACCAGAAACGCAACATCTGTCTTTGCGACTGGGGCGACGATTGTGCAATCCACTCGACGCCTGAACGGATCTATGACCAGATAGCAAAACTACGCAAAGAGCGGAAAGAGGAAACTGCTCTACGCCATGACAAACCGATACGAAAACAACACAAGTGACCGCTCGACCACAGAAGGCGCTAGTGAGCGTTCAGCCACAGGAGAAACCATGACGAGATGGTTTATATCATTTGAGGGAGAGAGCATCGCAATGGAACAACTTGCTTCGCTCGGGAAAGCGTTGGCCCCTTTTAACGCTCGCCTTTATTCCAGCGAGCCAGCATTTACAAATTGCACCCACATCATTGGGCTAATGGCGTTGCCAGAAGGCTGGGACGTTATCGAACACGGCGAGACTTCCTTTGCCTTTACCTACTGCCCCAAGTGCGGAGAGGAACTATGACCCCCGCCGAGCGCCAAGCCCTACGAGAGAAGCACCGTCAGTACGGCTTCTACTGCTTCATCTGTGGCGGAACAACCTGTTTCGACCCACCCAACGTTCCCTGTGAACGCCGAATAATGGAGAAACTATGACCCCCGAAGAACGCCAAGCCCTACGAGAGAAGCACCAACCATCAGAAGTGAGTTGCAACTGTTGTGGGCCTATTTGTTTAGCAGAAGATTGTAGTATTGACTGGCCCTGCGACGTAATCAAGGTACTGGACGCGACTGAGCAGTTCTACGAAGTGCGCCCGATTATTGACGAAGGGCTGGCCTTCGGAGAAACAACCGTTATCTGGCAATGGCACGACCCAAACTGGGAAGGGAAGATGGATGACTGACGTTTACAAGCAAGCACTCTGCCTGTTTATCCAAGATGGCGTATTGACGCTGGAACAGGTGCAAGAACAGGTCAAGGTGGCTGAGTCCATGACCATCAAGAAAAGCCGTGAGACGCCCTTCTGGGCGGCCGCTGAGGCATTGTGTGAACGTCTCAACGCTGGGCTGGTGGCTAACTCGTACAAGCCCTTCAAGGTGAACGTCACCAACATCGCTCCGATGGAGAAGCTCCTACGCATTGACAAGGTATCGGTCGAGGCCGCCGAGTCAATGGTGGACTGGTGCCTGGGTCACGAGTTCTGGAGCACCGTCATCCGATCGCCACTCAAGTTTCGCAAGCACTACGACACGATGGGCGCTCGACGCATGGCAGACGAGATTAAGCGCGTGACTGATGGCGCAAAACAGAGCCACCCGGCGAACGTTTTACGACCCAATTATGAGGTCGCTGACCAGGAGTTCTTCGAGAAGAAGCGCAAAGAACACGAGGAATCTGTGCCTATGCCCGAAGGATTTAAGCGTGTGTTAGGCTTAGTCCGATAACCAAAGGAGCGTTATGCCAGAGATTGTAATCACCCAAGAGGTAGCCAACCAAGCCACCGAAGCCGCCGTTGATGCCCTTCTTAGCCAGTTTGTGCCTGCCCTAGTTGCGGCTGGCGTTACTCGCAACCAGATTCAGACGGCGCTCGACTCGTTGAAGGCTGAGAGTGACAACGCCTGAGAAGGCTAAAGGCTCTCAATGGGAGCGTGACGTTGCCAAAGTCTTTAACGAGATGGGCTACCCCCAGGTGGAGCGGCGCTACGGTGCAGGCAACACGGTGGACAAGGGCGATCTCAACGGCTTCGCTCACGCCATCATCATCGAGTGCAAGAACCTAAAGACCATCAACCTCGCCAGCATTATGGACGAGACTGCGGTGGAGCGTGCGAACGCTAAGGCTGACGTCGGCATCGCTGTAATCAAGCGACGTAACAAGCCAGCCCGTGTGGCCTACGCTGTCGTTACGCTTGAAGAAATGATCTACCTACTCAAGCAAGCTGGCTATTAGTCTGGTACACTTACCTACGTGCATCTAGCACACGAATAGAAAGCATAGGTAAAAAGGATGTCTACTACTTTGATTGGCCGTTTGACCGCCGACCCTGAGATTAAGTTCACCAACAAGGGAACCTCAGTAACCAACTTCAGCGTGGCGGTGAACCGCAAGAAGGGCGACGAAGAGTACGTTTCGTACTTCGACTGCGTAGCCTGGGGCGACCTTGCCAACGGCGTGAACACCTTGAAGAAGGGCGACCGGGTTATCGTCCACGGGTACCTGAACCAGGACCGCTACGAGAACAAAGAGGGCAAGAACGTCTCCAAGACTGTCCTCGTGGCTGACGCTGTAGGCAACGAACTCCGCTTCGCTGCTAAGGACGCCAAGACCACGCCGGAAGCCGACTGGTAGACCTTGACTGAATGGTCACGCGCTCGTTGTATCGGGCAGACTGACCTCTTCTTCGACGACCGCCTCACACATCAGGCCGCAGAAATCTGCGCTACCTGCCCCATCAAAACTGATTGCCTGCATTGGGCGCTCGAACATCAGGAAGCGTGGGGAGTGTGGGGCGGTTTGTCGTATGCAGAATTACGCATCGTCGCTGTATCGCTCGGATACGAGCCACCTAATCGCAAGTCTCCTGAACACGGGACCGAAGCTGGTCACGCTTGGCATCGTAGGCGACGGCTCAAAGACCCCTCACATCAGTTCTGCCAGCCCTGCATTGACGCCTATAACGCAGCATCAAAGGTTCGTGTAGCCCGATACCGTAAACGCTCTCGGCTTCTTTAGGGGAGGCTGGTCGGGGGGATTCGCACTTGGAAAGAGGGGGACAAGTCGAATCATTACAGGGGGAGAAGTCCTACCCCCGAACCAGCAAACTTATTATAGCAGATAATTTTCTGGTCGCCAATACCTATCTGCTAATTCATCTTCTGGCAATTTCGAATCATCGTGGGCATAGATACTTTCTAATTCCTCATCGTGTACCTCTACGTCCGTAGTCCACGGCACTTTGGTGATGTAGTAACAGGAACGATTGACTGTGTGATAGCCATTGACGATTGAACCATCGTCCAGCTCCGTCCATACGTGGTTATTGTTCATTGAAGCGTACTGTACAACCAACTCCAATTCTTTGCCGTATGTCTCTAGCCTTTCGGTCCCATCTTGCAACGGATTAGACAGGGGCTTGTAGTGTTCAAACCATTCCCAATATTCAATCATTTGCATTAGAAGAACTCCCCACATAAGTCGCACACATCAATGAACGCACCACTCTCGGCCTCTCCCATCATTGGGTGCATATTGTTTGGGATACTTTCTGGTTCAAGCCACGCATTGTGGTCGTAGCAATCGGCGCAAATTGTATTAGGCCGTTTGCCACAACCAAAGGTACAATACCCATCGGCCTGACAATCAAAACTAAAATACCCTACGATTACCTCGGTCATTCTGCGTCTCCCTTCAAGACTTTGCCGCAACGTTCGCAGCTATATTGGCCTCTATTTTCAATGTCGAACGGTGCAGAATCCTCCCAATTCTCTACACAATATTCGCAAACCAAAACAACTATTGAATATGCTTTCATTATTGTTCCCGCCCCTCTCCGTGCCGTGCGATAAAATCTTCGATGATTTCGTGCCGTGCCTCCATTAGCTCTTCGTTTAACTCATACAACTCATCATCGGTGAACGTGGTGGACTTATCCAAATCCCATTCTTCGACTAGGTAATCAGTATCAATTACCAACTGACCGCTAAAAATTTTCTTCATTGTGTTGCCTCCAGAACTCGTACTCGGTCAGCGTTTACCCACGTCTGTCCATATCCATTTAGCGGCGTCACCAAATAGCGTAGGTTGCCATAGGCATTTTTGGCGTCTTTAATTTCGACGGTGAAAACTAGCTGGCCCTCTCTGATGTTTCCCTTTTTGCCGATAGCACTTTGCATCTCTGTAATATTCATTATTTTTTCTTTCTGTTTTGTTTTTTATAAATAACGTAGGAGTAATTTACGACAGACTCTTTACGGAGCTTCGCCCGTCCCGGACCACTTTGCGACCCTATACGCCGCGTATATGGCGACTAGATACGCTCCCGATCTCATGGCGTCCCCAGCATTGTGTCCACAATGAATGTGGCCATACGCAGCGTACTCGCGCCCTTTAGATACTTCCAATAACCATCGCCGACAACCGTGTTTATATCCCATTCACCTCGATAGTCTTTATTCTTTATAATAAAGTAACTACGGTAGGTGTACCCTTCGTACTCGCCGTTTTCAGCTTTCCATCGCTTCGGTTTCTCGGCCATTACAGCACCGTCCCTTCAGCGCCGACTAGGTTGTCCTGTAGTGCCAGGTCCGCGTAATAAAGTGCATCTCCGGCGTTGTCCGCCATCACTTGCACGTCGATTACGTAGCGAACTGTCATCCACGCAGTACCGTCCGTATCGTAGTTAATCGTAGGTGCCATCTCTGCGCGCGCATCGTCCAGCATCGGATCGTATCCGTCCATTTATTTCTCCCTTATTCTTACTTCCTCGGTAATCTACCGATAGGACTAGCGCCAGGAATCGAACCCGGTACGCGCCCGCCCGCGCCGCTAGTCGGACCTCAATGCCTTATCGCATCGCCTCGCGCCCGATTGAACCCGCCTCGGTAATACGCGTTAGGCCACTTGGCAGCTTGTCCCGGTGCGACCATTCGACCCCATTCTGCTCGTGCGCAGTCATAAAGTTCTTGACGTATAGAACCGCGCTAAGGTCCTCCTCCAGGTAGACAACGCCGTCCTCGCTTTGGTAGTCGTAGCCGGTGGCACACATTAGGGCGCGCATTGTGTCGCCCGAGATGACTAAGTATCCGTGTCCAGCTGTACTGATGAAAGATACCCGGCGCATTAGTTAATCCTCACGGGCATGACGGCCACAACAGTCTTCTCGTCGCGAGACGTGATTACAATGGGGCGACTATTGTCAGTGATCGTTGACACCTTCATGGGCGCATTAGCGCGGCCATTCTTCGCAACTCCCGCCCAGGGTGCCAATTTCACAATATCCGCAATTAGCCAAGGGTTGAGAGATATGCCGCCGGGTAGCTCGTGTATCATCCCTAGCGGTGGAATGAGTCTATCCGTATCGGGATAGTTACCGGCGATGGTTCTCCCGCCGATCCGCGTTTCTTCGTACTCTGAAGAAATAGAGAACACTATCCCGTCGGACTCCAAGACCACACTGCCGCGTACCTTCGCGAATTCCTTAGCCGCCTTCGCGAGAATGTCCGCGGGAATGATGAGAGGAATAACTTCTCCAGAGATCCCTACTTCGTCGCGGGTAATGTTCACTAGCCGGTAGCTATCGGTAGCGGTAGCCGTTACCGCGTCCCCATTCACGCGAATAAATACGCCCGTTAGCAATGGGTTGTGGGGTTTAGATTCGGCAAATACCGATGCGGTAGCCAGATCCGCGAACGTGGCCGGTTTCATTAACAATTTCATTTCTTACCCTTTCTACGTTGCATCCCTTATGCAACGTCCCCGGCGAACCGGGAGCGCTAGCCTAGGTATCGAACCTACTTAGGCGGCCTTACCCGCGACTAGCTGTATTCTTTAGTGGCCGCTGAGCCAGATCGCTGGCCTGTTGTCGCGGTAGCCCGTAGAATTCGCGCGCGCGCCCGTAAGGCCTTCAGGAATTGTTAGCACGTCGCCCATCCCGCCGCCGCTAGTGTTTATTGTCCAGGTGTAGCCGGTGATCTCTGAGAGTAGTGCCGCTAGTGCCGCTAGGCGTTCGTCTGCTCGCGTCTGCTCCATCTCCCACTTCTCCTGCCATTCTTGACTAGCCTTATCCGCTAACCGTAGGGAGGCGTCTCGCTGCTCGCCGGTGTATTTATGTGACTGGCGATAGTAATATATTGCCTCGGGTGAATCGCCCGAGGCGTTCTCCATTGACACCCACGCGT
>JGI24891J29808_1000810_pt1 | contig 10400 bp, 13 predicted proteins | sample FreactcultuFSWF8_FD_29808 | JGI IMG/M metagenome (IMG submission 29808) | reverse complement strand
CATAGACGGTAACAGCGCCTTTTGTGTACTGCTCTATTTTATACGCCAATTTCAGACTTGGCATGAGCCCTTTTTTCAAAATTTCATGCAGCGTTGTGGTTCCGATATCGAGTTTCTGTGCTACGCCACGTTGTTTTTTGTCGTTAGTTTTCACCCATTCTGCGAACTTATTCATTGTGAAACCTGGTTTTTAATTCTTTTTTGTGTGCAAAAAATTCGTAATTCCGTTATGTTTGGTATTGTATCAAGAAAAGGTGTAAAAAACAACAACATCTTTTCGGGAGTAAAGTAAAATGGAGGCTAGAATATGAGTGCTAAGGTCTTAGAAGAAGCGATCGCCAATATCGCTTACACGTCCGCAGCGATAGAAAAATACTGCAACGATCCCGATAACCACTGTAGTCCTATAGCCGCCGCTTTAATAGAGCAAATGAGCTGGGACCTTCATAAGAAGGCTAAACAACTCAAAGAAATTAACTACCTCTACATATCCTAAACTAAATTCAAGGTAAGGAGTTTTATATGACACAGTCGGAAGGAATCAACGAGCTCGCAGCGGCTCTATCAAAGGCCCAGGGGGAAATGCAGGCCGCAGTCAAGGACAAGGTGAACCCATTTTTCAAAAGCTCTTATGCGGATCTGGGAAGCGTATGGGATGCAGCGCGCCCAGTGTTGAGCAAATATGGTCTTTGCATTATGCAAACGACGGAGATGACCAGCGACGGAAGTAAAATCATCATGGTGACAACCTTGGCTCATACATCGGGGCAATGGATGAAGTCTTTTCTTCCTTTGAATCCAGCTAAGAATGATAGCCAGGGCATTGGGGCGTCGATAACCTACCTAAGAAGGTATTCTCTCTCCGCTATCGTTGGCGTTGTTTGTGATGAAGATGATGACGGGGAAACGGCCGTGGGTCGAGGAAAACAACCAGGTCGGCAAATTCAGCAAGCCCAAGGCCAAAGTAGTCAGACGCCTATTCAGAATAAAAATGAAGTGGTTGAGAAAGTTGGAAAGATTGAAACGGCAACATTAACTACTTTACTCCAGGGTTTGGATGAGGAAAGTAACAAATCCTTTCTCGAGTGGATTGATAAAAATTTCAGCGCAAAATCGATTCAAGACATTCCTAAATCTTGGTTCGATAGATGCGCGGCCTATCTAAGCGCCAAGGTTAAATACTTAAACGATAAAAACAAACAGAAAACAGAGGTGGCCTAATGAAAATGATTGAATTAGAACAGGGATCCCCGGAATGGCTATCTTGGAGGAGGACGGTCATTACAGCGACAGATGCGTCCGTAATCATGGGCAACAATCCCTGGGAAACGCCTTACTCTTGTTGGCAAAGAAAACTTGGGCTGCTCGAGGAGAAGAAGTCGAGCGAGGCCATGGAAAGAGGCAAAAGGTTGGAGCCCGAAGCTAGGGCTCACTTTATTGGACGCTATGGAATTGATATGGTTCCCGCTGTCGTGGAGAGCACGGAATTCGAGTTTCTTGGGGCTTCTCTTGATGGCATTTCCACGACACGGGGTGCCATTCTTGAGATCAAGTGCGGTGGTTCTAAACTCTATGACATGGCGTGTAGAGAAGAAGTGCCAGCATACTATCAGGATCAGATGCAGCATCAGCTGCTCGTAACGGGGGCCGATAAATGTTTCTATTACGCATACAATGGTTCTGATGGCATCTGTGTCGAGGTTTTACCGGATCCGGGTTTCAAGGCAAGATTCATTCCTAAAGCGCGTGAGTTCTGGAGATGCGTTGCCTTCTCTGAACCTCCCGCGCTGCAAGAATCCGATTATGCAGACATGTCGGACAATCCTGCATGGAAAGGAGTCGCAACCGAGTATTGCAGAGTCAATGAAGAGATTAAGGGCTTGGAGGAGATCAAAGAAGGGTATAGAAAAGAACTTTTGAGGCTCTGCGCCGACCAAAACTGCCTGGGCGGTGGTGTTAAAGTCATGAAAACTGTGATGCGAGGAAGAGTGGACTATGAAGCGATTCCTGAGATCAAGGGCATAAACCTAGATAAATACCGGAAGAGTTCAACCACATCTTGGAAAATCCTCACCGTCTAAATCAAAACAATATATGCAATCCATATGGATTGCATATATTTAGCAACCTTTTTTCTTCATGGCTTTTTTATAGCCTTCTTTCTCGTGCTTGCTGTCGTTTTTCTTATCCATTTTTTCGAGCTTTTCCATGCCCTTGTTTATGACTTTCTTTTCTTTTCTAATTGCCTTGTCCATTATTTCTTTCCTTTCCTAGGGATTTTAGCGCCCGATTTGCGAGCTACATTTAATGCTATCGCGACGCTTTGTTTGTGGCTCTTGCCGCTCTTTTCCTCTTCCTTGATGTTGTGTCCAATGTTTTTCTTTCCTTTAAGTAGAGGCATTTTTATCTCCCGCTTGCGGTGCTTCTGGTTTAGGCGTCGCTGGTTTATTTTCAATTGCATCGATAACGACTTCTCCAATGTCAACTGCATCCTCTTCAAGACGTTCGACTTGTTGGGGATTGGATAAGAAATAGCCGCAGCCTGATAGTAAAATGGCAGCCAAGATCACGAATGTTGTTTTCATGGTTTTCCTCTGTTAATTAATTTACCCAAGTAATTCAAAAAGTTTAATGTTTATCATGTGGCCAATCCGTATAGAGTTATTGTTCCTGATGCGATGTTTCCTGAAGAAAAGGCGAATTGGAACGCGTTAACTCCGGCTGTTGTAGTATTGTTTCCTCCTCCGAAAAGCCTAGCAGAACTCGATGAGCTATTTTTCCAAGTCATATCATAGGTGCAGTTTGGTTGGGAAGCTGTTGTGATTCCGTAACACCACAACGTTCCCGACAGACCCGTGTCCGTACTAGTAACGCCGCCAGTTAAAATAATATTTGAAGTCGAGTTGNTATTGNTAAGCGTTGTTGCTGTATAGGCGAGTGTAAAGTTACCTGATATATAATTGCTGCTAAGATAAGAACTACCGCCGTTTGTGGAAAACTGCATTCCAAAAGTTACAGAGCTCGAAGCTGAAATAATGTTAGAAATGACAAAAAGATAGTTTGTGTACGTGCTGCTTATCCCTGTTGTAAATGAAAGTGATGCCGAACTACTGGCTGTAAGCTGTTGTATGTAAACTAAACCTCCGCTCGCTGCCGGAATAGCCTGGAACGACGGTAAAGTTGATGCTCCCGTCGATGTAAAAACGTAGCCGCTTGTGGAAATTCCGGTCGATGCGCTCTGAAATGCTCCCGTGGTACTTGTTCCTCCGCAGAGGGGCGCATAGGATGTTGCACTAACTATTCCCGTTCCCCCACCTGCTACGACTGCCGTTCCGAATACGGGTTGAGAAGATGATCCCTGTGATATAAGAGGAACGCCCGATGTGGCTGATGGTGCTACAGAATTGGGAAGATTTGTTGCCCCTCCTGTGATGACGTTATATTGCGTAATAGCTGTTCCCGTGAAAGCAGACGTTCCATTTCCCGTAAGCAATCCTGTTAGTGTTGCCGCTCCGGTGCCTCCTTGCTTCACAGGCCACGGTATAGGAGTTTGCGTAGTTGTGTTGATAGTAGAGGAGGTGCCCGAGAAAACGACTCCTCCATATACTATCGTTCCAGCTCCGGTAATAGCGTTGGTGTTTGAACTGGAGATGGTGGAATTATAGAGATCGACTGTTGTTCCTGTTCCCACAGAAATAGTCGATGCACTTGTGGATAACATCAAACAGTTGGATATAGTAGAGGTCCCCGTCCCTGCTGTGGTTAGAAGAGTATTTGCTCCATATTGCCAATAACATCCGACAGCTGTCACGGTTCCCGTTGTGGAGGTTGTAATGTTGAGGCCCTCCATATCACATCCATTAAAAAGCATATTGGATGCTGCTACCGTGGATGAGGATGCAGTGGCCGAAAGTGCAAATATACAGAACTCCCAATCGATCGGTCCCGCGGTCACTGCAAATAGAAGGTTTGTGGAAGAACTTATGAAATAGCAATTTGTGAATGTGACAAATAGGTTTGCATTATTTAATGTAATCGCGGTTGAGTTTGCAGCATTGATTGTACACCCAGTGATGAACAGTTCTGCATTGGCGGTCCCGCTAGAAGCCAAAGCCGCAGCAGAATTGGTTTGAAGTTGGATACCGCATAATGAAGCGCATCCTGTATAGGTAACGGTGACGGTCCCGACGATGGTTACATTGGACGTTCCTCCGGCCGATGCCAACGTGGTTGTCAACCCATCCCCGCCATAGGCAGTTAGATTCACACCTGCTTTGAGTGTGATATTCTCCGTGTACGTGCCTGGCCGGATGAATATGGTGGTTCCCGAGGTAGCCGCGGTGAGTGCTGTGGCTATGGTCTTGAAGTCTCCATTCCCATCCTTTGCAACTACAAACCCATTAGAGGGACCATAATTTCTGTAACCCATGATAGACCTCAGCTAAGTGCAACCTGGTTGAAATAATTAGTCTTCATATTTATGCCCATGATGAACTCTTGCACCGTTATCGTTGTCGCCGTCCTTGACGAAACCGATCCTGATCCGGCCACGGGCACGTAGTCAATTATCAGAAAGGTGTTTCCTTGAGATGACTGGGTGTAGACAAGGTGCGATACACCCTCAGAATAAAAATTAATATCGAATAAAGAAAAAGGCCATGCAAGTTTTTGGCTCTGTGCAATGAATATAAAGTTTTGATATAGAAACGAAAGCCAAGAATTTATATATTGGAAGTAAAGAGCCATATCGTTTTGCGTTAAGTTATAAGAGCTTATCGCAGCATATGTGATCGCATTCGATCCATAAGTGATCTCATCAACTAAAGATGCCGATTGATAAAACAGAAGGCTTGAAGTTTGTCCGATTGAGTCAAATGTAGTGTTGGATGTTAATGCCATAAAAAATAATCCTAATATATTTCGTAAGTTGGCGTTGCATTTGCCAAAATATTTACCGCACCATAGTTACTATCTATGGTATACGTCGTTTGGCCATCAATGGTCACGCTACCTCCTACGGTTGTGATTGAAATGTTGTTCGTGGATGCGCTTCCCGTCCTGTCTTTGACAACCCATGTTCTGTTGGCTGTGGGTACATTGGGAAACTTCAGTGTGACAGCTCCTCCGGAGCAATCTACCGAGATGTATTGATCGGATGATAAGACCGTATAAGGAGAAGCTGCATTATTGACATTGGTATAGGCAAAGGCAAAATCATTTGAAGCTATCGTAATGCTATTAGCTCCATTGGTGATTGTTATTCCGGGCCCTGCCGTCAAAGTAGCCGCAATCGGAGCTCCTGAAGCCGATCCTATGATTAACTGTCCATTGGAAGATAACTGCGTAATTGCAGGTATTCCGCTCGTTCCCGTTGTCAGAACTCCATTGTTTGCAGAGGTAAGACCGGCTACGACATTCGCCGAGGAGGAATAGAGAATCTGATTAATCGTAGTCGTAGAAGGATATGTCGCTGTGCTAAAGGCGGGATCGGTGGTAGAGCCTTGGGATTGTAGAATCTGTCCCGATGTCGCCGTCGGACCAACCCCTACAATTGAGCTAGTTCCTTCACCGATTAAAACGCTGTGGGCTGTATATGTCGACGGCGTATAAGGACCGATTAAACTTAATACAACTGCGCCTGTTGTGGGTGACGCTAAAATCTGATTAGCGGTTCCCGTTACGCTAGATACTCCTGAAACAACAGACGACCAAGATGGAGGAGCTCCCGTAGTAGCCGTTAAAACCTGTCCTGTGGTTCCATCGGGAAGAATAGAGGGAACACCCGTTGCGCTTGTTATTAATACGCCGTTATTTGCCGTGGCAAGACCGGCTACAACGTTCGCAGAAGATGAATAGAGGATCTGGTTGATGGTTGTAGTTGCCGGCCATGTCGCTGTCGACCATGCCGGTGTTGTGCTTGTTCCGGATTGAAGCATTTGACGAGCTGTGGCCGTTCCGGCAAGGATAGCTCCCGCAGTTGCCGTGGAATAGAAAATGCCTCCATTAGAGGCAGTGAGGTTGGCATTAGTACCTCCGTTCGCAAGTTTCAGTATTCCTATTAGAGAAACGGTTGATCCTGAAGCGGTGGTCGTAAGACCTGTAGAGCCGCCGCTGATCGTGATTACTCCGGCCGATGGTGTTGCCGTCCCCGTATCCCCGTCGAAAGTCAAGGCACTGCCGCCCGAAAGCGTAACGAATCCGTTAGCATCGACTGTGAAATAGGATGAGTTAAAGGAGGACAAGCCTGCATTAGTTGCTACCGATGACGCGCTTGCTGAAGAATATTGCGCTTCTATCGTGATCGTGTTTCCCGATGCTGTTGTCTCCAAGGGGATGCTGTGAGCAGCTACGACGGCGCCAAGAATTTCAAGAGTATTAGCTATGGGGATAGCTGTTCCGCTATTGGCGACAAAGGACGTTGGGATTTGTGGATTAGAGCTCTCGACGTCCACTATTCCGGCTTGTGACATGCTTCGCCTCTTTTATTGATTCTCTCTATCAACGTGTAGATATTTTCAATTTTCTTTTCGATGACGAAGATAGTTTTTTCGTATTTTCGAATTTCTTTTAAAACTCCATCCTTCTCCATTCGTGAAATAGAAAAATTACTCTCAGTCCGGTCCGTCAATTGAGATATTTTTTTCTCCACGGAGCACCTTAGTTCTGCCAAATCATTTTGTAGAGAATGAATCAGCGTCCTGAATTCTCTTTGGAATTCCTGAAAAGAATTTATGTGGCTCATCGTGTTTGTTTTTATTTCCGTTTCTATGCCGCACTTAAGTTTTTCTACAGCGATTTTACTCGCATAGGACTCATGGAATTCATTCAATTGCTTGTTAAAAGATTCAATGGTCTTCTTTTGCTCGGCAACGATAGCATCGCTCGCTACCATCCTATCCTTTACAAGGCGAATATGATCTGTCGCCTGTGTCTTGAAATCGTTTAATTCCTGCTCATTTTTCCTATATAAAGACTCTAGTTTCTGCACGGCGAGGTTCAACGTATCCCGCAAAGTCTGCATCTCGTTGTGATGAGACGCGATGATATGTTTATGCTCTCCTTCCTGTCTCTTCACAAGAGCCTCAAATCTTTTATCCGCTCTCAGAGTTTGAATATTAGGCAGGTTGTGCGTAGACGACTTCAATGTACACCGCTCCTGATGATGGAGATGTAACGTATCTCACGTACCACTGCGTCCCGATTGGGAAACAGAAATCATCCATATTAACGGGACGATGGTTCATAGTTATGTCGAACAGTTTGAAGCTCCCGGCAGGAACAATTAATTGATCTATAGTCCCATTCATACTAAAGATGACGTCTTCATTAGTTGTATTAGTGAAGCAAATAATTCTGGCTTGGTAGGCAAAAGGAGCTCCGACGGCTGTATATGTGGCGCCTACACTTCCAAAAGCCAATGTTCTTAGCACGTCTACTTGTGCTTTGTTTGTAAACATAATGGTTTACTCCTTAAAAATTAGGACGGTCTTACAATGGTATAAGCAAAGGTGCTCGTGTCTCCTGTCTGCGGACTGCCTGGAGTTCCAACGATCAATGATGTAACGGTAAAACTTGTGGCATTGATTATTGAATAAGTAAGCTCTCCCAAAGTTGTAGATCCGTTAGCACCTGTTCTCGTGAGCAAGATAACATCGCCAGTCGCGATGTTTGTATTTGCAATTGTGACCGTTCCCAATGTCAATGTGCCTACGCCGATTGAGTTGGTTGCCGCAAAGGACGCTCCCTTGATCTCAAGGAATTTGCCCGCTGTGGCAATCTGTAAGTTGGCTCCCGTAACATTAACGCCTCCAGAACCCCCATTGATAGTGGTCGTAGAGGTAGTATTTACTGAACCCAGCGCAACCGTTGTAGCATGAGCGCCATTGCCTATCGCTATCGTGTTAGCGGCATCGACGCCGATATTAATCGTTCCACCGCCCCCTACGACAGCATACGTGTTGCCTGAAGAGATAGTTTGGGTAATATTGCTACCAGACGTTAAAGAAATTGCACCCGCCGCAGCGTTACCGATATTCACAACGGCTGGGGATGATCCCGTAGCCAGATTAATTGTTTGGGTGCCTCCTGTGGAGGTGCCTGTAAAGACGTTAAATGTGCTTGTACCAGCAGAATAAGCTCCGGTTTGAATGTTAGTTACCCCGGCAGCAGATGATGCTCCCGTCATGACGTTCAATGTCATGGCCGCACCTGGCGTAGCACCAGCTAAGAGGTTAACGATGCTTGCTCCAGTGATAGAAGCTGCGTTATTGATGCTAACCGTCTGTCCCGTAGCATTGGTTGCGTTGCCGATAGAGATTAATCCTGTGCCAGCTGTACCGCCTATCGTTACTGTTCCGCTTGTAAGAGCATTTCCGATAGTGATAGAACCAGTCGTTTGCGTGTTGCCAATAGTGATAACGTTAGCCGCTGTTCCTCCGATTGCGATCGTCTTGACGCCCGTTGATCCTGTGCCGATATTGATAGCAGCCGCGCCCGTTCCCGTAGCTAGGTTGAAGGTTTGCGTTCCCCCTGTAATGTTTCCGGTAAATAGATTGAACTGCGACGTTCCTGCAGATTGGGCTCCCGTCATAATGTTCACAACGGATGCCGCTCCAGGGGTCGCGCCTGTTAATATATTAGCCGTTAATGCAGCTGTTGGGGTTGAACCGCTGAACAGGTTAAATGTAGAAGCTGTGCCTATGGCAGCCGCCCCCAAGACGTTAACGGTTCCACCGGCAGTAACGGCGTTAGCCAAACTAACCGTTGTCGAACCGGAACCATTAGCTACGAGAACGCTGTTAGAAGATGCTGATGATGAGCCAAGTGTAATAGCTCCTGATTGAGCCGACCCCCCAAGCACGATTGTTCCTGTCGTTGTGCTAGGACCTACCGCATAGGTTGAAGCTGCAAGGCCATCCAAAAGAAAGTCCCCTGAACCAACATACATGGACAGGGAGGCGGCTCCTGCGGCATCGCCTATGACAATGGTATTAGCTGCGTCTGTTCCAATATCTATAGTATGTCCACCGCCATTGATTGCTAAACCACCCGATCCGGCTACCAAAGTAAGTGCTCCACTAGAACCTCCAATTGTCGTTGTAGCTGCTCCTGAAGCGTTAATAGAAGCAGTCCCCAATTGTGTAAGTCCTGCCAAGGTCGTAACGCCCGTCACTCCTAAGGTTGAACCAAGCGTTGCAGCTCCAGTGGCATTGAAAGTAGAACTGAAAGTCGCTGTCGTGCCTGAAAGCCCTGCTGAAAGCGTTGTAGCCCCAGTAACCGCCAGGGTGCTGGATGCCGACAGAGTTGTAAACGCTCCTGCTCCAGGAGTACTACCGCCGATAGCTAAGCCATTGGCTAAAGCGTAAGCCAAAGACGATGGATTGATCGCGTAATTGGTTGTGAGGGTTCCAGCCAAGGCTTCGGGATTAGTGGCGAGAAGGACAAGACCAGCGGTAGATGTAGTCGCGGGAACGCCACCAGCCGAAGCGTAGGTATTGACGAAAGTATAAACGTCGTTTGTTGAGGGAACATAATTGGCGCTTGGAGCGTTGCCTGCTGCAAGCTCGGCATATGTGCCAAGTATGAGAGAGCTCGTGGCATTAACCCAGTTGCCGCTTCCGGCATAGAGATAAAAAGCGGTGGGAGCTTTAGGAGGAGAATATACCAGTTGACCAATTTCATAATTAGTCTGGTTGCTAGTTGGAGGATTCTCAAAAGGAAGAGGTGGCGGGAGTACGGGAATCAATGCCTGCCCGATACCATAAACTTGAAACATCTTAGCCATACAAATGCTCCTGTTAAGCAGTTAAAATTGAAAATTGCTGTATAAAATTCGCATAAGTCAACATATATATTTTTTGATTCATGAAAGATTGACCTTTAATGGACAGTGTGCAACAATATAGGCATATATGAATCGCAAGGAGGGAGCTATGGACTTGACGTTTTTAACCGTCGAAGAGTTCGCTAAAAGGGTGAAAATGCATCCAGGAAGCATCAGAAGATCTATTAGGGAAGGAAAAATATTCGGTTCCAGACCTAGTACAGGGAAAAGGGGCCCTTATAGAATTCCCGAATCAGAACTCGAAAGGCTTTATCTTCAGGGCATGTGCGAGGGCAAAAAATGACAGATAGATTTAAAGGTTTTTTAATCACTCTAGAAAAAGAAATACGATCCGATGATGCCGAGCATATCATAAATGCCTTGAAGATGATTAAAGGAGTCGAAAACGTGAAACCTTATATTGATGGAGCGGAAGATTGGATGATGTACGAAAAAGGAGTCATGGATACTCGTAAAGAAATCTTAGAATGGATGCGCAAAGAAATTAAACCACCAAAGTAAAAGAAACTAAAAGTTTTCACGGAAGACTGTGTGCTTTAGAAGAAAAATATTATCA
>JGI24891J29808_1000806_pt1 | contig 10509 bp, 12 predicted proteins | sample FreactcultuFSWF8_FD_29808 | JGI IMG/M metagenome (IMG submission 29808) | reverse complement strand
TCACGAACAGCCGCGCAAAGGTGGGGGCGGCCGAAACCCGCAAGCGTCCGGCCAGGCCTGCGCCGGCACCGCGTGCGGCCAGTTCGGCTTCCTCCGCTTCCTGGATGGCCACGCGGGCGCGCTCGAAGAAACGCATCCCCGCTTCGGTCGGCGTGAGACCGTGGGTGGAGCGCAGCAGCAGCCTGACCTTGAGCTTGTCTTCCAGCTGCGCCACGGTCTTGGAGACTGCCGGCTGTCCCACGCCCAGTACCCGCGCCGCCGCCGAGAACGATCCCGCCTCCACCACCCGTACAAAGGCCGTCATGGCCAGCAAGCGATCCATAGTGATCTCATTTATTCCAAAGTGGAATAAGCATTATAGCCATTGCCTGTCTGCCATTCCCGTCAGCAGAGGACCAGAATGCGCTGCATCGGTGGTGAGGAACACCGCCGAGCAGCCTTATCCCATTTACCGACCTCAATGACAGGAGCCTCATCATGACTCTGCAAGACAAGCTGGACGCCTTCAAAGCCGACTTCGTGGCCGGCAAGCCACCCTACAATGTACCCGCACCGGTCATTGCCACCATGCAGCGCGCCACCGATGCACTGATCGCATCAGGGGCGGCCGCACGGGCGCTCAAGGCGGGTGACCGTGCACCACAGTTCACGCTGGCCGATCCGGATGGCAAGCCGGTCTCCTCCGCCGAGCTGCTGGCCCGAGGACCGCTGGCGGTGAGTTTCTATCGTGGTGTGTGGTGCCCTTACTGCAATATGGAATTGCAGGCGCTGCAGGAAGTCCTGCCGCAGTTGCAGCAGGCCGGAGCCAGCCTGGTGGCGATCTCGCCGCAGCTGCCGGCCAACAGCCGCAAGGCGATGCGCCAGAACGGGCTGGAATTCTCCATCCTCTCGGACGCGGGCAATGAGGTAGCCGCCGCCTTCGGACTGCGCTTCACCTTGCCGGACTATCTGGTGGAGCTGTATCGCTCGCTCAAGAATGAATTGCCGGCTTTCAATGGCGATGCCAGCTGGACGCTGCCCATGCCGGCCCGCTACGTGATCGCGCCGGATGGCGTGATCGTTTATGCCGAAGTCAATCCAGACTACACCCGCCGTCCGGAACCGTCGGACATGTTGCCGGCCATCGCTCGCGCCATCGGCTGAGCGCGGCCAAGTCGCGCCGGCGTTCCGGCGCGATCGTTCACCCCCGTGCCAGGACCACCAGTCCCGGCACGGCTTGCTGCATTTCGACGCGCAGGCTTTCTTCGCGCACCAGCAGCACCTCCAGGCCCGCGGCTTGCAGGCAGTGTTCGACATAACTGCGCTGGTGGCGAAAGCGGCCGCTGGGATGGAGCGTGTAGGGTGCGGCGTGTTCTTCACCAGCCAGTTCCACCGTGAAGATCAGATGGCCCTGCGTCTGCAGGGAGCGTCGCGCCGCTGCGAAGAAGGACGCCAGCTCTCCGCAGTAGATCAGCACGTCACAGGCGGCGATCAGGCCATAGCGTGCCGGATGGGCTGCCATCCATTCCACCACGTCCGCCTGTTCCAGCGCCGTGTACTGAGGGTGTTGCGCGGCATGACGCAACATGTTGGGGGAGAGGTCCACGCCTTCCAGTGCCATTGCGTAAGGCGCGAGGACCGGCGCACACAGCCCGGTGCCGCAGCCGGCGTCCAGCACCGTACTTGGCGTTATCTCCGGCAGGAAGGCGTTGAGCAACGTGCCCAGCACTTCCGGTCCGCGATAGTCCAGGTGGCTGACCAGGTTGCTGTCGAAATGATCGGCATACTCGTCGAAGCGACGCACGATGTAATCGCGCGGCACGCTGTGGCTGGGCAGACCCGCGTACGCTGCATGCATGTGGCTGGCGATGGGGTGGCCTGGCTCTTCCCGCAGCCATTGGCGGCAGACTTCCGCCGCTTCTTCCACTCGTCCCAGGAAGTAAAAGGAAATGGCCAGCAGCTCACGTGACTTCCCCTCATGCGGCGGCAGCACGAAGGCCAGGCACTGGTAACGCGAACTCTGCATGCGGTCGCCCAGCGCAGCGTAGAGGTCAGCCAGCTGGTACAGGGCAGGGAGGCAATGCGGATCTCGCAACAGGGCCTGCTCGCAGGCGGCGATGGCGGCCTGCGGCTGGTGCTGCGCGCGCCGCGCGGCGGCCAGGTTGGTCCACAGCTGGGCATCGTCGGAGCGCAAGGTCAGGGCTTGTCCGTAGGCCAGCTCCGCCTGGTCGAAGCGCCCGCAGGCGAACAGGACGTTGCCCAGATCATTGCACCAGTCGGCATCGGGCGGTGTAGTGCGCGCGGCTTCGTGCATCAGCGCCAGGCCTTCTTCGTGCCGTCCGCACTGGTGCAGCAGTACGCCCAGGTAGTGCTGGGCCGGGGCGTATTGCTCCTCCATGGCGAGGACCAGGCGATAGTCCTCCTCGGCAGCTTGCAGGCGGCCCGCAGCATGGTGGTTGAAGGCCGAAGTGAAGCTTTCTTCAATCAGCTCTTCCAGGACCCCGGTAGACGGCATGGGTTCGCTCCTTCTCTTGGTATCGGTCATGCGAGGTGAATTCATTGACTCAACGCGGCCAGCGGATGAAGTGGCAAGGCGGGGCTGCCGCCCGTGCCGGCCAGCGCCATGGCTTGCGGTGCGGTCAGCGTGAACACCGCCACCGACGCCGTGAGTGTGGCCGCCCGTTCGGTCAGGGCATCGGCGGCGGCAGCGGTCTGTTCGACCAGGGCAGCATTCTGCTGGGTCGCGCGATCCATCTCGGCCAGGCTGAGGCTGACCTGGGAAATCCCCTCGGCCTGCTCACGCGTTGCCATCGCAATCTCGTTGACGGTGGTCATGACGTTGCCGAAGGACTGCACGATCTGCACGATGGCCTGGTCGGCCTCCTTGACCTGTTGCGCAGCCTGGTCGACTGAACCGATCGAGGCGGCGATCAGGTCCTTGACTTCGCGAGCGGCCTCGGCGCTGCGCAGTGCCAGCGAGCGCACTTCCGATGCCACGACCGCGAAACCCCTGCCCTGGCTGCCGGCACGGGCAGCTTCGACCGACGCGTTCAATGCCAGGATGTTGGTCTGAAAGGCGATGCCGTCGATCAGGCTGACGATGTCGGAAATGCGTCCCGCCCCGGCGGTAACCTGGGCCATCGCTCCGGCGATGCCGCTCATGACCTGTCCGCCGCGCTCGGCATCGCTGGCGGCAGCGGCGGCCAGCGCGTTGGTGCGCTCGGCATTTTGTGCATTGTTGCGCACGGCACCGGAGAGCCGTTCCAGGGTCGCGGCGGTGGTCTCCAGCGTACTGGCCTGGGCTTGTGTGCGTTGTGCCAGTTCGCCGTTGCCCTGGGCGATGTCGGCGGCCCCGTGATGCAGGTCCCGGGTCGCTTCGCGAATGTCGCCCACGGTAAGGGCCACCCCATGCTGCATGCGCTGCAGAGCCGCCAGCAGGACGCCGATTTCATTGCCGGAGATGCCTTGCACCGCCTGGCTCAGGTCGCCATCGGCGATCCGGTCGAAATGGTCGGCTGCGCGTTTGAGCGGCTGCAAGAGCAGGCGATCAAACAGCAGCCAGCAGATGGCGATGAGCAGGACCGAGGCCGCCAGCATGGCCACGGCCAGCAGTGTGGCCTGGTCCGAGCGGCGTTCGGAGGCCAGGCGCAGGCCATCCTTCACCTGTTCCGCATGCTGGATCACGGCGCGCAGCGTGGCGGCGAATTCGCGGTCGGCGGCTTCGGCGCTGACGGTGGCGGCGGCGTAGTCCTCCAGCGATACGTCATAGAGGGCGACCTCGCGCAGGTTCAATACCTTGATGTAGCTGTCGTAGGCAGCCGAGACGCGCAGCGCTTCCGGTTCCGCCAGTGCCGATGGCGTCAATCCCTGACGATAGCCGTCGAACGCCTTGCGTGCGTCCTGCAGGGCTGCCGAGGCGCGCCGGCTGTAGTCGTTGGACTTGATTTCATCGCCCTTGACCAGGTTGATGTAGGCATTGTCCATGTTGATCAGAGTGTTCAGGAACAGGCGCTCGGTGTCATGCAGCGGCTGGATGTGGCGGTCCGAGAGTTCGATCAGCGCGACGGTGGCGCGGCTGGCCGAGCGCGCACCCTGCCAGGCCATGCCGGCAGCCAGCCACAGCGCCAGCGTCAACAGTCCCAGTACCAGCATCAGGCCGGTACGCAGCTTCATTCTGGTCAACATGATGCTTTTCTCCCCGTGATCAACGCAGTCCCAGGCGCCGGTCCAGCGACCAGGCACCGCCACCGCGCGCTATCAGGAGCAGCAGCAAGCCGGCCCAGGACAGGTGCGTGGGCCAGGCATCGGGATAGACGAAGATCTCGATGACGGTGGTCATGCCCAGCAAGGCCAGGGCCGCGCCCCGGGTGCAGAGGCCGAGGATCAGCAGCAGCGGGAAGAAGTGTTCCGCATAAGTCGCCAGGTGTGCGGCCAGGTCGGGCGGTACCAGCGGCAGGTGGTATTCCTCCTGGAACAGGACATAGGTGCTGTCCTTGATGTCAAGGAAACCGCTGACCTTGGTACGGCCCGAGAGGAAGAAAATCGCTGCGATCGCCACGCGGGCGACCAGCGTCAGCACGTTGTCGCTGATCACCCGCGTGGCCAGGTCGGCGGCGCGCGACCACAGCGAGGGAGAGGGCTGCACGTCGGCAGGCAGGGTGGCGGGCTGGTTCATGGAAGTCTCCGTTCAGTGAAACGAGGTAAAGGCATCGGCCTGGATCAACTGGCCCAGCATGGTGCCGATCTCCAGGCCGGGCTCCCGGGCCAGCGCCTGGCCGGCAGCGCTGGCGATGCCGCAGCCATCGCGGCAGGCATCGAGAAAGCCTGATGCGCCCGCACTCAGCGGCTGCCATTGCACCTGGCCGTGCGGCCGCGTCAGCAGGGCTCCTTCGCCCTGCCATTCGGGGGCGATTTCGGTGTCGTCAGCATCGCTGCGGTTGATGCTCCAGATGGTGTAGACCGGATGCTGCGGATCGTGATGCCAGCGGCTGGCGGCATGCGGTACCAGCCTGATGTCCTGGCCGGCGGCCAGCGCCGTGTGCAGGGCCGACACGTCCAGCAGCGGGTCGTCGGCGGCCAGGTGCGCTTCGGTCCAGCAGCGGTCCAGGGTGGCGACGCCCGGCAGGTAGGGCAATTCCCGTGCTGCTTCCAGCGTGGCAAGGAAATCGGCAAAGCCCGCCCCGTAGCAGATGAGGCTGGCTTCTTGTGGCAAGTGCTCGCGCGCAAAGGCTTGCGCTGCAGACTCCATCCACGGGCTGCCGACCAGCCGGTGCACCGCCGGATAGTTGGCCAGCAGTGCGTCGACGCAGCCCTTGAAGACGGTATTGCGATAGATCGCGAAGGCCGGTTGCGCCAGCAGCGCGGCAACGCCTGGGTCGTCGCTCTGCCCGTTCAGCAGGGCCTGCAGGAAGCTGGCGTAGTAGCGATGGTCGGGGGCATTCATGCGGCTTGCTCCTCGTGCGTGGCCGCTGCCGGATGCAGCAAGGTGCCGGCCATGTTGCGCTCGGCCAGCAGCACGTCGAACGTGGGCACGTTGCCATCCCGTTCGATCAGGGTGGGACGCTCCCCGGTGCGTGCCAGCAGATGCGCGTAGAGCTCCCAGACCGCTGCCGCAACCGGAGCGTCATGGGAATCGACCAGCAGGCCGGGCAGGCTGGCATCGGCACTGTGGCCGGCCAGATGGATTTCGAGAATGTCATCGAACGGCAACTGGTCCAGGTAGTGGTGCGCGTCGGTGCCGAGATTGCAGGCGCTCACGTGCACATTGTTGACGTCGACCAGCAAGCCACAGCCAGTCCGGCGCACCAGTTCACGCAGGAAGTCCGGCTCGCTCCAGCTGTGCTGTTCCATGTGCAGGTAATGCGACGGGTTCTCCAGCGCGATCCGGCGCTGCAGAACATCCTGGGTGCGGCTGATGTTGTCAGCCAGGCGTGCCAGTGTGTCGTTGGTACGCGGCACCGGCAGCAGGTCGGGCAGGTAGTGACCGCCGATGCGCGACCAGGCGAGGTGTTCGGACACCAGCACCGGTTCGATGCGCGACACCAGTTGTGCCAGTTTGCGAAGATGCAGGGGATCGGGCGCGTCGGGCCCGGCCAGTGACATCGACACCCCGTGCAGGGCCACCGGATGATGCTCCCGGATCGCCTGCAGCCAGGCCAGGCGGGGGCCGCCGTCCATCAGGTAGTTTTCCGGATGGACTTCGAACCACAGTCCTGCTGCCTTGCAGGCCAGCGCTGCATCGAAATGCTGGGGTTTGAGACCCAGGCCGGCGGTGAGGGGTGACGTTGTCATGGCCGATGGCTCCGGAACGATCAGACCGGCTTGAGCGAGCCCATGCCGCGCGGAGTCTTGATCGAGGTGCAGGTGCCGGCCGGGACGTTCTTCCAGGCATTGCCCTGGTAATCCATCTTGGCGGTGCCGGCGCAGGTGGTGCCTTCACCGGCCTTGCAGTCGTTCTGGCCGGCCATGGAGACGCCGTAGCACTTCTCGACGGCGGTCTTGTTCATCGGTTGCTTGTCTTGGGCCATGGCGACGCCGGAGGCGAGGGTGGCGAGGGTCAGTGCGGCGGTGGCGACGAAGTGGTTCATGGTGTGCTCCTGAAAATGGATGAAGTGGAAGATGACACTGACCGGCGTTTCGCTTGCTGCTGCTTTGCGTCCGATCTGCTTGTTAATTCGCAGGGAATGGCTGGCCGGTTACAGCGCGATGAAGATTTTTTGAAGAAATATTTTTCGCGCCTGCTGTAACCGGAGCGCTGTTGTGAACGAATACAAAAGAGAGCGCGCCATTGCGCAGTCCGCCCGCACGGGCCCAAAGGGGATGTGAATGAAAACGATGGAACTGGTCAACATGCTGGCAACCGGAACGGGCGAGTCCCCCGGCGCCGTCCAGCGCAGCCTGGTGCGCAACGTGGCCGCGCGCATGGCGGTGGCGCTGGCCTTGGGCCTGATGGGTGCGGCCCTGCTGCTGGCCATTCTCTATGGGGTGCGCAGCGACCTGCGTGAACTGTTGCAGCAGCCGCTCTTCTGGATGAAGGTCTCGTTCCCGCTGGCGGCCCTGCTGGCCGGACAACTGGCTGCCTCGCGCCTGGCGCTGCCAGGCATGCGCATGGGGCTGGCTCCGGCGGCAGGACTGCTGCTGCCGCCGGCCTTGCTGTGGCTGGCCGGCGGCAGCTGGCTGGCCCTGGCACCGCCTTCGCAGCGTCTGGACCTGCTGCTGGGCAGCAGCTGGGAAGTGTGTTCGGCCAATGTGGCCTTGCTGTCGCTGCCCACGCTGGCCAGCATGCTTTGGTTCCTGCGCGGGATGGCACCCACACAATTGCGTGCCGCCGGTGCGGTGGCCGGATTGGTGGCGGGTGCCCAGGGCGTGCTAGTCTATTCGCTTTATTGCGTGGAGATGGCCCCGCCGTTCTGGGGCGTCTGGTATGTACTGGGGGTGGCGCTGCCGACGGGGGCCGGCGCCTTGTGCGGCCCATGGCTGCTTCGTTGGTGATCTGGTGGCGTGCCCATGACTGAAAGTCCTTTCCTGTTGGCGACTGGCGGACCGGCCTTGCCGGATGAGGTGGCAGGCCGTCCCGGCAAGCCCTCGCATCCCGCCGAGGAGCGCCTGCGCATGCTGCTGCTGGCCGGTCTCGACGGCGACGCCGTGGCCTATCGCCAGTTTCTGGCCGAACTGAGCGGCCGCCTGCGTGCCTTCCTGCGCAAGCGGCTGGTGCATCTGCAGGATGACGTCGAGGATGTGGTGCAGGAAACCCTGCTGGCCATCCACAACGCCCGCCATACCTATCGCCCCGATCAGCCGCTGACGGCCTGGGTGCATGCCATCGCGCGCTACAAGCTGATGGACTTCCTGCGCGCCCGTTCGCGCCGCGAAGCCTTCAACGACCCGCTGGACGAAGAGCACGACCTGCTCACCACCTGTGATGATGAACCGGCCCAGGCGCGGCGCGATGTCGGTGCGCTGCTGGAGGAATTGCCCGACAAGCAGCGTTTGCCGATCGTTCACGTCAAGCTGGAAGGCCTGTCGGTGGCCGAGACGGCACAACTGACCGGGATGTCGGAATCGGCCGTGAAGGTCGGCATCCATCGTGGCCTCAAGGCCCTGGCCCTGAAGATCCGGGAGAAACTGCAAGCATGAAGACTGAAGACCTTATTTCGATGATGGCCAGCGGTGTGGCACCGGTGGACCGGCGTTTGCCGGTCAAGCAGATGGCCCAGGCCCTGGTGCTGGGCGGCTTGGGTTCGCTGTTGCTGATGCTGAAGATCTACGGGCTGCGTCCCGATCTGGCGGTGATGCTGGGCGTGCCGCTGTTCTGGATCAAGCTGGCCTTTCCCACCACATTGGCCGTGGGGGCCATGCTGGTGCTGCGACGCCTGGTGCGTCCGGGATTGCGCGTGGGTGCCAACTGGGCAGGCATCGCCCTGCCTGCCATGGCAGTGTGGCTGGGTGGGGCAGCCGTGTTGCTCAGTGCACCGGTAGCCCAGCGGCTGCCGCTGTTGATGGGGATCAGCTGGCGCAGCTGCCCGTTCAACATCGCGCTGCTGTCGATTCCACTCTTCATCGGCATCTTCTGGGCCGTGCGCGGCATGGCCCCGACCCGGCTGCGCCTGAGTGGTGCGGTGGCTGGCCTGCTGGCCGGTGCCACGGCGACCATGGTGTATTGCCTGCATTGCCCGGAGATGGGCGTGCCGTTCTGGGGAATCTGGTATTTCCTCGGGATCCTCATTCCGGCAGCACTTGGCCTGCTGCTGGGTCCGCGCCTGTTGCGCTGGTAAGTCCTGGAGAGATTGAGCATGAGCGTGATCCATACCGCATTCGTCGCAGGTCTCAGTGGAGGCTGGCGCATCTTGCGCGTCGACGCCGTGGTCGGCGAATCGCTGGCAATGGCGGGAAGGCTTGCCGTCGCCGGTCCCGGCGAGGCGCAGTCCACCGCTACGCCCGGCGTGCAGTGGCGCCTGGACGGTGCCACCGGTCATGCGCGTTATGCCACGCGGCACGAACTCGATACGCTGGGCGCGGTGCAACAGGGGCTGGGGCGGCCCGAGGCGCGCTGCGCAGCCCTCATCCCGATCCGCAAGAACCCGGCCTGGTGGGCGCTGGCGCAGGATGAGCGCCGCGCGATCCTGGAGGAGCAGTCGCACCACATCGCCATCGGGCTGGAGTACCTGCCACCGATTGCACGCCGTCTCTACCATGCGCGCGAACTGGGCCAGCCTTTTGATTTCCTGACCTGGTTCGAGTACGCGCCGGAACACGCTGAAGCATTCGAAGAGTTGGTCGCGCGATTGCGCCGGAGTGCCGAATGGCAGTTCGTTGATCGCGAGGTCGATATCCGCCTGGTCTACGATGAGCCTGCCCGACAAGGAGCTGCCGGATGAATCTGCTTTCACTGTGGCAGCGCGCCACCCGCAACAAAGCTGCGCGCCAGGCGGCGCATGACGAGCAACTGCTGATGAGCCTGTTCCTGCTGGCCTGGGCGGTGGAGGCGCGCGATCCCTATACCGGCGGGCATCTGTGGCGGGTGGCTCGGTTGTCGCGTCTGCTGGCGCATTCCGCCGGATTGCCCGCGGAGCAGGTGGCCCGCATCACCATCGGTGCCTTCCTGCATGATCTCGGCAAGATCGGCATCCCCGATGCCGTACTGGGCAAGAAATCGCGGCTGGATGAGGCGGAATACGCGGTCATCAGGACGCATCCCGAGATCGGCCACCGCATGCTGGCGGGCCACCCGCTGGCAGCCCTGGCCGAAGAGGCGGTGCTGCTGCATCACGAAACACCGGACGGGCGGGGCTATCCCTTCGGACGGCGCGGTGAGGACATCCCGCTGGCTGCGCGCATCGTCGGCATCTGCGACGCCTTCGACGCCATGACCAGCACGCGTCCCTATCGCAGCGGGATGCCCATTGCACGGGCCATGGAAATCATCGAGGGTGAGCTCGGCAAGCAGTTCGATGCCGAGTTGGGACGCCGCTTCATCGGCCTGCAGGCCGATGCGGAACTGGCCCACATCGTGGGCCACAGCGATGAGGGCATTCCTCTGCAGCGCTGCCTCTCATGCGGCCCGATCATCGTACGGCCCCGGGAAGCCGTGGCCGGCGATACGCTGTACTGCCCGGCCTGCCATAGCGAATACACCATTGCTCCCAATGAGCAGGGCCTGCTGGCCAGCGGCAAGCAGGATACGGCGCGCGCACTGGCGGTGGCACCCGACTCCGGGCTGATCAGCCGGCTGGTGGGCGAAAGCCGCGCCGCCCTGGCCTGAATGGCGTCCCCATGAAAAAAGCCCGCATGAAGCGGGCTGGTGGTGCGCAAGCCGGGTGGCTCAGAAGGTTTCCCAATCCCCTTCATCTTCTCCCGCAGGCAGGCGCGAGGGTTTGGCGGCAGGCTTGGCTGCGGGGGCGTCCGCCTTGGGCGCGGGTGCTGCAGCGGGCTTGGCCGGGGCTGCCTTGGCTGCCTGAATGACCGCACGTGCCGCCGGAGCCGCCGCCGGCTTGCGCGGCGCAGCGCTCGCCGACGCGGCAGGTGCCGGGC
>JGI24891J29808_1000805_pt1 | contig 10514 bp, 11 predicted proteins | sample FreactcultuFSWF8_FD_29808 | JGI IMG/M metagenome (IMG submission 29808) | reverse complement strand
ATTTCTCCCTTTAATTTTCCAGCGATGGTTCCAATGTGGTTCTTCCCAATCGCCCTCGCCGCTGGCAACACCGTAATTTTGAAGCCAAGCGAGAAAGATCCATCTGCCGCCAACTTCATCGCAGGACTACTTAAAGAGGCTGGATTGCCCGATGGAGTATTTAACGTAGTTCATGGAGATAAAGAGGCTGTTGATGCCCTTCTTGAACATCCCGATATCAAGAGCATCTCGTTTGTAGGGTCAACTCCTATTGCACAATATATATACGAGACCGGAACGAAGAATAAGAAGCGCGTTCAAGCGCTCGGCGGAGCTAAGAACCACATGTTGGTGCTACCCGATGCCGATCTAGATCTTGCGGCAGATCAAGCGATCAATGCTGGTTTTGGTTCTGCGGGAGAGCGTTGCATGGCGATATCGGTCGTACTCGCGGTCGAGCCAATCGGCGATCAACTAGTCCAAAAGATCGCGGAACGGATGCCAAGTTTGCGCACGGGCGATGGTCGTAGAGGTTGCGACATGGGTCCTCTCGTTACTGGAGCTCACCGCGACAAAGTACGGAGTTATGTTGATGCAGGAGTAGCAGCTGGCGCCACCCTGGTTGTTGATGGACGCAATCCTGTTGTCGATGGCGAACCCGGTGGATTCTGGCTCGGACCAACACTCTTTGATCATGTAGGCACTGATATGACGATCTACACCGATGAGATTTTTGGACCGGTACTTTCTGTTGTTCGGGTTAAGTCTTATGAAGAGGGCGTTGCTCTCATTAATGCACACGAATACGGAAATGGCACCGCTATCTTCACAAATGATGGTGGCGCCGCGCGGAGATTCCAAAATGAGATTGAGGTTGGCATGATTGGAATTAACGTTCCCATCCCCGTTCCCGTCGCTTATTACTCATTCGGCGGTTGGAAATCTTCGCTCTTCGGTGACTCTCATGCGCACGGCACTGAGGGTTTCCATTTCTTCACCCGCGGCAAAGTCATCACAAGCCGTTGGCTTGATCCCAGCCACGGAGGAATCAACCTGGGCTTTCCTACTCAGAATTAGGGCAGATCCGAAGGCCAGTTTCAGAGGCTTCTCAGAAATCTCTCAGATCTAGGCTCTTTAATTCACTCATAGAAGAGAATATGAGGGAGTTAAATCGTGGCGAGACAGAAGTTTCGTAAGACAGCTGCAATCTGCGGGATCGGTGCATTTGCATCGCTGATTCCACTCGGCGTATCTACCGCCGATGCGGCAACCGTTAAGACCACTGTAAAGAAGTCCGGAACTTTCCTTGGCGCCGCTTACCAGACTCGATATGGAGCTGTTCAAGTCTCGGTGACCGTTAAAAAAGGCAAGATCACCAAAGTTACCGCCCCGGTCTACCCAGTTGGAACTTTTAGAGATCAGCAGATCAATTCGCAGGCAATTCCTCTTCTCGAACAAGAAGTAATTGCCGCCCAATCCTCAAATATCAATAACATCACTGGCGCATCATTTACAGCGCAAGGTTTTTATATCTCTTTAGTATCGGCTTTAGCTAAGGCTGGTCTTAAGTAAGAAACCGAACTCGGCTTGAGCGATGTGAGGGCATCGCTCGCCGAGTAATCGGGAATATCTAATTTTTAACTCCGCATCAGGCAAACTATTCCCATGAAACCTAGTCGCCTTGAAGCCTTTAGTGATGGAGTGTTTGCAGTAGCGATCACTCTCTTGGTCTTCAATCTTAAAGTGCCGGATGTCGCTGGAGGTCACCTGAGCAGAGAGCTTGGGCATCAGTGGCCTTCATATTTGGCTTATGTCATAAGTTTCTTATCTATTGGTATTTGTTGGGTTAACCATCACTCTATTCTTGATCGCATCGCTATGGCCGATAGAGAGTTACTCTTTATCAATCTCGCCTTATTGCTTGGAATTGTTTCGATTCCATTTACAACCTCGATTGGTGCGATTTGGTACAACCAAGGTGGAAGCGCCAAATGGGCTGTAGGAATCTATTGCGCAAACTGGGTGTATGTATCAATCACCTATATGTTACTTATTCACCATCTGATGGGGCATGAGCATTTAGCCTCCCACTCAACTGGTGTCACCTTAAAATCTCTATGGCGCAAGGGTTATATCGGCCTAGCCTCGTACATTTTTGCCTTCATCGTCTCGATTTTTTCTCCCGTGACTGGTTTCCTCATCTGCCTCTCCCTGGCTGTCTATTTTGTCTTTGGGGTACAAGGGGAAGTCCTCGTCGAGAGCTGAAAAATAAGGGGCTGCCCCTTCCCAGTCCTATCCGTAAAAGAGGATACTGACGAGCATGAATCAAAAATTCTTGCGGAAACTACCTAGGGATTCACATAAATATTCGCATGGTACGGTCGCGGTGATTGCGGGAAGCAGCGAATATTCAGGCGCAGCCGTGCTCTGCGTTGGAGGGGCTAGACGTGGCGGATCGGGCTATGTGAATTTTATCTACGGCGATCAATTCACCCGAAACCTCATTGCAATCGCTTATCCCGATGTTGTTCTTCGCAGAAAAGCTAAAGATGTGAAAGTCGATGCTTGGGTAATCGGCTCTGGAGTTATAAAGCTAGGAAGACGTTTCAACATACCTCCGAGCAAATATGCAGTACTCGATGCAGGTGCCATGCGTTATGCCAAGAAGATAAATGCTGAGCTGGTTGTAATAACACCGCATGAAGGTGAAGCAAAGAAATTAGGTTTCACCGTTGGTGAAGGTGAGTCAGCTCGTCAGGAGTGCGCACAACAGATGGCTGAGCAACTAGGTTGCATCGTTGTTCTTAAAGGACATCGCACGGTAGTTGCAGCCCCGGATGGTCTGGTGGTCGTCGACGATCTAGCTGGTCCGGAGTTAGCGACCGCTGGTACTGGAGATATCTTGGCCGGCTTGATCGGATCGATGCTTGCAAGTTGGAACCCAGATACCATTCATGAAGCCGTGGTGGTCATATTTAAAGCGATCAGCGCCCACGCTTTGGCTGCTAGAGCTGCTGCTACGGAATTGGGTCCAGTTACCTCCTCAGACATTCTTAAGTTCTTACCGATCACGATTAAGCAGTAGTTAGACTAGGTGCATAGGTACAGTGTGGCTTAAGTACTGAGGAGGCTTCTGTGAATAGAAGAGTTTTGAGCGCGGTTGTGCTCGCCCCGCTATTTCTCTTGAACTCCATTGCATGGGCGGACGACGATCCAAATGCGATGCGTCCCCATATTTCCGATGTTGGTGGGGATGATCACAGCCCGGGAGTCACGCTCGTAATTTTTGCAACGCTCTTGCTTATAGGTTTTGGTGTTGGATATCTAGTTGGACGAAAGACAAGGCAAAAATAATATGGGAATGCATCTGACCTACACTCATGATGGAGTAAGTGGTGAGGGATACTTGGCTCTACCTGATAGTGAGAGCGGTCCTGCAGTAATTGTTATTCAAGAGTGGTGGGGCCTTGTTGGGCACATCACCGATGTTGTGGATCGATTTGCCGCCGCAGGTTTCGTCGCATTTGCCCCCGATCTCTATCACGGCCAGGCGGCCACCGAACCCGATACCGCAAAGAAGTTGATGATGGAATTGAAATTGGATCTCGCTGGAACTGAAATCATCAACGCTGCTCATTACCTGATCTCACTCCCTGAAACCTCGACGGAGCGTGTCGGAGTAGTTGGCTTCTGCATGGGCGGCAGTTTGGCTATCTGGAGTGGAACGCTCTCTCCTCATATCGGCGCGACTGTTGGTTTCTACCCTGGCTCCTCTTGGGAGCGCCACGCCCCTAACTGGAGTAATTACGCTGGAAAGGCTGCGATCATTCATTGCGCTGAGGGGGATGGCACTTCAGCTGCTCCAGGAATTCAAGAGGCTATCCGTGAAATAGTTGCTGCGGGAGGTAGTGCAACCGCCTTTGATTACTCTGGTACCAAACATGCATTCTTCAATAATGATCGCCCTGAGGTATTTGATCCAGTTGCTTCATCCCTTGCGTGGGAGCGAACTTTGGAATTCTTCTTTAGCAAGCTCGCCTGAAATTTAAGCAGCGGGAGTGAGCAAATTCGCCATTATTGGCGCCGGGTGGAGAAGTGAATTCTTCATTAGGCTCGGGCTCTTAATGCCCGAGAAGTTTGAACTACTAGGTGCAGTTGTCCGCAACTCAGAGCGCGCAGCATCTCTCCAGGCCGATTACGGAATACCAATCTTCGAATCTATATCCGCCCTCATGCAATTTGCGAGACCTGACTTTGTAGTCGTCGCAGTTTCGTGGGATTCAAATCCTGAGGTTGTAAAAGAATTTGTCTCTTTGGGTATTCCAGTTTTATGCGAAACCCCACCAGCCCCAGATGCGCAGGCTCTCCGTGAGTTGTGGTCCGCAGTGGGGGCAAGTGATCTGGTACAGGTTGCCGAGCAATACCTATACCTTCCGGGACATGCAGCTAGATTGACGGCGATTGGGCAAGAGGCGATCGGCACACCAACTTCGGTCGAGGTCTCATCAACGCATGGGTATCACGCGGTCTCGATGGCTCGCGGTTACCTAAAGGCAGGATTTGAACCGACAACCGTGCACGCCCACACTTTCTCCGCTCCACTTATCGATCCCCTTTCACGTGAAGGTTGGAATGAAGATCTCTCCCCTCAAGATAGAACCACAACTATTGCCACAATAGATTTTGGTGGAGGCAAGTCGGCTCTTTACAATTTTGTAGAGAATCAATGGCACAACCAGCTGCGGCATCGTCGAATTGTTATTCGAGGTAGCGCGGGCGAGATAGTCGATAACACTTTGGTGGCCCTAACAGATGGTCCAATCATTGTTGAGTCAGAGTTCCGACGTTACCAACTCGGACATGATCTGAATCTCGATGGTTTTGATACTGAACATATTTCGCTCAATGGCAGGGTTGTGTATATGAATCCATTTATTGGTTTGCGTTTGATGGATGAAGAGATCGCGATTGGAACAGTGTTAGTTCGAATGGCGCACTGGATAGCAGGTACTGACAGTGCTCCTTACCCATTGCGAGAGGCTTGCCAAGATCACCTCATCTCCTTGGCGATCGATGAGTCAGCAGCGCGAGGAATTTCGATAAATACTGGGCGTGAAGCCTGGGCTATTTAGGGGCAGCACTTAGCACTGGCGGCATCTTGTGAGTAGCTCGTAAGAAAGATGCTCTATTCTCAGATTATGAACGAATTCGATAAACCTCGCCGTATCTCTCCTAAGGTCTACAGCCTCATTGTTTCAGCGATCATCCTTGCCTTTGGTACCGGCTACGGGTTGAGTCTGGTTGGTCAAGGTTTAGCGGCGCGCGCGGGTAATTCGGTTACGGTGACTGGACAGGCTCGTACGAGTGCAACCGCGGATAATGCGGTATGGATTCTTAACGCACAAGAGAGTTCGCAGAGCGCATCAGCAGCCGTGACAAAAGTTGAGAAGAGCGTCGCCGCACTCACTAAGTACCTGGTTGCTGGTGGCATTCCTGCGGCAGCAATTCAAACCGGTGGCGTAAACACCAACGCGATAAATGAGTACATCAACGGCAATCCCACTGGACGTGTGCTTTCCTATCAAGCAAATCAAAACGTCACTGTTCGTTCCAAAGATGTCAATCTCGTCAACTCATTAAGTAATGGCATCGGTTCGCTGTTACAGACCGGTGTAAACATTAATAACTATGGACCGCAATTTTATGTTTCTAACTTAGCAACGCTACGCCCAGCGCTCCTCGCACAGGCGATGGTGGATGCTAAGGAGCGTGGGATATCTATGACCAAAGCTGTTGGTTCTAAATTAGGAAACGTCATTGCAGTCTCTAGTGGACCTGTACAGGTAACTTCGCCCGACTCAGTAGACACCTCAGGCGGCGGCTTGTATGACACCACAACAATTCCAAAGACAGTGACTGTTACAGTTTCGGTAAGTTTTAAAGTTAATTAATCGGTGGGGTTACATTACCGCGGGGATTCAAACGTAGATTAGGAAGTGCGGGGGCCGGAATACGGCCCTCTACTGCTGCCTCAAATTTAGGAATGCCGGGATCCTCGTTATTCCATTTGGATCGCATCTCCTCGATCTCTTCGTGAGAACGCCCAATGAAATTCCACCACATCACAATCTCTTCGGGGAAGGGTTCTCCACCCAGGAGGATTATGCGGGCTCCATTTTTAGAGCTCAGTTTTAACAATGACTTTCCTGGTGGGCTGTAATACAGATTTTTAAGGGGAATAGCTTCGCCTTCGACTTTCAGCTCTCCCTCCACAAGCAAAGCACCGTATTCATAATTTGTTCTCAGCGGTAGATCTACTTGGGCTCCAGGTGCGATATAGATTTCTGCACCCAGCAATTCACTGAAGGTGCGAGCCGGAGAGCGATGACCGAGAAACTCTCCAATAAATAGTCGAACGTTAAGTTCACCGTGAACAAAGTGCGGTAAATCTTGGTAATGATCGAAGAGCGGAGCGATCTTGCGATCGGAATCAGGAAGAACGGTCCAGAGTTGAACCCCATGTGCAATGCTGGAATCTGCGGTAGATAGTTCGGAGTGTGCAACACCAATACCTGCGGTCATTAAATTGAGCTCACCTGGCTTAATAATTTGCACACTTCCGATGGAGTCACGATGCTCCACTTCGCCGGCGAAGAGCCAACTCACCGTCTGTAACCCAGTATGAGGATGTGTGGCGATACTCATTGCATCACTTTGGTCTGTAGGTCCAAAGTGATCAACGAAGCACCAGGCCCCGATCGTGCGGATATACCTATGCGGAAGCGTGCGACTGATCTCGGTACCGCTTCTGGTAGTGAGTTTGACGCTACGCGGGGAGAGAATCATGGTGTGGAGTAGGTAGATTTCAAGTAGATCGTGGCATATAAGGCGGTGACTCGCTTGCCATCTGCACTCTTTGGATCGAAGATCGAGTCTTGTGGGCCCGCGACGCTATAGACCATGCCATCTTTTCGGAGTACCTCTGTTCCATACGATGGCGGCTGGTTTGGATTCTTGAGGCGATCAAATTTAGCGGCAGGGAATTCATAGACCGACATAAAAATAACTTTCGTGCCGTGCTCAGGGAGATAATAAAGACTGGTTTGGGCGATCGCCCCATCCTTTGTGGCTTCTTTAGCGAAGGCTCCCGTAGAGGTGGCTACAGTCAAATGAGTCACGATCGCGGGATCAACGTTCATGACCAGCGGTACAGGCGAAAGAGGAAGTTTGAATGGGCCCTTGGTTGCCGAGGAACATCCGGTGAGGACGAGCATGCATATGACTAATGGAACGAATATTCTTTTCATTTCAATCCCCAACCTTAAGTGATTTGGCACCGGTCGATTTTAAAAGTTCTTGATAACTTGTTGGAAATACCGCATGGGGGTGGCCAGCGGCAGCCCAGATCACCTCATAGTGAGCTAAAGCAATATCGATAAGCACAACTGGGTCAGGGTTGGCCAAAGTTCCATCATCTTTCCAGCCAAAGGGGCTGACGCCACCGATACTGATTCCGGATGCCGCCTTCACGAAGTTGGCATCGGCTCGATGCAATTTATCCACACCTAACTCTTGCGCCACAAGTGCAGTATCAACTCGGTGGGCACCTGAGGTAATAACTAAGAGAGGCCGCCCATCTGGAAGTTTAAAGACAATAGATGAAGCAATTTGACCAACCTCAATTTCAAGTGCAGCAGCCGCTTCTGCCGCCGAGCGTGCGCTCTCGCTTAGAATTCTTACCTCTCCCATCATCTTTCGCTCTTGCATTTCGGCGATGATTCGCTTTACCGATGGGTTCTTCAAAACATCTTCCATAGTAGGAGTTTACTTTGGAAGGCAAGACTTAAGGCAAGGTTTCGGGCTTGTTCACCTTCGCTTTAGACCCGCTCCACGTTGTCACAGTTGGGTGTGGTCATGACAAAGTTCATAAATTCTCATAGATACATCTCAAACGTGACGAGCAAGAGCTCTCGCGTCGTAATGGCAGCGGTTGTAGGTGCCTCCTTCCTATTCGGAGTCGCGACTCTAACCTCATCTGCAACTGCTGCGACTAAAACTGTCGCAAGTGATTCGACGCTTCCTAAAGTGAAGCACATTTGGTACATCATCATGGAGAACAAGTCCTACGATGCAACATTTACCGGGCTTAACAACAACACATATCTTTGGAAGACCCTTCCTTCACAGGGAACATTGCTTACAAATTATTATGGAACAGGGCATTACAGCCAAGATAACTACACCGCTTTGGTTTCGGGACAGGCTCCACTTTACGACCAACAGATCGATAGCCCTACCTACAAAGATGTCGCTGGCGCGGTAATCACCGATAAGTCAGATCCAAATTATGGTCAATTTAAGGCAGCTGGGGATCCTTACAGTCTGCAAGGTTCGGTCTACCCATCTTCTGTTCAAACCATCTTTAATCAGCTCACCGCTGCCAACGTCAGTTGGAAGGCCTATGCCCAAGATTTAGGCAACGCAGACTCAAGTGGAGCACCGCACTCGGTAACCGCCTGTGGCGCCCCTGGAACTGATCCAACTAACACTCCCGTTGCGAATCCTGGCGGGGCAAACGCTACCGATCAATATGTAGCTAAGCACTTCCCGCTTCCTTGGTTTCACTCAATTATTGATAACGCAGCAACAATGTGCGATTCGAAGCATGCCGCGAACCTCTTTGATGCAAGTAACGGCCTCTACCAAGATTTGAAGAGCGAAAGTACAACACCTGCCTTTTCTTGGATCTCACCCAATAACTGTTCAGATGCCCACGATGCTGTCTGTTATGGAAATAATCTCTCGGGTGGATGGATTGATCCAAATACACCAGCCTCTCCACTTAACTACACAGGTGGTTTGTATGCGGGGGATCTCTTCCTCGAACACATCATTCCTGAAATTCAGGCATCACCTGCTTATAAGGACAATGGCCTGATCATCGTCTCCTTTGACGAAGGATTTCCTGCCTATACATTCACGGGTAACAGTTTCCAGAATGCCCCTACCCATGTCTCTGTTGCTGCATCGCTCGCTGCTGACTCCGCCGGTGAGAACATCAACGGAGTGAATGTAAATACCGAGCCAACTGGACCAAACGCAATCGTTAAGACCGATTCCTCAGGAAACCAGTTATACCCAGGACCTGGCGACAATGCCTTCGTGGATCGCGACTCTTCAATCCCTGGAATTGTTATGGGTGGCGCATCCCCAATTCCTGCGGCTCGTACCGATGCTTCAGCGACCGCTGATGGAAGTTCCTCGTACATCTCTGACAACTCGATCCAGGCTTACGATGAAGGTCGCACGATTACCGGTACCAATATTCCAGATGGAGCCACGGTCGGAAATGTTTATGACCTTCCGAGCTGGGCATCACTACCAAAGACCGCCACCTCGACATGTCCAACAGCTTGCGTGGTTACCGGTTCATTCCAACTTCTTGTAAATGGAAAGCCAACGCCACCTTCAGGTCCGGTCAGCGGAGTCACTCTCGGTGCGCGCACTGCAGCGACCGACCCAATGTTTGATGCCACGCATGCAACGTTGGGTGGTGGAGATGTAGGAATGGTTTTGATCTCAAAGTTCAATAAGCCAGGAACTACCGATGCCACTTTCTATAACCACTACAGCTTCTTGCGCTCCCTTGAAGATCTATTCGCGGTTGCTAAAGCAGCTCCTGGATTGGATGGCAAGGGCCACCTTGGCTTCGCTGCTCAACCTGGACTTAAGCCATTTGGAAGCGATGTCTTCAATAACAAGTAAGTTCCGTTACCTTCTAACGGCACTAGCAGCGATTGCGCTAGCCGGGGTCATAACTCCGGTTGGCGCTTTCGCCGTATCCACAAATACATCTACTTCAAAGATTCATCAGGTGCTTAATGCCTCTCAAGCAGATCCTCAGCTTGCCATTCCTGGGGATACCGTGGATGTAACTTTGCGAACAGGTATGACTGAGGTTCTTCTGAATGGACCTACCATCCCTCAGGTATCCGCAGATGCTCTACCAGGGACTTTTACCTTTACCTTCACGCAGAAGAGCGGAAAGACTCTGATCGATATCCGAGATTTTGGAATACTAGATGGCGCAGATTCTCTGATTCGCCCCCTGAAATTTGATGATGGAAGCAAGTCCTTCTATCTCAACGCTGGGCAGAAGCGGACTGTCAGAATTACTAGTTTCATGGCGGTTGGAACTGGAACGCTCCGATGGGCTCCACTGAACCATTACGTGACCGATTGGCAGTTTGTAGAAGAGACTGCTTGATTTAGACTCACCATATGTACATTCCCAAGATCAATCTAGTCGAGGACTGGGAAGAGATAGAGCGCTTTGTTAAGTCAGTGCGCGCGGCTGATCTAGTCACCGTCAATCCCGATGGGTTGCCTATCGCGACGCTCATGCCGATGGTGTGGGTCGATGCAAATCCAACCGAAAACAATTATGGACGAGTCGTCATGCATATGGCTCGAGGTAACGAGCAGTGGCGGTCGATCCAACCCGGCACTCAAGGTCTAGCGATATTGCATGGAGC
>JGI24891J29808_1000804_pt1 | contig 10525 bp, 12 predicted proteins | sample FreactcultuFSWF8_FD_29808 | JGI IMG/M metagenome (IMG submission 29808) | reverse complement strand
GTCATTCCCGACCCTAATGTAATACTTGTAACTGTACCATTCCCTTTAGTAGCGATAGCAGCTGCTAATGTTCCACTATCAGCCCTTTCCTTGTAAACAGATGTATAAACTAAACCGCTGTCACTTTTATTTACCTTTCCTGCAAGCCCAATAGTATCAGCAGCAACGAAATATTTATTTGTGATACCTTGTGGTACTGAATCAGTTGTTATTAGTACAAAATTTTTAAATCCATTGTAAAACCTTCCTGCTAAGTAAGGAGGTGTTATTGTTGGCTCTTTACCAGCAAGGGCTGTACTTACACTACTTGTAGTAGCGTAAGGTGATAATGCACTTGTTGTTAGATATGTATTTGAATCAACACTTCCATCCGCTTTCAAGAATTGGTAAGAAGTACCTCCATTCTTAATAAAACTATTTGCAGTAATATTACCTATAGAATCCCATGAAATATTTTCACTTGCAAATTGTCCTCTACCATCTGCATCCAAATTAAATGTGCCATTAATTGAGCCAAAAGAATTACAAGATATATCCCCATATTGATTTATCAGAACATTATTATCTGCAAAACTTGCGCCTCCCCAAACCTGTAACATTTTGTTGGTAGAATCTTGCTTTCCAATTATGACAATTCCACTATCATAACGAACGTCATTGCCAACCTTATTCCATAATGAAGCATACTTAGCAGCTTCTGTAGGAGTCATATAAGTAATACCGCTATCCGCTTTATTTACTTGAGATCCCCCACTACTATTTATTGTAATAAGATATTTTGCAGCATATTCTGTTATCAACTTATTACTGTCTGCATGTGAAAGAGTAGTATCATTACTTATTGCAGTCACCCTTTTGCCATTAAGTTTAAATACTTTTTTTGCATTCAGACTATCTACTTGAGTTTGTGACATACCAACTGTTGAAATCAAGATAAATAGTGCTATAAATATTTTTTTCATCATTCTTTATTTAAAAATTATTGTTACAGTATCACTCGCCACTCCATTGAAATAAATCAATTGTCGATTTCTAAATGGCTTGATTCCTTCAAAAACTAAATCCCCATCCTCTGCTAAATCTCCCGAATCAAACAGGTCATTTGTTGTTGGAGAAGTTCCTACTCCAATTGTTGCAGCAGAACCACCTTGAAACCATAGCGCCTTTAGTAAGGTATTTGCAGGAAGATAATAACTTACCGTTCCTTCTGGTAAAACCAATCTATGAGCAAAATAGGACGCATCAATTTTTAAAGTTGTCTGTCCATTTATTGCGGTCAAATCATGAACCATTATCTTTTTACCAGCTAGTTCGTAGTTGTCTCCGACTTCTGTTATTGTAAAAATTGTAGCCATGAATTATTATATTGAAAAGATTTCACCGTTTAATTCTAATAATGTATCGTCAATAATTAGTCGCTTCTCGAATCCGTCATTTGCTCCTAAACCTGCATTTGGTTGAATGAAAGAACCTTCCAAAATGATTTCTATAATCTCTATCCTGTTCGTTCCATCTGTCCAGAATACATTTGTGACATCTATTGTTTCTAATACATCCATGAAAAAGCATCTTTAAGCTTAATACTTTTCTGCAGCAGCTTCTTCTGTATGAGTAGCTCCCAATGTTACATTGTTAGTATATACCGGTGCTGATGGTTCAGAAGCATTTACAGGAGTTTCCTCTGTTGTAGTTGCACTTTCTACTGTTGTTTCGTTAGCTGTAGTTTCTGTTTTTGCTTCTGTTTTTGTCTCAGTTGGAGTATTTTCTGTTACTGTTTCAACTGCTGGAGTAATTTCTGTAACAGGTGTAACTTCCGAATTTACATCAGGATTATTTACTACTTCTTTTTGAGCAACTATAGGTTCAACTGCAACAGTTTTTGCCTGTGCCACTAAATGCTTGTGAGATAAATCCAATCCTCTAATCCCGTCATTTGAATTAGCTGAACCAAAAACATTACTCGTGTCAATTTCTTGTGCCTTTTGCATAAAATTTTATTTAAAAGTTAATTAATCTCTATTCCAATCCATTGCAGAATCATAACTCTCCCTTCTCTTATCTCTTTTGTAAACATTTACCCAGGCAGTTTTCCTATCAACGCTTATACCATTCCTTTCATTCCTTCCACACTCGCCTCTATACAAAGGGAAATACCCTCTTTGCTCACACATATACTCTTTCAATGAAGCAACTAAAGGATCAATCCTATTCTGCAACATCTGTTCAAGCTTCCATTTCATATCAGGCAAATCCACACTATTAGCTCCACTCCCCTCGTTACTAATGCTCTTCGGATTATTCACCATTTCACCTGCAGCAGTATGCCTACTGAAATTGGTGGGTGATGCGATATAAACCACACACTCTGCAATCAGCTTCCATAAATGCTCGTTCCATAAATCAACATAATGTTCATTTTCAACAAACTCTATTGCATTGATTATATCGCCATCATTCAATACTAGTTGAGTACCGCTAATTCCTTCATTAATGATGGTGGTCAATGCGGAATTATTAGCACTTGTCACCAATGTGTTTTTCCTATTCCTGAAATCATCATACAATGGTCTGCCCAACAATGGTCTGATAAATCTTTCTTCAGCAATCTGAATAGCAGATAAAAGGTTTCTTGGGTCAGGATTCGCATCCGTTGGCCCTTGTGCAATAACTTCGTCAGTCACAATCAAAACATTTCTAGGCAGTCGGTTTAGTCTGTACATCTTTCTTATTGTTTTTAGATACTTCAGAAATATAAACACCATCCATTTTGCTATCGGGCTGTAAGCCACCCAAACTCCGTGCTTCATTTACTTGCATAAAAGTGGAAGGATCAAGTTCTCCCATAAAGGAGAAAGGCATTGATGACAAAAACTCAAACTCGTATTCCAACACGGCATTATTACCCGTCCAATCTGCCCAGATTCCAATAATCGGCTTAACTACTTCGTCAATGAGCTTTTTACGCAAAGGATTCAATAACATGGATTCTATCATGTCATAAATGGAACGGATATAATCTCCTCCAGATGTCAATCCCTTTCCTGCATCATTTACACTTATCAATACTGCATTCCAACCATTTGCCCCAATGATTTTCTTTTCATACATCTTATCAGACTCAATAAAACTACCATCCTTGCTTGTCTCAAAATTCTTGTACTCAACATCATCCAAACCTGATTCACTTGATATAACAGCAATCCTACCTGTTTTACCTTCTCCTATATGAGTCATCATTATTTCCTTTGCCTGAGCATCAGCCTCTTCAGATGTCATGGCTGACTTTAATATCAGCATTCCACCAAGAACCATATTATTATCCAGATTGTCAAGGTTAAATTGTGCAGCCTTGCCTTCCAATACCTGATATCTTAAACCAGCAACGCTATCAGGAAGTCCATAATATTCTACCCCACTCATCTTATTCTTGAAATGGATCATGGTATGTTCACCATCCGCATTCTTTACTGTAACCCAGCATTTCTTCTGGTCAAGTATATTTTTACTATATAATGGAATAGAAATCGCATTTTGTGGAATGGGTAAGTATCCTTGCTTGGCCAATAACTTACTTTGAATGACAGCAACTGGATTACTATAATCATCAGGTTCATTCAATCGACAAAATAGTAGATTCTTATTGTAAACCTTTAAAAATTTATGCTTCCCAAATGATCCTCTCACCAATTCAATAAACTGATTACCAAAAGCCCTTTCTCCATCAAGTGTACTACTTAAGAATGAATCAAAAGTCTCGTTGTCATTATTTACACATTTAAGCCACTCCTTAAAAGCAGGGTCTATCTTATCAGGTTCAACACCTTTTATTGATAAGCCATTGCCGATTACAGCTCTGACTATATTCTTGATACATCTATCTTGAGTAACACTTGTAAGCCTTGCTTCTAAAAGCAGATTTGGAAAGTTGTCTTTGCCGGCAAGAAACGGAAGGTATTTTTTTCCCAAAACAACTCTAAAGGTGTTACCTCCATAGTTGATAGGTATCGGGTCGTGAGGATCCATACTGATACGGTTTTCTACCTTCAGCTTTCTTCCTTCTCCTCCGTTATCACCTTTCGGTGACTTCCCTTGAATCTTTTTTTCTTTTCCCTCCATTGCCGTTTTTATTTACAGGAGGCTTGCGCCTTTTAATGAATTGTTCACCCCTTTCCAATAGTTCTGTATCTATATCTACCTCTTCAAACATTTCCAAAATATGAGTGATGTTGTGATATTTAGCATCTGCATAAAGCAAATGACAATCATCTCTTTCACCGAGGGGTTTACCACTATTATTAAAGCCGAACACACGGTGAGCATGTTCGGCTTTAACTTTTATAGACATAATAAAACTTTATTTAATTACCCCAATTGTAACGTAGTTATAGCACTGATACCACCTGTGAACTGGAATGGAGCTCTTAAATACGATGCTTTGAAAGAAAGCTCTCCTCCGTTAAAGTCTGAAAACTTCTTTCCACTGCTAAACTTACTTCCATCCATCTTGAACCTGAACTTTGGAATGAAGTTTCCACCAACACTGCGTTCACCAGCAACAAATATGTTACCTACGTTATCTACCCAAACAAATACTAACTGTCCACAAATGGAAGCCGTATCCATCTTCATAGCAAAGTCTGTCATTGACTGTGAAAGATGTGCTGCCTTGGCAGTAATCGTATATTCGTAGGCAGATGAAGCAAACTCCGAGTTAGCTTGTGCAATTTCTACTCCGATACTATCCTGTAAGGAGATAATCTCATAGAATCCTGCACCACCTGTAGATGTTGCTCCAGACCTTAATGATACTGCTGAATAACCAGAAGCACTACCGTCTGTATTGGCAGTACCAGGAGTCCAGTCGAAATCTAATGCATCCCCAACCAATAATGTACTTACACCACCCACAGATGTGGTACAACTTGGTGCATATCCTTTAATGTTTACACTTAACATGAGTTAAATTTTAAAATTTTATTTTAATCGGCTGAATTACTCCAACCTTTTCAATCAATGATTATGCACCAGCAGTTATACCAAATACAGTGTGCTGTGGTGCAGCAATTTCTGTTGCAGCTTTCAAATGAATCTGACGCTTCCATACTCCAGAATCATCGCTCCACCAAATGCGGATTGCTTCGTTCCTTTCTGGTCCACCACCATACTTGCTGTCACAACCATAAAGGAAGTTACCTTGTAAGGTCAGAATTACAGCATGAGCTTCAGTACCACTATTCAAGGCAGCTAATGCACCATCCCATTTCTTAATCTTTATAGGAATACCTGCAAACTCCAAAATTGGAACAGGTATACCCTGCATACGTTCAACTAAAACGGTGAACCCGGCTTGAACTAGATAATCCCAATAAGCTTTTGCCAATTTCTTGTCAACATAGAATGCTTTCAAGTTATCATCAAAATATTGCATGATACCATCCTGTGCTTCATAGGCAGACTGTAATGCATTATAAGCTTGGGAAGGAGTTAACGTACCACTTGGAATCGTAAAAGTCTGTCCACTTGGAATAGTACCATTGGCGATGTATTTACCATATTGTGTAAAAATGCCATCAAACTTATTCCAACTCCAAATTCCATTCACGTCAGATGCCCTTGTGATATCACCAAACCATTTATTAGTATAAATGTCTGCTGCAACTGCTTTCTCCATGATAGGCATCACATGTTGTGCAAACATGTCGAAGTTCTCTTGAGAGTAATCAGAAAAGGCATTTTGGTAAAATTCTTCCTGGCAATCTTCTGTTGCAGCATATAACTTTTCAGTTGTAATAAATCTTGCACCCAATCTACCTACTGGAGAATAGATAAGCTTACACGTTGCATCCCTACGTTTTAAGATATTTTGACCACCAAACAAATCCATGATAGGACGTTGGTAAACCACATCATCCAAAATCATCCAGTCACCTTCCTCGTCGGATGGAACTGTTACTGCTCCTGTCTCATCGTCCAAAACGTCTCCAAACATCGGCATGATTATCAGCTCGTGCATTGCCTTGGGTTCTACCCTGAATGCTTGTAAATTTCCTTTTGCCATTTTATTAAAATTGAAATAGTTGAAAAATATTGTTTACTACCTACTAAAGTTCCATTAATAGGTTACCAGCATTAAATGCCTGATTGATACCAAATGCAGTTCCTGCTTTATTCAAGCGGTTAGTACTGACCACTACAGCTTCTAAAGCAAAACCATAATTACTCTTTAAACTTGATACATCAATCAAAACACTGTTACTACCAACAGCAGAATCTGCTTCTTGAACAGGAGTAGGCACTTCTGGATTAGGGTTAGGCAATGCAGCATCAACAGTGACGGTTTCTATTGTTGAACCAGCTTGGATGGATGCACTCACCTTTGTTCTGAACTTGTCATACACATCAATATTCACAACTGCTCTACTATCTCCAGAAGGATAAACAGTATTGTCAGTAACAAGGATTGTCTGACCTGTTCCTGTATTGGTAACAGTAATACCTGTAACAACTCCACCTGCAACAGTTGCAACAGCTGTTGCTCCAGTTCCGCCACCACCAGTGATAGCGATTGTTGGTGCAGTTGTATAACCAGTTCCACCTGCTGTAACGTTGATGGCAGTAACCCTACCATTAGTAACGACTGCTGTTGCAGTTGCACCTGTACCACCACCTCCAGTGATACCTACACTTGGTGTAGAAGTATAAACACTTCCGTTATTATAAACGAATGCTACGGAAGCTGCTAAAACGTTTCTTGGTGCCAGATAATTTACAACACCACTATTATCTATTGATTGCATAAAAAAATAATTGAAATAGTTAACTAATAATTTTTAATAAAGTAATGAACCTATTCACCGGACCATAGTACAGCAGACCCCCACTTATTGCCCACTCGTTTCTTGCCTTCTTCTGTTTTCTTTCCTCCGCTCTCATCACCCAATTTCTCAATGATGGCATTTTGAAGCGTTTCAACCTGTGTCTTCAAATCATCCTTATTGACCACGTTTTTCAACGCATCGGCAACACCTGTCTTCACATCTTCCTTGGTAGCGAAGTTTTTTATTGCATCTGCAATACCAGCATCAACCAAATTCTTGATGGTAGCCTCATCGGGCTTGTTACTTTCCTTGATGGAATTGGTAATTGATGTTGCAAACTCAGTGCAGGCATTCTTTATAGAATCTTCTCCAGCCTTATTGCTAACGCCTAATTTTTCAAGCAATGCTGCGAAACCATTCTGAATGGTTTCTGTAATTTTTGTCGTATCCATAATAGTATTATTTACGGGTGTGATAAAAGAATTATAATGATTTAAAATTGCCTTGTTCTTGAATGGAAACCGTTCTGGATTAATGGCATTGGTGAAATTTTGCTGCTCAACAATTTCCTTGATGAATCCTGAACTCTTTGCATCATCAGCAGTGAGTGTAGTTTCCTTATTCATCATGTCAGCAATCTTATTTGTATGAAGTCCTGTTTGGTCAACGTACATCTTGGTTACAAGGTCGTTGTAAGTACGCATCATCTTGGCATAATTCTCAATTTCATTCACACNACCACTGATTCCACCCTGCATGTTATGGATAATCATAGTACTGTTCTTTGTCATCTTGCTGTTCTTACCCATTAATAGGTAAGTGCCGGCACTTGCAATAATGCCACGTCCAACCCTATTTACGATGATGCCATTACTTTCTAAATTATCCAAATAGTCATGCATTGCTAATGCATCACCTACATGTCCACCAAGACAATTAACGAAAAGGTTAACAGTCTTTAATTTTTCCTTTTCCTTTTCAATTTCATCTCTAAATGATTTGAAGGAAACTGAAGTTTCGTCACCCCAATAATTCTTATACATTTCTTGTGTGGGAGCATCAACGATGTCTCCGTCGATATGCACATCAATACTGTCAGAAGCCTGATTGAAGAGTGAGTAATTAAATATTTGTATCTGTGCCTTCATTTATAACCCAAAGATGGACTGAAATTTCAATAAAAGTAATTACTTTAATTACTTCCTTCTTAAAGATTAGGAAACTTGTTAATTTAGTGGGATAAGAAGTTTTGATTAGATTGGCTTTTGTTAGATAGATATTTTGCTATCATAATAAAATTTAAAGTAGATTCAATTTGTTCAAAATACAACTTTAAAGTTGTATTTGTAATATAAATGTATATTTGCATTAAGGATATGGCAACACAAGCAGATATAGAATGTTGTGATTTGCTTTCAATTTCAGTTCTTTCTATATTTGGCAACAGCTAATCAAAGTGCAATATGTATCTCTTTTCATGTTTCTGAAAGAAAACTTACCTATCCTCTAAAGACGAAAGGTAAGTAATGTTATATCATATTTTATTAAAATTATAAAACTTATTAAAATGAATAGTCCGTTTACAAATGGGGAAGTACAAAGGATCGCTGAAGAAAGGGTGTTCAAATTCTGTAAGGAGGATTATACTATAATATTCCATTATTATAAGTGTATTGATACAGGCAAACAGTTTACAGATGATGAGTTGGACGGATTGAACCTTGGTCAGGTTTATGATGCCTATAGAAACAAATATGGAATTCCTTTTCCTAATGAGATAAAGAATATTAGGCTACAATATGGCTTGTCGGCAAAAAAGATGTCAGAGATATTGGGAATTGGTGTAAACATTTACCGAAATTATGAAGCTGGTGAAATGCCAAGTGTTTCCAATGGCAGGATGATTCAGATAATTAAAGACCCAATTCAATTCAAGAAGTTGATTTATTTTTCAAGAAATGAATTTATACAACCAGATTTCCAAAAGATTGTCTTTAAAGTGAAAAAGGCATTACGAAAACATAAAATAGTTGTAGAGAATATAGATAGTTTACTTGAATTTGCATAGGTTAACTTTATATTTTCAAAAACATCAATCTCTGACCTCTTGTTTACCTACGGAATAAACAGGACATCTCTTACATCTTGTCTCTACCTGACTCTTTGTAATGTGAAGCCTTGAAGCTGTTTGATTTAAAGAACGCCCACGAGATTTCAATAAGCATACTTTGGCAGCTATGATGGCATCCTCCCCTATCAATTTCACAAATGCCACCCAATCAAGCATAGCAAGCTGCTGCAAGTCATTGTCGAGTGGTGTAAAATATTTGTCTTGATTTTCCATATCTGATTGTTATTATTGAGTATTAACCAAGCCTTCCTATACTAGCTTGTATTGAATCCTTCCTTTGTTGGTTAGTCATTTGTTTACTTACTACATGTACCTGTATATTTTTCACATGTTCTGCTGTTTCGGAAACCTGACGGGCATTTTCTTTAATCATTGCCTTCATTTCTTCTATATCCTTCGAAACATACTGATTACTATTATTATTATTATTATTCCCCAATAAGAAAGAAGCTGGATTGATAGGTGCTTTGAGAATAGAACCCAAATCCTGATTTCCCAATGGTTTCCATCCCGTATAGCCACCTCCAGCAAATCCAGGCACTCCAATAGATGCGAATGTAGCATCACCTCCCAAAGCCTTTTGCTGACTTTCATTCAATATTACTTCACCCGTCTTTACTGTTGCCAAAACATTGTCACCGTTACTACGTGCAGGAATATTACTGGTAGTTGTAATCTTTCCACTGCTTAATCCTACAATTTTACCACCCGTTGCGAACTGCGCAGAATTAATTTTTTGAACATTCATGGCATATTCACCAACTGCTAAAGCAGCTTGTACTGCATAGAATATAGTACCCCATATACCCCCTGAAACTAAATTTTCTTCATTTGGAGTAAATGCAACTGCACCAATATTTGCCAATTGAGTTGCCAAAGATATTTCGGCTTGTGCCTTTTGCATTTTCTTATTCTGTTCAAAGGCAGATTTTTGAGCTGCTAACTTTTGCGCTTCTGCCCTTCTTTCTATGGTATCAGTCTCTGCTGCACTTTGTGCATGACCTAATGCAACACGTTTAGTTGCATCGATTTGTCTTTCAGCAAGCTTTAGACTGTTCTCGATACGAATACGTTCAGTATCGAAATATGTGTTCATCGCCTGACCCGCAAACTGATAAGAAGCAGAAATAGTACTTGCTAATGCTGCATATTGCTGCTTACCTAAATCAGTATTTGCATTATCAAATCCTAAAAACTTTCCAATTGATGAATATTGTTGCTTTGGATTTTCAGTCAAACCATTAAGATTGGTCTGAGCCGTATTAGCAGCTTCACCTGTGGATGCAACTTTATTATTTGCGGAATTAACTTTTTCGTCTGCCCTCTTTTTTGATGCTTCCAATCCAATAGAAGGATCGTAAGTCTGGTCCACATTATCTAATTCGTCCTGTGCTTCCTTTAATTCTTTGATGGCCTCTGCATATTTGCTATTTGCCTTATTTAATTCTATCGTTGCTAGTCTAATCTTTTCCGCCTTGTCCAACGCTTCCAATGCCTTATCCTTATTATCAGATGACAGTTTATCATTATCAAGAATATCCTTTCGCTTTTTGTTGAACTCGTTTTTTACCGAAGT
>JGI24891J29808_1000803_pt1 | contig 10549 bp, 8 predicted proteins | sample FreactcultuFSWF8_FD_29808 | JGI IMG/M metagenome (IMG submission 29808) | reverse complement strand
AACCAGCAAGGCAATGAGCCGGGATGGCTATCGGGTTTGCCGGATGATCTCAGGGCCAACGAGTCTATCAAGTCGTATCGCACGGTGGGGGATTTTGCAAAGGCCCATCTCGACACGGCGGCTAAACTCAAGGACGCTGAGGGAAAACTCGGAAACTCTATTCCCAAACTGGGCGAGAATGCCACGCCGGAAGAGCGCGAGAAGTATTTCAACTCACTCGGAAGGCCGGAAAAGCCGGAAGGTTACGAGTTTGTTGGTGAAGACAAGGCCGCTCCAGAATGGACCAAGGCGTACAAGGACGCGATGCACAAGATGGGCGTTCCCAAGGCAATGGCCAGGGAGTTGTCGGAATTCAACAACAACATGATCGGCAAGATGGTGGAGCAGCACAACGCCAAGATTCTCGAAGAGAACGCCAAGGCGGTTGCGACCCTCAAGACTGAGTTGGGCGACAAGTACGATGTGGGCGTCGCGCTCGTATCACGGCTATGGAAGGAATGGGGAAAAACAGAAGTCGAATTTGATAAGGCGTTTCAGACCGAAACCAGCGCCAATCGGGTTACGATGATGCGATTCCTGTTGAACGTGGCCGCGAAAACCGGAGAGGACTCATCGCTCAAGGCAGCAGGATCACGGAAAGAATCACCCAAGACCGGGTACGATCTTTCCAAGTTCAATCTGCCGCCCGCGAGAGCATAGCTAGGAGAACACCATGCCAGACGTATCGCAGCTTGGTTACACGACTCTGTGGGACGTGATTGGAAACTACTCGTCCACCGACGCCCGTGCGCAATTCATCAATCCGGCGAAAATCCTTCGTCGCAAGTGCCCGATTCTCGAAATGCTGCCGATGATTGCCTCGAACAACATCATCAGCAACGTGGCCTCGCGCACCGATTACCTTCCCACCCCTTCGACCCGCCGGTTCAACGAGTACGCGGCGGTTACCTCGTCCAAGAATACGCAGCTCAATGACCCCATCGCCATGTTTGTTGACTGGGCGGTGCAGGACAAGGAGCTGGTGAAAATCCAGAACAACCCGGAAGAGTTCATCTCCGACCAGATCGACAATCACATGGAGGGCTTCGCGCAGAAGCTCGACAGCGAGATGATCTACGGCAGCCTGACCACCGACCCTGGCAGTTTCAACGGCCTTGCAATCCGCTTCCACAACACCGTCAACTACCCGAACGGCGACCAGTCCTGGGTGCCGAACGTGTGGGACGGCGGCTACGAGTCCGGCAATTCGACCAGCATCTGGGCGTTCGAGCTTGGCAAGAACAAGGTGCAGGCCATCTACCCCGTCAACTCTCCCGCCGGCCTATCCATCGAAACCCTTGGCGAGCAGACATGGACCATGCCTACTCAGGTTGGCGGTTTACTGGCAAACGCGAAGGCCATCCAAGCCTACGTGACCTACCTGCAATGGAAGATCGGCCTCCAAGTGGTCGATGAGCGTTGCGTGCAGCGCATCGCCAACGTCAACCCCACGGCTCTCGCGGCTGGCGGATTCGATGAGAACATTCTCATTCAGGCTTTGGGATACCTTCCTGAAGGCGGCGCGGCTCCCGGCACCTGCATTGTCGTCAACCGCACGGTCCTCAACGAGATGAACATTCGCGCCGTCTCGCAGAAGACCAACGCCTACTACACGCAGGACATGGAATCCGGGGACATCTGGGGATCGCGCCGCGTGACCCGCTTCCAGGGAATCCAGGTCCTCATGGACGAGAAGATCGTCAACACCGAAACCACCGTCACGGCCACTTCGTAGGAGGATTGAAATGCCCATTTCCGATGCGGTAATGTATATCCACGGAGCGGGGAGCAATTACAACAATTCCTCCTCCATCACCAACAATAACAACGTCTACGGAGACATTCTCCTTCAGGCGGGCAACCAGTATTCCAACATGGAACTCGACTTTGGGGCGCCGAGCAACGGCAGCACGTTTCCCTACATCCCGCAGTTCCCTTCGCTCTACGAGAAGAACTCTACGGGCCTGCCTCCGGCCATCATGGGCGCGGGCGGCGTCGGGTTTGGATGCCACATCGTCATCGGCCAGGCGTTCAACAACAACACCGGCAACGTGACGTTCAACATCTGCTCGGCCAACGCAACCAACGCCACGTCGGCAGGCAACAACACCATTGCCTCCCGCACCTTCACCTATGCGCAGATGCAGGCTGCTGGGGCGCACTACTACATCCCGGTAAACCCGGCTTCAGTGCTGGAGTTCCTGCGCTGGCAGGCAACCATTACCACCGGCAACAACGCACTGGCGGGAACGGTGCTCTCGTGGTTCGGACAACCCTCTGGGGGTGAGCAGTAATGCCGCTAGTGCAAGCCAAATGCCTCATGCAAGCGTGGGGACCGATGGCGGGAACCAACCAGTATGGAATGTACTACCCTGGGAAGGGACCGCTGCCCGATGGCCTCTACGAGATTGAATCGGGAACGGGACTCGACAAGCTCACAACTCCAATGGGCGAGTGGATTTTTCAGTATCCCGGTCACGAGGGGAAAGAGCCCGGATATGCCAATCGGATCGACCAGGAGCGCAAGAAGTACCAGCAAAAGCTGGCATCCAAAGCGGCCTGAACCAGTATTGTTTACCGGGGAGGCGGGACTATTTTGTCTTCGTCTCCCTTTTTTTTGAAAGGCTCAGATGCTCTACAGTCCAGTCGGCATTGCAAACATGGCCTTGCAGCGCATCGGAGCCCGTGGAACCATGGGATCACTCACCGAAAACACGCCCAACGCCGTCAAGGTCAATGTTGTCTTTCAGATGGTGTTCCAGGAAGTGCTGTCCACGCGCGATTGGAAGTTTGCCAAGACCAGAATCGAGTTACAGCAGAATGCGACCAGCCCGGTCGGGGGGTATCTCTATGCCTATTCCTTGCCGTCCGATTTCCTGCGCCTGTGCAAGCCGCGCGAGATTCCAGAAGAGCGTCGCATCGCCAACTACGCCTGGGTGGGCGGAGGATATGGCGGCGAGGGATACGAAGGCTTCTGTGAGCGCGACTTCCCGGTGTGGCCGCGCTCGGTTGAGCCATACGTGACCGAGACGGTTCTTGGTACTGGACCCGGCGCGTCCTACACCACCAACCTCCTCACGAACTATCCTGGCTGCAACATCACCTATGCCAATGTCCATCCCATCATCATCAACTACATCCGCCTGATTACAGATTTCACGCAACTGCTGCCCGGATTCGTGGATTGCTTCTGTAATCGGCTGGCGGCAGAGTTGGCCATTCCGATCACCGAGGACAAAGCCAAGGCGACGGGATTCATGAAGACGTACCGCGAGACGCTTAACTCTTCGCATGCTCAGCAGGAATGCGACGATTTTTTGAAGGACGAAGCCGGTTCCCAGACATGGGTGACGGCAGGAAGGTACTGCAGACGCTGGTGAAGAAGACGATTTACACGCTGAACGTCGACAACTACGCGCCGCAGATAACGGCGCTGACCTATCCTCTGATTCAACGCTACGCAGATAAGATCGGAGCGGACTTCCAGATCATCGGCACCCGTCAGTTTCCCGACTGGCCGGTGGTCTATGAGAAGTTGCAGATTTACGAGCTCGGCAAGAACAACGACTGGAATATCTATGTGGATTCGGATGCAATCATCCACCCGGATATGTTCGACGTGACCGACCACATCAGCAAGGACACGGTGCTGCACAACGGGCGCGACATGGCGGGCAATCGCTGGACCTATGATAGGTTCTTCCGCCGCGACGGGAGGCACATCGGCTCCTGTAACTGGTTCACAGTCGGGAGCGACTGGTGCATCGATATGTGGAAGCCGCTCGACGACCTGAGCTTTGAAGAAGCGGTCAAGAACATCCACCCAGTCATGTCGGAAGCCGCAACGGGGCTCATCGCGCCAAGCCACCTAATCGACGACTATACCGTGAGCCGCAACATCGCGAAGTACGGGCTGAAGTTCGACACGCTGATGGAGATGCAGGAGCGGCGCAACGACAAAGGGGCGTATCTATTCCACCTCTACAATATCTCCGAGGAGGAAAAGCACAAGCAGATGATGAATTACCTGATGGCCAAAGGGATGATGAAGTTCACCCCAAGTTACGTGTGAGATTGAATGGCGCAAGCAAACATTCTCATTAATTCGCTGAACACGGGCGAGGTCTCTGGGCTGATAGAAAGCCGCAGCGACCTCGCCAAGTATGCTTCCGCTTGCACGACGCTTGAGAATGCGGTGCCGCTGGTAGAAGGCGGGGCGAAGAAGATGCCCGGAACCTACTTTGCCGGGGCGACAGCGAACGGCGGGGCAATGTTCACCGGCTCAGTGGATAGCGGCGGAGTCCTGACCGTGACATTTGTCAACTACGGGTCGATTGTAGTTGGGGCAGCACTTTCCGGGGCAGGCATCCCCGGCGGCGTTCTGGTGCAGGCTCTAGGAACCGGAACCGGAGAGTTGGGCACTTACTACCTCACCGGCACATCTGGCGCAATATCGAGCCGCCAGATACAGGCTAGTTCGATTGGGAAAAGTCGGCTCGTGCCATTCCAATTCTCGACAGATCAAGGCGCAATTCTGGAATTATCCGCGGGCATCATCCGCATCTGGGAAGGAGCCACGCAAGGAAGTTGGTCTCTGGGCCTTGCAATACAGGCGCCGTCCGCAAGCACCGGTGGAGGCACGTCCTACACTGAGCCGGGGAACGCTGCCTTCACGTCGGTAACCGGCGGCATAAGCAACTCATCGGCTTCTTCGTCCGGGTTTCCCTCGGTATCGGTATCGACTGCGGTCAATATTACGGTCCCGCTCAGCATTTCGATTTCACTTCCTGCTGAGTCTCTGGGCGGCGGCAGCGCGGTGTTTCAGGCTTCCTACGATGGCGGATCGACTTGGCCGCAAACCTTCTACACGTACGGGAACCACGCCAGCATCAGTTTTACAAAGACCGTGACATTCTCGACAACGCTGCTCACCAACCTCGACAATCTGCAGTTCCAAGTGCTGGTTACTGCGAGTTCAGGAGGAGTGACGCCGCCAACTGCCAGCGTGACAGCATCGTACGGCCCCTGCACGGTCGCGGTGTCAGGCGGAACGGGAACGGGATCGGAGTACGATCCGGCGACCGCGTATGCCAGCAGCAACATCGTTATTGTGGGGCCTACCGCGCCGATTTATAACTCATTGCCGCCCGGACCGGGAGTTCCGCAGTGGCCTATCCTCGGCGACGGGTTGCTCTACATTACTGCCCCGTATGGGACATCAAATGCCGGCAGCGTTCCGATTTCGTTTACGGTCAATGGAACGGACGCTTTGAGCGTAACGGTTACCGGCACGTCACCTAACCAGGGCATTAACATCGCCCTGGCGAATACAACTGCTTCCCTCAACTCGGCGAGCCTGATACAAACGGCAATTCGCGCCCTAGTATCGCTGAATTCGCTGGTGTCGAACTATGTAAGCCTCGCAGGTTGGACCGTGACGCCAGACCCGATCTACTATGCGACGCCATGGATCACGGCACCTCAAATAGGCACATTCATCCCAGGCGCCGCTAGTTGGATAGCTGAGTGTATTTTGGCCAACCAATACGACCAGTTTCCGCTCTCAATCAGCGCTCTTGGTTTGATCGGCTGGAATACCATATATTGGCAAGACGGAAGCGCGCAGTTGGAATCCGCAATCGAACTCGTCACTCCCTATTTGGAGGCAGACCTGTTTGCGCTCGACTGCTCGACCCAGAGCGCCGATGTGCTGTGGATATTCCATCCGAGTTATCCGCCGGCCGTAATCGAGCGACTGAGCGCCAACTCGTGGCAGTACAGTCTTTCCTTGCCGGGACAGGAACCGGGCGAGCCTGCCTATCGTGGAACCCTCGATGTGGTCAAGACTGGATACAGCGCTCTGGGGCAGAACATCAGTCTGATTTCGCAGTCAACTACCTGCACGGTGGTTTTGGCCAGCAGTACCGGTGCGCAGCCGTTTTCGGTGGGAAGTCGCATTTACATCAACCTCTGCTCAGGACTGGTGGAGTTGAATGAGGGCGAATTTATTGTTGCTAGCATGGCTTACGGCTCGGTTTCGATTACCGTTGTGGATTCTACAGGAACCTCATCGGCCATTACCGCAAATGGATGGTACATGACCCTGCAAGACCCGAATACAGGTTCGATCATCGATTCGTCCAGCTATCTTCAATACGCAGGCGGCGGTTTTGCTGTGCAGGTAGTGGCGCTGTTTGCCGTCGCGGGAGATTATCCTTCGTGCGGGACGCTCTATCAGGAACGACTTTGCGTAGGAGGAAGCAATAACAATCCGACCCAGATCAACGGCAGTGTAGAGGACGACTACCCAGACTTCATCACTGACCCCAACGAGGATGACTACGCTTTTCAGTTCACGCTGGTATCGAATCAGGTCAACCAATTGCTCAACATGATCGGCACACCCAACGGTTTGGCAATCGGCACCTCTGGCGGGGTGTGGATCGTGACCGGCTCGAATGGCGGAGCACTGAGCCAGACGAATGTCAATGCGCAACAGCAGACTACCCAAGGCGTCAGTGCTCTCCAGCCGCAGTTAGTCCAAGGGTCGGCTATATTCGTTTCCCGCTCGGCGCGGATCGTGACTTTCCTCTCCTACAACTTCGTCACAAACCAGTGGGACAACATCGACCTGACGAGGCTCAATCGTACGGTTACCATTGGCACATCCGCGGCAACTTCGGGAATTGCGCAGACGGCATTCCAGGTAGAGCCCTATCCAATCTTCTGGGCCGTGCGGAATGATGGTCAGTTGATCGGGCTCGTCTTCAATACGCAGGATCAGGTCTACGCTTGGTTCCGAGTCAATATGGTTCCCGGTGGAGGCTTGATCGAAAGCGTAGCCGTAGTGAGCGGACAGAATCAGGAAGATCAAGTAGTGGTAGTGGTCAACCGCACCATCGAGGGCGTGACGCAGCGGTACGTTGAATACTTCATGCCACAGGAGCTTTTCGGCCAATTGTCGAACGCCTTCTTTGTGCATTGCGGATTGCAATTCCAGGGCGTCGGGCCGTTCGGGATCACTGGGATCACCCAAGCCAATCCGGCAGTGGTCACCGCTCCCGGCCATACTTTGAACAACGGAATGAGCATCTCGATTACAGCGGTTGAGGGAATGACACAGGCGAACACAAATCCTTTGGCGGCGTGGACTGTCGCGGGGGTGAGCGGGCAGACGTTTCAGCTTCAGGGCATCGACTCGACAGGCTGGGGAGCGTACACATCCGGCGGCGCGGTTGAGCAGGTGACAAACCAACTGACAGGCATGAGCTACCTGCTGGGACAGACAGTCGTGGCGGTGGGAGACGAGCAAGTGATCTTCGAGGGAGCAGTCGCGGCAGATACGCTCAACTTTGGCTCCTATGCCAATCAGGTGACCATCGGTGTGCCGTTTACTTCGACCATCCAGCCGCTCAATCCTGTTCTCGGCGGGCCGCAAGCAAGCTCTAAGGGAAAGAAGCAGAAGTTCTCGCGGGTAACGCTGTCGCTCTATGAGTCGGTTGGAGGCCAGTACGGGACGGATACCGACCATCTCTACGACATCAGCTATGGCGACAACGCGCAGGGCAACCCTCCAACCCTCTTTACTGGCAATCTCACCCGGGATTTAGACGGGGAATGGGGCGATGAGGATACTATCTTGATAGTCCACAGCGACCCGTATCCTTACACGCTCCGCGCCGTGGCGCCGCGTCTTTCCGTTGCCGAGGAGGGATGATGGGATCGCTGTCCGGTCTACAACAAATCGGCATGGGATTCGCCGGGCTGGGCGCGGTCAATTCCGCCGTGTCGGGATATGGCCAGTATCAGTCCGGGCAGGAGCAGAAAGCGGCCTACAACTACAACGCCGATGTGACACTTCAACAGATGCAGCAGAAGGAGCAGACCACCGAAACCAGTTATGACAACCTGATTGGGAAGCAGGCGACGGCGTATGCGGCGGCTGGCGTCGATATTTCTTCCGGGTCGCCGCTGCTGATGATGATTCACACGCAATCTCAAAAAGCGGTTGAGGAAACATCCGCAAATCAGGCTGGAACCGAAGAGGCTGCATTAGAACGCTATTACGGCAAGATCGCCGCGTTTCAGGGAAACGTTGGCGGAATCTCCACCTTTCTATCTGGCCTGACGAAAGCCGGCTCACAAACCGCTCAGTTGCTAGGAACCTGATGAGCCAAATCCAAACAGTAACGGCTCCCACCCTCACACCGCCGCCGACAATGAACCCGAGCATTGCCGGTAAGCCGGGAGCGGTGATGGCGGGCGCAGCCGACCAGTTCGCCAGTGCTGCGGATATGGGATTCGCGGTTGATGAAAAGTTGAAGCAGGCGCAGGACCAGGGCATCNTGCTTGATGCCGAGAATAAGATTGCCGCCGATATTCAAAAAGCCAACGCCGGTCTGAGTACATGGACAGACTACACCAAGGCTGGCGATCTGAAACAGCAGACCGCCGACACGCTGCGCGAGAAGTATCAGGAGCAATACGGCAACCGTCCCGATCTTTGGCGGCACATTGAGCCTTATCTTGGGCAAGAACTGAACTCCTACAATCGCGCAGTCGATCACCGGACAGGGCAACTCACTCAAGACTTCAACCAGACGGCTTTGATGGTCTCGCAGCTTCGCGTTGAAAGCGATGCGGCAACAGAGCCTACCATCGACGGAAAAGAGAAGATTTGGGCCACGCAGGACGCCAAAACCGACGCGATGGTTGCCAATGGATCGCTGTGGCCGTCGCAGGGAGAAGAGGCCAAACGTCAACTTCGCTCACGCACGATTGCAACCGAAGTAGACCGCGCAGCCAATCCGCTCAATTCTCCCGAAGTGATGGAAGCGGAGATGTCTCGGTTGAAGGAATATGAAGGCAAAGGATACGTAGACCCAAAAGAGCTAGAGCAGATGCAGGACCATCTCGGCGTGGCCTACGAGCGTGCTCTGAATCGCTCAGATCGCGTGGACGTGTCGAAGCAGGGTGATGCGGTGCTGAACTCGCTCAAGAACGATCCCACACTCAAAGATCCCGAGACGCGGGAATTCGATCACATGGCGGCTGCGAAAAAGGTTGACGACGACCCAAATGTGCCGACCAAAGTTAAGAAGTATGTCCGAGAGGAGCTNGAGCAGGAGGCGGGAGCAACGCAGAAACTCCAGAACGACAAGGATCAGAAGATACTTGATTCGCTCGACCCTAAAGTTGAGTCTGGATCGCTGACCTATGCCGAGTTGACCCGCAGAGAAAACCTTGCTCCCGGCCAGCCGGATTGGTTGCCGCGTCGCGTTGCTGACCATCTTCTTACCCGCGCTGCTCAGATTCAGCGGGAGAACAGGGTCCAGAATACGCAAGAAAGAATGGAGATGCGCCAAGAGCAGGCTATCGACAGCGCCAATATCGCTAGAGAATTGGCTGCATCCCCCGGTTATCTTTCGAGTGAATCGGAACTATTTCAGGGCGACAACGCCAAACTGAGCAGGGCCGACAGGGCGACTATCTGGGCCATGAAGAATGTCAAGGGAGTGAAAGAGTATCAGGACGCCGAGCAGATGATGCGGGCTTCCGGGGCCTATCCGAATACAGACGAAGGAAACGCCAAGCTATTCAGTGATCTGTCCGCTCTGAGGCAGGCGGTAGACAGTAAGAAGTTGGTTGGCAAGCAAATCATCGACGAAGCTACCGGAATGCTGAATCCGAAACTGGAAGAGCAAAAGAATTCTCAGGTCAGAACTCTACTCGATAACATATGGAGCAATGGCATGTCTATATTGGGAGGAATAAGCCACACGAGTCCCGGCATTCTTCCCGGCGGCGTGAGGGTGACTCCCATTGTTCCTAACACCGCANCCGAACCATCGACTCCGAAGACCCGCAAGGAATATTTTGACGGGATGAAGAAAGCGAACCCTCAAGCCACGGACGCGCAGATCAACGCTTACTTAGACAAGAAGGGAGTTGAGTAATGTCAACAACTCCTACTCTCGTCGATCCATACGCTCAGTCTGCAACTCCAGCTCCGTTGGTTGATCCATATGTTCCACGTGGAATATCTCCCAGCCTGACCCCGCAGGAAGGCCAGCAGGCTACCGATGCGCTGGTTTATTCGCACCTTACCGGCGCTCCTCCATCGTTCACCTACGAGAACCGGGATGCGTTTCACGAAGACCTGATGACGCGGCTTGGCGGGTATGCGGAAGCGGGTTGGAAGGGGCTGACCAAAGATTCGATCATCGGGGAGTATATGCGCGGTCAGGTTTCTGGTCCGTTTGATTCCGACGATGAGGTGTCAAAGTTCATCGAAGGTTTTGGGCAGATGATAGGCGACCTGCCTGCATACCTCGTTGGCGGCGGTTTAGGTGCGCTTGCCGGGGGTGTGGCGGGTACTCCTGAGCTTCCGGTCATCGGCACTATCTCAGGAGCAGTGATAGGCGCTGGCGCGGGCGGGTTCGGCCTCACCGCTGGATTACGTCAATGGCTGATGGACAAGTACGCGGGCAAAAATATCTCGGCGTGGGAC
>JGI24891J29808_1000802_pt1 | contig 10552 bp, 12 predicted proteins | sample FreactcultuFSWF8_FD_29808 | JGI IMG/M metagenome (IMG submission 29808) | reverse complement strand
CCTACCTCATCCGACCCCCGAATCCCGACTCAATAGAATCAAGCACTTACACGCGGCTGTCGAATGAAAGGCGAAAGCTAGAGCGAATGAAAGGCGAAAGCNAGAGCGAATGAAAGGCGAAAGCCTGGCGCCATGGGGGTGGTTGAAAAGGGGGGCCTATGTCCTATTACAAGGGCGCCATGGGGCCCCCCCGCATGCGCCGCTGTCGATTTTTCTGTAAGAGGGGGTGGGGTCTAAAGTCCCTAGGAAAAAGCAGTTACGGCGCCAGGAAGTGTTTTGGCGGAAGAAAAAATTCCCTGATTTCCGACTCCCGACAGATACTTTATGCTCAGGAGAAACCGATGCCCGAATTGATGACACAGCCCACCACAACACCCACCGTAGCCACATCTGCCACCGTAGCCACATCTGCCGTAACGCCCACCGTTACCTCTGAATCCCCGGCCAAGTCCTTCAAAATCAGCTATGAAGATGGAGAAACCCCCCAGGAGGTGTCCTTTGAGGACTCTCCAGCCACACCTCACGAAGATGGGTTCAAATTTGAGCATTTAGACTCCATTAAGGACACACATAGCGACCTTTATAAGTCAATTAAGGCTGAGTTATCGGCAAAATCTCGCTATTCCAAGCACTTTAAGAGCCCCGAGGAGGCGGCTTCCACGGCTGAACGGATCGGGCGCATTGCAGAGGGCCTCGGCAATCGGGAGTCAGGTTTGGACGGTATCGAGCAGGCCCTTGCCAGGCAAGGGCAAATGATTCAGGCGGCCCAAAACGGGGACAAGGCGACCGTGGAGTCATGGTTCAAGGAGAACCCCTCCGGCGTGTCGGATTTTGTGACCAATGCTCTGGAAGTGCTCCCAACGGTGGACCCTAAGCTGGCGGATTCCATATCCGGCCAGGCGTTTGTTAAGTCCCTGACCCAAAAAGACATCTACGGCCAGTCGGCCCTCGACGCCCTAAACGCGATGTACGGGCTGGTGAAGGACAACCCCCAGGCAGCGAAGCTATTGGATCGTGTGGCAGCGACCGTCAATCAGATGGGGGCCAGCGCCCAGTATAAGCCGGACAATACAGCTAAAGTCGCGGCATCGCTGGATAAGCGGGAAGCGGCGTTATTCTCCAGGCAGATCGACCTGTCGGCGGATGAGATCGTTAAGCCGGCGGCGTCTCGCGCATTGCAGGCGTTGACAGCGGACATGAAGGGGATCTCATCGGAGGACCGCGCGGAATACCGGCAATTCCTGGTGACGGAGTTTTACAAGCAGTTGGCGAAGAATCCTGAAGTGAAGGCCAAGTATAACGAGTTGGTGAAGACAAAGGACTTGGCGGGGATTACAGCCCTGCTCAAGCAGAACCGCGCCAAGGTGATGAACGAGGCCGCGAAGCAGCTGTACCGCACTAAGCTGCTCAACCGGGCGGGCATCCGGGATGAAGGGGCAGCTAAGGCGGAGCCGGGGGCGGGAGGCATTGGGGCGAGTGCTGCGAAGCAGACGGCTCGATGGGCTGGGAAGATCCACCCCGAAAAGGGGCCGCAGGCAAATTTCGACTATGACCGGATGAATGCCGAGGGCATTCAGGCGTTGGACCGGCTGTTCTACGTAAAGGGCGATAAGCGCCTCTGGAGCTGGTAATGAGCGGATACCGGGCAACTGCTCTGGGAAAAAATGTATTCATCAAGCCAGTTCCTAAGGAACATGCCGCTCACTTCATAATTCCCGACGCCTATGAGCCCGCCACCGATAGCGGTTTTGTGGCATCAGCGGGGCCGGATGTAGTAGGGATTAAACCCGGCAATCTGGTGCTGTATGACCGCTTTGCCACCACCGGAAACGAGTTTACGCTTCTCGACGAAGACGGAGAGCTTGTACCTATGGTCCGCTTGCATTCCGATTTTATCTATGCTACTCTTGACCGAGTGAAAAATGCGTAAAATCTGGACCGGTGATGAGGCCCGCAACATTCTGTTGCAGGGTGTGGGCATGTTGGCGAACGTGGTAGGGTCATCCATGGGGCCAATGGGCCGCAACGTGGTATTCGACCCAGCCCGGGATTACCCCACATACCCTTCTTCGTCCCGCGACGGTGTTACTATTGCGCGGCAGTTCATGGTAGAGGGGCCATTAGCCACCGGCATAAAGATGGTAAAAGAGGCAGCGGAGCGCACCCTGCGCGAAGCTGGGGACGGGACATCAGCAACGGTGGTCCTGGCCCATGCTATTCTGGTTAATGGTCTAGATGCCCTTAAAAAGAACAATCTAGTTCAAGTAAGGAGGCAGATAGCCTCCGATGTTGAGACCGTTTGCAGTTATATTGACTCTATTGCCACACCCGCCACGGGGGACATGCTGCGGAAGGTGGCAATCATCTCAGCCAACAATGACGAATACCTGGGCCGGTTGGTGGCAGAGGCCATGGAAAAGGCCGGCGAGTATGGAGTGGTCACGGTAGAAGAGTCGATGGGCGGAACATCCACGATTGAACGTGTCGAGGGAATGTCGCTCGATCAGGGGTACATATCTGCGGTGTTCGTGAATAATGAGCGGAGACAGACCGTGGAGTTTACAGACCCGGTGATTCTTCTGCTGGACCGGCCCCTGACTTCCATGCAGGGATTATCAGCCCTGTTTAACGCGATTGCATCAAAGTCACAACCCCTGCTGATTCTGGCAGAGGACATTCGAGGAGAGGCGCTGGCTACGCTGGCTACAAATAAATTACAAGGGAGACTGTCAGTATGCGCCGTGAAACTACCAACAAACCTCGGCCATCGAAAGGACTTGTTGCTGGATCTGGCCGCTCTGACGGGGGGAACTGCGTGCCTGCAGGAGTTGGGCATGGACGTATCGAAGTTAAACACGAGCCACTTAGGCCGGGCTGCGTCGGTTGTGGTGACAGCCTCGTCAACTCGTATATCCGGGGGCAGTGGTTCAGCGGAATCGGTGCAGAAACGAATAGATACTGTCCAGGGTGTGGCCGCAAACTCCAGTTCGGATCTGGAGAGGGAGAAACTACAGGAACGATTGGCTAAGCTTACTGGGGGGCTGACGGTAATAAAATTAGCCGCACGTTCGGGATTGGAGATGGGAGATCTGAAGGCCCGCTGCGAGGATTCGTGCCTGGCGACGCGATCCGCCAAGGACGGCGGCGTAGTGATAGGGGCCGGGTTGTCTCTGATGAGAGTTCCACAATCCATCCTGGGCAGCGGTGTAATTCGGGAGAGTCTGAGTAGTCCAGCCTTGCAGATTTCTAATAACGCCGGCTGTGCGCCCGGAAAGGATGCCCTATCTGGTACGGAATTGGCCGACCTCTCGTGCGATGTTCTTGACCCAGCCATTGTGGTAAAGGCGTCTTTGAGAAACGCTGCAAGTGTGGTGGGGACAATGCTGGCAACCGATACGATCATACAGATATCTGATGAGCAGACGAGCATTCGGCAGTAAAAAAGTCCGAGAGATCCTGAGAAGGCGGCGGTCAGAGCTGGAGTTCTGCCCTGATAAGCTGGTGTTTGGTCCAAAGATAAAGGAAGACTTGTCCATGCTCACGATTGCCGAACTTTATTCTCCGGTAACCGAAGGCAGATACAAGGGGATTCTCGCCATAGAGGCGCTTCCTAAACTGTACCGCGATGTGGTTTTTGGCATAACAGGTGCATCAAAGCAGCAGCAGGCTGCCATCATGCGGTGGTATGATCAGTATGCGGGCAGAGGAGAGGTGGCGGCCGAGAAAAAAGAAGAGGCGGATGCCAACAGCCCCAAGGTGTTGTATATCGGGGCATCAGCTCCACAACCAATTAAAACAGCAGCACTAGAATTAAAGGAGGCTTATGACAACCCCATCCGACCGTGAAAGTCCTTTTGGCAGTAAGAAGGTCACCCAGGCAGAAGTTGCCATGTTTGTGAAACAGGCCACGGCCCCCCTTTTTCAGCGCATCATTTTGCTGCAGAATGCCGTCGATGTTCTTTATTCTTTTCTCTCTGATGTAGGAGTCAATGGGGCGAAGATCACGCAAGAAGAGATTGTAGCTTATGCCCAGTCCCGCAATGCTAAGAGCAACGGATAAACGTGGGCAGCCCGTATATATTTGATGAAGCCGGAAAGTACGGCCCCCGGTATTGTATATACCGGCAGGAAGGCCCCCGTCTAGTTCTCATCACCCCCAAGGGGTTTCCTCACAAGCGCCAGATAGAATATTTCGAGTCCCGATCCCCGTTCACTCTTTGGGGAGGGATGCGGGGCAGCGGTAAAACTTTTGGCGCTATGTTTGACAACCTGTTCACTGCGTACCTGGTCCCCGGCTGTGAGCAGATTATATTCCGACGCACCATGGGCGAGCTAAGACGCACCATGATGGCGGAGTTTCTTCGCTTGCCTGAGGATCTCCGCGGCCGATTCACCGATTCCCAGACATCCCCCCGCCTGGAGCTGGAGAATGGCAGTAAAATTCATTTCGCCTCAGTCAATGATGAATCCGCCGCCAGAAAATATCTATCTGGGCAGTTTTTGAAGATCACGTTCGACGAGTGGGCCGAGCTGCCATTTCAGTGGTGGATATTTATTACCGGATCAGCTCGCACCACAGTCACACACGATTCGTTGGGACGGCCCATCACTGCACAGATCAAAGGGCTGACTAACCCCGGTGGAATTGGCGCCGATGTGCTGCGGCATCTATTCGGCGCCGACTGTGACAAGTCCTGCCCCAAGCATCTGGAGATAGTTTACGACCCTAAAGATTATCTATTCATTCCGTCCGTAATGTCGGACAATCCTGCCTATGCCGAGGACACCCCAGCAGGACAGGCGTACCGTAAGATGCTGCAAAATCAACCCAAGGCAATCCGGGAAGCGTGGCTCTATGGCCGGTGGACGGGTTTCGAGGGAATGTATTTTGATTGCTTCGATAAGGATTTGGCATCTATTCCCCACGACATACTGTTGCGATACATGAGGCAGCAGTACTGGCAACCGGTGTTTCTGGGGATAGACTGGGGCCAGGTCCACCATGCAGCCATAAACTGGAATACTCTGCTGACCTTGCCGCTGCGCTCTGGGGAAACCAAGACTTTTGTAGTTACATTCGCGGAGATGGTGAAGAAGGGGCTTAGTGAGCGTGCTCTCGCGGAGGAGATAGTAGATTATAGCCGCATCCTGCTGGGAGAGAAGCTGGAGAAGATCAGCCGTATATATCTTTCTCCGGAGACTTTTGGTCACTCCGTTCGCAGCCGCGCCCGAGTGATGGGGGACGTGTTTGCTTCTCACGGTGTTCCTCGTCCTATCCCAGCGAAGTCGGAGAAGAACAGCCGCGCCAATGGGCTGCGTTACCTGTATTCTCTGCTGGCGGAGAGAAATAATGTCCTTGACGGGTGGAATACCAACGGGGACTGTTGCGGGTGGATCATTAGTTCTCAGTGCACTGACATTTTAGGATCCTTGCCGTGGGCCGTGTCAAACCCCGATAAAGACGGAGACATCCGCAGCGAAGGAGATGCTTTCCAACTGGACATTCTGGACGCGGTGAGGTATTCTATTTATTCCCACTACACAGCCAATGAGAGGCCGGCGGAAGATGTTTACAAAGACCGCATGAAGCTGATGACCCAGGGCGGAATAAAGCCCTCCGCTTCCATGGCCTTGTTCGTGGAGCATGTCAAGCGAATGCGCGAATTGAAACAGAAGCAGGAGTCTAAGTTCAAGCAATGGGCCAAAAACCGGCACCCTCGCGGTGCCAGAGGGGGAGGAAAGGCAGATGATATTGGATTACTTTCGCCGCCTGTTTGGGATAACCGACCTAGACCGTAGGATAGAGAACCTGTATGACGAACGGTTCCAGCTTAGTAGGCTGGTGGGGGAGTTGTCTGATCAAATTTCCTCTCTCCGAGAGGAAATGTCGATACGGCGTAAGGTTATGGCTGAGGAATTGATGGAATCCGAGTCTCGTCTAATGGCTAGAATAGAAGAGTTGGAGTCCCCACAACCAATTGTTAAAGAAGATACATTAGTTACAGAGACCAATAAGACCGGCTTCACGCGCTGGTCGGAGAGAAAACGGGCCAAGGCCGCTGCGGCAATAGAGCCCTCGGTCTGGACAAAGAGGCTAATCAATGGCAATATTCCACGACCCAACGAACCAGAAATCGACGTTCGCGGGGGGAACAATCAGTCAGGCAATGGCTAAGGCCAAGTTCCTTAAAAAAGACGGCAAAGAGTCTGGCCGCAATCACGGTGAAGAGGGTGACGAAAAATCTAACTTAGGTGGAGAGAACCAGCTAGGTACTCATCTAGCTAAGGCCAAGGAGCACCTGGAGCACGCATCCGAGCTGCACACCAAAGGCACCCTTTCCAAAACTCAGCAAGAAGACCCCCGATCAGTGGATGAGGAAGAGGAGGCCCCAACGATGGGAGAACCTGGTGGCCGGGGGCTGAGGGGCACGGGGTACTGATGCCAATCAGTGAGTACTTTGGGGGCCATGGGTCTGACGTAATGGCGGAGATGAAAAAGAAGCACGGAAAGAAAGAGGGAGAGCGCATATTCTATGCCACCGCCAACTCCCGAAACGAGAAACCAGACTCCATGAGCAAGCACATGGATTCAGAAGGAGGAAAAATAATATGCCGGGAGTTTATGGTAACTATCCCGCTGTATCTATGCAGCCAGGGGACCGCGCTTTGGTAGTGGGGTTGAAATATATCCCTGGATTTTTTGGAAACGTAACGCCTGGGGGCAACGGCTCATCGACTGATCCCGACGGGGACTACCCAGAGACGCTGGCTGCAAATGCCGCGTCGGGGCCCGTGGTGATTTCGGCAATGGGTGGACGGCATCCTTCTACTCAGCGCCAATTAATCTGGCAGGTTTACCCAAAGGGTACAGTTGGGCTCGATCTTCAAGTGGCTACCGCCGACAATGCCGAAGATTATGTCACTATCGACACTTATTCGGGCAGTTCAAACAGCGGCCCCAGAGTCATTACAGCAGATAATACAGCGACCACCACCGTTCCCGGTCCTCAAGCCACAGCCAAGATTCTATCAGCTGCCCGTTTTATCCGAATTTTGGATACTGGCAGCGGATCAACCGCTATCGTGGCTGTTACATCGTTGTAAGGAGAGGCCATGCCTTGGGAATACGAAGTCAGCACCGGGAAGCTGCATCAACCGGATGGAGCAGTTGTAGACATCGGATACTCTGGCGGCAACAAGGGGCTTAATCCAGCGGGAGTCAATAACCCAGCGGATGAGTGGTTAATGGACATTGGCCCTATACCTGAAGGGAAGTATACATTTGGAGATCCAGTGGAGCATTCCAACCTTGGCCCATTTGCAATCCCCTTACTGCCTGACTCCAATAACAATATGCACGGAAGAGAGGGATTTTATTGCCACGGAGATACAGCGGCCCTCGACCACAGCGCCAGTGAGGGGTGTATAATCATGTCTCGTGGGACTCGTGACGCCATGTGGGCCTCTGATGATCATATTTTAATGGTGACTGAATAATGGATCCAGATCCGCAGAATAACATAGGCGGGACTACTACTGAAGATTCGGATTTCTCGGATCTTATCGATAAGTTCGCGCCCGGCGAAGCTGTAGGTACATGGTCAGAGCCTGATTATGGGCCGCGCAATGAGCGCATTCCTGAAAAATACCAACGGACATTTAAGTCCATGGTCACCAAGTTTCAATTGACCGATATGTTTGCCCGAATAGAAGAAGTCAAGCGGGCGGCTGATGGCGGATTTTATTGGCGGAACATTTTTGACGCCTATTGGTCTGATCTGCAGTTCACCTGGCTACAGGGTGGAGGCCCCGGCTCTACCGGAGTGGATAATAATGCAACCGGCCTGTCTTACCCCCTTAACATCTACCAGGCCCAGGGGCGCGCCTATATGAAAATAGTGGGCCATGTCCCACAGCTGCACTTTGCAGCCGGTGGAGACACCGCGGAGGCATTTAGAATTGCTGAAGGGGCCAATTGCCTTAAAGAGGAAATCGAGGCCCAAAATGACGTTACGGAACTCGCCCAGGACTTTGCCAGAATTGCTTGGACTAGTGGACGGTATGGTATCTACACTCGCTGGGTTGCTGACGGTGCGCGGTTTGGATATTACGATGAAGATGAGAATGACGAAGCGATTGAAGGAGTTGGAAGGGGTAAGACTCCGCCTAAGAAAAAGCCTAGAAAGCCAAAAGGCGGGGTGATAATGACGATGGTTGACCTGCCATGGCTAAAGCCACCGATTGAGGCAAGAAACCAGCACGAATTTGCGTTTCTTATCTATTCCGATGAAATACAGTTGGAGATAGCCAAAGCACTGTACCCACACATTGCCAAGAAGATACAGGCCGGCGAACCTGGTCCCGCTGAGTTCATATTTGATCGTACCACCCGTATTGCCCTGGTCCAGGGTTTGCATCTAGTGTCTCAGATGGCGGAGGCCGTACACGAACTTCCAACAATTCAGTCTGTGTGGATTCGCCCAGCCATGTTTGCATCTATCGCCGATAAAGAAGAGAGGGAATGGTTCGAGGATAACTACCCCGATGGGGCTAGAGTGGTTTTTGTTGGCACGGAGTATGCTGAATCGTGCAACGAGAGCATGGATGACCATTGGAGCATTGGCCACGCTGTACGCGGCCACGGGCAAGCGACTCCTGCCTACGGATATTCGATGCTGACCATGCAGGACGCCTTTAGTGATGCGTTCGACCTTGAAATGGAGACGCACATGCGGGCCATTCCTGCTATCTGGTTTGATCCGTCAATTTTTGATCTACCGGCCTACAGCCGTGAACAGGCTAGGCCTGGTGCGGCCTACGCCATGAAGCACGATATAGACCCGCAGATTAACCCGCAGCAACATGCTTTTGTGGAGCCGCAGATTTCAGTAAGCGCCCAACTAATGGGTTTACGGCAGTGGATGACATCCGATGGAAGTACAGCTATAACTGGCATAGCACCAGCCGCAATGGGGCAAGCTGATGAGTCTAACACTACACTTGGGGGAATCTCTATACTGCGAGCTGCGTCCCGAGGCGAAGCGGGTACTTCTTTCATGGGCTTTGTCACAGCCTATTCCCGTGCCATCGAGCAAGGCGTCCGAATCGCAGCCAAATACAAAATTGCCGAGGCGGACAGTAACGGGATGCTCTCTGTCTCGCGTCAGGGTAAGCCAGATACAATGGTTGATCTTGTGGCGTTACGGATGGGCCGATACTGGGCTGAAATGGACGCAGATCAAACTTACCCCGCTACATTCGAGGAGCAGCAACTCTCACTCACGGCACTCGTCCTTTCCGCTGCACAGGGCGATAAGCTGGCTCAAGAGCAGTTGGCGAACCCTGCTAATGCCGAAGTCCTGAACAAGCTACGGGGGATCCCTTATCTCCGGTCTCTGACTGCGGAGGTGGGGGCGAAGGTCCAGCAGAACGTGGACCTGCTTCTATCAGAGCAGCCACAGCCCAATACACCCGTTGTGCAGCAGTACCAGCAGACTGCACTGTTGGCGATGGCGCAGGGGCAACCCGCGCCACCACCGCCAACACCATATCAATTATTTTTATCCAGCCGTAAGCCATCTCCACTGGACAATGCGGTAGTCGAGGCCCAGATGTACGGCAATTGGGTTTCTTCTCCCAAGGGCCAATACATAAAAACCATCAATGAGAGCGGCTTTCTCAATGTGGAACTTTATGCGCTGTCGTTGCAGACGATTGCCCAGCAGACGGTGCAGCAGAATGCCATGAACGCTATGCAGCCGCAGATCATGTTGGAAAAGGTCAAGAAGATGAATCCCCCTAAGTCCCCCTCGGAGTCTATTAACTTCAAGGATTTGGGGCCAAGTGGTAAGGTGCAGGTAGGGGCGCAGGCGGGTCTGGACTTGACGGCTGATGCGGCAGTTGATACAGTAGATGAGGCGGTTGCTCCTCCACCTCAACCGCGTAAGCTGAAAAGATGAATTTAGAAAAAATAGGCGACATTTTCTTAATCCACCCCGATATAATTACAGACAATCGGGGATTTTTCATGGAATCATATAGGGAGGACAAATTCTCAGAAATGGGAATTCCTCCTTTCGTACAGGATAATCACTCACGATCCAAAAAGGACACTATACGCGGGCTGCACTATCAGCCTGGCATGGGAAAGCTAATGCGGGTGACTCGGGGGCAAGCCCTCTTGGCCGCCCTCAATACGAGTACCGGAGTTCCCTTTGTAACTTTGGCATCTGAGTATAATCACGTCATGGTGTGGGCACCGGACTATTTTGCTCGCGGATTTTTATCCTTGACAGATGACACTGAAGTGCAGTATAAATGTACAGCGATTTACGATCCGCGGACGGAGGGGGCCATCCGATGGGACTCCGCAGGGATAAATTGGCCGATAACGAAGCCAATTATTTCCCTGAAGGATTCCCAGGCCCCCACTTTTAAGGAATGGCGTGGCCATTAATTATATAGCATTCGTAGTTCATCACGGCACTACTTCATTCAATGAGAAGAATAAGTATACCGGGTTGATTAATGTTCCTTTATCTGACAAAGGAGT
>JGI24891J29808_1000801_pt1 | contig 10571 bp, 8 predicted proteins | sample FreactcultuFSWF8_FD_29808 | JGI IMG/M metagenome (IMG submission 29808) | reverse complement strand
GAGAGATCATTGAATCAGGTGGAGATCCAAAAGAGTTTCTCACCGAATCAGTTTTGACCTATATCAAGGAGCGTGGCCTCTATGGCAGCAAGTGAGCAAGTCCGAGCGTTAGCGCAAAGAGCGGCAGAGGCCGTCAACGAAAAGTTGGGTCAAGATATCGTTGCAATCGATATGACCGACCAGATGGTTTTATCCGAAGTCTTCTTGATCGCCACCGGTGCCAACGAGCGCCAGGTCGAGGCGATTGCCGACGAAGTCTTCAAGAAGTTAGCCGAAATTGGCGAGAAGCCAATCCGCAAAGAGGGCAAGGGTCAATGGGTCCTGCTCGATTATTCCGACCTCGTGGTCCATATCCAGTCCCAAGAGCTCCGTAACTATTACATGCTCGATCGCCTCTGGAATGACTGCCCGCGTTTGCCTTTGGAACTCGTTGAATTAAGATAGGCAAGTTGAGCGGGTTAAACTCCGCTCCACAAGAAAATTGGGGCTGTGGCGCAGCTGGTAGCGCACCTGCATGGCATGCAGGGGGTCAGGGGTTCAAGTCCCCTCAGCTCCACTTACAACCGGTTTAGAGGGAATTTCTAGATTTTGATACCTATTTTGAAAATTATAAGCTCTCGATTTATTTGCTGATGGGATTGGTTTCAGTCTGCCAATGCTTCTCCATCAATAATGAGGTGAAACTCGTAATTTCGATATTGAGCAAGACTTTAGCGTTTTTAGACCAATTTCCTAGCCGAGTGAATTTCTTTATGTGGAGGTGAGTTCACCTACTTTTAGATTGTTCGAAAATTCATGAATTTCGTAGTGTTTTAATGTGAAATTGGACAATAAGTGGAGGACATTTGGCCGATGGTTGAAAATTTTCACGATCCCTATAGGCAATCGGACTTACTTTTGCAGTCTTTGGCTCCAGACAAAATGAGAATAGCTTTTCTATTGGGGGCGGGTTGTCCAGTTTCGATTCGAGTTGAATCTCATGGGGAATCTGGTCCGCTTATACCCGACATAAGGGGATTAACTGAGGCAGTAGGAAGGAAATTGTCTGCGTCTGAAGATTTTCGAGATAGGTATCTTGAAATATTAAATCGAGTTCCGGGTGAATCACCAAACATCGAAAACATATTAACTCACATCCGAGCCCTAGGTGAAATAATACAAGAAGGTGACTTCAAGGCATTTTCGAAACAAGATCTCATCGAGTTAGATAATGAAATTTGTCAAATTATTACGAATCTAGTTGATGTTGCCCTTCCAAATGATTCGACTCCGTATCATCAACTTGCAAATTGGATTGGGGGTGTTCAGCGCAAGCATCCCATTGAGGTATTTACTCCTGACTATGATCTTCTTATCGAGCAGGCACTCGAGGCTTATAAGATCCCTTATTTCGATGGATTCGTAGGTTCACGAAATGCATTTTTCGATCTCACTTCCATGGATATGGAAAATGAAGACCTACCTGCACGTTGGGCTAGATTGTGGAAAATACATGGTTCGGTTAATTGGTGGCGCACTAAGAGCGGAGATGTGGTTCGAAGGGTAGGGAAAAGTGACGCGGGGGATGATCGACAGATGATTTACCCATCTCATTTAAAATACGATCAGAGCAGAAGGATGCCTTATTTAGCGATGTTAGATCGGCTTCGTTCTTTTCTGTCGCGTGGCCAAGGCGTTCTAGTCACGTGCGGTTATTCGTTCGCAGACGAACACTTAAACGAAATAATTTTAGATGGATTGAGGAGTAACCCAACTGCTATCTGTTTTGGCCTTCTTTATTCGGGTCAAAATGACTATGTAGATGCTTTTAAGGCAGCCGAAAAGCAACCTAATTTAAATTTACTAGCGGCAGATGCTGCTGTACTGGGCACTCGTAAATCTGACTGGCAGCAGACGCTTTCGGAACACAATCCAATGCATGGAATTTCCGTGGTGTCTGAATCTAAAACTAATAGTGATGGCGATTCAATTGATGTTCCCAAATTTAATTTGGGGGATTTTAAAGCGTTCGGCAAATTTCTCGAATGGCAACTTTCGCAAGTTAAGACTAATCCTTCGGAATCTTCACATGCGTGACGCCACTTTTGTTGGCACCGTTCAAGATGTATCAGGAGCTACAGTCACCGTTGAACTTGGCCCCGAGACTGTGACGGGTCTAAGTTTTGTAAACGGTGAAGGGTACAGAGTTGGACAGGTAGGGAGTTTCGTGCGGATTCCACTGGGTTTCATTGATTTGTATGGAATTGTCTCTCAAGTTGGCGCAGGGGCTGCACCTTCAAATGATGCGAAGGAACAGCTTTATGGCAACAGGTGGCTGAGGGTTCAACTAGTGGGTGAAGGGCGAAGGGGCAAAAATTTTCAGCGTGGGATTTCTCAACATCCAACGATAGACGACCGCGTGCACATTGTTACCGAGAGTGATCTTAGAGGAATCTACGGGGCCATAGAAGATGATGAATATGTCTCAATTGGACATCTGGCAAGCGCTGATTCCATCCCATCACTCGTAAACATTAATAAACTCGTTACGCGACATTGTGCGGTTGTTGGAACTACTGGATCCGGAAAATCAACTACAGTAGCGAGTCTCTTAACCTCACTGTCCGACCCAAATCGTTACCCATCCTCTCGAATCCTTGTGCTAGATATTCATGGTGAATATGAAAGAGCTCTGCGCGACCGCGCGACTGTTTTTAAAGTAGAAGTGGCCGAAGATGGTCACGAGAGCAAATTGAATATTCCATACTGGGCTCTGTCTTTTGATGAGTTAGCGCCACTTGCATTCGGCAATATTAATGACGACCAAATGACAGCAATAGCAGACGAAATCGTGCGGCTTAAGCGTCAAACGCTGAATGTTCAGCCACGGACTGGGCTTTCGGTGGAAAACATAACAGTAGATACCCCAATTCCATTTTCGATGCACCAACTTTGGTTAGATTTACACAAACGCGAGAATCGAACAATATTAAAAAACCCTGGAACTGCATCCAATACTGAGCAACCCGCATATGCCCTTAACGACGCAGGAAACCCAATCAACGCCGGGGACGCTATGACTGTCTCAGCTCCTATCTATCGAACAGTGTTAACAACAGGTCCAACAAATGAGCATGTTATTTATCCTTCGAATACGCTCGGGATAAAACGGCAAGTATCTGGTCTTGCTTCAAAACTTCGAGATCCGAAATTGAATTTTCTCTTTAATCCTGGGGAGTACCGGCCGAACGTGAATGGCGAGGTCGCCAAAGATTTGGACTCACTTATTGAGAGCTGGATCGGAGGTGAGAAACCTGTAACAATTCTAAATCTCTCTGGAATTCCAACAGGAATACTTAACGACCTGATCGGTGCATTGCTGCGTATTTTGTATGACGCCATATTCTGGGCTCGAAATCTTCCCGAGGGTGGAATTTCGCGCCCAATGCTTCTTGTATTGGAAGAAGCTCATACTTATCTATCCAAAGAGAATGCTGGAAGTGCAGCAGTTGCGATTCGAAAGATTGCAAAGGAAGGTAGAAAATATGGAGTCGGTATGATGCTGGTGAGCCAACGTCCCTCTGAAATCGACTCAACCATCCTTTCGCAATGTGGCACCATCTTTGCAATGCGACTTGCAAATGATTCTGATCGAGGGCATATAACTGGTGCCGCCTCAGATAATCTAAAGGGATTATTTGAGTTACTCCCAGTTCTTAGGACTGGGGAGGCCATCGTGGTGGGAGAGGCCGTTGCGTTGCCTATTCGTACAATAATTACCTTGCCTGATAGAAGTGGAAGACCCGACAGCGAAGATCCTCGTGTCGCAGTCAGCAAAGACTTCAATTCAAATGGATTCGATGGATACGGTAGCCCAGGCGGTTGGAATCAGGTGCGAGATCCTGCGAATTATGATGTTCTAGTCCGCCATTGGCGCCTGCAAAACCCTAGATATACTCACCAGGTAGTGGAGAATGGTGCATAAACATTGAGTGAACCAATTCCGGGGGATGGTGGTCAATAGTGGAATGGACTTTAACGCCCGAATCATCGAACATTTCGCGGATCGGATATGAGAGCAATGAGATGCGACTTCGTGTGGAATTTCGAAATGAGGCGACCTATGATTATTTTGATATCCCTCACCAACTTTTTGAGGATCTGAAATCCGCTTCATCAAAAGGTCAATTTTTGTCTTCAAATATAAAAGGCAACTTTCGTTATGCCCGTGTTTGAAACTAAACTCTGATACTAAACTTTTTTGGAAGCACAACTCTAAAGTTCTTCTTGTAAAAGATTTTATTTCTGCGCACATTGTGGAGATTGATTCATTGAGAACTACCCAATTTCCTGGTAGCGCATTAAATTAGTGAAATGCGATCTCAAGTCTGGCTCCTGGTTAGTGCCAGATTCCGGAAGAACCTCTTTCGCGCCTTGTCGACGAGTGGGGTTGTGGCGCTCTCGTTTCTTTCGCTGCTCTCAATTCAGGGAATCTCTCATGCAACGGGGAACTCGCTGGTTAGTTATTCACTCGCGAAGCTTCCTGCGGGTCAAGAAAATATCACTATCAACTCTACTCAGGTGATTTCATCGCCTAGCGATTACCAAGCCACTGATCAATATGTGCGGAGTAAGTTGAAGAGTCTTTCGGACAATCCTGTTCAATCGGAGATTATTTATCGTGAGCTCTCAGATCCCCACAACGTGCACTATTACTTTGGTGCAATCGATAACCTGAGTAGTTCCGTTAATTTGGTGAGTGGTCGGTTACCTGAGCCGTGTAGTGCGACTAAGTGTGAAGTAATCCAGATCGGGGGTAGCGCGACGGTTCCACCACGTCCATCGGCATTTGGTTTAACGATCGTTGGCCGTGGGGTTATCAATCGCGATCTACTCTTCTCTGGAACTCTAGGGCCTCCAAATGGAACCGCTCTATTACTTGGAGATGGAATTGCAGGGGCAACAGAACTGTCACGATCTTCGTTCTCGGCAACAGATGGATGGGTTCAGAAACTAGATGTTAAGCGCATCAATTCCATGGGAACTGATAACTACATCGCCAAAGTGGTTGCGCTTGAGGATCACCTTTCAATTGATTTCCCAAGTTTGGTTGTTACCTGGCCGCAAGATGCCCTGAGTAACTCGAGCGATCAGGCTGTTGCCTTTTCAGGAAAACTTACGCTTCTTAAGTTTGCAGTCGTAACTCTGTTATTGGCATTTCTGGCATTGATTGCGCTGCGCCATAGAAGAGATCATCTGCAATTTAGAACCTCGCTGAGTCGGATTGGAATTCCAAAGTCGGTACTCGCAAGAGAGCTTGCGCTTGAGTCTCTTCTGCCAATAGGTATAGGTACCTTCTTGGCAGTCGTGATCTCATTTATTCTTCCTAAGATTTTGGGAGCGTTTGGCTTTGACGATGGATTGTCAGATATTTATGTTGGCTGGCCCAGGTACCTGCTGCTCATTGTTGTGGGAGAGGCGCTGGTTTTTGGACTCTCACTCCTGCTTGATAGGCCGTGGAGGCGGATCCAGATAATTTCCTTTGCGGTCGCGGCAATATTTTTCGGATCTTATCTACAACAGAACCATGTCACTGACTCTCGATATCTAACGATTCCGTTCCTCTATGCGATCGGGCCTGTGGTGATCTGCTACGGGGCCTTGAGACTTCTGGTTAGTGTCTGGCGTTCGCGGCGTCGAGAGGTATTTGTTGTTCTAAAGGAATTCTTCGGATTGTGGGAAGGCGCTGCTTCAATGGTGGCGTTGACCTCGCTACTAGCCATGTTGACGCTTGGTTATAGCTCCGGGCTGTCGCAACAGGTGACTACGCAAGCACAGAACTTGGTTCCTCTGGATATTTCGCTATCGACCGGATCCAATTTGGTTAGGCCATTGGATCTTGCAGGAGCGAGTGACTATGCATCGTTGGTACCAAATTCTTCAGCCTTTCCGATCTTGCGCACTGGTACCTCTGTTCGAGGTAAGAGCACGGTTTCAGATACGGTCGCGCTCGTTGGTTTGCCACCACAAGCGTTGGCACTTGCGGCGCCAGACTTGAAAGGTTTCGCGAGCAATAAAGCTTTTAATGAAGCACCTGCTCAAAACGGGATTGAGTTAGGCAATACGCGATCAATTTCCGTTTCCCTATCGGGGATTCCGTCAGTAATTGATCTGCTTGGTTGGTTCTTAACGCCTAAGGGAACTCATGTAAGTGCCACACTTACAGGTGATTCCTCGGTTCGAACTCTTGCTCTTGCTGGTCAAGTACCTGCTGGAAGCACTCTCATCGCTTTCGAATTCCAAGAGTCATCTAACGAGCTTTCAAGAAGGCTTCACGCGATTGGTGAAGGAAATCAGTCTGTTCCTGAAATTAAGGGAACCGGAAGTATTGTGAAAGTTCTCTTTGATAAGAAGGAGATAGTGCTGCCTTCTAAACTTTGGGGTTCTCAGAATTTTCCCTTTGCTTTTGATGGTCAAGGACTTTATATCCAACCTAAGAGCAACGTTGGGATCCCTAGTGTTGTAACTGATCCAGTAACGGCGGCATCGGCCGTAAATGGAGTTTTGACCTTACTGGGATCACAAAATACTTATTTCCAAGCGAGGGTTGGTCAGGTTAGTAAGAGCTTCCCGAGTGCGGGGGATCAATTTGTAGTTATGAATTTGAGCCAATTGCAGGCCATTTTGGGGCAGAGCGATTTGGGTTCTATTGATCCAATCGAAGTTTGGGTTAAAACTCCGAATCCGCAGGCGTATCTGCAGAAGTTGGAGGATCGGGGATTTGGCGCGCTGACGATCCAAAAAAGGAGCGCGCTGGAGAAGGAGTTCCGAAACAATCCGAGCGATGTTGGAACGATTGCGGCTTATAGAGTCTCGTTGATAACCGCGCTCTTTGTGGCCTTATTGGTAGTGCTTTCGGCGTTGCCTCTTCTATATCGAGAGGGAAGGCGAGCCTTCTTCTACCTTGAATCTGTTGGAGCCACTCCAAAGCAGTTGAGAGATTCGATGAGAAAGTCATTGAGGACGGCGACGCTCTCTGGTTTGTTTATTGGTGCCGTGCTAGGAATTGGTGTGGGTAGAGCTTTCATATCCTCTTCGGTGCCGCTGGTTAATGAAGCGCTGCTTTTCATCGTGGCAGGAGTGATATTTGAAGCGGCGGGTCGAGTTCTCTCGCGGACTTTCTTTACGGAAAGTCAGATGGAGGGGAGTTCGTCATGAAGATCCTCATCAGAGATCTCTTTTACATTTACAAGAACAATGGCGAGAGCATTGTTGCGCTCCGTGGGCTACATCTAGAAGCAAATAGCGGAGAGTGTTTGGTGATTAAGGGGCCGAATGGTTCTGGCAAGTCAACCCTCGTTAAATTGCTGACCGGGTATTACGTGCCAACAGCGGGCCAGGTAATCGTAGACGGTGAAGATATTGCCAAGCTCGATCCCATCAAGTTGCGTCGCGAAGTTATCTCGAGCCTCGATCAACGAGGCAATTTAATTCAGGAGTTAACGGTCTTGGAGAATCTGGAACTGGCATACTCGTTGTCGGAGGCCACATCCTCGGACTATCGTGTGCATGCTGAGAAGGTGTTAGCGGAGCATGAGCTGACTCATCTTGCAGACAAGTTGCCAGTCCAGTTATCCGCGAGTGAACGGCAGTATGTATCTTTACTTGCTGCGATCGCTACTAATCCAAAGGTTTTGATTGCCGATGAACCTACGGGGGAGTTGGACGATAAGTCGGCAGAGGTTATTTATAAGTTGTTGCAGTCGATCACCTCTAAAACCGTCGTTATTTTGGTGACTCATGATTCACGGGCAGATCAGTATGCAACCAGGATCGTGCGAATCCGAGAAGGTCGTATCAGCGAGGAGTGGGCTCCAGGGCAAGCAGAGCAGAGCGTTGTCGATGAGTTTGGTTGGATGCGAGTTAAAGAGATTGCACATGAAGTGCCGACCAGGGACGTTCTTGAAATAGGTTCTGAAGGTCAAGCGATTCTTGAAGTTAAAGGCTTGGGCTTAAGTTATGGAAGCAAGCGTGTCTTTGCTGGATTGAATTTTGTTGCACATGCGGGGGAGTTGCTCGTTCTGGATTCAACTCATTCACCGGGATCTGGAAAGTCTTCGTTGCTGCGGATCTTGGCTGGGATTCAAGGATTTACAGAGGGTGAAATCAAGATCGCGGATCAGCCATTGGGCGAACTCGATCGGGCGGACAGAGCGCACTTGCGGAGCCAGAACTTGAGTTATTTGGGGCAGCGCGATGGTGCGCTGGAACATCTCTCGTTAGCGGATTATTTGGATAAGACCGAGGTTGATCTAGGAAGCGCCTTGAATCAACGGGGGAAGAGTCCTTTGAGTTCATTCTCGGGAGGTGAGCGGGCGCGAATCGAGCTCACCAAGATAATTAGTGAGGCACGGCCACTTCTCTTGCTCGATGAACCTACGTCTCAGATGGACGACAAGCGCACCCTTGAGGTAATTCAATTGCTCTATACCTATTTACAGGGTGGCGGCACCGTCGTGATGAGTACTCGAAATGAACTTCTGCTGAAGGCGGCAGACCAGGTTATTGAATTGAACCGTGGTGAGTAAACTTTCAGATATGAACAAGCGCGTCGATGTATTCATGAAGAAGCAGGCCAAGTGGCAGGAAGAGTACGCCGCGTTGCGTGAGATTGCGCTCTCGACTGACCTTGAAGAAGATCTCAAGTGGATGCACCCTTGCTACACCCTCAATGGGAAGAATGTCTTTTTGCTGCACTCCTTTAAGGAGTACATCGCCGTCTTCTTTATGAAGGGCGCGATTATGAAAGATCCCAAGGGAATCTTGATCCAACAGACTGCAAATGTCCAGGCTGGTCGCCAGATTCGCTTTAAGAGTTTGGATGAGATTACAAAGGCCAAGAAAGTTATCAAGGCTTACATGAATGAGGCGATCGCCATTGAAGAGGCGGGCCTTGAAGTCCCGATGAAGAAGCCGACTCCGGTTGAATTGCCTGCCGATATTGCTGCCACCATGAAGAAGATTCCTGGATTGACCGTTGCTTTTAAGAAGTTAACTCCAAGTTGCCAACGTGAGTACATGCTGTATTTTGATAGCGCCAAGAAAGCTGAAACACGCGTCACCCGCGTGGAGAAATATGCCGAGAAGATTCTCTCCGGCAAGCGCATGAACAACTAGGGGCTGGTGCTTACATGAAGTCACAACCACATCTTCCTTCGGGCTGGACTACCTCGCGGATTCCTGATCAAACGGGGCGTCGCTATTTAATTACGGGTGCCAATAGTGGTCTAGGTCTTGAAACCGCCAAAGCATTAGTTACTAAGGGTGCACATGTAACGGTTACTGCTCGTAGTGAGGTCAAAGGTGCGACCGCAATGGCAGAGAGCGGCGCTCAAGAATTTATTCTGATGGATTTGGCTGATCTCTCTTCAATCCGCGCTGCAGCGACAAAGGTGACAGAGCCGTATGACGTGGTCTTCTTGAATGCCGGGATCATGGTTCCACCGTTTTCCAAGACGGTCGATGGCTTTGAATCGCAGATGGGTACCAATCATCTCGGTCATTTTGCATTCGCAGGGTTGATCGAGCGTTATGTCACCAAACGTTGGGTTGTTACTTCAAGCTTTGCCCATCGCCTTGGAAATTTTGGTGATCGATCACGCGAGACGATTAAGAATCGCTGCCTTGGAATCGGCAAGTACTCACCGTGGATTTCTTACGGTGATTCAAAACTCGCCAATCTGCTCTTTGTGAATGAATTAGAGCGTCGTCGATTGGCACGGGGTCATGGGGCGATTCCTATCGCGGCTCACCCCGGGTGGGCACGTACCAATCTCTTTGGGGGACCGGGGAAGCAAGATCCAATTTCAAGGTTGAGCGATCTCACCGCAGATAAGTTGGCGCAAAGTGCGGCTCAAGGGGCCTTGCCTCTGCTCTGTGGCGCGGTCCTTGAGGGCATTAATCACACTGCATTTATTGGGCCAGATGGCTTTATGGAACTCAAGGGATCTCCTAAATTCACGCATGCCAAGGCGCTGGCCTACGACCAGCAGCTGGCAACCAACCTTTGGCAGGTATCGGAAGAACTGACTGGTGTGGCATGGGAGAATTCGCCTCATGCATGAGGCTTATGACGTCCAAGGAATTCAAGAGAAGTGGTTGCCCGTCTGGGATCAGATAGAGCCATTTAAGTCTGGTCGCCCAGATGACCCACGTCCCAAGAAGTATGTCCTGGATATGTTCCCTTACCCATCTGGGGATCTGCACATGGGCCATGCCGAGGCATATGCCCTGGGTGATGTGATCGCCCGCTACTGGGTGCAAAAGGGATTTAACGTAATGCACCCGATCGGGTGGGACTCCTTTGGTCTGCCGGCTGAGAACGCCGCCATCAAGCGTGGCACCGATCCGCGCGCCTGGACCTACGAAAACATTGCAGTCCAGAAAGCTTCGATGCGCCGCTACGCCTGCTCCTTTGACTGGGATCGCGTTCTGCATACCTCTGACCCCGAGTACTACAAGTGGAACCAATGGTTGTTCCTCGAGATGTATAAAAAGGGTTTGGCCTACCGCAAAGACTCTGCCGTTAACTG